>Ga0180432_10001767_pt1 | contig 33575 bp, 29 predicted proteins | sample SS_ome_10_FD_132414 | JGI IMG/M metagenome (GOLD analysis project Ga0180432, IMG submission 132414) | Hypersaline lake sediment archaeal communities from the Salton Sea, California, USA - SS_1_MS_2 metaG | ecosystem: Environmental > Aquatic > Non-marine Saline and Alkaline > Hypersaline >... | reverse complement strand
TGGTTCGTTAAAAAGATTTAAAAAATATAACCTAAAAAGGAGGCAAAAGCAATAGGTAAAATGGGCATGGGACAATATGTTTTCAGCAGTTATTTTGCTCAGGTCGAAGCAGGGTTCATTCCTGATGCAGAGGTGAATGGGCATCAAGTGTGGGGCGGGTACGGTGGAGTATCGATCGACTTTTTACGGGAAAGGTACACAGACAAAGGGATACTCCCCGGGCGACCTGGGCAAAACGATCAGAAGATCGTCTTTTCAGGACGTCGTCTCGTCCATGCCGAAGTGGGCCACGATGGCCGCGGCCACGGCAGGGGTGATCCCCGGGACCTCCATCAACTCCTCCAGAGACGCCTCCTGGATGTCGCTCAGCTTCTTGAAGTGGCTGATGAGGGCCTTTTTTCGTTTTTCGCCGATGCCGGGGATGTCGTCCAGGGACGACTTGATACCCCGCTTCTTCCTGAGCTTTCTGTGATAGGTGACGGCGAACCGGTGGGCCTCGTCCCTCAGCGCCAGGGCCGGGAACAGGGCCGATGCGCTCCCCCGGACGATGATCGGGTTTTTCCGCTCGGGGAGGAACACCTTGTCGGGGGTTCGACCCCCCTTCTTGTCGTCTTTCTCCTTGGCCACCGCCGCCAGGGGGATGTCGTCGATGCCCAGTTCCTCCATCACAGAGCGTGCGATGTTCAGGTGCCCCCGGCCGCCGTCGATGAAGATGATGTTCGGGCGGTTGTCGTCGGTGAGGTTTTTCATCCTGCGACTAAAAACCTCCTTCATCATGGCGTAGTCGTCGCTTCCGTCCACCCCCTTGATGCGGAAGTGGCGATACTCGGAGGTGTCCGCCTCTCCATCGATGAAGACCGCCATGGAGCCGACCGCCAGGCTCCCGCCGACGTTGGAGATGTCGAAGCATTCCATCCTTCCGGGAGGGGCGGGGAGCCCCAGGCGCTGGGCCAGTGCGGCGAGGGCCGCCTCCTTGCTTTCCCTGCTTCTCTTCCATTCGCTGAAGTTGCTCTCGGCGTTTTTATCGGCCATGGTCACCAGGTCCCGGAGGAACCCCCGCTTCGGCGTCTTGATCTCAGCAGGCGCGTACTCTGAGAGCCACGCTTCGATCATGTCGGAATCCGGAATCTCAACGGGCAGGAGAATCTCCTCGGGGATGTAGCGATCCCCCCGGTAGAACTGCTCCACGAAGCTCTGAACTGCAAGGTTGTTTTCGTCCAGGATGTTCTTGAAGAGGGTATAACGGCTTCCCATCAGACGGCCTCCCCGGATAAACAGAATGGAGATCCCGAGGCTCAATCCCTCCCGGTAGACGCCGATGACGTCCCGATCGACGAAGTCCATTGCTACGACCTTCTGGGTCTCCACCATCGTTCTGACGGCGCTGATACGGTCTCGGATCACCGCCGCCTCTTCGTAGCGCATCTCTTCAGAGAGCCGCTCCATCTCGTCGGTCAACTCCCGGATCAGGGTATCGTTTTTCCCCTCAAGGAACAAAAGCGACTGCTCCACCTGCATGTTGTACGATTCCTCGTCGATATAGTCGCAGCAGGGGGCGCTGCAGAGATGAATTTCGTGGTAAAGACAGGGGCGACTGCGGTTTTTGAATTTGTGATCGCTGCACTGTCTGAGAAGGAACGTGGCCGACAGCCACTTAAGGCTGTCCCGAACAGGCTTGGCGGCGGAGTAAGGGCCGAAGTACCGGGCGCCGTCCCGCTTCATGGAGCGCACGAGGGTGTACTTCGGAAAGTGCTCGGAGGGATCGATGCGGAGGCAGAGGTAATTCTTGTCGTCCTTTAAATCCACGTTGTACCGGGGACGATACTCCTTGATGAGCGTCCCCTCGGTGAGAAGGGCCTCGTTTTCGGTATCGGTGACTAAGTAGTCGAAATCGGCGATATGGGATATCAGGATCTTCGTCTTGGGATCTTTTTTGTCGATGTTGGTGAAGTAGGAGACAACCCGCTTCTTCAGCTCTCTGGCCTTACCCACATAGATGATCTTCCCCGAGGCGTTCTTCATCAGATATACTCCCGGATTATTGGGCAGGGAGCCGATCTTCTCCGCCAAGGCCTCTTTCAGATATTCTTCTTGTTTCATCGATCAACGGCCGATCGTGTAAATGGGTGACTAAAAAAAGAGCCGCAAAATCCCGGCGGTGCAGGATCACGATGGAAACAGGCACGAATCCTTCAACCGTGTTTTGTCTTGGCTATCACACGAATTTCGATCACCGCGCCCTGTACGGCGAGCTCGGTGACACCGACGGCGGTCCAGGAGGGATACGGCTCTCCGATGAATTCATCCTTGACCTTCATAAATGTATCGAGGCCGCTTCTCAATCCGACATGGTACGTCGTCATATCGATGACATCCAAGAAAGAAAGGCCCGCCTCGCCGAGGATCTTCTCAGCGGTCAGAAATGCCTGACGGAACTGCTCTTCGATATCGTTGGATATCGATCCGTCCGGTCGTATACCGGTGCATCCGGAAACGAATATAAAGCCTCCGCTATCCATGGCGGGAGAAAAATGCCAGCGATCGTAGTATGTCCGCAGCTCATCGGGAATGATCGATTTCTGATCCATGGTATTTCCCCTTTTTAGGTGTATGCCCCATCAGGGTCATGCATGTTCATTATAATCCCACGAGATCGGTTTCGCAACAGACACGACGCGTTTGATGGGTACGGGGAGGATGTTTTTCCTTGACAGTATCGCCGCTTGGGTGTCACACTGCGGCAATGAAAAAGCCTCCCATCACCATCCCGATCCTCGCTATCGGCCTGATGTCCGTGTCGTTCGCCGCTATTTTTATCAAGCTGATCGGATCGGCGGGACCGGTGCATCCGATCGTCATCGCCGCCTGGCGACTTATTATCACCTCGATTGTCATCGTCCCCGTGGGGGTGGTGGCGCTTCGCGGGCGGCTGTGGGAGGTTATCAAAAAGCACGGCCCGATCCTGGCCATCGGCGGAGTTCTACTCGGAATCCACTTCATCTTCTGGATCGCCTCCCTCAGTCTTACGTCGGTGGCAAGCTCCGTGGTGATCGTTTGTACGAATCCAATATGGGTGGGGTTGGCGTCTCACTTCATACTCAAAGAGCGCCCCGGAAAAAACGAGGTGATCGGCATCGCCCTGGCGGTGGTGGGGGCGGTGATTATCGGGTGGGGGGACTTTGCCGTTTCGCACCGGGCGCTTCTGGGAGACATGCTGGCACTGTGCGGCGCGTTTATGGCGTCGGGCTACATCCTCCTGGGACGCCGGATCCGGGCGGACGTGAGCCTCTTGGAGTACATCACACCGGTCTATACCATCGCGGCCCTCGTGGTGGTCCCCATCACGATGATCATGGGTCTCCCCCTGGGGGGATACTCCTCACAGGTCTATCTCCTATTCGCCGCCCTGGCGGTCATCCCGCAGCTCATCGGCCATACGTCCTTCAACTGGGCCCTGAAATACTTGACCGCCACAGTCGTGGCTGTCACGATCCTGGGAGAGCCGGTAATCTCGACGATCCTCGCATACTTCATTCTCCACGAATCGGTGACCGTCCTGGTCGTTGTGGGGGGGGTAATTACGCTGGTCGGCATCGGAGCGGCCCTGGTGAAACCGGGCGACGCAACGATCGATTGAACACTCGAGTTTCTCCTATATTGTGTTCAAAGCCGATTCATCCTTTCACTCTTTCTTTTGAGAACAAAAATTGTCGCTCTTTCAGATGTATACAACATAACCCAGGATCCACGAATAGCCGGAGGGTGTGATGGTGCTGCTCTTATGAACGGCCGGAGGGGGGAGTTGGTACGATACAGGCTTCCGGCGGGTGACATGTTCCAGCACCAGATTGTTTTTTTTTAAGCATGAATTGACGGGTCCATGGATATGTGATACGAGAGGGATAGATGATAATAAGTTGTTGTATGGAGTGATGATATGAGACGAACGGTCATTGTCGGTATGGTTGCGGTTATGATGTGCGTATCGGCCGTCGCCGGGGCCCAAAGCGCACAGGATCTGGTAAATGAGGGGAATGATTTGTTCATTGAGGAATTCCATGAAGATGCGATCGAAAACTATACGAAGGCCATCGAGCTGGAACCGGATATGGTATTTGCCTACTACAATCGGGGCATCGCCTTTCGCAAGATCGGTAGATTTGATGACGCCATTGAAGATTTCACCCGGGCCGTCGAGCTGGATCCGGAGATTGCCTCGATCTATAACAACCGGGGGCTCGCCTATGCCGACGTGGGCCGAACGGACGACGCCCTCGCCGATTATGCCCGGGCCATAGAACTGGATGCGGAGTCGACGGCGGCATACGTCAACCGGGGAATTCTCCTCATGGAGTTGGATCGATCCGAGGACGCCGTCAGTGATTTTACCCGAGCTATCGAGCTGGACCCGGAAGACATGGTGTCGTATTACAACAGGGGGGTCGCGTATGATACCGTGGGCCGGTATGAGGACGCCGTAGAGGATTTCGGGAAAGTCATTTGGATGATGCCGGGATTTTCCGATGCCTACTTCAGACGGGGGGCTGCATATTTCGAACTTGGTCGGTACGATGATGCAGTCTTTGAATTCACGAAATTGATCGAGCAGGACCCGGGATATACATACGCGTTCTACAACCGCGGGCTTGCCTATTACAATATGGGTCGCTTTGATGAGGCGATCGCGGATTATACCCGGGCTCTCGAGCTATACCCGAAAGATGCCGATATCTACAACAATCGAGGAGTCGTATATATGGACCTCGGTCGCTTCGACGAGGCCCTTTCGGATTTTGCCCGGTCAGTCAAGCTGGAGCCGGGGCACCTGTATGCCCGCGTGAATCTTGGAGACGCATATTATAATCTGGGCAGATTGGAAGATGCCGTCGAAGAGTTCACAAGGGCCATCAAGCTGGATCCGGACTATATCCCGGCCTATACATCCCGGGGGAACGTGTATATGGCGCTGGGTCGCTCCGACGATGCAGTTGCGGATTACACCCGGATCATCGAGCTGGATCCGGAAAATCCAGACCCTTACAACACACTGGCGTGGACCTACTACCTCATCGGTGACTACGACAAGGGGCTGGAGGACGTCAATATCTCACTGGACTTGGAGCCTGATTATTCATATGCCCTCGATACCCGGGCGAATATATATCGCGAGCTGGGACAATATGACGAGGCGATGGCGGATATAGAGCGGGCCATCGAGCTGGATCCGAATAAAACATTTTTCTATTATACCCGGGGCCTGATCCACCGGGAGATGGGTGATAGAGAAAGGGCACGGGCGGACCTGACGAAAGCATGTGATGACGGCGAGGACGAGGCGTGCGACGCCCTGGTGGATCTGGGGGAGTAGAAAGGTGGCATGGATCGGTGTTTTCCCGGATGCCGTCGGAGCGTATGACGGTATGGAGAGCCGCTCTTTTTCTCGTTGCCTGTGGGATGACTGGGTGGTACAATGGCTCGAATTTCGATCTGAGAGAAAAAGAACATAAGCAGGTTTTAATATATGAAAAATTCACTTGTTCATTCACTGATGCTTTTTGTGCGGGTAGTGTGTCTCTTCGGTATTATTGCCGTCGCCACGACAGACTGCTCGCTGAGTGTGCCCGATCCAACCGCCTCTGTCGTCTATCAGGAGGGGATCGTTGAGGTGAAGCCGGCCGGCTCCGATACCTGGACACCCTATGTGGAGGGGACAGAGATAGGGGAGGGCGACGAGCTTCGTACCTATGCCGAGGGTTCGGTGGAGCTTGAGCTTCCCGACGGAAGCATGCTTCTGATAGGTCCCAACAGCCACGTGGTAATCCGTGCGCTGGGTTTGGTGGAAGTCACCAGAATGGATCCCACCGTGCTGGAGCTGGTGTTCGGTCGGATACGGGCGCTGGTGGTGTCTCAACCGGAGGGGACGAGTCCCTTCCAGGTGGAGACGGAAAACGCCACGATCGGCGTCCGGGGGACCGATTTCGGCGTCACCCATGACAAAGAGGCCCAGCGGACCGATCTCATCTGTCTCGACGGTGAGGTAGCGGTTGAGCCCAAAGATAAAGAGGCGAAGGGGATGGAGCCCATCCTGGTCGCCGCAGACGAGGGGCTGTCCGTTATCACCGGGGTGCTCCCCGGATCGCCTCAAAAGCTGACAAAAGAGGTGGTCGACCGCTTTCTGCGGGAGATGAACCTCAACAGCGACAAGGCGAAGAGACTCCTGGAAAAGGGGGGCAGGTACCTGGAGGAAGGGGGAGAGCGGGTGGTTGACGGGATAGAAGAGGGCGTTGATAGGATTGGAGATGAGGCGTCGGACGGTGCGGAAACCCTGAGATCCGGCGGCGAAAAGGCAATCAAGGAAATAAAAGACGTGTTCAAATAATGGTTCAGACAAGAAATAGAAAGAGCGGCGTGTGCCTCGCCCTATTTTGCGTCGTGACGATGGGTATGCTTTTTATCGCATCGAGCGGCGGGCGTGCGGCGTCCGACACCGACAGCCAGACGGCGCCGGTTTCGGCCGTGGTGTCGCTCGTCCAGGGGGAGGTGACGCTCACGCGACCTGAAGTGGATGGTTATCTTGCGGTGGTTGAGGGGATGGACATCCTGGTGGGAGACGAGCTGACCACCTCCAGTGACGGTGATATTGAGCTGACGCTCGTGGACCTGAACATGCTGAAGATAGGGCCGTCCAGTCATATTGTCGTCATCGAGGTCAGCATGGTGGAGGTGACCGGATTGTCGAACACCGTCATCGATCTTATATATGGAAAGATCCGGGCCCTGGTAACACCCTTCGTGAACAAGGAGTCATCTTTTGCCGTGGAGACGGAAAACGCCACCATCGGTGTTCGGGGGACCGATTTCGGTGTATCGTACGATCTCGAAAAAGACATCCTGGAGGCGATATGCCTGACCGGTGAGCTGGAGGTGTCGTCTCCGGAGTGGCTGGAGCAGGGGCTCGAGCCGATCGTCATTCTCTCCGGCGAGGGGGTGACGATAGAGGGTGGCGGGCATCCCGGAAGATCGAAGTCGAAGTCGAAGAAATCGATTCAGGGCTTTTTCGGTCCTCTCGACTTTGAGGGACCCACAGGCGCGCCCGAGGGAATCCTGGGACCGGCGCCTCCGGGCGTAACTCCCGATCCTCTGGGAGTGGAAAACCCCCTTGACACGGCGCCTGTCGATTCTCCCGAGGCCGCTCCATCCGGGTTGGACGGTGCACCCGATGGGCCGGATGCAAAGGATGGAGGACCGGGGGGCGGTCCCGGCGGAGGGGGAGGAGGGCCCGGCGGCGGCCCGCGATGAGCGGTGAGAACGGGGGGAGAGTTGTAGAAACGTTCTTCGTGTGAATAGAAGCCGCTCCTTATATGTGCTCCTGATATAAATCAATGAGCCGGGATGCCTCCCGGCTCTTTTGTGTTCCATGATGTTCGAGCATAATCGGTTCAGTGATGATGAGTTCTCCTGATCGTGCCCGGTGGTAAACGTCAACCTGTTGGTGTGGTGGGGTGATGCGCTTTCCTGCAGCGTCGTCCCCGCTCATCTATCGGAAAACCCCCAGCTCCCTCCGCTCGATCTCCAGTACCTTGTCCCGAAGCATCGCAGCCATTTCAAAGTCGAGATCGCGAGCGGCCTGGCGCATCTTGGTCTTGATCTTCTGGATATATCGCTTGACCTCCGCGGGAGACTTGAAGTACATAGCCTCTTCGTCAGTATCCGATACGGTGGGAACGGTTACGTAATCTCTCTCATAGATTGAGTGGAGCACATCGCTGATCCCCTTCCGGATTGATTCCGGGGTGATGTTGTGTTCTCTGTTATAAGCTTCCTGGATGGATCGGCGCCTGGTCGTTTCGTCGACGGCCTTCTGCATGGAATCAGTGACCTTATCGGCGAAGAGGATAACCGTTCCGTTGACGTTTCGTGCCGTGCGGCCGCTGGTCTGGATCAGAGACCGGGCCGAGCGCAGAAATCCCTCCTTATCCGCATCCAGGATCGCCACCAGGGACACCTCCGGGATGTCCAGCCCCTCTCTGAGCAGGTTGATGCCTACCAGGACATCGAATTTTCCCAGGCGCAGGTCCCTGATGATCTCCATCCGCTCCAGGGTCTCCACCTCCGAGTGGAGATACCTGGTTTTGATTCCCAGCTCCTGATAGTAGGTGGTCAATTCCTCGGCCATGCGCTTTGTCAGGGTAGTCACCAGCACCCGCTCGCCGCGATCCACCCGCTCGGTGATCAGGTCATGAAGGGCGTCCACCTGATGGGTGGCGGGCATCATCTCGATGATCGGGTCCATGAGTCCCGTGGGCCTGATGATCTGCTCCACCACCACGCCGCCGGTTTTCTCCAGCTCGTAGTCCGCGGGCGTCGCCGACACGTAGATAACCTGGTTGGTTATCTCCTCGAACTCCTCGAAGCTCAGGGGGCGGTTGTCCAGGGCCGAGGGGAGGCGGAATCCGTATTCCACCAGGGTCGTCTTTCGGGAGCGATCCCCCCGGTACATGCCGCCGATCTGGGGCACGGTGATGTGGGACTCGTCGATGAAAAGCAGCCAGTCGTCGGGGAAATATTCCAGCAGTACCGGCGGCGGGTCCCCCGGATTTCTGCCGGTGAGATGACGGGAGTAGTTCTCTATCCCTGAGCAGTACCCCATCTCCCGGAGCATCTCCAGGTCGAATCCGGTCCGCTCCTCGATGCGCTGGGCCTCCACCAGCTTGTTGGCGTCTCGGAACTCCCGAACGCGCTCCACAAGCTCGACCTTGATATTCTCTATGGCGCCCAGCAGACGCTCCCGGGGGGTGACATAATGGCTCCCTGGATAGAGATACACCTGGGAAAGCTCCTCCAGGACCGTACCCCTCAAGGGATCGATGTACCTGACCGACTCCACCACGTCTCCCCAGTATTCCACCCGGATCGCCCGGTCGTCCTCGTAAGTGGGGAAAATCTCCACGGTGTCTCCCCGGACCCGGAACGTCCCCCGGGAGAAATCGATGTCGTTTCGATCGTATTGACTCTCCACCAGCCGGAGCAGCAGGTCGTCACGGAAGAGCACCTCTCCAGCGATGATCGGGATGACCATCCCGGCGTAGGTATCGGGAGAGCCCAGGCCGTAGATACACGATACCGATGCGATGATGATGACGTCGTCCCGGGCCAGGAGCGAATGGGTGGCCGCGTGTCGGAGCTTGTCGATCTCCTCGTTGATGGAGGTGTCTTTTTCGATGAAAGTGTCGGTTCGGGGGATGTACGCCTCGGGCTGGTAGTAGTCGTAATAACTGACGAAGTACTCCACGGCGTTGTTGGGAAACAGCTCCTTGAATTCCGCGTAAAGCTGGGCAGCCAGGGTCTTGTTCGGCGCGATGATCAGGGCCGGCCTGCCGACGTTTTTGATGACGTTGGCCATGGTGAAGGTCTTCCCTGAGCCGGTCACGCCCAGCAGTACCTGGTGCGTGTCACCCCTGATGAGTCCCCTGGTCAGCTCTTCGATGGCCTCGGGCTGATCCCCCCTGGGGACGAAGTCCGTGACCATCTCAAAAACATGCTCGCCCCGCCTCGGTGCGTTTCGTGTTGCGCCGGTGGACATGAATCCCCTTTATGTGATGGGTAAACACCAAATTACTATTATATCAGATTCATGCCGGTTGGCAAGAGATCGATGGAATCCACCCCGGGAATCGAAAACAGGCGGAGATGCCGAGAGGGTATCGCCGCCTGTAATAAAGGAGAGGGGAGAACTTCTTCAGAGACAGATCATGGAGACGACTCCCCACCCACGAATGATGTCAGGTGGTTTTGGCCTGGAACGCCGCCAGAAGGCTTGAAAGCATCTCTATGAACTCCGGTTGAGATGCCGCATCCACCACGTGTGAGAGTTCTGTAGACAGATGAACGAGAAAATCGGTTCCAAACGAGCCGTACATCATCCGCTTGATCGCCCCGGATACCGATACCGGCAGCCGTGCCACCTGTTCCGCGACCTTTTGGGTCTCTTCGCGAAAGGTCTCCTCGGGGAAGAACCGGGTCACCAGTCCCGCGCGGGCAAGGTCGTCTTCGGTCAGGTCATCGGCAAGCAGCGCCACTTCCATCGCCCGGGAGAGCCCGATCATCTTGGGGAGGGTGAAGTTGATGCCGCCGTCGCCGGTGAGACCGATGGTGGAGTAGGCGTATCGGAGCCTGACCCGTTCCGTGGCCACCCGGATGTCGCACGCCAGGGAAAGGGCCGCGCCGTATCCGGCGGCCTGCCGGTTGATCGCGGCGATGACCGGTTTCGGGGATTGGCGGATTTCGGTGATGGCCCGATGGGCGATGGTAGCCAGGATCTTGATGCGCTTACTTGGATTCGGGTCGTTCACAACCTCAAGCACATCGGCCCCGGCGGTGAAGGCCTTCCCCTCGCCGGTGAGGACCACCACTCGAACATCGTCATTCTCAAGGTGGTCGGTCAGGGCGCTGATTGCCTCTTCGGCCAGGTCGGTACACAGGGCGTTGAGGAGCTCGGGGCGATTGAGAATTATCCAGCCCACCGGCCCCCGGGTCTCACTGATCAGGTATTGATAGGTCATCTGTTTGCCTTCCATGAGGTGTGAGAACATATAAACAAAGGCACGGTTCACGTGCCATTGTTCTTTTCTGAAACGCGCCGGGCGAGCCTGCGACGGCGGATGCTCAATCCGTATCGGATGCGCCCGAGCCATCCGGTCAGCTCGAAGAGAAACAGCAGCAGATACGGCCTGACAATCCAGAAGCTTCCCGTTTGCGGCGGAGTTTTCGTCTTTCGGGCCGGGTCCAGGGTCACCTCGCTGATGATGAAGCCCTCACCGTCGGCCATCTGTTCGAGGATTTCTCCTGTGGAGTCGGCGATGGCGGACAGGCCCGGGAAGCGCGATGTCTCCCGCATGCCGAAGGTCCAGGGGATCGGAGAAGAGAAGATCCCCCGCTTATTACAGAGCACAACCGGCACCCCCAGGGCCCGGGCGTAGCGGGCCGGGAGCCGCTTCATATCCTCGAGGCTTCGATTCACCATTCCCTCAGGCGTGAACAGGCCAACGGAGCTGACCGGGGCGGAGTGGGGCATCAGGACAATATCCGCCTTACGTGAATAGAGGGTCTTCAAAAGAAACGAGCGGAGGTTTTCATAACAGATACCCACGCCGATGACGCCCAGCTCCGTCTCTATGACGTGATCTGAGGGTTCACCCCGGAAGAAGTGATTTTCTACGGAAGCGGGAATTTGTTTTCTGACCGTGCCCGCCAGGGCGCCTCTTGGATCAACCAGCACAAATGTGTTGTAGAAGTGGGGGCCGTCGGCTTCCAGGAAGCAGGTGCCGATCCACACCGAAAGCTCGGCGGCCTGTTCCGACAGCCACCTGACGGTGGGGCCGTCGATGGTCTCGGCGGCGTACCAGATATCCGGGGTATAGGAATACCCGGTGGAAAAGAACTCCGGCAGGAGGATGAGCTTCGCTCCCAGGCGGGCGGCGTCTTCAACGAAGTGGGTGGCGCGGGTGAGATTGGCGTGAATCGAGTCGTTTACCGATTCCATCTGCACCGCCGCCACAACCAGCTTTCCTGCGGGCGGCGGTTTTTCTCCAGCGCCGTGTCCCCTCTCGGGCATATCGTACCCTTATCGATGATGTACTATTTCGCCTTCCAGGTCGTCCCGTCGGGGCCGTCCTCAAGGATAATACCCCGCTCTGCCAGCTCATCCCTGATCCGGTCGGCGGCGGCGAAATCCTTGTTGGCCCTCGCTTCGGTTCGCTCCGCGATGAGCCGCTCTATCTCGTCCGGGTCGATGTCCCTGTCCGAGAGCTTGAGGCCTTTGACCTCGTCGAAGTATCGGGCGGGGTCGGTATCGAGGATGCCGAAGACATCCAGGACAGGCGTTATGCGCTCCCAGGCGGCCTTCAGCTCATCCCGGGCCGGAGGGCCAGGATTCGGCAGCTCGTCCAGGATACGATTGAGGACGTGGGCCAGATCGAAGAGCCTTCCCAGGGCCCGGGCGGTGTTGAAATCATCATCCATGGATTCTATGAATTCCTCGATGAATTTCACCGAGGCGTCCATCAATTCCTGAGGGATATCGCCGCCGTCACTCCCGTCGCTTGAAATGACCGAGAGCACCCGATCCTTCATGGCGTAGAGTCGGTCCAGGGCCTCCTGGGCGTCGTGGAGATTTTTATCCGAAAAGTCTATGGGGCTTCGGTAGTGGCTCGATATCAGGAAAAATCGGAGCACCTCGGGGTGATAGCGCTCAAGGATATCCCTAATCGTCATGAAGTTGCCCAGGGACTTGCTCATCTTTTCCTGGTCCCTGTTGACGAAGCCGTTGTGCATCCAGTAACGGACGAAGGGTTTTCCGCTGGCCGCCTCGGACTGGGCGATCTCGTTTTCGTGGTGAGGGAAGACAAGATCCTTGCCCCCTCCGTGGATGTCAATGGTTTCGCCCAGGATGCCGCTGCTCATGGCGGAGCATTCGATGTGCCAGCCAGGCCTTCCCGGGCCCCAGGGGCTGTCCCACGACGGCTCGCCAGGCTTCGCCCCCTTCCAGAGCACGAAATCCAGGGGATCCTGTTTCTTCTCGTCAACGTCCACCCGGGCGCCGGCTACCAGGTCATCCAGGTTCCTGCCGGAAAGCTTGCCGTATCCCTGGAATTTCTTCACCGAGAACATCACGTCGCCGCCCGCCTGGTAGGCGTATCCTTTTTCCTCGAGCTTCGTGATGATGTCGATCATCCACTGAATGGACTCGGTGGCCTTCGGCTCGTGATCCGGCCGCCGGAGCCCCAGGGCGTCCATATCCCTATGATACTCGTCGATGAATCGCTCGGACAGCTCCGTGGTGGATATCCCCAGCTCGTTGGCACGGTTGATGATCTTGTCGTCTATATCGGTGAAATTTCGTACATAGGTAACGGCAAACTTTTTATATCTTAGGTACCGATAGACCACGTCAAAGACCACCTCCGAGCGGGCATGTCCGATGTGAGAGAAGTCGTAGGCGGTGATGCCGCATTTGTACATCCTGATCGCATTCGGTTCCAGAGGCTCGAAGGGCTCCTTCTTTCCGGTCAGGGTGTTGTAGATGGTGAGTGTCATGGTCTTATCCGTTCATGGTGTAGAATCGTGAGCGTATATACATAACACAATTCAGGGGGTCGGTCAAGATATTGCGTCCCTGCCGGTGTCAACGAACGCGGGCGGTATCGGGGCGCGGGCGACATTTTCGTTGGACGTGGCAGAGAAATGACCTTGACAACGGCTGGGGATTGGTTTACTTTCGTATGCATATTACGTCGAATTCAGTACAGAATGTATCCTGTCGGCGATGTTCGATAACGAATCGGCTGCAGGATGAGAACGATACACGGGGAGCGCCATGAACAATCGGCCGGAGAGATTACCACTGAAGGGACAGCTGCTCTATGCCAGCGGCAACCTGGGCTGGAGCCTGGTTGACCGAATCTGGCTCACCTTCATGCTCTATTTCTATCTCCCCCCGGTTGAGTCGGGGATGCCGGAGCTGATACCCAGTCAGAAATTCTGGGGATTCCTCACGGTAATCGGACTGGCGACGATCATCGCCCGGGTGGTGGACGCCCTGGCCGATCCCCTGGTGGCATCGTGGAGCGACGGAAGCGCCTCCCCCCTGGGCAGGCGGAAAAAGTTTATCCTGTACGGCGGCCTCCCCATGATAGCGGCGTTGTTTCTGCTCTTTTTCCCGCCTTCCCCTGCGCCGGGGGCGTTAAACGCCGTCTGGATGACCGTTACCCTCAGCCTTCTCCTCGTGTTCTTCACCATGTATACGGTACCGTGGCTTGCACTGTTGCCTGAGCTGTCCCACACCGGGGCCGATCGAATCAACATCGCCTCCATGCAAGCGGGATTTCGTTTGATCGCCTCGGCGATCGTTATGATCGGCGGATTCGCCCTGTGGGGACTCTTCGGGGGGTGGGGCATGGATAAAAGCCGTGCGCTTCAGTTGACGATCCTTATCATTGGATTGATTGCCCTCGGTGCGCTTTTTCTCCCTCTCATCACCCTGGATGAAAAGAAATACACCGCCTCCGTCCCGACGAAGATGGGGATTGTTGAATCCCTCAAGCTGACTTTTTCCAACAAGCCTTTTATGCCGTACCTGTTCGGGACAATATGTCTCTGGTTCGCATTCAATATTGTATTCCAGTCGACGATATACTATATAACGGTGCTCCTGGAGAAACCGGAATCCTTTACCGGCGCTGCGTACGGTCTGGTCATCGGAGTTGCGTTCGTCTTTGTTCCGATCCTCAACCTCCTTTCCAGGAAGATGCTCAAGAAACAAATCATGATCATAGGCCTGACCATATTTTTGGTATGCGGATTTGCTCTCTATTTTCTCGGCTCGGACGCCATCCCGGTACCGAAAAACACCCAGAGCCTGGTCCTGTTCGGCCTGTTCGGTATTCCGATAGCCGCCCTGATGCTGCTCCCGAACGCCATCCTTGCAGACATCGCCGAGTATGACTCGATTAAAACCGGCACAAACAGGGAGGGGATGTTTTTCGGCGCCCAGGGATTGATCCAGAAAGTCAATCTCGGCTTCTCCATGCTGGTGCTCGGCTTTCTGCTGGCCGAATTCGGCAATGACGCTGCGCAATCCATGGGCATTCAGCTGACCGGCCCGGTGGTGGGCGTTGTATGCATTTTCGGGATTATCCTGTTTGCGATATATCCCGAACAGGATGTGACAGAGACGATAGAAAAGAGACGCAAGACCGGCGTGGGGATAAATCTGAAATTCTAATGACCCGTCGGATACGATTGAAATGAGACACAATCACCATACCGGTGCATGACCGATACATCTTTTTTTAGAAGGAATGGGAACATGACAACACGGGTTGAAAAATTCCCGCTGTGGGGTAAATTGCTCTACGCCAGCGGAAACATCGGATTCACCATCGCGGATCGTATCTGGGTGGTTTTTTTGCTCTATTTTTTCCTCCCACCGGCGGAATCCGGAATGCCCGAGCTGATATCGAATGAAACCTTTTTCGGCGTACTGACGGTCGTGGGGGTGGTGACGCTGTTCGGTCGTATCGTGGATGCCATCGCCGATCCGATCATATCCAACTGGAGCGATCGAAGCAAGTCACCTATGGGCCGTCGACGGTTTTTCCTGATCTTCGGCGGACTGCCCCTCATGGCATCATCGGTCATCCTCTTTCTGCCGCCGGTGCCCTACGCCAGCATCGCCAACGCCGTCTGGATGGGGTTCTGGCTCAGCGTGTTGCTGTTTTTCTTCACGTTCTACGTGGGGCCGTGGCTTGCGCTGATTCCTGAGCTAACCCATAACGACACCGAGCGGGTCAACATGACCATCCTCCAGGCGGCCTTCTCTATGGTCGGGGTCATCATGGTGATGATCGGGGGATACGCCCTGTGGGGATTGCTGGAAAACACCGGGATGGATAAGACAACATCGCTCCAGGTGACGATCGCCATTCTTGCCTTTGTCGGGGTGATTTTCTGCTACATCGCGGTCATCCCCGTCAACGAGAAAAAATACTGTGACTCGATGCCGTCGGACATCGGCTTGATGGAGTCGCTCAAGCTCACATTGAAAAACAAGCCGTTTTTGATCTATCTTGTCGCCACGATCTGCCTCTGGTTCGCCCTCAACATCATCTCCCAGGCGGCGACCTACTACGTGACGGTGCTCCTGAAAAAGCCGGAATCCTTCGCCACGGTGGTATTCGGGGCCGTGTTCGGCTCGGCGCTGGTGTTTTTTCCGATTTTGAGCTTTTTGAACCGATACATTTCCAAGAAAACCATCATGGTGATCTCCACCCTGACTTTCGCCGTCTTCGCGCCGCTGACCTATTATCTGGGAACCGATGTGCTCGTCCTGGATCCGCTGGTTCAGGCGTATATAATTTTTGCATTTATAGGCATTCCGGTGTCAGCGCTTCTCGGTATTCCGAACGCCATGATATCGGATCTGGCCGAGTATGACGCCATTAACACCGGGAGCAAGCGGGAGGGAATGTATTTCGGCGCCCAAGGGTTGTTCCAAAAGATAAACCTCGGCATCTCAACCCTAATTATCGGCTATCTCTTTGCCACCTTCGGCAAGGATATCGCTAACCCACTGGGCGTGAAGCTCTCGGGAGTGGTTGTGGGCGTGGTGTGTCTCATCGGCGCTATACTCTATATGATCTATCCCGAAAAGGACGTCCTGGCGGTGGTGGATAAACACAGGGCGGAGATGGTGGTGGAGGAGAAGTGATCGGGAGAGAAAACAACATACGTGCGGTGCGGATGTGTCTGGTCTGCGTGGTCATGTTGACCGTTCTCTTCGGTGGAGTTTCGGCCCGGGGGTTCGAGACGGAGTGTGCGCTGGTCATCGGAGAGGAGGTACGCCTGTTCTCCCGGCCGACGACCCATGCGGGGGTCATCATCACCATCGACGGAACCGAGGAGACGAGGGAGTCCGTATACATCATCAATCGCCTGGAGGAGCCGGAAACCATCGATGGGGTAACCGATCACTGGTATTTCATCCGGTATCGGGGACTGGAAGGATGGATATTCGGGTCGTATCTTTTTTTCCACGATAAAGAGGCACGCACATTGTTGGTGGAGGTACCGTCGTACTTCGATCGGATAAATGCCGTCTATGAGGACATCAATGAGGAATCATTCAAGGATGCCGCCCGAACGGCGGAGGAGGTTGTGTCCGACATTGAGGTGAATTTCTCCCGTCAGCAGATCGACAACAGTCCGCTCCTCATGGAGTTGATTTTGACAGCTCTGGTGGCCCGGGGGGAGGCCCTGGTATATCTGGAAAAGTATGATGACGCCCGGGACGTGTTCAACTACCTGAGGGAGGTGTACCCGGAAGCCCGGATGGAGCTGGAGGCGGTGACCGTCGATGAACTGGTCGTTCCGTATCTATCATATATCGAATATGAAAAGGAGATCAGGCTTTTTGACACCCCGGAGGAATGCCGGGAGGCGGTAATCAGTGCCCTGAAAGAGAAAGATATCCAGACGCTGTCCGACATGGCAATACCGGGCATCTTTGAAATCTGGGTGGCCTACACCGACTGGGTGGTGAAACTGGGAGGCGAGACACTGCAGGATCAGCCCTGGCTGATCGACTCATTCGACGACGACTGGCAGATCATCGAAGTGGACACACATACGGGTCGGGCAGGAGCGGTCTCGGGGTATTGCATTGTGACCGGCCTGTGGGAGATCGATTACTTCGGTCGGTCGGTCAACCGGGTGGATTTCTGTATAGACAGAATGCCGGGCACGGAGAAGTATGCCTTCAGCTACCTGATTCTCTATTCGCCACCGGACGAGGGCGCCTCGCCGGATCAATAGTACAAATAACCTGTGTATCAGTATATATGTGAAACAAGGAGCATGGCTATATGAAACGACGTGACAGTATCTCTATTATCATGGGAGTCCTGGTGATTGTGATGTTCGCCGTGATCGGCTGCAAATCGTCGCCGGAGCCTGTCCCGGCATACATGCCGCCGGCGGTGCATGTGACCACCTACAAAACGGTGTATATTGAGGTGTCGTATGATCCGGAATTGCGGGTGACTGTGGAGGATCAAAAACGCCTGGTGGCGAATTTTTCCGAATACCTCAACGCATCCGGATTCACGGTCACAATGATGCCGGAGCGGGCGGACATGATCATGGAGGTTTCCATCGACGAGCTGGTGCTCTCCGATAGAAACGAGCGGCTCGCCAAACGCATCACCTTCGGGCTGAAGAAGGGGGAATCGCTCATTCTCTACTCGGCGGTTTTCACCAACGCCGTTACGTTCCAGGAAATCACGAAAACCGAGGGAAGCGCAAAGATGAAGCGTTATTTTCCGTCCGAGGAGGAAATCAAAGATAAATTCTTCACCATCATGGAGCACGACATCATGGAATTCATGGCGTCGTCGTCGGTGTTTTAGATACTGGGCCTGGTATCGATATCCTGACGTGTTCCGTGCGGTGCGACATTGAAAAATGGAGAGGTGTATCCCATCTCATTGCTGAGGAGGAAAAAGGGGAGGGGAATGATCTCTCTCATCACCACGGATACGGCAATGAACACGTCCTATACCCGATTTCCCGCAAAGCGTGTGCGGAACGCTTCGCGGGAAATGTTTTTCCGGTCGATTTCGGTTTGCCAATCGATACTGGAAATGGTATTATACGTGATTATCTGTGAGAAGAACGTAGACAGGCGAAAACGTGAAAGGGTAAGAATACTATGAAGAACATGAACGAACCCCAGCCGAAGGGGACGCATCTGGCCCTGGTCAATGAAGACATGCCGGATGAGATAGCGGTTGACGGTACGACCTGGAAAAAAGTCAGGGAATACAAGCATGATTTTTTCGCCGCCACCGGCTCGTACGCATCTTCCGACGGCCGGAAGGCCATGCTGAAGATATATCGCCCTAACTGGTGGTACTGCTTTCCCATGTTCCTGTTGTCATACTGGTGGGTGCGGCACGAAAAGAAGGTGTATGACACAATGGCGGACACCGGCTACACACCCCGGTTTTACGGACGATATAAAAAGACCGGCATGCTGATTGAGTTTATCGAGAGCGTCAACCTCCTGGACAAGCCGGAGCTGGATTCTTCCTTTTTCGACACCCTGGAAGAGATCATCAGTACCATGCACGAGCGGGGCATCGCCTATGTGGACGCCGACAAGCCGGACAATTTTCTGGCATCCCTCGACGGTCGTCCCTACGTGATCGATTTTCAGCTGACGTGGGTACAGCCCTTCTTCCCGTTAAGCCTTCTCACGTGGCCGATATTCGCCATCCTTGCCGATGCGGACAAGTATCATATCAGAAAACATCGGCGTCGATTCCTGAGGCATGAGAATCTCCCGAAATACATGCCCTGGTATATCAGGTTCCATCGGTTTTTCTCGGTCCGCTTCAGGAAATTTCGACACCGGTTCATGCCGAACTACCATTAATGAGAGCACATCCGAGAGCTACATCGAATCCGTCGGTGACGGGTCCATGCCCGGGAGCGTGTGTTGTATCATCCATCGGGCGATATCCGGGTGACCGCGGACGGGGATCGGTGACCGACGCATTCCGGATGAAAGCATATGCGTAATCGTTCATGCATCAGATCATTGTTATCATCGAGCTCTTATCAATCTACCTGGCGGTGGGCGCCGTCGTGGGGGCAAATGCGGGATTTATCGGCGGGGGCGGCGGCACCATCACCATGCCGATCCTCATCTATACGTTCACGCTGCTGGGATATCCGCTGAACGCGTCCGTCCACACCGCCGTGGGGACGTCTCTCTTCCTCATCTTCGTCTCCGCCCTGTCGGGCTCCCTGGTTCATATCTCACGAAAATCGGTGTATTTTAAGATTTTCGCGGCCCTCGCCTCGGCGGGGGTTGTCGGGGCGTGGGTTGGTGGGGTCCTCTCCGTCCGCATAGACGGTGACGTCTTTAAAAAGCTCCTGGCGGTGATGCTGCTCCTGTTGGTGTACCGTATTCATCAGAACAGGGATAAAGAAGATTCCGACGGCATGGATATATATGCCGGCGGTTTCGACCATGAAGCCAAGCAGTCGGTGTCCCTTTACGTTGTGTCGGTCGTCATCGGCTTTCTGTCCGGGCTTTTGTCCGGATTTTTCGGTATCGGCGGCGCCATCGTAATGCTCCCGGCCTCCATCTACATACTGAAATTCTCCCCTATAGAGGCCGTGGCACATTCCACCTGCCTCATGGTGGTCACGGCGTGTATCGGATTTATTACCCAGATCTATTACGGCTTGGGGGCCGAATCGGTGCTCCCGGGCTCCATCGGCTATTTCAATTACATGGCGGGAATACCCATGGCGGCATCGGGTATCGTGGTGACCCGGTGGGCGGCCTCCCGGGCACACAAAATCGACCATGAAAAGTTGCAGGACGTGCTCCTGGTAGTTCTGGTGATCGCCGCCACTCTCATGGTTATCAAGTGACGCAGGATATGGGGATGAACCGAGGGTTTTCCTTGATTTCAAGGGCTTGTTGGAGTATATAAACAGGCACGGATTATCATCGTATGGAGGATTCATGAGTCAAGAGAGACGACCGACGCTGGTGATCATGGCCGCCGGGATGGGATCCCGATACGGGGGGCTGAAACAGCTGGACCCGGTGGGACCGTCGGGGGAGCTGTTGATTCACTATTCACTCCACGATGCAGCGCTGGCAGGATTCGATCGGGTGGTGTTCGTCATCCGCAAAGATTTTGAGGTGGAGTTCAAGGAGCGTATTACGGAGTTCAGCCCGAAGGGCGTGGAGCTGGTGTACGTCTACCAGGATATCAGCGATCTCCCGGAGGGGCGCACCAAGCCTTGGGGGACCGGACATGCGGTGCTGGTGTGCGATCCAGCCATCGACGGCCCCTTCGGTGTGATCAACGCCGATGACTACTATGGACGAAGCGCGTTTCAAACGCTCTTCGATTTTCTCAAGAGCGATCGGTGTAACGAAAAGATCTACTGCATGGTCGGATACCTCCTCAAGAACACCGTCAGCCCCCACGGGGCGGTGACCCGAGGAGTTTGCCGGGTCGCCGACGGCGCATTGACGGGACTGGTAGAGACAAGCGGCATCGAGGTTCGTGACGGCGGGATCGGCGTCGAGGCTGACGGGGAGTGGCGGGCCATTGATCCACTGTCTCCGGTCTCCATGAACATCTGGGGATTCGATGCAAACCTGTTCGCCCACCTGAAAGACCGTTTTCAGTCCTTTTTGAAGTCCACCGAAGGAGACCCGAAGGCGGAGTTCCTTATCCCGGAGGTCATCGGAGACCTGGTCAACGAGGGACTGCTACGGGTCGATGTGCTCGAGACCGATGAGGTCTGGTTCGGCATGACCCACCCGGAGGACCGGCGCCTCGTGACCGAGAAGATAGCGGACATGGTGAACAAAGGGATTTACCCGAAGTCGCTGGGATGAAAGAGACCACGGACAGAAACTACCTGCTGGAGGTGGCCCGGCGGTTTGACGTCGGGGGGGATATCTCCTCGGTGGTGCGCCACACGACGGGCCACATCAACCATACCTATATCGTCACCGCAGAATCTGAACACGGATTGAAGCGCTTCATCCTCCAGCGGGTCAATACAGACGTGTTCACAGAGCCGTCAGCCCTGATGGACAACATCATCCGGGTGACCGAAACGGTGGCCCGGAAGGTGGAGGATAGGGGCGGCAATCCGGCCCGGGAGGCCCTGACCCCGATAAGGACGACCGACGGGAATCACTCCATGGAGTGCGATCGGGGTGATTTCTGGCGGAGTTACCGGTACGTGGAGGGGAGAACCCACGACGTCATTCCCGAAGGCCGTCTCGGTGTAACGCTCGCCCGGGAAGCCGCCGGCGCCTTCGGGCGGTTCCAGCGGGATATCGCGTCCCTCGATCCAGCGGACTTCCACGAGCCGATACCCGATTTTCACAATACCCCGGTCAGGTACCGTGCCTTCGAAGAGGCGGTGGGCCGGGATACATGCGGCAGGGCCGGGGGTGTGTGGGACGAGATCGCATTTTGCCGAGGCCACCGGAATCTGTGCGAATTGATCACAGGTCCCCTGGACCGGGGAGAGATACCCCGGCGACTGGTGCACAACGACACGAAGATAAACAATATCATTTTTCACAACGGGACCACAGGCGCGAAGAGCGCCGCGTGCGTGATCGATCTGGATACCGTCATGGCCGGATCGGCCCTGTTCGATTTTGGTGACCAGGTCCGCTCGACGATCTCATATGCGGAGGAAGACGAGCGGGACGTGGATAAGGTCACCCTGGAGCCGATGTTGTTTGAGGCGCTGGCAAATGGATATCTTTCGGAGGCGGGGGAGTTCCTCACCGACCGGGAGAAGGAGCTCCTACCCGCGGCGGGGTTGGTCATCACCTTTGAGACCGGGCTTCGCTTTTTGACCGATCACCTCCAGGGAGACTGCTATTTTCAAATCGGCCGGACGGCCCACAACCTGGATCGCGCCCGGACCCAGTTTCGCCTGGTGGCGCTGATGGAAGAGAAGATGGCCGCCCTTGAAGATATCGTCCGGCGATATGTATGAGGAACGCGGCCGTGGAGCGATTCGGAAGAGTTACAGTAGATATCGACGATACGTGAGGAGAACACACCATGAAATATTCGGGATACGGTGTTTTAATCTTCCTGTGTTGTGCCGTGATTCTCACAGCGCCTTATACAGCCGCTGCCGGGGATCGATGGATCGAGGTGGAAGGGGTGGAGAACGTGCGGGATATCGGCGGGTATTCGACGGGGGATGACACACTGGCCTGGGGTAACGTCTACCGATCCGCCGATCTCTCCGGTATCACCGACGGGGGGATAGCGACCCTTACGGAGCTGGGTGTGAAGACGGTGGTGGACCTTCGGCCCCACGCGGATGTAGAAGGGCTCACAATCCGCCTGGAGGCGACGGACATCCGCATGGTCTCCCTTCCCATGGAGCAAGACAGACTCTCTGACAAGGCCGAGTTTTACCGGAGGATCATCGTCCTGGGAAGAGAGAGCCTGACGGAGCTCCTCTATCTGGCGATGGAGGAAAACAACCTCCCGATGCTGATTTTCGACGAGAAGGGGATACACGAGGTGGAGGTGGCAACAATGCTCCTGATGGGGGCGGCGGGGGTATCAGGCGACGACCTGGTGCATGACTATCTCCTCTCGAATCAAGCCGGGGCCGACGTCCGGGAGGACTGGGGGCGTCATATCGTGGACTACTTTGAAGAATACGGCGGTATTTCATATTACACTGATGCGATTCTCCATATTCCGCCGGCAACGATAGATCGTATTCATAAAAATCTCACCCGATAAGGAGGAACCATGGGGGGACCGCTGGAAGGCATACGCATTATTGATTTTACTCGGCTCTATCCCGGACCGTTCGGCACGCAGCTTCTGGGAGACATGGGGGCGGAGGTCATCAAGGTGGAGGACAAGAACTCTCCTGATTACATCCGCTTCTTCCCGCCAAAGTTCAAGGACGAAGGCGCGGGCTACATCGCCGTCAACCGTAACAAGAAGAGCTTCGCCTTAGACACCAGGTCCGACGAGGGAATAGAGCTGTTTCTGAAGCTGGCGGAGAAATCGGACGTGGTGGTGGAGCAGTTCAGGCCCGGCATCATGGACAAGATGGGTCTCGGATACGAGACCGCCAAGAAGCGAAACGAGCGGATCATCTACGCCTCCATCACTGGATTCGGGCAGACCGGACCCTACGCCCAGGTGCCGGGGCACGACATGAACTACATGGGGCTTGCGGGCATCAGCGACGTCATCGGTCCCAAAGATGGTCCACCGGTGATTCCGGGCATCCAGATTGCGGACGTAGCCGGCGGCGGTTTGATGTCGGTCATTGGGATCCTCGCGGCCCTGGCGGCTCGTGAGCGTACCGGTGTGGGCCAACATGTGGATATATCCATGTTCGACGGCGTCCTTCCATTTATCGGGATGATTTATGCCAACTACCTGGCCGGCGGCGGTATGCCGGAGCGGGGGAACACGTTCCTCTCGGGAGCGCTGGTGTGTTATAATATCTACGAAACGAAGGATAATAAGTACATCACCCTGGGGGCGTTGGAATACAAATTCTGGAAGCGGGTGTGCGAGCTCATCGAGAGGCCTCAGTATACCGACAAGCAGTACGCCGAGGGCGAGGAGCGGGACGAGATTCACAAGGATCTGACGGAGCTGTTTCAGACGAAGACCAGGGATGAGTGGCTCGAGATATTTCGGGGGGAGGAATCCATGACCGACGGGGTGCTGACCATAGATGAGGTCGAAAAAGACCCCCACGCCATCGCTCGGGAGATGATCGTGGAGATGGACCACCCCACGGCTGGGAAGATCAAGGGCATCGGGATTCCCCTGAAGTTTTCGGGAACCCCCACGTCGAAAATTGTGCCGCCGCCGGTGCTTGGGCAGCACAACGAGGAGATACTCTCGCTCATTGGCATCGATGACGCGGGCAGAAAAGAGCTGAAGGACAAGGGAGTGGTGCTGTAGCTACTTCTTCTTCGCCGCCGGTTTTTTTGATTCGGTTTTCTTCGCCGTCTTCGTCTTTGCCGGTGCGGAGGCAGGTTTTGCTTTTTCGGATTTTCCTGCGGTTTTCGATGCTCCGGACTTTGCCGCGGTCTTCTTCTTGTCGGGTGTGGCGGCCGGTTTCGATTTCCCCTTCGTCTCGGCGGGTGTCGCCTTCGTCTTAGCGGCGTCGGCTTTCGGTTTCGCCGGCTTCGATGTCTTCTTTGGCTTTTCCGGTGTGGAGGCGGGTTTTGATTTTTCCGCCTTGGCGGAGGCTTTCTTTTTCGTCGGCTTTGAAGCCGGTTTCGACGGCGCCGGTTTCCCCGGCTTCTTGAATCCCGTTACGGTGGATTTGAGGGTGCCCGGGTGACCCTTGGCGAAGTCCTTGATCGCCTTTTTCAGATACTGCTCCGGCGTCGGTATCGTGTTCTTTTTCCAGTCGAGACTGCGGGTCTGGCGCTCATCCTGAATAAAACGCTCCTCCAGCATTTCGTAATCTTCCGGGTAGGCGGCTTTAAAGGCATCGATGAAATCACCGGTTTTGAAGGAGTCCTTCAGCTTCGGGAGAAGTTTCTGGATCTTTTGATCCTTGTCGTCGATTATCTTTTTCATGGGTATCATACCTCCTGTGACCATTGTAGCGAACCGGGCGGTATTTGCAAGCACGAATCGTGATAAAGATGTAACGGGTCGGAGGGAGCATGGGAGAAAACTGTGAGCGTGAGCTGGCCGTTGCGGTGGATGCGGCACGAGCGGCGGGGGAGTACCTCTTGCAGCAGAGGTCCAATATTGACGGGCTCTCGGTGAATGAAAAGGGAGTCGGCGATTTTGTGACCGAGGCGGACAGACATTCGGAGAAGCTCATAACCGACCGTATTACAGAGAGATTCCCTACTGATTCCATCGTGGCCGAGGAATCAGGCGTCCGGGAAAGTAATACTTCCCGTCGCTGGTTCATCGATCCCCTGGACGGTACCACCAACTACCTGTCCGGCATCTCCCACTACTCAGTGTCCATCGGTTTCATGGAGGACGGCGTGATGATGGCGGGGGTGGTGTATGATCCCTGTCGAAACGAGCTGTTTGCGGCGGTACGAGGGAGCGGGGCGCACCTCAACGGTGATACCGTCTCGGTCAATGGGAGCTATGACGTTTCCCGGTCCTTGATCGCCACCGGCTTTCCCTTTAGGAATATCAGATACATGGATGAATACCTGGAGTCGTTTCGGGCGGTGGCGAACATGACCGGGGGGATACGGCGGATGGGCTCGGCGGCGCTGGATCTCTGTTATACCGCCCTCGGAAGGGTGGATGGATTCTGGGAGCTGGGGCTGAGCCCCTGGGACGTGGCCGCGGGAAGCCTCATCGTGACGGAGGCGGGGGGGAATGTCTCCGATTTCGGCGGGGGAGACGGATATCTTGAAAGCGGCAACACGCTGGGCGCATCCGGAGCATGTTTCCCCCTTCTTCTAAAAGCCGTTAAAACAGCGCTTGATGGAACGGACCTGGTATCATGAATAACAGGTACACGACATGTACGATCCTGATGCTTTTGATGGTGCTCGTGGGCATGCTGATCCTTGTTTCCACGCAGCAGAAGCGGTCATCGGAAGTGGTCATGGAAACGGTCGAATCATACCATTACGACGCCGATACGATGAACGGATTGAATATATACACTTACGGGAAGACCATCGACGGAAAAATGGTGCCCTTTCAGGGCGGGCCCGGATGGCTGATTCAAAAAGAGGCGGGATGCGCGATCTGTCACGGAGATGATGGGCGGGGACGCGAGGACGTGGAGGGGGTGGAGATTTCCCCACCGAACATCGCGAAGCTGACACGGGAGGGGGGTCCGCTGTCGTACGAAGAATTTGCGGAGATCATAAGAACGGGGGTCGGGAAAAACGGAAAGACCTTGAGTATGGATATGCCCCGGTATTCCATGCCGGACAATTTTATTCATGACCTGTATGAGTACGTGCTGGGGTTCTGACGGCCGGGGTGCAATAAAAATTTTATGCATGCCTAATAATATCCATCATGGACATCACCGAAGAAAATATATACTACCTCATCTCCCGCCTCCTGGATGATTTCGACGGTATTCGAAAAGAATATACCCGGCGGCTCCTTGAGGAGGGGTACGACGTCACCGCGCCGCAGCTGGAGATTCTCCGGGCCGTGGGGGAAAACCCGAACCTCTCCCTGGGGGAGCTGGCGACGCTGACGCGCCTTCACATAACCACCGTCGAGGGGTATGTGAATCGGCTGTCCAAAAAGGGTCTTGTCTCCAAAAAGAAGGATGCAAAAGACGCCCGGCGGGTTGTGGTGTCTCTCACGATTACCGGAGAGCAGATCGTCAAGGCGTCTCCCTCCGGATACCGTATCAAGCTCTTCGATGAGCTCAGGGCCCTTTCCCTGGAGGAGAAGGTGGAGATTTACGAGGTGTTGAGAAAACTTGTGCTATTGATGCGATAGGTCGGATGTGATGAGAAACCGCCGGAGGGAAAACCCCTCCGGCGGCTTATTACGTTTGAAGGCGTGCTTTCAGGCAGATCGTACCGGTCTCTATTTCACCTGATACCACACACCGTCGTACTCGAAGATCACACGCTCACCCATAGCCAGGTATTTTCCCGAGTCCGGGTGATCGGAGAGGAAATCCCAGTATTTGTCGCTGTCGAACTTCAGGTCGGTCAGACTCACCCCCTCGTCATATCGTGAATCGATCCACACATCGTCTCTGAAGAAGAACGTCCGGTCACCTACCTGTTTGATGCTCATCAGTCCGGAATCGAGCACCGAATCCGTACCCTTGAGTGATTTCATCCTCTCCGCCGACTCCATGGCGAAGCCGCCCGTTTCCTCGGTAAGCATGCTGGGGGCGGTCATCATATCCATCTCCCCCTCGTCGGCGCCGGGGGCGAAGCTTTCGAAGTGCCGCCTGTCCTCGGTCACCAGAAAGCTCGTGTACGGCGTCACGACGCCGTATTCCTCCGCCAAGGCCGTCACCTCCTCAACCAGTTCCCCCTGCTCGCCGTTGAGGCGAATTTCATCCAGGAGGTAGGCGATTTTCCTGGTGGCCCAGATCCGGGGGATGAAATCATACTCGCCGCCTTTTCCCTCGAACGTCACCGGGAACTCGTAGACCTCGGTATTTTCTTCCACGCTCCCCTTCACGACGATGGTTGCGCCTCCCTCGCCGCTGTAGCGACCGGCCACGATCAGCTGCATCCCGGCGAAGAGGTCCGGAATCGTCTGTGGGTAGGTGTCCAAAATGGAAATCCCGGTGACGTCGATCTCCACGTCGCTCAAAACGGGGCTCGAGACCCGGGTGAAGAAATTGGAGACGACCACCTCGATGTTCTCGGTGGGCGTTACGTAGTCGGACACGCCGTGATTCTTTCCGGAGATGTTGTCCAGAAGGTGGGTGTTGATGTCCTCGCCCACACCGAAGACGAATATCCGGGCGTTTCCGTCGTTCTCACCGGTGACGTTTTTGACGATTATCCCGTTGTCGATTTCGCCGACGGTCGGCTCCCCGTCGGTGATGAAGACGATCATATGGGGGCGGCTTGTATTTTCACCGTCCTCGATGGCGCTGATGAGGGCGTCGTTGATGTTGGTACCGCCCCGGGCCGCCATCTCGTCGACGAAATCGATGGCATCGGCCCTGTTCTCCCGGCTCGCCGCCACGAGCTCCGGGGTGAAGCGTTGGATGTCTGTGGAGAAGCGGATGACGTTGAAGCGATCCTCGGGATTCAAGGACTCGATGCAGAACTCCAGGGCGTCCTTCGCCTGAATCAGCTTTTCTCCCTTCATGCTTCCGGATGTATCCAGCACGAAGGTTACATCCTTCGCGATAGTTCGGGCGTTCTCGGTTTCGGTCTCGGGGGTGACGATCAGCAGGAAGTAGCCGTCATTACGTCTCTCTTTGTATGTCAACAGGGATGCGTCCAGTGAGTCGTCGCCGGTGGTGTAGTAGACGAGAAAGTCCTTGTCGGGAAGGACCCGAGAGTCTTCGTAGGAGACGATGACCTCATCATCGCCTTTCCTGACGATGTCCGCATCGTGGCTGGGGCAATAGACGCTTTTGATGGGAGATGACGACGAGATGGTCACATCCACCGATACGTCGTCGATGGGGGCGGAGGAAAATTTCTCCGTGTTCAAGGGATAGCGATAGGAGACCATCCCGAAATCGGAGGTAAGGGTTTCGGTGTAGGTCAGCTCGACGCGTCTCGTCCCGTTGGCGGGAATCGGGTAGACCTTGAGGGTGAAGAGGTTTCGGTCGGCGTATTCCAAAAGCGCCGGGTCCTTCAGGGTGCGCACGATCTCTTCATATATCTTTCTTGCATCGTCCGCCGGCAGGATTTCCCCGGAAACCGGATTCCCATCGATGTAGAGGGTGAAATCGGTGATCGACGCCCCCTCTGGGATGGGAAAGAGAAACGTCCCCTCCAGCTCCATGTTGTTGGGATTGTAGAAGACCTCGTCGATGTGGGTGATTGAGACCTGGTCGGTGATGGTGGTGTGGACCAGGTGGTTTTTCACCTCCAGGGGCACGATGGGACGGGGAGGATGGGGTGGCGGGTCGATGATGATGATGCCGTCCGCCAGGGCCGTTCCCGCAGTGCATAGAAAGACAAGCAGTAAAAAAATAGTCAGTTTCGATTTCATGTAATGTCCTTTCACTTTTTCTGTAGGACAGGAATATCCAACAAAATGTTCCCGGAAATTGTCCCGGTGCTTATTTTGTGCTATAGTATCAAAAAAACGGGGGTACGTCATGATTACCGGCGATATGTCCATACAGGAAATCATTCGAGACTATCCCGCAACCGTCGAGGTGTTTGAAAAGTATCGCCTCGGGTGTATCCGCTGCATGGCCGCTCAGTTCGAGAGCCTGGAGGAGGGGCTGAAGGCCCACGGTCTGGATGTGGAGGGGATCGTTCGCGAGCTGAACCAGGCGGTGGATCCGGAGGCGTAATCCGATAGTGGGGCGAAGACAGAGAGAACGCGCATGACAGTCCGGGGCATGGTGTGTCGTGAACCGTCTGTCTTTTTTATATCATACACACATCCCAATTATATCTCATCTTTCACGAGGTTTTCATGAGGGCGCGCCTGCTGGCATTTCTTGCACACACGGTCTACCGATACGACATACCGATACTCATTGCGGCGGGAGTCATCAGCGTGGCGTCGCTTCTGGGCGTGTTTCGTCTCGGGATGGTGTCCAACGTGGCTTCGATGCTTCCCGAGGGAAATGAGGCGGTGAGCGACTACGTGGCCTCGATGGAGCGGATGGGGACCCTGGATTACCTGGTGGTGATGTGCACGGGACCCGACGTGGAGACGCTGACGGCCTACTCCGATGCATTCGCCGACCGTATCGAAGAGACCGGCCTGGTCAATGATGTCCGCTACAGGATCGATGAGACGGACAGGACCTTCTTCCTCTCCTATTACCTACCGAGGATTTTCCTGTTTCTCGACGACGATGATTTTGCACACATAGAAGAAAAGCTTACTCCGGAAGAGATCGACCGGGCCCTGTCGGCGGCCAGGATGCTCCTGATGACGCCGGCGTCCACAGCTGCCGGGGAGCTGGTCACAAAAGATCCCCTGGGGTTTCTCTCGGTGATGGAAAAGCGCTTCATGTCCGGCGAGGGCGGATTCCGGATGGACACGGCCTCGGGCTATTTTCTCTCAACCGATCACCGGCACCTGTTGATGCTGGTACGGCCCACCGATCCGCCCCAGGATACGGTATTCGGGGAGCTGTTGCTTGCATCCCTCGATCGAGCATCGATCGATGCCGCAGACGCTACGGGGCATGCCGACGTGACCGTCTCCTACGCCGGGGGGTACGTGATCGCCGTGAACGACGCGCGTACCATCAAGCGGGATCTCATTGCCACCATGATCACATCGCTGATCCTGGTGCTGACGTGCTTCTACATCATTTTCAGGCGGTTTCGATTTCTCTTCTTTGTGGGAACCTCCCTGGGGTTGGGCATCTTCTGGACCCTGGGATTCGCCGGCTGGACGATGGGGCACCTGAACATGGTGACCGCCGCGTTCGGCGCGATTCTCGTGGGGCTCGGCATCGATTTCTCCATCCATTTCTACAATCGGTTCGTGGAGGAGGAATCCCGGGGTCGATCCCTCCGGGAGGCCCTGACGACGGCGCTTTCGCACACCGGTGTGGGGATCTCCACCGGCGCCGTGACCACGTCCATCGCATTCTTCGGCATGGCCTTCACCCGGTTCAAGGGACTGAGTGAGCTTGGGATACTCGGGGGGGTGGGCATTTTAATGACCCTCCTCACGACCTTCACGGTGCTGCCGGCGCTGATTGTTCGGGCGAGAAAGATACACCCGATGACGACGGGACCGATAGCCGTTCCCCGCTTCGGCATGGAGCGGCTGGCCCCGTTTATACAGAGGCGCCGGGTCGTTATCCTGGTCGTCGCCCTACTGCTGACGGTACTCATGGGATGGAGTGCTGTGGGGGTCGGCTTCAGTACCGACATGACCGAGCTTCGACCCGATGACAGTGCGATATTCACAACCCAGGAGAACATCTGGGAGATATTCTCCGGATCGTCGTCGGAGATCATTGTGTCCGTGTCCGACACGGACTTAGAGACCGCCCTGGAGGCGGCGGAGGAGGCGCGATCGATCCTCCTGTCGTATGCCGAAGTATCTTCGGTGGAGGGACCGGGGGCATGGTTGCCGTCGACGAAAAGGCAGCGGGAAAATCTCCTGCGGGTGGAGGAGTGTCATCTGGAAACGGTTCTGGAGAACTTTAGGGAGAGCAAGAATCACCTCGGCTTCTCAAAGACTGCGTTTTCCGAGTTCGAGAAAGATCTGCTGTTGTTTGCGAACGGTGCAGTGGAACCGATTACCTACGACGATCTCACAGGCACCCCCGGCAGGGAATATACTGAGAAATATATCCAGCGGGACGGAGATATCTGGCGGGTGACCCTATTCGCCTATCCAGAAAGCGGCGTGTGGATCGATGATATCGACAGGACGCTGGTGAGAAGGCTGAAGGAGTCAGCGCCGGACGTCGAGGTGGCGAGCATCTCACTGGTGCTGGCGGAGACCAGGAAGATCGTAACCGACGATTTCATCATGGCGACCCTCATCGCAGCTGTCGGCGTCTTTTTCGCCCTCTTGGTTCAATTTCGGGATATCAGGACGGTACTGGTCTCCATGTTGTCTCTGGGATGCGGCGTCGTCTGGATGCTTGGCTGCATGCGGCTGTTGGGGGTCTCTCTCAATTTCGCAAATGTTGTGGTGGCGCCGATGGTGGTGGGGATCGGCATCGACGACAATATCCACCTCTTTCATCGATTCACGGAAAAGAAAGACGGTTCGATGACCGATTCCCTGGTCTTTTCCGGTAGGGCGGTCATCATGACAAGCGTCACCACGATCCTCGGCTTCGGCTCCCTGATGTTCGCCCGGTACGGCGGGCTGAAGAGCATCGGGATGGTATCGGTCCTGGGGGTGACGCTGAGCCTGGTGTCGGCGATATTCATCACCGGCTCCCTGATGGCGATACTGGAGGAGCGAAAAAAGAGGAAGGCACATGCAGGGAAGAGGGAGCTGAAAGACTCACCATGAACATACTTTTGGTCTATCCATTCATGCCGGACATCTATCACCGGCTCGGATTCATCCTGCCCCCCCTGGGTTTGGGATACCTGGCGGCGGTGGCCCGGGATATGGGACACGAGGTGACGATCCTTGATCTGAATATCACCGAGGGTGCGGGACTGGAGAACCTTCCCCGATACGATCTGGTGGGCGTCACCATGGACACCTCCCGCTTTCATCGGGCGATGGAGGTGGCCCGTGAGGCGATGAAGGCGGGCAGCAGAGTGGTGCTGGGCGGCCCCCATGCCACGTTCGTCGCCGAGTCGCTCCTATCCACCGAGATCTGCCATGATGTGATCAGGGGGGAGGGAGAGGAGAGCTTTGTCGAGCTCTTGAGCGCCCTGGAGCGAGGAGGCGACGGCGAGGGTATTCCGGGAGTCAGCACGCTCAAGAACGGCCGCGTCATCCACAATCCGGATCGTCCCCCACCGAAACACCTCGACGACCTCCCGTTCCCTGACCGGGACATCATCGGGATGGATTCATATCGTCGGCTCACCCTTGGCGGCCGGCACATCACCTCGATGGTGACCAGCAGGGGATGCCCCCACAACTGCGATTTCTGCTCGTCCTCGGTCTTTTCCGGGACCGTTTGGCGCACTCGGAGCCCGGAGAACATTGCCCGGGAGGTCGAGGAGATCGTCTATCGGCATCGGTTCGGTGCGGTCTGCTTTATGGATGATAATTTCACCATGAATCCGGACCGGGTGATACAAATATGCGATGAATTGGAGCGGAGATCCCTCGATATCTACTGGTGGTGTTTTTCCCGAAGCGACACCGTGTTGAAAAACGAGCAGATGGTCGAGCGTATGGCAAAGAGCGGGTGTCGATACGTGTTCATGGGAATCGAGAGCGCATCCGACGAGACCCTCCGACAATTCGGGAAGCGAACGACGACGGATAAGGCCGCCCGGGCGATCGACCTGTTGAAGCAACACGGCATCGAAACCATGGGAAGCTTCATCATCGGCTGGCCCCATGAGACCGCACAGATGGTGAAGAGCACGATCAGGCATTCAAAGCGCCTCGGCCTGGGCGGGGCACAATATTCGATTCTGACGCCGTATCCGGGAACGAGGCTTTACAAAGAACACGGCTGGAGGATTATCGAGGACAACTGGGAGAGGTTCGATTGCCTCCATGCCGTGATGAAACTGGATCACTTGACCCCGGCTCGGACCGAGCGACTGCTCAAGCGAGCCTTTTTCTCCTTCTATTTCACGGCGCGGCGGATATACATTGCGCTGATGAGTCGTTTTCGAAACAGGGGAGTAGGCATGGGTACCATAAAAAAGATCTGGGAATTTTTCATGGGCGAATAGCATCAGGAAAAAAAGTGAATTGTGTCTAAAAAATGTGACCTATATCACACGTTTCCCGTCATGGAAACGGTAGTATGAAGACCTGTTTTTCTTGCTAAAATTGTACTGATTTCGTATATTTATAATGCAAATAATATAAATTCAAATCTCCCATGTTCGAATAGCCTCACATGAAGGGGAGGATCTGTTTCATTTTTCCGCCCGGCGAAGTCGCACAGAGATATGGCTCGATTCACCACGAAGAGGAAGATATCGGTATCTCAAAAGGAGCTGCTGGCGATATTCGACAGCATCTCCGATCCGATATGTATGGTGGATGACAACCTGACCATCAGGCGATTGAACACCACGATGGCGGACATGCTCGGTGTCGATATCAAGGATGCCCCCGGGAAGATCTGCTACCGGGACATCCTGCATCATCATACCCAGTGCGAGACGTGCCCCCTCAAGTACGATTCAAATGACAAGACAATAGTGTGCG
>Ga0180432_10001766_pt1 | contig 33579 bp, 34 predicted proteins | sample SS_ome_10_FD_132414 | JGI IMG/M metagenome (GOLD analysis project Ga0180432, IMG submission 132414) | Hypersaline lake sediment archaeal communities from the Salton Sea, California, USA - SS_1_MS_2 metaG | ecosystem: Environmental > Aquatic > Non-marine Saline and Alkaline > Hypersaline >... | reverse complement strand
CAAGCCCGCGGGGTGGGAACCCACCATGCCCAAACCCATTGCGGTGGGTCTCCACAGGCGACTCTTTGAGTTTCGCTTCGCTCTACTACAGACTCCAGGGTTGCTTGCCCATCGGTCTGACCACAGCCGCATCCTGTTTGGAATTTGGTGCTTTAGTATTGTCTGTGATTTGGAGCTTGCGATTTGAGATTTCCGCCAGATGTTACAGAATGACCTCGGCGAGCAATTTTCATCGTTCGCTGGTGATGCAACGAGTCATGAAAAATTGCTATGCCACAGCCGTCATGAGGACGCTGTCTCGGTAGGTGTCAGGTCTCTGTCCTGATCGTTCGCGTCTCCAGTGCCGCCTGCAGAGGGTGCGATCGAGCCTTCTGACGTCCAGCCCAACGCTTGTCCTGGTACCCAGTGCGCATCGTCACCTCATGAGGCGGGCCATGTGCCGGATGATGCGGCCGGAGGTGCTCTCCAGCCACTGCTCCACACGGATGGCAGAGGCTGCCTGCATGCTTGCCGTGCAGTAGGTGGGATACACGTGGATTATGTCAGCTATGTCCCCGATGCTCAGCCCGCGCTCCATGGCCACAATACACTCGTCTATCATCTCGCCAGCCCGCGTGGCCACGATGGTAGCGCCCAGCAGAGTACCGTCTTCACGGCGATGAGCCATGTGCAACCCAGGCGCTAGGCCTGCCCGTAGCTGTTGTGAAAGACGATCTCGGCCAGCTCCTTTCTCGGTGGTGCCTCGGGGGCCTCATCAGCATAGCCCAGGGGCGTCATCTCCACGCATACCACACCCGGAGGCAGGCCGAGAACCGTGGCCGCCCTCCGGGCGTCAAACAGCCCAACATGCACTGTGGCCAGGCCCAGCGAGTGCGCTGCCAGTACCAGGTTCTGCATAGCCAGGGCCACGTCGAACATATACCAGTAGTCACCCTTGTCGGTCACCGGCTCTCCCTTCTTCCAGCCCGATTTCTCAACCTCGGCACAGGCCACGATCACAACCGGGGCCTCCGTGATGGACTTCAGCGCCGGGTTCGTAGGATTGAGCGTATCGGCCAGCGCAGCCTTCACCCCTGCATCACGCACCACCACCAGACTCCAGCACTGTGTGTTGGCCCAGGAAGGGGCCCATCGGGCGGCATCGAGGATTGCGTTCAGGTCTTCCTCTCTCACGGGGTCCGGCTTGTACCTCCGGACACTTCTTCTCTGGTAGATGGCTTCCATCAAGTCCATTGCACTCCCTCCAAATCTACTGCTATGAGGTCGCTCTCACTCACTCGCCGGTTACCACTGTGACTACCGAACCATCCGAACGCCGCAGCACCAGGCTCCCATCGGCAAGTATAGACTCGGCAAAGCCTTCCTCGACGCTGTCCCCTGATCGGACCGTAACCCTCTTGCCCAGCGTTTCCACCCGGGACAGCCACTGCTCGAAGACCGGCGCCCCCTGCTGTAGATCACTATAGAGCCGGTCCATCTCTTTGATAAGCAGTGGCACGACCTCCTCAGGGGACACGTCGCGGCGCAGCTCCGACGAAAGGCTGGTGGCCGCATCTCGTATTTCGGAGAAGGGAGACACATCCAGCCTGACGTTCAGCCCAGGGCTGACAATCGAGGCCTGCAACTCGCCGGCGGCAAAGGTATTCTCCACCAGTATGCCACACACCTTTCTGCCGTTAAGAAGGACGTCATTGGGCCACTTGATCGCCGCTCGTACCGCTCCCAGTCTCTCTATCGTGCGGACAACAGCCAGCCCGGCCAGCATGTTCAGGGCGGCCAGTTGTGACACGGCAGGGTGGAGTATGACTGACATCAGTATGCTGCTGCCTGGGGTGGACACCCACAGCCGGCCCATCCTCCCCCTGCCCGCAGTCTGTTGCCCAGCGAGTACAACAGTACCTTCACAGACTCCCGCCATGGCCATGCCCTTGGCAGTGTCTACGGTGGACTCGAGCACCGGGTAGTAGAGGATGCTGCGGCCGATGACGGACAGGCTGAGACGGGCCAGTCTTCCCAGCGGCAGAGCATCTTCGTGTGGCCGTCGGCCTGCGGAGTTGACCATGTCCAGTGGTACCCTCACGGCCAGGGGCTTCTTCCAGGCCAGGGGCGAACCGATTCTAGGCTGGGCAGTCGGCTTTGTCAATTGCGTCAGCTTCATCTCCTTTGACACTGTTCGTACGAATCCGCTACAATCCATACGTACTTTCCCCGGATTCCAAGAGGTGTCAGAGTGGATTTCAGCTTTTCCAGGGAAGAAGAGACCTTCAGGCAGGAGATACGGGAGTTCCTCAGCCGCGAAGTGACGGATGAGCTTCGGCATGAGGCCGAGGCTGGGGCCGGATGGGGGCCCAGGACGTGGGAGTTCGTGCGCAAGCTGGGAGCGAGAAGGTGGTTGACTCCCACGTGGCCGGAGGAGTACGGGGGGCTGGGGCTCCCGCCCATTTACCGCTTCATCATCCACGAGGAACTGAACTACTACAATGCTCTGCCCAACGAGGCTCTGGTTGTTGGGGCGGGCGTGGCCGGCCCGACCATCATGATGTACGGGACGGAGGAACAGAAGAAGGAATACCTCCCCAAGATATCCCGGGGCGAGATCGAGTTCGCCATCGGCTATACCGAACCCCAGGCTGGCTCGGACCTGGCCGGTCTGCAGATGCGGGCTGACGAGAAGGACGACCACTACCTTCTGAGCGGCCAGAAAGTGTACAACACGCGTTGTCATTACTCTCAGTACCACTGGCTCGCGGTCAGGACCGACCCCAACGCCCCAAGACACCGCGGCATCTCCTTGATGATCGTAGATTTGAAAAGCCCGGGTATCACCATCAGCCCTCTGTGGACTGTCGAGGGGTTGAGGACAAACGAGGTCTTCTATGACAACGTCAGAGTGCCCAAGGAGAACCTGGTGGGCGAGAAGAACCGGGGCTTCATCTACACCATGACTGCCCTGGAGTTCGAGCGTGTGTTGTCCGCAGGGGGCTTGAAGAGGACCCTGGAGCTGTTGGTCGATTATGTCAAGACGGAGCCCTCACTGAGAGGCAACACCGAGGTGAGGCAGAAGCTGTCCCAGTTGGCCACCGAGATCGAGATAGCCAGGATACTGGCCTACAGGCTGGCATGTTTGCAGGCCAAGCGCCAGGTAGCCACCTATGAGGCCAGCGCCACCAAGCTGTTTGCCAGCGAGCTGTCCCAGAGAATGGCCGTGGCCGGGATGCAGATACTGGGCCTTCGAGGGCTGCTTCGCAGCGGCATGAATGGAGCGCCTGTCGATGGCAGGATAGAGTACCTGTGCCGTGAGACGCTGCTCAACACCATTGCCGGGGGCACATCGGAGGTGATGAGGAACGTAATTGCCACCAGGGGCCTTGAGTTGCCTCGCTAACTCTACGACCGGTGGGTCGTCTCACTGGCGGTTTTGCTGATTTCACAACTGAACAGATTAGAGGGGTGCCCGAGCTTGAGCCAGGGCTGAAATGGAGAGCAAGTCCGGTGGAAGTCCGGCACAGTCCCGCCTACTGTAACAGTCAGAACGCCTGCCCCTCTGTCTGGACCAATGCCTCCGCGGAGTAGGTGGCCATTGCCCGGCGAAAGCGTGTTTGCCGCCCCCTGCTCCCGAGAGCAGGGGGTGCTTCGTTTCGAAACCATCATCGGCTGGGCTGCGATGAGGCACAACAGTGCCTCGGAAGGCAGAAGGGGAGGATTCTATGAATCAACGTTTGACCCATGTCCTTGATGTGATAGGGCCTCTGAACGCTACGGCAATGGCAGAGGCAAGAGCACGACAGGACGTGCTCACCAAGCCAAGGCGTAGTCTGGGACGCCTGGAAGATCTGTCCGTGCAGATCGCTGGGATCAGGGGAAGCAGCAGCCCATCGCTAAGACAGAAGCTGATCGTGACCATGGCGGCCGATCACGGCGTTGTTGCCGAGGGGGTCAGCGCCTATCCGCAGGCGGTGACACGACAGATGGTCGACAACTTCATCGCCGGCGGTGCAGCAATCAACGTGCTGGCGCGGCACATCTCGGCCAGGGTGCTGGTAGTGGACATGGGTGTGGTCGGGGGCGTGGAACCCCAGCCCGGGCTGGTGTGCCAGATGATAGACTTCGGCACCGGCAACATGGCCCGGGGGCCGGCGATGTCGGCTAGTCAGGCCGAGGATGCACTGGTAGCTGGCATCGAGGTGCTGGAGGCGGAGATCGAGAGGGGTGTCGATATCGTCGGTGCCGGCGACATGGGCATCGGCAACACCACCGCCAGCGCCGCCATATGCGCTGTCGCAACCGGCCGTCGCGTCGAAGAAGTCACGGGACGGGGCGCGGGCCTGGACGACGCGCAGATGGCACACAAGATCGCCGTCATCCGGAAGGCCCTTGAAGTGAACAGGCCGGACCCGGGGGACCCGCTGGACGTCCTGGCCAAGGTGGGTGGCTTCGAGATAGGAGGGCTGGCGGGGCTGATGCTGGCTGCAGCGGCACATCGCATACCGGTCGTGTTGGACGGGTTCAATTCGGGGGCAGCGGCGCTGATCGCCGCCGGGCTGTCGCCCATGGCCGGGGAATACTTCATCGCCGCTCACATGTCGGCCGAACCCGGGCACGCGGCAATGCTGGAGCACATGGGGTTGTCGCCACTCCTGGACCTGGGCATGCGGCTCGGTGAGGGCACTGGCGCTGCCCTAGGCATCACTCTGGCTGAGGCAGCGGTCAGGCTGCTGACCCAGATGGCCACCTTTGACGAAGCCGGGGTGTCCAACAAGGAGTAGCCGGGGAATACACGCCTGGAGCACTGCATTGGGTTTCTTCTTCGCCCTGCGGTTCCTGACCATATTCCCCATACCCCTGCTGCGGGAGGGGGACGCCAGGGAGATAGGCCGGTCTGTGGTCTCCTTCCCCCTGGTGGGCCTTGTGCTCGGCTTCCTGCTGCTGGGCCTGGGTGAGCTGTTCGATCTGTTCCTGCCCCTTTCGCTCACCAACGTCCTGCTCGTGGCTGCAGGTGTGATACTGACCGGCGCCCTGCACCTGGACGGCTGGATCGATACCTGTGACGGGGCCTTTATACGGAGCACGCCGGAGGAGAGGCTCCGGGTGATGGCCGACAGCCGCGTGGGCAGCTTCGGGGTGGCCGGCGCTTGCCTCCTGCTCCTGACCAAGTACCTGGCCCTGGCGGCCGTGCCCGACGAAGTCAGGAAACCGGCCCTGGTGATGATGCCGCTAGCGAGCCGTTGGGCCGTGGTCTGTGCCATCGGCCTCTTCCGCTATGCGCGAGACAGCGGCACAGGGACAGCTTTCAAGGCGCAGGTGGGACGGGGAATGATACTGGCGGCAACCCTGGTCACGCTGCTGCTGTCCGCAATGCTGGCAGGGTTCAGTGGTCTGGCCTTGATGGGCTCCGTATGGCTGCTGCTACTGGCGATTGCCGGCTTGCTGGCATACCGGCTGGGCGGCCTGACCGGAGATGGCTACGGGGCCATCAACGAGGTGACAGAGGTGCTGTCCCTGGTCCTTCTGCCGCTGCTGGCCGATGTCCTGAGCACCCACTTCCTGGGCCCCTGGGACGTCTTCCATTTCTAGCGGAGCGCCGACGCTCGATCAGTGGCCAGTGCGCGGATATGATGTGAGTCGCAGCAAGAAAGCTGAGGAGGTATGAGGGCTTGACCAGGTTGCTTCTGGTAAGACATGGGAAGACCGAGTGGAACGAGAGCGGCAGGTATCAGGGGGCGAGTGACATACCGCTGAATGAGCAGGGCTTGCAGCAGGCCGAGGCGCTCAGGCAGCGTCTCGAAGCCGAGAGGATCGATGTCGTATACTCCAGCGACCTGCGCAGGGCAGCGCAGACGGCCGAAGTCATAATGGCAGGGAGGAGCGCGGTCCCCCTGTTGTGTGAGGAGTTGCGGGAGATGGACTTCGGCGAGTTCGAGGGGCTGACCTTCGGTGAGATCAGGGACAGGTATCCCCATATCGACTGGTGGTCCGCCCAGGACTCAGACCTCCAGCTTCCCGGGGGTGAGAGCGTCATGCAGTTGGTCGAACGTCTGGACAGGTTCGCAGGGCGGTTGAGCCAGCATGCAGATGGAGACACGGTGCTGGTAGTAGCTCACGGTGGCACCATTCGAGGGCTGATATGCGCTCTGCTGGGGCTGGGCCTGGAGCACTGGTGGCAGATCGGGTTGGACAGTGCGTCGCTCACCCAGATCGACCTCTACCCTGATCGTACCGTGCTGTCCCTGCTCAATGACACCTGCCACGTGAGGGCCCTGGAAGGGCAGGGGGTGGGCCAATGAGGGTTGCAGCTTCTTGGAGCGGAGGCAAGGATAGCTGCCTGGCATGCTACCTGGCAATGGGACAGGGCCATCAGGTAACGCACCTGTGGAACTTCATCTCAGCGGGCACCAGGTCCGTGTCAGCCCATGGTGTCAGCGGCCGCCTGATTCGCCGGCAGGCGCAGGCGACCGGCATACCGCTGGTCCAGTACGCGGTGCCGGACGGGCCGGGACAATACGAGTTGAGGCTCAAGAGGGCGGTTTCCATCCTGAGACGCGATGGCCTGGAAGGCATGGTCTTCGGTGACATCTACCTGCAGGAGCACAGGGACTGGATTGAGAGGGTCTGCCGGGACATGGGTATCACGCCACTCCTGCCCCTCTGGGGTATGAAGTCTGAGCAGGTGCTCCAGCAGTTCCTGGACTCCGGATTCGAGTCTGTAATCGTATCAGCCAGGGCCAGTGCGCTCGGCCCGGAGTGGCTGGGAAGGCGGCTGGACGAGGCGTGCCTGGTTGAGTTGCGGGCATTATGTCAACAGAAAGGCATAGATGTTTGCGGTGAGGGCGGCGAGTACCATACCTTGGTGGTCAACGGCCCTCTGTTCCGGAAACGGCTCAGGCTCACCCTGGGAGACGCGGAACAGCGGGATGGACAGTGGTATGTCAGTATTCGACGGTCGTATATCGTGGAGAAGGGATAGGGGCAGTAGGAATGCCGGGTAGATGTGTTCTGATCCTGGGCGGGGCCCGCAGCGGCAAAAGCGCCATGGCCCAGAAGATGGCAGGAGAGGCCGGCCAGAAGGTGCTCTTCGTGGCCACGGCCCAACCCCTGGACGAGGAGATGGGGGCCAGGATACAGGCCCACAAGGAGAACCGGCCACCTCAATGGCGCACGCTTGAGGCTGCTAGTGGGATCGGCGATGAGATATCCCGCTTCCTTGGCGACTCCCAGGTGGTGATTATCGACTGCGTGACCGTCCTGGTATCCAACGTGATGTTTGGCGATGAGGGTGTCCTGACCGGGACACCCGGAACTGCGGAAGATGGGGCCGCCGAGCAGAGAGTTACCTCGGAGATCGAAGGCATCGTGAGGTGCATGAACGAGGCCGAGGCGCAGTTCATTATCGTGTCCAACGAAGTGGGCATGGGGCTGGTACCGGTTCACGAGTCGGATGAAGGGGGGCAGGCAGGCCGCATGTACCGGGACCTGCTGGGCAAGGCCAACCAGATGCTGGCCCGGCGTGCCGATGAGATGTACCTGATGGTCGCGGGGATACCCTGGCGGATCAAAGGCGGCAGCGATGGCCAGGACTCCTGAGCGCCCCAGAGCGGGCCAGCGTGGTGAACAAAGGCTGGTCACAACACCGAGAGGAGGCTAACCATGGGCGAACTCCAGGAACTGTACTCTGCTGAGGAAATCCAGGCCGCAGTGCTGCGGCTGGCCGCGGAGGTCCGCAAGGACTACCAGGGCAAAGCCCCTCTTCTGGTCGGTGTGTTGAAGGGCTGCTTCGTCTTTATGGCCGATCTGGTACGGCAACTGGACCTGCCGCTGGAAATAGAGTTCATTCAGCTCTCCAGCTATGGCTCCGGCAGGACTGAAAGCTCGGGTCACGCCGAGCTGTTGCAGGGCCTGCGAACGCCCATCAAGGGGAGACACGTCCTCATCGTGGAGGACATCGTCGATACCGGCATCTCGCTTAGACAAACTCTCGAATACCTGTGGGAACGAGAACCCGCCTCCTTGAACGTATGCGTCCTCTTTGACAAGCCCGAGCGCCGTGAAGTCGAAGTGCCTTTGGACTACGTGGGTCTGACCGTACCCAACATGTTTGTGGTCGGGTATGGACTGGACTGCGACGAGAAATACCGCGGGCTGCCGGGGCTGCACACACTGACGGATCCCTGAGCGACACAGTGCCCGGCCGGAGAGGCGATTCGAGCAGCTACCGTTGTGTCCCTGAAATGGCTTGACAATGGAGCCCTCCCCGTGTGATTGTTACGAAAATGGGCCTTCTCCGCTGTGTCCTTGTGCCGAGGATCGGGACGAAGCAATCTCCCGGTGGGGACGCCAAACATGTTCGTACTGTAGCCGGGTAGCGCGCCCGACGTCGGGCGCGCTACCCAAACTCTTGCCCGGCACCCATTTTCATACATCGTGGTGTCTCCCACGGGAAGCATGACCGGTTGCTAGGAGTATATACCCGATCTTGTCTGGCAAGAAACGCGCCCTTGCTGTCATTGCTCGGAGAATAGGCATGATTTCTCGCGCCGCGAAACGCACCCCCACGACGCAGGCCATTCTTATCCTTCGTGGTGCCGCCGGCAAGCGGCATGGGGGATTCCCGCGCAAGCGGGAATCTTGGGGAGAGGGTGGGGATGTACCCACGGCCCGGGAATGCAGGAGACATATGCCCTAGTCTACCATCTCGCAATAGCCTCATAGGTGAAGCCAAGGCATCGCAATCAGTGCCTCATTGTCATTGGTGAGAGAGACTACACTATCCTGACGCCTCCATGATCCTCCTCAGCCCCGCCACTGCCACCGGCAGCACCACCTCGGTGGACTCGCTGAACCTCAGATGGGCCAGGTGGTCCAGCGGGGTCTCTCCCTGGTTGATGATCACCAGCCGGGCCCCCGACTCCACGGCCAGCCTGGGCATATTGGCCGCTGGGGTCACCACCAGGCTTGAGCCGGCTGCAACGAAGAGGTCGCAGTTCTCAGAGTGCCACAAGGCATTGGCCAGTTCCTGCTGCGGTAGGGGCTGGCCGAAGTTGACTACGCTGGACACCAGCCTCCCACCGCAGAGAGGGCAGGTCGTCCCATCGTCGAAGTTGTCCATCTGGAACTGGCACCTGCTGCAGCGGAGCTTGGTGACGTTGCCGTGCAACTCTGCCAGCAGCTCCGGCCTGATCCCCGATCTCAGGTGGAGGTTGTCCACGTTCTGGGAGACGAGGAAGGCCAGCTTGCCCATTCGCTGCAAGTCGACAATGGCCATATGTCCGGCATTCGGCCCCACTGAGGAGAAGTCAGCCTGGTGGGCGGGCAGGCCCTTCTCCCGCCGGGTCCAGATGCCATCGGGCCCCCGGAAGTCGGCCAGCCCCGAAGCAGTGCTGATGCCGGCACCGGTGAAGACGACCAGGTGCTGTGATTCCAGCATCCATCGCGACAGCTTCTCAATCCTGCTTTCCACGTTGTCACCAAGACCCTGCAGGACAGGAAAGGACAGCGCTAGTCTGCTGGCTCTGGCCTTGTGTGAAACTCAAAGGTGCCCCTCAGGTTGCGGAAAAAGTGGCCCAACCGATCCCTGGGGAAGCCAGTGAACCCGAATGCAGACCAACGCCCGACCGCGTTGATATTTGGTAGTGCCGACAACGAACAGCAGAGGTAGTGCCGCGAAACCGGAAATTCACGCAGTGCTTCAGCCTGATCAAGTGCATCCTTCTACCACTATGCCTGAACGCACGGGGAATGCTGCTAACCCCGAGGACAACGCCTTGCGCCGGTGCTATCTCTGGTCTCCAGGTACGTCGACAACGTAGATGTCATCAGCACCGCCGGAATCCCCCCGATTTCCATAGAAGACGATCTTCGCTCCACCAGGCGACCACTTCGGACCGACCTCAGATATGTCGTTGTCCGTCAGCCTGGTGACGTTGCCTCCGTCCGCATCCATGATATATATCTCAGGCTCTCCAGCGCGCTTGGAAACGAAGGCAAGCCTCTTTCCGTCGGGGGACCATGTGGGAAAGACATCAGAGGCCGAATTGTCAGTCAAACGCCTGGGATTGCCTCCGTCGGCGTCCATCAGGTATATCTCCCAATTCCCCTCCCGTTTGGATTCAAAGGCGATCTTCGTACCGTCGGGAGACCAGGCAGGACAACCGTCCTCTGCATCGGGCGGACTGAGGCAGGTCTTTTCGCTGCCGTCGGTGTCCACAACATATATGTGCCACGGTTCTTCTCCTCCAGCCGCGAACAGGATACGCGATCCGTCAGGTGAATAGGAGAGCGAATCGATGTAGATATATGGGTCAGGAACCACGTTTACCGATCCTGTAGCCTCCAGGTCAATTGTGAAAAGCCCGCCGCCATCGATTGAAAAGGCGACCCGGTTGCTGTCGGGCGACCAGGAGATGGACCTGGGGCAGATGGGGAGCAACAGACTCCGGTTGGCTCCGTTGGAATCCATAACATATATCCCACAATCGTTGACGGTGGGCTCTGCGTAGGGCGGGGCCAGCGCGCTTGAAGATACGAAGATGATCCTGCCACCATCGGATGACCAACATGGCCTCGTGTCATTTGCACGGGGATTGTGGGTCAAGTTCACTGGTCCACCGCCGGAAGCGCAAGAGATTGGCATGAGAGACACCAGCACCGCCACGGTCAGGAACCCGACAAGGGCTCTTCTTCCGACCATAGATGACCTCCTTTGTCAGTTTAACACAACCACCGCCAAGTGTTGTGCGATTGCCTACCCACAGGGGGAACTCCGGGGGAGCTCACATGAGCCCCCCCGGAGTTCCCTTTTCGTGACTCATGCGGTGCACTGTGCCGAAGACCCATAGTACTCGTGCTTCCGCTTCGGTGATTACCCCGGATTTGCGTAGGTGAAGAAGCGATCAGAGCCGAGCTCCCATACCACCATACCTGTCGTACTAGATGTATGGAGATCATCCCAGTAGTACCAGTAATACGGATACTGATACTGTCTGAGATCATCATACCACGAGAAAGCGTCACCCCAATAGTCGAACTTCGAGGTCATACACTCAACGTTACACTTGTCCAACTCGGTAGGAAATGAGACGTAACTGCGCCCCCCTCCATCAATGAAGACCCACCAATTGCCGCTGCCCATAGACATGATGGTGAAGTCGTGATAAGTGCCTGGCTGAACGTAGTCGCTCTGCCACTCTTCGAACGGGCCGACACCAAAGCCCATGTGGTATCTCAAGACGAGCTTCCGGTATGACGAGCCCCATTGGTAGTACCCCGCTGTTTCCCAGTAAGTAGGACGCCATTGGTACCAGTAGGGCCAGACAATGATTAGCTCCTGTTTCATCTCAGTGACGAACTCTTGCCAGAAGGTTTGGATTGGATTCTGCTGGTAGATGTAATTCTCGCCGGATATACCATTCGAGCTGTAGTTGTGATCTTTCCAGTAAGCCTTCGCGTAATAGTCCTCCACGCTATAGTAGTCATCATACCTAGCTACCGCCTCTGTCGGCAGAGAGACCATGAGGATAATAGCTGTCAATATCGCCGAAGTCAACGCTTTCTTCATTGTCCTGAGCCTCCCGAGATCACGATTGTGGCGACCTCATCCGCTGACAAGCTTTCTGCGCAAGCCTTGAGCCGAAAATGGGCTTCGGGGGTGAACCATTCAACGTCGTGATAGCCGTTGCCATCACGGACAATCGCCTGGCCGTCACCGAAGTCCAAGACTTCACCCTGGCCCGAGAAGACTTCGACAAGGTCGTAACCAGGATAGGCTGCTTGCGCGAATCTAGTGTCAATCTTCAGCACGACCTTCACACCATTCAGTCTGTTTGGCCTGCCCACGACGTCTGCCAGATGGGCTAGCGTTTTCACGTCACCCGTCGATATCTCCGTGTCGGAAATCAACAAGTACGCTGTATCGTCTCCAACGGTGAACGCCGCCCGAACCTGGTATCCGTCGGGCTAATCCAATGTGGGAATAGACACCCCGAGAATGCTCTGGGCTTCTTCCACTGAGACCTCATCTAACGAAGAGACCAGCACCGGAACAGACGAGGCTATTCTGAGCACTTCTTCCTTGGACAGGTCCTTGGGAGCCTTCAGTGTGAACATGAACGCACTATGCGACCATTCTAAGTACCAGATGTTGTCAATTTCGTGCTCCGCTTCGAACCCAGGTATGTCCTCGCTATGTGACGGGGGTATGATGATAGCCGTATCTACCAGCCGACCTTTGACATACCCAAGGTCCACAACCTGACCAGGCAGGTAGGTCCTGCCTGCCTCGAAGTCATCCCAGAAATCGGGATTTGCTACCCTTCCCACCTTCTGCACATCGAGAACCAGGCGCGCCCCGCCGGGCCGTTTGAATTCCGACTCCCATAGTCCGCCGGAGAGATATGGCTGCATGTTGGGAGTGATTTCCTCGTCAGAGAACAAAAGCGCAATGTTGGTTGTGCCGCCGACCAATACCTTCCGTATTTGGTATCCCGAAGGCAGGTAAGCTGGAATCGGGATACGTGTCCCAAGAACGGCTTCAGCATCTGCCAATGAAGCCACGCTGGTGGCCTCGCGACCGGAAGGAGCAGGAGATTGAAAAGACACGTTCTCTTGGTCACCACTGCCCGCGAGCATGGTTGTCGTGCCCACTATGGCGGCGCATAGGAGGCCCACCACTAACAATATCCCCAATATGCCTCGGTTCGAGATCATGATACCCTCCTTTCCTCCTGGACTCTCTGGTATCGGTTGCCATTGCTCTAAGCTTCTAACTCATGATCCACCTCCTGTAGTGGGCCTCCCCCATCCTATCGGTGGACACAAATCATGAATGCTATTCAGTCGACGAATGAGGGTGGCTAATACCGAATGTTTGGGATAGCTGCTGAAGAAGGTCTCAAACTGACGTAGAGTTCAATGTGTGTCTCAAATTAGAGACATAATAGTACATGTATAAGCATCTGTCAATACCCCCTATTCCCTCACCCAAGAACTAGCCGGAGGGATGGCCCACCGTCACCATACTAGGCGAGAGAGACTGCTGGTCTTGTGGAATGATCGAGTGTTTAGGCAGAGGGGTTCTCTTGCAGCAATGTTGACCAGGGACTTTGGCCTCCCTCGCAGACCGGCCCCTGATGCAACAGGACGTGCAGGCCTCATTGTAGTGCCGAGCGCGAGCGCCCACAACCGACGCTTTTTCTCGGTGCAGCTTGTCACTCCATTTTGGCGACAGTATCATCATTGCCGTGCAGGGCAAGACGCGGAAACGTCCCCAATCCCCGCTTTCGAAGCACATACCCCGGTCAAGCTGGTGGCGGCGGCCTGTGCTCGGCCTTGTGGTCGCCGTGGCAGTGGTGCTGTCGCTGCTGTTCGCCCTGGCAAATACCTGGGTGGCCACCGTGTTGTACATCATCACCACATACTGGCGGGTCTCCTCTTCTTCGCTGCCACACCGAAGCGATATGAGGTGCTCCCTGACAGCCTCCGGATAGTCCTCGGCGGGCCCTTCAGCATAAACATTCCCTTCAGTACCATAGCCGAGGTCCGTGTTGTTCAGGGCTGGCGGGCCTACTCGAAACGGGCCTTGCATCTGGCCATATCGAGGACCAACGCTGTCGAGATCATACGCACCGAAGGCTGGAACTTGATCGTATCCCCAACCGACCGGGATGTCTTCATTGAGAGCGTGTTTCGCGCCATGGGGGAGTTCAACGGCAACATCCAGCGGCAGGGCGATGTCCTGCCCCTCGACGACATGGCTGCGGAACACGGTCACCAGGACTGCCCCCGGCCTTGAGACTCGTTGAATCCGCCCTGCGGTTGTGCTACCCTTGCCCCAAGCTTCCTGGAGCAAAGACGTCTCTCCTTCACCGGCCACCTCGCTGAGCGTCTGGGAACTGGATGATCTGCTGGCCGGGATGAAGGTCAAGGATGTGGAGTTGAGGAAGGACTGATGACAGGGCGGGCCTGAGAGGGCCTTCCCGCCCGGCCCGCCAACTTGGGGCAGTTGAAATGCCGCTGGCCGATAGAGACTACATGAGAGAGAAACACCCGCCCGCCTGCACCTGCGTGCGCTGTGAGCAGGAACGGATGAAGGGGTACAGGCGATACGCGGCCTTGTCCCAGAAGCCGCTGTGGAAGAGGCTCTTGGGGAAAGTGATCCCCTGGGTCCGCTGAGCGGGCAGTCCCCTGCGGGTGCACAGCGAAGCGGGGGCCGATCCCGGTGCTCCCGAATTGCAGGCGTCCTCTGCGCCTTTGCCCGGCCGAGCACAGTCCAGGCCCGACGCCCACACAACGAACCACCACTCCTGATATAATGGGGCTGCGAAGCGCCGACATGGTGCTTCCTGGACGGTATTCAGCGGGCATGAACGTAGACCGCAAGAGCATCGAGATACTCGAATTCCCCAAGATACGGGAAATCCTCGCCAATCACACTTCCTTCCCGGCCAGCAGGCAACTGGCCCTGGAACTCACGCCGGCCCGGCCGGTCGACAGAGTGGCCCTGCTGCTACAGCAGTCGGCCGAAGCACGCTACCTCCTCTCTGTCTATCCCGGCCTGTCAATCGGCGAGGCTGTGGACGTTAGAGAGGCCGTGCGCAGTGCCTCCAAGGGGATCGTCCTGGAGCCGGAAACGCTCACCGACGTGCAGAAGACGCTGGCCGGTGGCCGCCACCTGAGGGCCGACATGTCCAAGGTCCGGGAACGGGTGCCTTCCCTCTGGTCCATAGCCGAGCACCTGGAGGAGATGCCCGACCTGGAGCACCGGATATCCATTTCAATCGGTTCCAGGGGGGAGGTCCTGGACTCCGCCTCGCCTCAACTGGCTGAACTCAGGCACCAGGCCAGATCGCTACGACAGAGGCTTCTCAATAGACTGCAGTCCATAATCGAGTCCCCGGCCGGGCGCAGGTTCATCCAGGAGCCCATAATCACGGAAAGGGAGGGACGCTACGTCATTCTGGTCAAAGAGGAAATGCGCCACGAGGCCAGAGGCATAATCCACGACGTCTCCAGGAGCGAGGCCACCGTATTCGTTGAGCCATACGCGGCGGTAGAGATGGGGAATGAACTCAAGGAGGTGCTGATAGAGGAGAAACGGGAGGTGGAGAGGATTCTCGCCGACCTGAGCGTCAGGATAGGGGCCAGGGCGGAGGATATCACCCGCAGCGTTACTGGCATGGCAGACCTGGACCTGGCACTGGCCAAGGCCAGGTACGCTGCCAGCGTCGGGGCCACCGAGCCGGTGGTTACGCCCGCCAGGACTGCCCCCAGCCAGGGAGCAGCAGACGACGGCGGCGCGTTGCGGCTGGTCAACGCCAGGCACCCCCTGCTCCGGGGTGAAGTCGTGCCCCTGACCGTCTCCATCGGCCGTGACTTCGACATCCTGGTGATAACCGGGCCCAATACCGGCGGCAAGACGGTGGCCCTCAAGACCATCGGCTTGCTGACGCTGATGGCCCATGCAGGAATGCCCATACCCGCCTCCGACGGTAGCTGCATCCCCCTTTTCGACAACGTCTTCGCCGACATCGGTGACGAGCAGAGCATCGAGCGCACCCTTTCCACCTTCAGTTGGCATATGGGGAACATAGTACGAATCATCGAGCACTGCTCGCGTTCAAGCCTGGTACTTCTGGACGAGCTGGGTACCAGTACGGACCCCGCGGAAGGGGCTGCCCTGGCCAGAGCCATCCTGCTCCACCTCCTTTCCAGGGGCACCATGACCGTGGCCACAACGCATTACGGCGACCTCAAGGTGTTCGCTCACAGAACCGACGGCATCGAGAACGCTTCGCTGGACTTCGACCCGGTAACGCTGACTCCCACCTACCACCTTACAGTTGGGGCCCCGGGTGGAAGCAACGCCCTGGCCGTTGCCTCACGGCTGGGCCTGCCTCAGGAAGTGATAGACACGGCCAGAGAGATGCTGGGCAAGGGGTCGGAACAGATGGAGACGCTGCTGGACGATCTCATGGGTGAGAAGCACCGCATCGCTGCCCAGCGTCGTGAACTGGAGGCGGACAAGGAGGAGACCGAGAAGCTGAGAAGGGACCTGGAGGCGCAGCTTCAAGAGATGAAGGCCAGGGAGAAGGAACTCATCCGGGAGGCAAGGAGCAGGTTGGAGGCGGAGATAGGGCAGCTCGAACGGGACATTCGCCAGGCAGCTTCGGAGCTCAAGAAGAAGCGGTCCAAGGAGAAGGTAGAGGAGGCGAGGAAAGCCATCGCCGCACTGAGGGAGGAAATGGCTAGCCAGAGATGGCGGACTGCCGAGGAGCAGGCGACCTCTGAGCAGGAGCCGGAGGAAGAGGAGGCACCCGTCGAGACCATGGCCCCTGGAGACAGCGTGTGGTTGAAGAACATGCGGCTGTGGGGCACGATTGTCACCGTGTCCGAGGATGGCTCCGCGGTCGATGTCCAGGTAGGACACGCCAGGCTGAGGCTGGAGCGCGACGAGGTATCGAAGTCGCAGCCGCAGGAGGAGACGCTCCCTTCACAGGCGTCCGTGGTGCATCGGGGGCGGCGAGGCACAGTGATGTCGCTGGAGCTCGACCTCCGGGGCAAGCGTGCCGATGACATACCCCCGCAGCTCGACAGGTATCTCAACGACGCCTTCCTCGACGAGTTCAAACAAGTGCGGATTATCCATGGTTTCGGCACCGGCGCGGTGCGGCGCATAGTGCGTGACTTCCTGGCCTCACACCCGCTGGTGAAGTCCTTCCGCTACGGAGGCAAGGGAGAAGGCGGGGACGGTGTCACCGTAGTGGAGCTGTGATGTGGTGGTGACGCCTGGCTTCACTCCAACACGCCGCAACCTGAGCAAGACTAGGACACTGCGATTGCTGGCCGATCTCCGGGAGGCCGGCGAGACGGGTGTTACCCTCTACATACCGCAGGGGCAACCTGGGCCAAGCGTGGACAAGGCGGTTCAGGCAGCATTGGATGGCCAGGAGACACCCCCGGGGATATCTGAGATGCTGGCGAATTCCCCGACGGGAGGAGCCCTGTTCTGGGGGAAGGAGCACAGGCTGCTGATTCTGCCCCCATTCCCCGTTGACGCGAAGGGTGTCGCAGCCGGCTACCGTGTTAAGCCCCTGGTCTCACTGCTGGGGACCAGCTACGTTGTGGCTGTAGTACTCGTCCGGCTGGGCGCATATGGCATTGGGGTCTTCGAGGGTGAGAGGCTTATGTCCAGCAAGGTCGGCACGGGCCTGGTTCACCAGCGTCACAAGAAGGGTGGATCATCAGCACGACGCTTCGAGCGGCACAGGGAGAAACAGGCCGAGGCCTTCTTCACCAGGGTCTGCGGTCACTGCGGCCGGGTGATACAGCCCCATTTCGATAGAGTGGACTACTGCATCTATGGCGGTGAGCGAAACACTGTCCGGTCGTTCCGCCGGAGCTGTGCCTTCCTCAAGGGCCTCGACAATCGCACTGTGGAACATCTGCTAAACATACGTGAACCGGGCCAGGCAAGCCTGGAAGCGTCGATAGAGGAGGCATGGTCGAGCACCGTGCTCCAGTGGACGGCAGGCTAGTGCCTGTCCTGTACATGGCGATCCGCCGAGATGCCCCGCCAAAAATAGCGTGAGCAAGCCTTGAAGGAGGGTCTATGGATTTTGCCCTTACAGAAGACCAGCAGATATTCCAGCGAATGGTGAGGGAATTCGCCGCCAATGAGCTCGAACCGGCAGCCGGGCGAATGGACGAGGAGGAGAGATTCCCTCTAGAAAGCATAAGGAAGATGGCCGAGCTCGGCCTGACGGGGGTGACTATCCCGGAAGAATATGGAGGAAGTGGAGGGGACAACATCCACTTGGCTATTGCGGTGGAGGAGATCGCCCGTGCCTGCGGAGGCACCAGCGCTGTGTATCTTGCCTCTCTGTCTCTGGCATGCTACCCCATCTACACATTTGGCACGGAAGAGCAGAGGCGTCGCTTTTTGGTCCCTCTTGCCAGGGGTGAGAAGCTCGCCTGTTTTGCTCTGACCGAAACGGGTGCGGGGAGCGATGCCGGAGCCTTGAGCACCACCGCTGTCAGGAAGAGGGATAGCTATGTTATCGATGGCACCAAGGTCTTCATCACCAATGGTGCCGAGGCCGATATTGCCGTTGTATTTGCGACTACGGACAAGTCCCTTCGTCACAAGGGCGTGATTGCTCTGGTAATGGAGAAGGGCACGCCAGGTCTTTCCGTTGGCAAGAAGGAGAAGAAACTGGGCATCAGGGCTTCATCCACTGCGGAGCTCATCTTGGAAGGTTGTGAGGTGAGCTTTGAGGACCGCCTGGGCAACGAAGGTGACGGGTTTAGAATTGCCATGAGTGCAATAGACTCGAGCAGAATAAGCGTCGCAGCTCAGGCCGTGGGCATCGCCCGTGCTGCTCTGGAAGCTTCCCTGGGCTATACCCAGAACCGCCAACAGTTTGGACAGGCCATTGCCGGTTTCCAGGCCATACAGTGGATGTTGGCTGATATGGCCACCGCGATCGATGCGGCACGTTTGCTCACCCACAGGGCAGCCTATCTCAAGAACCAGGGCCTCCCCTTCGTCAAGGAGGCGGCCATGGCAAAGCTCTTTGCCTCTGAGGCAGCGATGAAGACCACCACCCAGGCAGTACAGCTCCACGGGGGTTATGGGTACGTCAAGGACTACCCGGTCGAGCGCTACTTCAGGGATGCCAAGATCACAGAGATATACGAAGGCACCTCTGAGATGCAGCGCATGACAATAGCCAGGCAGCTTCTACGCTAGGGCGAAAACGGCAGATCAAGAAGCGGCAACGAACGAGCGACGTTGCCCATGCCGGAGTGCACTGCGAAACATCTGCGGACATACGCGGACCGGGTTGGGCAAGCCGGAAGGCTCGACATGGAACGCCTGGTCGACGGCAGCGGCATCTCCTATGCTTCCAGGCATCTCCCCAAGCCCAGCGGCCTCCGGTCTCTTATCTGTAGTGGCAGACTGGGCGTCGTCTTTGGTCAACAAATCGAACTTCGCAAACCCTTTGAGCGTTATAATACCATAGGCAGGAATAGGAGTGTCCAGCCAGGTGGGGCAGCCTCCGCGCTAGGCATCCGAGGTATTGCCCTGCCGGCAGAGCGATGGGTCCTGGAGTGACCCGCACGTTTGGCCAGGGAGGCTTGAGATGTACAGACCGGTAGACAGGTTGGGGCCTTGGGCCCCGGACATGCGGCCAAAGAGGAGAAGGGGCCCGGGGGCCAAACACCTGCTCGTGGCCTTGCTGGTACTGACCTGTGTGGGCTTGCTGGCCGCTGTGGGGAGCGGCGTCTTCACGTCGGAAGGCAACCCACCAACCTCAGGTCCCCAGGGTGGTACATCCTCTGAGCTGCCGCAAGAAAACGGCGGCAGCGGCCAGCCACTGAGCTACCAAGGCCAGCCGCCTCCCTACGTAGACACTGTAGTCGGGCAGGCCCTGGACACCGAGCAACTGGTGGACATGGTGGCACCTTGTGTCGTGTCCATAGTAACGGAGACCCTGAGCCAGAGTTGGTTCTTGCAGCCCACACCCCAGACAGGCGCTGGTACGGGCGTGCTGGTCAGTCCGAAAGGCCATATTGTGACCAACAACCACGTGGTTGAAGGAGCAACCAGAGTCACTGTGACCCTGAACGACGGCCGGACCTTCGAAGCCCAGTCCATATTCCGCGACCCGCAAACCGACCTGGCGGTGATCAAGATCGACGCGGACGACCTTGACTATCTGCACTTCCTGTACAACTCGCTGGACCAGCTAAGCGAGCTCGACCAAGTCATTGCCGTGGGCAACGCGTTCGCCCTTCCCGGGGGTCCTACGTGGACGGCTGGAGTGGTGAGCAACCTGGGCCGCACGGTCCAGCTACAGGACGGCATTGTGTTATATGACCTCATCCAGACCGACGCTGCAATTAACCCGGGAAACAGCGGCGGGCCTCTGGTGAACAGCGCCGGCCAGTTGGTTGGGATCAATGTGGCTATTGCTGCCGAGGCCGAGAACATCGGCTTCGCCATCAGCTCCAACACGGCCATTCCAGTAGTGCACGACCTCATAGAGGATGGCAAGGTGGTTCGCCCCTGGCTTGGCGTCAGCATTCTCACGGTTACGCCCGTGGTTAAGGAGCAGGTCAACCTTTCGGTGAGGCAGGGGGCCTATGTAGCGGAGGTATTCCCGGGCACCGGCGCTGAAGAGGCAGGGCTGATGGTAGGCGACGTGATCATAAGCCTCGGGGGACAGAACGTTACGTCTTCGGAGGACCTGCGGGCTGCCATTCTCGCCCACGAACCGGGGGATGAAGTCACCCTTGTCTATATGCGCGGCCCGGTGGAAAGGACAACGGTGGCCACGCTGGGCACGTCACCGGGTTCGTCCTAACAGCGGGCCGTATCGGCACCCTGACCGCTCCAGCCACCAGGAGCGTCGAGCAGCATCAGCCACTGAGTTGTCGGCGCGGCATGGCACAGAAAGGGTCAGATGCATTACAATACCATGCCTGGATTCTGAGATATGTGGAAGTTCCTGGTCAGCAAGCGGCACATCATCCTGATCATATTCATCTTCCTGGCCGTTTACGGGTTCATGCAGTTCTCACTGCAGAGCTTCAAAGTGGAAGGGCTGAGCATGGAACCAAGCTACCACAACGGTCAGTACCTCGTGGTGGACAAGGTGAGCTACCGCATTGGCTCACCACATAGGGGCCAGGTGGTGGTCTTCAACAACCCGACGTCACCGGAGTCAGCGCCGCTGATCAAGAGGGTCATAGGCTTGCCGGGCGAGACCGTGGACATCAGGGAGGGGTACTTCTACATCAACGGCCAGCGGCTTGAAGAGGAACCCAGTCTCGGTCGCATGACGCACCCCGGGAATTGCCCCATGACCATACCGGAAGGTCATTACTTCGTCATCGGGGACAACAGGTCCAACAGCACCGGCTCCCACATATTCGGTCCGGTGCCTGAGTCAGATATCATCGGCAGAGTTTGGATCTGTTACTGGCCCGCATCAGACTGGAGCCTGTCCCCGCACTACTCCTGGTCCCTCGAATCCGTGCTCACTGCCTCGTTTGTCTTCTCCTGAGGGTCTCCAAAGTACCGCCCGACAACAAACCCCTCCTCCCCGAAGCCCAGCACAAACGCCGTTCTTGAAGCGTGCCGCAGGACAATGCCAGCAGTCCTACATTGTCCAGGACAATGCAGACCGGACTCAGGATTCAGTATTCCGGCGCTGAGGCGAGGGAGAGATGCGGCCTCTGCCTGCTTCGACATAAGACGCCTTCTTTGCCATTGTGACACAGGCTGGATGCGGCAGAGACTTCGGATGAGTAGCCGGGGATTGCAAGTGAGGTGATAAGGGTGCCCTATCCCTTGTGTATGGTGATTGATATCACCGTAACGTTTTCGAGTGGTTTGTCGTCGTCATCGGTGGCAACGCTGGCGATCTCGCGGACCACGGACATGCCCTCGAAGACTTGGCCGAACACGGTGTAGTTGCCGTCCAGGTCAGGCTGCTCACCGTCGCAGATGTAGAACTGCGAGGAGGCGCTGTTCAAGTCGCCCGACCTGGCCATGGCCACCGCGCCATCGACGTGTGTGAGCTCATCCACGATCTCCAGGTTTATGGTCTCGTCCGACCCGCCGGCTCCGGTGCCGGTGGGGTCCCCTGTCTGGATCACGAAGTCGTCGATCACCCTGTGGAATATGAGCCCGTCATAGAACCCGCTCTCGGCCAGCTTGATGAAGTTCTCAACCGTATTGGGCACCCTTTGCTGGTAGAGCTCGAACTTGATGGTGCCCATGCTGGTCTCCATGGTCGCCGTAGGATTGACACGGATGTAGTCCGTCCTGGTCCGTGTGCTGGCACCGGCGCTGTTGGACGCAGTCAGCGATACGGTGTATGCCCCCGTCTGCTCATAGGTGTGAACAGGGTTCTGCTCCATGCTGGCATTACCATCGCCGAAGTCCCAGTACCAGCTATCCACAGTGCCCCACGATTGATCATAGAAATGCACCTCGAGGGGGGCTCCGCCGCTGCGGGCACTGCCTTCGACCCCGATGCCTGCCAGGGGGGCCTCCGTGCCACAACCGACAATCGCAGGGCTGACCGCAACGGTCAGCAGCAGTATCACTATTGGCAACAAGTATCGCTTCATCGGATCCAAGCAAGATGATACGTGCATCAAACCCTTTCGGTCAAGCGAGAGCGAGCAAGCACAGGAGCATGTGCCATGCCCCTGCGGGCGCGGTGGAGTGGAGTTGAACATGGCGTGTAACATAGGGGCAGGGGCCAATGGAGGGGTACGGCGATGTTATGTCAATTATGCTGTGGCGATTTTCTGGGTTCCAAGTTTGACCTGCTGGCCAACCCTCTTATATAAACCACACAACGGCTTCAAACCGCCCTGGACATGGCTTGACGGCCCGAATCCTGCCCCACAAGGAGTGCTACGGTTGGCAAATAGAACAGCCCAGATAATCGGCACTGGCTCATGCCTCCCCCACCGGACAGTCACGAACCGGGAGTTGAAGGCCATGGTGGGCAACTTCACTCCCGACAGGGCCAGCGGCTCCCTGGCAAAGAAAGGTATAGATGTGGACTCCCTGGACGAGACAGGGCTGTTTGATGAATGGGTCAAGAGTGTGACGGGCATTCGTCAGCGGCACCTCTACGCCGAGCCCCAGCCTGCTTTTGGCGACACCGAGGAGGTTGCCTTGAGAGCAGCCCGGGAGGCTATGGAAGTGGCCGGCGTCGGACCGGAGGACCTGGACTTCATTGTTGCAGCCAGCTTCACACCCCGCTTCATCATCCCAAATCTGGCCTGTACCCTTGCTCACCTTGTGGGCACAAGTGAGGTCGGTGGCTTCGTACTGAACACGGCCTGCTCAGGGTTCATCGACGGGCTGGGCGACGCCTATTACCGCATAAGGTCTGGCGACTACGACACCATACTGGTGGTGGCGGTGGAACTCCTGTCCAAAGTCACCGACTACGATGACCCCACAACAGCCATCATATTCGCCGACGGCGCGGGCGCCGCCGTACTTCAGGCTGCCGAGAGGGGAATAGTGTCTTTCTACTCCGAACTTGACTATTCGGTAGACCACATAGTGTTGGAGGAAGAGGGCTTCTTAAGGATGGGTGGCGGTCCCCTGGTGCAGAGGAGGGCTGTAAATGCCATGTCCAAGGCTGCTTACGCTTGCCTGGACAGGAGTCCCTACCAACTTGAGGACATCGACTACATCGTTCCCCATCAGGCCAATGAGCGGATCACAGCAGCACTGGCCAAGAAGATGGACCTGCCCATCGAGAAGTTCTGCTCTACCATAGAGACCTGTGGCAATACGTCCGGCTCGTCTGTTGCCATAGCTCTGGATAAGGCCATCAAGGGAGAGGTTGGGGACCATCGTGTGGAACGCGGCAGCCGCCTCCTGCTGACGTCAGTGGGTGGGGGCTACACTCTCTCCGCTATGGCCATTGACTACTGACCGGGCATCCGTCCGGCATCCCCCCAATCACCCGTTTTCTTGACACCCCACGCACGATGAGGCTATCATGGCACTGGTTGCTGGGATAGAAAGCCCCTGATGAGCTATACGTCAATCTCCCTCGAAAAGCGCGGCGCCATCTGCCACGTTTGTCTCAACCGGCCCCAGGCTGACAACTGCATCGACCTTCACATGGCTACGGAGCTGGCCGAACTGTGCCACGAGGTCAATCACGACAAGGGCATCAATGTCGTTGTGCTGACCGGCGCCGGTGAGAGGTCCTTCTGTGCCGGCGAAGACCCAAAGATGCTCTCGGAAGCCCTGGCCGGGAATGCCGCGGCATTGGATGAGCTCAGGGACTTCAACCGCCGGTACAACGCAGCCGCAATGGTAGCCGGAATCGAGTGTCCTGTTGTTGCAGCCATCAACGGCAACGCCTTTGGCGCTGGTCTGGCACTGGCACTGGCCTGCGACTTGAGGCTCTGTTCGGACAAGGCCAGCCTGGGCGTGCCTGATGTGGGCCGGGGCTACTTCCTCGCCAGCGGCATTACCCAGTTTCTGCCCCGCGTGGTGGGCAGAGGCAAAGCAATGGAGCTTGTGCTGAGCACCGAAGCCATCCCGGCTGACGAGGCCAGGAGAATCGGTCTGGTCCACCGGACGGTGCCGCCGGGCCAACTGCTCGACGAGGCAAACCGGGTGGCCGAGGAGATAGCTTCGAAGGCACCCGTGGCCCTGCGATACCTGAAGGAGGCTGTGCACAAGGGCATGGACATGACCCTGGAGCAGGGACTACGCCTCGAGTGTGACCTGTACATGGTGCTCCACACCACACACGACCGAACGGAAGGAGTGACCGCTTTCCGCGAGAAGAGGCAGCCTGCTTTCCGCGCTGAGTGAGCTGTAATGAGATGAAGTTGAAGCTGGACCTGCATACTCACTGCGGCGAGGCGACATCATTATACAATCCCAACCTCAAGGTGGTGCAGCGGATTGTGGATGCAGTGAAAGCCAGGGGCCTGGATGGCATAGGCGTCACAGAGCACTACAACCGGAACTACGGGTACAAGGTGAGAGACATCGTCGAGCGCGAGTTCGGCAATGAGATACTGATTGTGCCGGGACAGGAGATCGATAAAGGCCCCCTGCACATGGTGGTACTCTACCTGCCCGATGACATCACTTTCAGGTTCATAGCACACCCCGGCTATCCACCCGTGAACGACCTGGAGTCTTACATAGATGACACCATCCACGGCATCGAGCTGCAGAACCCCCTGCATGAGGAAGATATAGACCAGGAGCTTGTCAGGTCGATCGCTAAGAAGCACAACCTGATCTTGTTGAGGGACAGCGACGCTCACTTTCTGGACGACATCGGCAAGTACTACAACGAGATAGACATCGAAGAGCTATGTGCCCGAGCGCGGTGAGCGGCAACTTCGAGACCCTCCTCTACGAGAAAGATGACGGCATTGCGCACATCACTCTCAACCGGCCTGATTCTCTGAACGTCTACAACATCAAGATGCGTGATGAGCTGTACCAGTTGTTGGAGGCTACCCGCGATGATCCAGATACGAGGGTGGTCGTCTTCAGCGGGGCTGGGGACAGGGCCTTCTGCGCCGGGGCTGATCTGAGCGAGTTTCTGACTGCTCCGTCCCCGGTGATCGCCCGCCAGGTGAGATTCGACCGTGATGTCTGGGGCATGTTCTTGAGCCTGCCTCAGCCGCTCATCGCTGCCCTTCACGGACACGTCCTGGGATCGGGCATCGAGATAGCACTGTGCTGCGATTTGCGCCTGGCCGCAGACAACGTCCGCTTCGGGCTGCCGGAGCCATCACTTGGCATCATCCCGGCAGCAGGTGGCACCCAGACGCTTCCTCGCACCATAGGAAGGTCCGCGTCCCTGGAGATGCTCCTGGCCGGACGTAGACTGGACGCACGGGAGGCCCTGGCCTCAGGGCTGGTAAATCGCGTGGTCCCGAGGGAGGCCCTGCTGAAGGAGGCCATGGCATTGGCCGGCAAGATAGCATCACTGCCCTCTTTGGCGGTAAGATATGTCAAGGAGGCTATCACTCGAGGAGCTGACCTGAGCCTGGATGAAGGCCTTGACTTGGAGAGGCGTCTGGCGACCTCCCTGCTGGAGGCCGTGGTGGGGATGCGGCCCGCAGCGGGCTGATTGCCAGAGAGGGTGTCTGGCCGCATATACGGTATGGGGAATAAGACCGAAGCCCTGGATGGACAAGCCGAGCGACTGGCGGAAATGATCATCGACTCGGAGAGGGCGGTGGTCTTCACCGGCGCTGGTATCAGTACGGAGTCGGGAATACCTGATTTCCGCGGCCCGGGTGGTATCTGGGAGAAATACGATCCATCCGATTTCACCTATCAGCGCTTCGTGGGCGACTCCGACTCCCGGAGGCGTCACTGGGACTTTTACCTCAACGGCGGTTTCGGCAGCGAAGACGAGGTGTCTCCCAACCCGGCACATCATGCTGTCGCCGAGCTGCACTCCATGGGCAAGGTCCACTGCATCATCACCCAGAACGTGGACAACCTGCACCAGCGGGCGGGCGTCCCGGAAGACAGGGTCATAGAGCTCCACGGCAACATGAGATGGGTGAAATGCCTGGACTGTGGCAAACGCAGTACTCTAGCGGAAGTGGTACAGTGGGCCAGGGAGAACTCCATTGATGAACCACGCTGTGAGATATGCGGCGGCATGCTGAAGCCGCAGGCTGTCTTCTTCGGCGAGTCCCTTCCCGAAAGGGCCCTGGCTGACGCGACCCACTACTCCAGCAACTGCGACCTGTTCATCGTGATCGGGTCCACCCTGGTGGTGACCCCGGCAGCCTTCATGCCCAGGTACGCCGTGCAGAACGGCGCCAGGCTGGTGATAATCAATATCGGTGCCACTCCTATGGACCGCCAGGCTACCATGGTGGTCGAAGCCAGGGCCGGCGAGTTCATGGCCAAGGTGGTGGAGAGAGTCAAGGACAAGGTCGGAACCCAAGCATAATCACTAAGGAGAGGCAAGAATGAACACACTGGACTTCCTCAGCATTTCCAGCGCTATCTGCCCCGACCGCGATGCCGTGGTCTTCGAGGGCAAGAGGTTCACCTTCAGCCAGGTGAACGAGCGGTCGAACAGGCTGGCCAGCTCACTGGGTAACCTGGGAGTCAAGAAGGGGGACATGGTTGCCATCCTGCAGGTGAACTGCCACCAGTTCCTGGAGACCTACTACGCCGTGGCCAAGCTGGGGGCCGTTCTCGTGCCCCTCAACTTCAGGGCCAAAGAGGACGAGCTGACGTACATGCTGGACAACTGTGGCGCTGTGGCCCTGTTCGTGGGCGACCGCTACGTGCCCATGGTCAACAAGATGCGCCCTGACCTCAAGACCGTGAAGCATTTCGTCTCCATCGACGCCAAAGAGGAGGGAATGTGGTACTACGAGGAGCTCATTGAGGGCGGCGCTCCCGATGATCACTTCCCCGACATCAGCGACGACGATGTTGCTCTCTTGATGTATACGGCAGGCACAACCGGCCGGCCCAAGGGCGTACCCATGACCCACAACAGCTACGGCATCTACGTGCTGGAAAACGTGGACCCGGCCAGCCCCGATATCGAGGAGAAGAACGTGCTGACCGTTCCTCTGTACCACGTGGCGGGTTTCCAGGCGCTGCTGGCGGCTGTGTACGGCGGTCGCACCGTGGTGATGATGAGGCAGTTCGAGGTTGACGACTGGATGGACACCGTCCAGAAAGAGAAGGCCAACAGGGCCATGCTTGTCCCCACTATGCTGAAGCGGGTGATCGACCACCCCGGCTTCAACTCCTACGACCTGTCCAGCCTCAAAGTCATCACCTATGGCGCTGCCCCCATGCCCTTCGAGGTAATCAAGAAGGCCATCGAGATGATGCCGGACGTCCGCTTCATCAACGCCTTCGGGCAGACGGAGACATCTTCAACGATCACCACGCTGGGTCCGGAGGACCATGCCATCACCGGGACCCCGGAAGAGAAAGAGAAGAAGCTGAAGAGGCTGGAGACCTCCATTGGCAGGCCAATGTCCGACGTGGAGATGAAGGTAGTGGATGAGAACGGAAACGATCTGCCGCCGGGCCAGATCGGTGAGTTCGTCGCCAGAGGCCCGCGCATCATGAAGGGCTACTTCAAGGATGATGAGAAGACAGCCAAGGCTTTTACCAAGGACGGCTGGCTGCGCACCGGTGACACGGGCTACATGGACGAGGACGGCTACTTCTACCTGGCCGGCCGCGGCGACGACATGATCATCCGGGGCGGCGAGAACATCTCCCCCGAAGAGGTGGAGCAGGCGCTGTTCTCCCATCCCAAGATAGAGGACGTGGCGGTCATCGGTGTCCCCGACCCCGAGTGGGGCCAGGAGCCCAAGGCCATCGTGGTGTTGAAGCAGGGCCAGACAGCCACCCCGGAAGAGATAATGGAGTTCTGCCGGCAGAAGCTGGCCAGCTTCAAGCGGCCGCGCGCCGTGGAGTTCATAGACGAGCTCCCGCGTAACCAGATGGGCAAAGTGCTGAAGAAGGAACTCCGGGCCAAGTACGGCCAGGGCCTGTAGTCCGGGCAAGCCGGCTTGGGAGAATTGAACAAAACAGGGCGGCAGGCCTGACCGGGCTGCGCCCCTGGACAAGTACGATGGCGAGCAAGGAGCAGTTGGCGTCTGTCAACGGTACAAGCATGGCCCGCAGGGCCTGGGCCTACGTGGAGGTACTCAAGCCGCGGGAGACCAGCCTGCTGGTCTTCATCGCTATGTGTGCCGCGGTGGTGGCCGCAGGGGATGACATGACAGGTGGGCGATTTATGTTAACTATGGCCACCGTAGCCCTGGGCTCGGCCGGCGTCAATGGACTGACGAACTACCTGGACCGCAATATCGATGCCCGGATGAAGCGCACCATGCACCGCTCTCTGCCCTCGAGGCAGATAGACCCGCCGCAGAAGGCACTTGCATTCACCGCCCTCATCACAGCCGCGGCGCTGGTAATGGCCTGGTACCTCCACCCCCTGTGCTTCGCGGCCGGGGCAGTGGGTACGCTGTTCGCCCTCACGCGGCGGAAGACATGGGTGTGTCCCTTCTTCGGGGCTGTGGCCAGTTGCTCGCCGGTGGCTATAGCCTGGTTCGCTTTCAAGCCGGAGTTCAACCTGGCACTGCTCTTCTTGTGCCTGCTGATCTGCATCTGGGTGCCCATACACGTGTGGAGCGTCATGCTGGCACACCGTGAGGACTACGTGAGTGGCGGCGTGCGCTACTTCCCGCTGAACAGGGAAACAGGGGATGCCGTCAAGGTGCTCTTCCTGCTGTCGCTTCCGCTGCTTGCCGTCTCCATAGCCATGTACTTCAGCGGTCACCTGGGATGGCTGTATCTGACGGTTGCCGCGGTACTGGGCGTCGTGATGTTCTACGCCAACTCCCGCCTGGTGATCACCCACGCCTCCTATGAGGCGTGGCGCGTGTACAAGCTGTCGGCCTTTCCCTACCTGGGCATGGTCTTCCTGGCCATGGGCGTGGATGCCTGGATACACTAGGCGCTTGGGTCACCGGTATCCGCCCAAAGCTAGACCAACAGACGGAAGACGTTTGTTCTGCGCCTGGCTCATCCGGAATTTCCGATAGTGACGGGGAGGGCACCCGCATAACCGAGGCTGGTCCTTCGCTATCGTGTCGCTTCCCAAGTGTGCGGCGTGAGCTTCAACGTGCGATCGGGCGCCGATGTCACGCCCACTTCTTGGTGCCGATTGACTTCGGGAGGGCCTTCGCACGGTCTACCCAATTCAGGCCCAAACCGCACGTACGATAACAGGGAGGGGACACGCCCCTCCCTGTTGTGAATCGCCCCCAAGCAAGACGCCCTACTCGGACTCCTTACCCTTCTTGGGCATCATGGCTGAGATAAGGTCAATGGGGAGCGGAAAGATCACCATGTTGGTCCTCTCCGTCGCAATCTCCGTCAGCGTTCCCAGGTACCGCAGTTGCAGGGCAGTAGGCTCCTTGGCAATCACGGCTGCTGCCTGAGCCAGCTTCGCAGAGGCCTCCAGCTCGCCCTCGGCATGGACGATCTTCGCCCTCTTCTCTCGCTCTGCCTCAGCCTGGGCTGCCATAGCCCTCTGCATGGTATCGGGCAGCGTCACGTCCTTCACCTCCACGGCGCTGACCTTCACACCCCAGGGGTCCGTCTGGTCGTCCACGATCTGCTGTAGAGTCTCGTTGATCTTGTCGCGCTGCGAAAGCAACTCGTCCAGCTCAGACTGTCCCAGGACACTACGCAACGTGGTCTGAGAGATCAACGAAGTAGCCCGTACGTAGTCGGCCACTTCAAGGACGGCGTCCTCCGGATTGATCACCCTCAAGTAGACAACAGCGTTGACCCTGACCGTCACGTTGTCCTTGGTTATGGCCTCCTGCTCCGGCACGTCCATGGTGACGACGCGGGTATCCACCTTGACCATCCGGTCTATAAACGGGATGATCAGACGGAGGCCCGGTTCCTTGATGCCGATGAAACGGCCCAGACGCAGTACCACACCCCGCTCATACTGGGCCACCACCTTCACTGCCGCGGGCACCATGAACAGGAGCACGGCGACTACAATACCAATAGCCCAAACAGCCGCCATAGTTGTCCTACCTCCTCTCTAGACGCTTGGTTACCGTCAACTTCAGTCCTTCGACCTTGGTCACAACGACTTCTTCACCAGGGCCAATTGTACCATCTTCCGATCTGGCATTCCATCGCTCTCCCTTGAGTGTGACCATCCCCCTGGGGTCGAGGGATGTCTGGACCATCGCCACCTCCCCCACCAGGCCCTCCTTACCTGTGGTGATCCGTCTCCGGTGCGCCCTGATGACCGCGGTGACCACTATGAGGAAGATGACGGTGAACACGACGACTACACCCGCGATCAGCTTGGGGTCGACAGAGAAGGGCGAGCCGCTGAACAGTATGAAAGAACCCAGCACCAGGGATATGATGCCACCGGCGGTCAGCAGGCCGAAGGTTGGGGTGAAGGCCTCAGCCACAAAGAGCCCGAAGGCAAGCAGCATCAGAAGCAGCCCGGCGTAGTTGGCCTCCAGCATGTCCAGTGAATACACGGACAGGAACAGGCAGATGCCGCCAAGCACCCCGGGGAAGATCAGACCCGGGTGGAATATCTCGACCATGATCCCCAGCGTGGCAATGCTGAGCAGGATGTAGGCTATGTTGGAGTCACCTATGGCGTTCAGGAAGCGTTCCACGGTGGTCATGTTCACCGGGTTCACCACCACATCAGCCGTGTGAAGCTGCACTACGACACCGCTCTGAAGAGTGACCTCTCTTCCGTCTATCTTCCGAAGCAGGTCCTCCAGGTTGTCAGCCCCCAGATCGACCAGCGGAGGGTCCAGGATGGGACCATCGAGTCCCAGTTCCTCACACCCCTCGATCTCGTCCAGACCCAGCGCCTCCTGCTGAGTGTAGGACGCAGCCTCGGCCACGGCCGCTCTCGCCGCCTTCTTGTTCCGGCCGCGGCTCTCGGCCAGGCTCTCGACCCAGGCCATGGTGTGCTGCTTCACCTTCTTCATCATTGTTTCGTCGATGTCTTCGCCCGTTCCGGATACCGGGCTGGCCGCCCCGATGACGCTGCCGGGGGCCATGGCTGCCACGTGCGCAGCCAGAGTGATGAAGGTCCCCGCAGAGCCTGCCCAGGGATCGACGTAGACCACTACCGGAACCCTGGAGTTCGTGATCGCAGTCACTATGCTCTCCGTGGATGACAGCAGGCCGCCAGGGGTATTCATGGTGATGACCACGGCCTGGACATCCTTCTCTTCCGCCTCTCTGATACCACGCTCCAGGTAGTCAGCCAGCGGCGCGGCCACGCCGCCGTCGATCTTGAGCACGTCCACCTGAGGAGACGCCGCGCTGGCACCTTCAGTGGCCACGGCAGCCAGTGCCAGGCCGAAGATGAAGAATAGGAGAAGAAGACGTGCTCGCTTCAGCATGGGGACGGATATCCGGAGCTATGCATTATTCCAAGTACAGTATAGCACGGGCCACAAGCTTTGGGGGATGCCCGCACGGGATGCACCCCAACGGGCGACCCTCCGGGCAAGTGCCCCTGCCCTGCCCGGTGCTGAGCCAGTGCTGCTATTCTGACTGCAAGACAATGGCGCACTGTATGGCTCCAGCCCATGACTGCGGCATGCAGTCTTCTCTCCTTCGATACCAGTGGTCTCATAACAGTCTCTATGCCAGAGAATGCTTGTGTTCCTACGCAATGAGACGACTAGTGCGTTCCACGGTTGCGCCGCTCATCAGGGTCAACGTTTAGCGGTTGGGGGGCGAGGGAATGGGAGCAACGCAACCTACTGACGAAAGACGAGACCAGTAGCGCAACCGAATGACGACTACCGGAGCCTGTTCGCCAATGCAGTGAGACCATCCTGTTACGGGACCATTGGTAGTAGTCCACAAGGAGGAATCTTCCCGGTTCCCAGCTAGACCACGGCTCCAGCCCACAACCGTAGCGGATACTCCCCTCTCCCTTGATGGGAGAGGGATAGGGTGAGGGTGACCCGGCCCCACCCCGGACCCGGCGACACACAAACCCTGTGGTATAATGAAAAGGCAATGGAGAAGGACAGGACGGTTGCCACCAACCGCAAGGCGCGGTTCGAGTATCATATAGAGCACTCCATGGAGGCGGGGTTGGCCCTTACCGGCACCGAGATCAAGTCTATCAGGGCCGGCAAGGTCACCCTGGCGCAGTCGTATGCCAAGCCGGAAAGGGGTGAGCTGTGGCTGCTCAACGCTCATATCGCACCCTACGACAGCGGCAACCGCCACAACCACGAGCCGACACGGCCCCGCAAGCTGTTGATGCACCGTGACGAGATCAGGAGGCTGACGCTGGCCACCATGGAGAAGCGGGTCACACTGGTCCCGCTCAGGATGTACCTGAAGCGTGGTCGGGCCAAGCTGGAGCTCGGGGTGGGGAGGGGCAAGAGGATGTACGACAAGCGGGAATCGATCGCGCGGCGTGACTCCGACCGCGAGATGGAGCGCACCTTAAAAAAGCGCCGCAATTGAACACCGTGGGGACGAGCGGGTTCGACAGGGGAAGGCGCTGCAAGATTGCAGGCTGAGGTGCCACTGCCCTCACAAAACAAGTGGCAAAAAACAACTGGCGACGAACCAGTACTCGTAGCAGCCTAACAAGTGCTGCCACCGTCCGCCCTGACCTCATCCCTGGCAGGTTGGGACCGGGCGCCGAAAAGCCGGGGTGCAGCCGTCCTGACGTCGATAGGGGCGACCTAAGAAACATCGACTGGCCCAGGCGTACTCGGTTGACAGAGGCCGGCTGGGCGAGACCAAAGAGTCAACTAAGCCTGTAGGATATCTTGGGCAATCTCCTCTGGACGGGGAGTTCGACTCTCCCCCGTCTCCACCAGAAACACAACGGGGCCCCCGGGTACAATTCCGGGGGTCCCGTTTGCTAGGAGACGTACGGCTCCCTCGAAACGCTTTGCGACCAAGGAAGTCAGCAGGCAGCCAACCTCGACCGGCAGGTGGAGACCGGCCAAACCCGCCTGAAGGCACTGAAAAGTGAAGAGAACAGGGTCAGAAGGGCCATCGTGGCTATCAAAGACTCTGCCTTGCATGAGATCGAAATCATGGGGAATCAGACCCAGCAACACATGGCAGGCCTGCTGGACGCAGCCAACCAGCATGGCAGGCTACAAAGGGAGGCAGCGCAACTGGAAGAGTATATAGCCCTGGCCCGAGCCTTCAGCAGCCGTGATCCGGGAGATTGGGCGGAGGTGCCACAGTCTGTCGTGCAGCAACTACTTATGGGACTTGTCCGATGGGCTGGTGCCGATGGCCACAACCGCCAGGTAGCTGCACCTCAGTTCATCAGCCAGAGGATGCCGGCACTCAGGTTGTCTAAGCGCTTGACAGGCAAGTCTTGGTCAAAACGGTCAAAACATCCAGCAGGCTGACCTTTGAGACGAGAGACAATGAACAACAACTCTCAGAGCTCCAGAGTGGTGAGGGGTTGGGCTTTGGGATTTCGGTCATTGAGTATTGTTTGTGAT
>Ga0180432_10001762_pt1 | contig 33610 bp, 25 predicted proteins | sample SS_ome_10_FD_132414 | JGI IMG/M metagenome (GOLD analysis project Ga0180432, IMG submission 132414) | Hypersaline lake sediment archaeal communities from the Salton Sea, California, USA - SS_1_MS_2 metaG | ecosystem: Environmental > Aquatic > Non-marine Saline and Alkaline > Hypersaline >... | reverse complement strand
TGCGACGATTCCGGCCCTCACGTGGCGCTTTGGCCACGCTCCGGACCGGAATCGTCTTGCTCCTCGCATCTCAGGCACTTGCGGCAACCTCGCTACGTCTTCATGAATAATCCGGGCTAGGACCTGAAAACAACCTTAGGGCCCGCGCAAGAAGTACTTCCCATTTTCAGATCGCAACGATGACGAATGGCTCGCCCCCAAGGGGAAATCCTTCTTGCGCGAACCCTTATCGCGGGTTGCTGGTGGTTCGAGTCGCTCAGACCAGCGAGGAGACGTCCTCGGGAAGCTCCGGGATGGCGCCGGCGAGGTCCTTCACGATGTCGTCGGGATTCACGCCCTCGGCCTCCCCCTCGAAATTCAGGATCAGCCGGTGGCGCAACGCCGGACCGAGCATGGCCCGGACGTCCTCGAAGGAAACGTGGAAGCGCCCCTCGGCGAGGGCGAGGACCTTGCCGGCGAGAACGACGGCCTGGGCGGCCCGGGGGCTCGCGCCGAAGCGGACGAAGCGCCGCACGCTTTCCGGGGCGTCGGGACTCGTCGGATGGCTCGCCGCGACCAGACGGGCCACGAAACGTTTCACGTGGGAAGCCACGGGAACCTCGGGGACCATCGCCCGCATGGACAGCACCTCCTCCCGGTCGAGAACGGGGGACGCGGAGGCGCCGGCGGCGCCGGTGGTCCTGTCGAGGATATCGATCATGGCGTCCACGGAGGGCGAGAGCACGTCCAGCTTGAACAGGAAGCGGTCGAGCTGGGCCTCCGGAAGGGGATAGGTCCCCTCCATCTCGATGGGATTCTGGGTGGCGAGGACGAAGAAGGGGTGGGGAAGCGCGTAGCTCGTTCCGGAGATGGTCACGGACCCCTCCTGCATGGCTTCGAGGAGGGCGGACTGGGTCTTGGGGGTGGCCCGGTTGATCTCGTCGGCCAGGAGCACGTTCCCGAAGACCGGGCCTTCCTGGAAACGGAAGGTCCGCTTCCCGGGTTCTTCCTCGACGACGATGTTCGTCCCCAGGATGTCGGCGGGCATGAGGTCGGGCGTGAACTGGATCCGGGAGAACGTCAGGTTCAACGCCCGGCTCAGCGTCCTCACGAGCAGCGTCTTGCCGAGACCCGGCGCGCCTTCGATGAGGGCGTGGCCGCCGGCCAAAAGGCAGGTGGAGACCTGTTGGATCAGCGCGTCCTGGCCCACGATCTCCTTGTGGATTTCGTCCTTCAGCTTGCGGATGTTTCCGCGAAACCTCTCCACGGCTTCCTGGGCGTCTTCCTGGGGCATGCGAACGTCCTTTCGCGAGGGTCGGCCACGCCTCCCGGGGGGAGGCGAAGCGCTCGGATCCCGATTATAGAAAACGCGGGCGGGGCCGCAAGGTGCGAGGAAAGAAGAGGTCATCCTGAACCCTTGCGCCGGCCTCCGGTTCAGGACGCGAAGAACGCAGGGAGCCTTCAGGGAAAATCGGACGGCGCAACGGGCTCGGGAATCTAGTCCGTTGCGTGCGCTTCGCGAAGCGCGTTCCCCCGCTCGATGAGGTCCCGCCGTTCCCGGCCCTCCAGCGCGAAGGGTTCCCCCTTCTTCTTCAGCCGGAACGCGAACATGCGCCGGTCGTAAAGGGTGAAGGGAAGGAGACACTCGGACAGGAAGTCGAGAGGGAAGATCTCGTACCAGGGCGGCCAGAGCGCACGGGCCTCGGCTTGGGGCCGGTAGCCTTCCAGCTCCACGGCCACGTGCCGCGACCCGTAATGGTGGAAGGGGATCGAAAGGGGGGTCCGGCCGCGAAACGCCCGGTCCAGGTAGACGCGGGCCCCCGAGGGATCGGAGCGGACCTCGATCGTCCGCTCCACGCAACCGGCGGAAGCGAGAACGAGGGCCGCCGCGACCGCCGCGATCTTGTTCTCGTGGATGGACATGGCGCCTCGTCGTTTCCGTTCCGAGGGGTTCTTGCCGCGTCGAGCGAGGCGTTCATGTTGCAAAACAGGGGCGTTGTTTTGCAAGGGGAAGCGCTCGAAGAGCCTGGGGGATGGAAAACCCGGGCGAATTCTGCATCATGGGAATTCCAAGCGCCCGCCCGGGCCGGAACGAAGAAGGCATCGGACCCGCCGGGCCGGACCCTCGTTGCGTTGGCAGGACGCCGGGTTGGGACCTCTCGACGCCGTGATCTTCGTGTGGCTTTTCCTCTTCGGGCTGGTGACGGGCTCCTTTCTCAACGTATGCATCCTGCGCCTTCCGTCCCGCGGGCTGTCCATCGTCCGGCCCCGCTCCCACTGCTTCTCCTGCGGGGCCCTCATCCGCTGGTACGACAACCTGCCCCTGCTCAGCTTCGTGGCGCTCCGCGGCCGTTGCCGCTGGTGCTTCGCGCCCATCTCCCTGCGGTATCCTGCGGTGGAACTCCTCACCGGCGCGGCCTTCCTCTTCCAGGGCTGGCACGCCCTGTGGAGGGGCGGGTGGACGGGGGATTGGCAGGCCTGGGTGGGGGCGGGCGCGGGGATCGTGATGTTCTGCGGCCTCTTGGTGGTGTCCATGGTCGATCTTCAGCGGCGCATCATCCCCGACGAGATCTCCGTGCCCGGCATGTTCGTCGGCCCCGCCCTCGCGCTGCTCGCGCCCCGGGGGTTTCCCCCCTCGCCCGTTCTGTTCGGCCAGGTTCGCGTCGACGCGTTCGCGGACGCCGTGTTGGGGGTGGCCGTGGGGGGCGCGACGGTGTTCCTGGTGGGGTGGATCTTCCGCCTCCTCCTCAAGAAGGAGACCATGGGATTCGGCGACGTGAAGCTCCTGGCGGCTTGCGGGGGCTTTCTCGGATGGGAGGGAGCCCTGATCGCCTTTCTGATGGCCTGTTTCATCGGCGCGGGCACGGGGATCCCGTACTACGTGTTCAGCCGGAACCGGTACATCCCGTTCGGCCCCTCCCTGGCGGCGGCGGCCATGATCTACTTTTGGTTTCACGCCCCGGTCCGCCATTTCATCACCCACACCTACCCGGCGTTCCTCGCCTCCCTCCTGGGAGGCGCATGACCGCGCCCGGCGCCGCGGAGGGCGCGCCCGAGGCGGCGTTGCGGGGCTTCGGGGGCGGTGTTACCATGACGGGATCGGAAAGGATCTTCTGGAGAAACAACGTGGACATCGTGACCTACCCGGATCCGTGTCTGCTGAAAGAGGCTGCGGATCTGGAAGACATGGACGACGAGACCCGACGTCTGGCTTCCGAGATGCTGGAGAGCATGTACCGGGGCCGGGGCATCGGCCTCGCCGCCCCGCAAGTGGGGATTTCCAGCAAGCTGATCGTGGTCAATCTCGCGGCGTCCTCCGAGGAGGGCGAGGAGATCGTGCTGGCGAACCCCGTCGTGATCGAGCAGGACAGCGAGACCGAGGAGCAGGAGGAGGGCTGCCTCAGCCTGCCGGGGATCACGGGGACCGTGCCGAGATGGCGGGCCGTCGCGGTGGAGGGGATCGACCTCGAGGGGCGCGAGAGGCGCATCGAAGCCGAGGGCCTCTTCGCCCGCGTGCTCCAGCACGAGATCGACCACCTGGAGGGCGTCCTCTTCTACACGAAGGTGAGCCCGGTGGACCGGGCGGCGATCAAGCCCAAGCTCAAGGAGTTGAAGGAAAAGGTCCGGTGACCGACATGCGGATCCAGGATGAGATCGAAAGGGTCTCGCCGAAGGACTTCCACTCTCCGGTGGCGGTTCTCGGGACCTTCGACGGCGTCCACCGGGGTCACGGGAAGGTCGTGGGGGAGGCGGTGCGATGGGCTCATGAGACGGGCGCCGAGAGCGTCGTGCTGACCTTCCGGCGCCACCCCCGGCGCGTGCTGAGCGAGAAGCCGCCTTCCCTCCTGGTCTCCCTGTCGCGACGGCTGGAGCTGCTCGAGGATCTCGGGGTGGATGCGGCCGTGGTGCTGGATTTCGATCGGGCGCTGGCTTCGCGTTCCGCCCGGGCATTCGCCGAGGGGATCCTCGCCGGGACCCTCGGCGCGAGGAGACTCGTGCTGGGCCCCCATGCCCGGTTCGGCCGGGGCCGGGAAGGCGACGCCGACTTCCTTTCGGCCCTGGGGTTCGAGGTCCGGAACGTCCCTCCCCTGGTCATCGAAGGCGCCCCCGCCAGCTCCTCCAGGCTGCGGGAAACGATCAACCGGGGAGACCTCGAAGCGGCGGAGGCGATCCTCGGGCGACCGGTCGAGCTGGAGGGTCGCGTCGTCCGCGGGAAGGGCCGGGGCCGGGACCTCGGCTTTCCCACGGCGAACCTGCATCTCCATCACGAGGTCCGGCCGCCCGCCGGCGTGTACGCCGGACGCCTCCCGCTGGACGGCGTGGAGCGGCTCGCCATGGTGAGCATCGGCTCCGCCCCCACCTTTCCCGACGACACGCCCCTGGCCGTGGAGGTCCACATTCCCGGCTTCGAGGCGGATCTCTACGGCCGCGACCTCCGGGTGTCGCTGGCCGGCAGGATCCGGGGACAGCGACGGTTCGAAAACGTCTCGGACCTTTCCGAGGCGATCCGAGACGACATCCGCCTCGCCCGCGAACGCTTCTCTTTGCTCGAGCGAACCTCCTGAGGCGAAGACGCGGCGGCGCTTTTGAACCATGAACGAACCCAACCCCGTCATCACGGGCATCGGAGCGGTCTCCGCCGCGGGCCTCGGCGCCGACGCGCTCGAGCAGGCCCTGCTGGACGCGCATCCCCTCTTCGGGGACGTACGCTTCTTCGACCCCTCCCCCTATCCCGCGAAGAGGGCGGCCTTGTGCCCGCCCGAGATCGACCGGAAAACGGACGCCCGCGGACGGGGCTGGCGCTTTCTTTTGCACGCCTCCCTCGAGGCTCTTGCGAGCGCGGGGCTTGCCCGGGACCGCTTCCACGGCCCGGACACGGCCGTGATCCTCGGCACCACGCTGGGCGGCATGGAGATCCTCCCCGAGCTGATCGCGCAGCCAGGAGATCCCCGCGCCGCCTTCATCCTGCCCTACCACGCGGCATCGGACGCCCTCGGAGATCTGCTCTCGGCGTCCGACGCCTCCACGATCTCCGGCGCTTGCGCCTCGTCGCTCATGGCGGTGGGCGAGGCGGCCGCACGGATTCGCGCCGGCGCGTGCACGCGGGTTCTGGCGGGCGGGTTCGACGCCTTCTGCGAGTTCGTCCACGCGGGCTTCTGCTCGCTCCTCGCCCTGGACCCCGATACCCTGCGGCCCTTCGACGTCCGGCGACGGGGGCTTCTGATCGGCGAGGGGGCCGGGATGGTGCTGGTGGAGGACCGGGAACGCGCGGAAGCGGAGGGCCGGACGGCGCTGGCCGGGATCGCGGGCTATGCCGCGTTCAGCGACGCCAACCACATCACGGGACCCCACCCCGACGGGGACGGGCTGTTCCGGACCCTGGAGGCGGCCTGGGAGGAGACGGGACTTACGAAAGGCGCGATCGACGCGGTCCACGCCCACGGGACGGGCACGATCTACAACGATCGGATGGAGGGGATCGCCCTCGAGCGGTTCCTGGAAGGCGCCGAGGTTCCCGTCACCGCGTCCAAGGGCGTGATCGGGCATACGCTCGGCGCGGCGGGGGGACTCGAGACGGTGGCGTGCGTGCAGATGCTGAGAGACGGCTTCGTCCCTCCGGCGGGGGGCTTCGAGGGGCCGGATCCGGAGTGCCGCATCCGCCCCGTGACCGGGGTGCGGCGGGGCGCGGTGAAGGTGGTGGTCAAGTCCGCGGCGGGATTCGGCGGCCAGAACGCGGCGCTGGTGCTGAAGAGAGGTTTCTGAAAGCCGCGTGAAAGACGCTCCTATTTCTGGTAGAATCCATCTGGAAAAGCGCACATGTGTACTACCGTCGACGTTTTTTTCCTCTTTGGTGAAGAGGGTAAGAACGTAACGATGGGAGCACTTGTGATTCCTGGGGGCCTGCATGCTCAGCCTGAACCTCCTGCCGCCCGCCTACCTCGTCGCCCTCTTCGTGGACGACGTCCTCGAAAGCTACCCCCTGCCCGGCCGGCGGGCCGAGACCATCCGCCGACTCGCCAGGAAGCGGTTCTCGGAACAACCCGACCTCTCCAGGATCCATCTCTTCATCGACGCCCTCGTGGAAAACGGCTTGAGGCCCGAGACCTTCTTCTCCTCCCTCGACGCGGGCGCCCCGCACGAAGCCCCCTCTCCCCCGCCTCCTGTGGCCGCCGAGCGGCGGGAACGGGGGCGGACGCTCACCTTCGACGAGATCGCCTCTCGCCTGGAGACGGACGGCGATCAGGCCGGCGCCCGGACGCTGACGGACCTCGTCCGCCGGGCGAACCTCCAGCAGGACGCCGCGAGCCCGTTGCACGAGAAGGACCTCCCCACGCGCCTGCCGGCGATCCGTGAGCGCCTGGCCGCGATCCGCGAGCGCCTGGACCGGTGCGGCGTCCTCGCGCTCCCGCGGCGCGTGGGACGGGTCTCCTTTCGCTCGAAGGAACTCTTCGAGTACCGCGGCCGGTACCCCGGCAAGGTTTCGGACTTGCAGGCGCAACGGATGTTCGAGGCCCACCGCCTCGGCATGAGCCAGACGCGCGCGGCGGCCCACGCGGCGGTTTCCCGGGACACGGTGAGGCGGTGGTGGAAGGACGCCGGGCTTTCCCCCCCCACGCGCCCCCACAACGCCCTGGATCCGGCGCTCGCGGCGCGCGTCCTCGATGCGCACCGGACGACGGGGGGATGCGCCTCCCGCGCGTCCCGGGAGACGGGCGTTTCCCGGAGCACCGTGATCCGCCTGTGGAATGCGGCGGGCCTTTCGCCCTCGTCCCGTTCGGTCCCGCTCACCGCCGAGACGAAGCGCGCCGTGCGCGAGGCCCACGCCGCCTTCGACGGCAACGCGACGCGGGCCGCTTCCTCGTTGGGTCTGGCTCCCTCCACCGTCCGGAAGCACTGGAAGCGGTCCGGGTTGAAGCCCGGCTCCCCGGGCCGGCCTTCCTCCGGCGCCGGGCCGTGATTTCAGATGGCTGGGACACGACAGCGTGTTGCAAAAGGCTTTCCGTTTGTTGCACCATGAGAGACGAGGTTTTCGTGCCATGGGGACGGCGGGATGAAGATCGCCCTTTGCCAGATCAACACGACGGTGGCCGATTTCGCCGGCAACCGGCGCCGCATCGAGTCTGCGGCGCGCCGCGCGTTGCGCCGGGGCGCTTCGCTGGCCGTGTTTCCCGAGCTGGCCGCGTGCTCCTATCCGCCGAGGGACCTTCTCGAGAGCCCGGGTTTCGTGGAGAAGAACCTCGAGACCCTCGAGGCGCTTGCGCCCCTCAGCCGGGAGATTCCCCTGGTGGTGGGGCACGCGGCCCGCAACGAGGCGCCCCAGGGCAAGCGGTTCCTCAACGCCGTCTCCCTGTTGTCCGGGGGCCGCGTCCGCCACAGCGCCTCCAAGCGTCTCCTTCCCACCTACGACGTCTTCGACGAGACGCGGTACTTCGCCTCCGGACCGCCGGGAGAGCCGGCGCGCTTCGGCGACGCCTCGCTGGGGCTGACCATCTGCGAGGACGCCTGGAACGACCGCTCGTTCTGGCCGCGCCGGCTCTATCCGTTCGATCCGGTGGAGGAGGTCGTCCAGGCGGGCGCCGACGTGATCCTGAACGTCTCCGCTTCCCCCTTCTATCTTGGGAAACGGGGTTTCCGGGAGAAGATGATCCGCCAGTCGGCCCGGCGCCTGGGCGTTCCCCTCGTGGTGGTCAACCAGGTGGGGGGCAACGACGAGCTCGTGTTCGACGGGGCCTCCTTCGCCGTGGACGCATCGGGAGACGTCCGCGTCCGCCTGAAGGAGTTCGAGGAGGATCTGGACCTTTTCGACACGGAAGGCGGAGGGGAGCCCGCTTCCCAGGTCGAGGGGGAACCCGAAGCCGCCCGCAAGGCCCTGGTGCTGGGGCTTGCGGACTACGTGCGCAAGTGCGGCTTCCGCGAGGTCGTGATCGGCCTGAGCGGTGGCGTCGACTCCGCGCTCACGGCGGCCCTGGCGGTCGAGGCCCTCGGGGACCCTTCCCGCGTGCATCCCGTCGCCATGCCGTCGCGCTACTCCTCGCCGCAGAGCCTCGCCGACGCCGAAGCCCTCGCCCGGAACTTCGGCCTGTCCCTGATCACGGCGCCCATCGACGCCGTCTTCCAGCAGTACCTCGACGTCACCCGGGATCTGTTCCGGGGACGCCCGCCGGACGTCGCCGAGGAGAACTTCCAGGCCCGGATCCGGGGCAACCTGCTGATGGGGCTCTCCAACAAGTTCGGGTGGCTGGTCCTCAGCACGGGAAACAAGTCGGAGATGGCGGTCGGCTACTGCACCCTCTACGGGGACATGAGCGGCGGGCTTGCCGTGCTGGGGGATGTGCCCAAGACGCTGGTGTACGACATCGCGCGCCTCTGGGGGGACCGCATCCCCCCCTCCGTCATCGACCGGCCTCCCTCGGCCGAGCTCCGGCCCGGCCAGACCGACCAGGACACCCTCCCGCCCTACGAGGAGCTCGACGCCGTCTTGAAGGCCTACGTGGAGGACCGCGCTTCGCCGGAGGCGATCGCCGCCGACCTCGGCCTCGATCCCCAGGCGGTCGAGCGCGTCGTTGGGATGGTGGACCGCAACGAGTACAAGCGGCGCCAGGCCGCCCCGGTCCTCAAGATCACGACGAAGGCCTTCGGCTCCGGCCGCCGCCTGCCCATCGCCCGTCACTTCGACCGCGGGGGGGAACGCCGGGGAGGCGAAGGACGCGCACGGTGAAGGGGGGTCGATTCGATCCCGGGCACGGGCATCCGCGCGAGCCCGGGTGGGGTCTGCGAAAAATCTCTGGGGGGGGACAGCGTCCCTCCCAGATGCAGAGGATGTGGAATACTCCCCTTGCGAGCGGAACCAGGGATTGTTTCACAGCCTCTCAGGTCCCCTGTTCCGTCACGCCGTCCTTGAGCTTGAAGGGGCAGAACGGCCCGCACATGGAACAGGTCTCCTCGTCCGAAGGCATGCCTTTCTGCCGGATGAGCCGGGCCGCCTCCGGGTCCAGGGCGTTCTTCAGCATGCCGGGCCAGTCGCGGGCGCGCCGCATGACGGAGAAATCCCGGTCGCGCTCGAAAGCGCCGGGCAAGCCGCGGGCGATGTCGGAAGCGTGGGCCGCGATGCGGGAGGCGATCACGCCTTCGCGGACGTGCTGTTCGTCGGGCAGGCTGAGGTGTTCGGAGGGCGTCACGTAACAGAGGAAGTCGGCGCCCGCCCACGCGGCCAGGGCGCCGCCGATGGCGGAGACGATGTGGTCGTAGCCGGGCGCGATGTCGGTGACGAGCGGCCCGAGAACGTAGAAGGGGGCTCCGCCGCACAGCTCCTTCTCCATCTCGACCTGGGCGCGGACCTGGTGCAGGGGCACGTGTCCCGGCCCTTCGATCATCACCTGGACGCCGGCCTCGCGGGCCCGCCGGGCGAGGACCGAGAGCACCATCAGCTCGTGGACCTGGGCTGCGTCCAGTGCGTCGGCCAGGGCGCCGGGCCGCAATCCGTCGCCGAGGGAGATCGTGACGTCGTCTTCCCGGCAGAGGTCCAGGAGGTCGTCGAAGCGGGCGTAGAAAGGGTTCTCCTTTCCGTGGTGGGACGTCCATTCCGCGAGGAAGGCGCCGCCCCGGCTGACGATGTCGCAGACCCGGGTGTCGGCGTCGAGCGTGGCGACCACATCGCGCGTGACGCCGGCGTGGATCGTGAGGAAGTCCACCCCGTCCTCGATGTGGTTCTTCACCGCCTCGAACATGTCGTCGGCGCTCATGCCCAGGATGGATCCCGTTTCGCGTTCCGCGAGGATGCCGCACTCGTAGATGGGAACCGTCCCGAAGGTGAGGTAGGTTCCGGCGATCAGGTCCCGCCGGATGGCCCGGATGTCGCCGCCCGTGCTGAGGTCCATGACTGCGTCGGCGCCGGCCTCTTCGGCGGCCTTCATCTTCTTCCGCTCCCGCTCCACGTCGGCGTAATCCCGCGACGTGCCGAGATTGGCGTTGACCTTCACGGAAAACCCCTTGCCGATGAGGATGTTCCTCCGCCCCGTCCGCCGGCGGTTGGCGGGCAGGACGGCATGGCCGGCCGCGATCCGCTCCCGCACGGTCTCGGGGGCCACGCCCTCGTGCCGGGCCGCTTCCTCCATCTCCGCGGTGATCGTGCCCGCCGTTGCGCTGGCCAGCTGTGTCATTTCGTCGCTCCCGCCAAAAAAGGTCGTTTCCACGAACCTGCATTATACGACTTTGCCCTCCTCCTTTCTCCCTCGGCACTCGTTTCCATGCTGCGGGCTGGAAGCCCGCGATCCGCGCTGCAACCTCTAGCCCGGATTATTCATGAATAATCCGGGCTAAGGGATGCACGAAGCCCTGAAGTGTTTCGACCCGGCTCACCACCACGCTGAACGACGTCGAAGGGGCGGAGTCCTGCAAGCACCTCGGTGCAACGTGTGCACGGACCGCCGGCTTCCAGCCGGCAGCACTTCAGGTCGGATCGCGGACATCCTGTCCGCAGCACCTCGGCCCGCGCTGAAATCTCCAATCCCACTCCCTGCGCGACGGCCCTCCCCTCCAGGCCGGACCTTGCCTCCTTCCCGGACTTCGCCTACCCTGAGCCCGAAAAAACCGGGAGAATCGACATGCGGATCGACATCGCGGACGAACTCGCCGGGCGCCTGACCTTCGCCGCCGTGGCCGGAACCGGCATCACGGTCCGCAGGGACGATCCGGATCTGTGGAAGGACATCGAGGCCCTGAGCCGGGAGCTGCGGGAGAGGTTCGCGGACCTCAAGCCTTCCCGCGTCGAGGACCTCCGCCCCGCCCGGGACCTCTACAAGGCCGCGGGCGTTGATCCCACCCGGCGCCGGCCCGCCTCGGAGGCCCTCTTCCGCCGCGTCGTCCGCGGCAGGGACCTCTACCGCATCAACAACGCCGTGGACGCCTGCAACTTCTGCTCCCTTCGCTTTTTCCTCCCCATCGGGCTCTACGATCTCGAGGCCGTCCGGGGGGAGACCGTGACCCTTCGGAAAGGACGGGAAGGGGAGGGATACAAGGGCCTGGGCAAGGATTCCGTCACGCTGGACGGACACATCTGCGTGGCGGACGCCGAGGGGCCCTTCGGACATCCTTCCGGCGATTCCTTCCGCACGCGCATCACCGAGAGCACCCGCGAGATCCTCTGGCTGATCTTCGCCCCGGCGGACTACGACCCCGCGCGCCTCGACGACCATGCCGCTTTCAGCGCCGAGACGATCCGCCGCGCCTGCGGTGGATCCACCGGAAGACTCTGACCCGCCACCGCCGCGGTCGTAGAGACCGTGGAGCGGGCATCCGATGACCGCCGGCCCCCCTCAATCGAACAGCGTTTTCATCTCATCGACCGCGCCGGGACCCTCGTCCGGATGGAACGTCACAGCGATTTGTCCCGCATTCGCGGTCAGGATCTCCGCCGTCGCCGTCCCCCATGCGTCGAAACGCATCTCTTGCCCCCCACCCACGAACGTGCCCGGACCCGTCAACCGGAGAAATCCGTGGATGCTGCCGTTGCACGTGCTCGTGAGCGTCGCGGTGACCGACGTTCCGCTTGGGGCGACCTTCATCGACACGGAAACCTCCACGTCCTGGTGAAGGCGCAGGGGCACGGGATTGCTGGTCTTCTCGCCCGCGCAAATCGTCGCCTCCAACGAGCCGTCCGGGGACGTCACGCCGGCCGGCAGCGTCGCGACGACCGAACCGGCGCCCGTCGAGGGGTCCGCAGAGGCGTCGTGAACCAACATGCACCCGGCCGGCACGCCCCCCGCCACGAGATCCACGCGGACGCTCCCCAGCCGGAAACCACCGGCGATCTTTTCGTCCACCACGAGCAGGAACACCACCTCCGCGCCGGGCTCCAGACTGTCGGGCGACCCTCCAGGCACCAGGACCCGGTTCACCGTGATGCCGTCCCCTATCCCCGCCACGCCCTTCTGGAGCCCCGTAGAAACGGAATCCGCCACGTCCTCGTGGTCGAAGTCCGGATGCGCGCGCTGCGTCGTCTCCATCGCCTGGTCATAGGCCTCGTTGGGCATTTCCATCGTCGTCGTGCCGTCCGGCTTCGTCCTCACGCCCCCCCCGCTTGGGCCCCGGCTCTCGGAAAGGAGAAGATAGGTGGTGCCGGCCGACACCAACGTGTTCGCCGTCATGCCCACGAGGTCGAACAGCGTCCGGAAGAAGGCTTCATCGTCTTCCACCTGCGCCCGGGGCGTTTCGGCCCCAGGCGCCTTCCCGGCGGGGTGCACCGTTTCCACGCCTTCGGGGTCCACCGTCTTGACCTCGGGAACCACCTCGATGGTGGTCGTCTTCGGCCCCCGGGAAAGTTGCGTCTTCGAGGAGAGGACGATCCGATCCGGCGGCCGTTCTCCCTCGTAGCACCGCCCGTCGACGGCCGTGACCCGGATGCGTGCGCCCCGCGGCCGGGGCCCGATCCTGGTTTCCACCAGCGTGAAGCGGGCCCCGTCCCGGGCGGTCCGGGACGACACCCGCTCGGGCCCGAGGGCCTTCCCGTCGACCTCCACCCGGAGGGTGCCCTCGCCCTCGAAGCGGGCGGGCAAGACGAAACGGTCGGTTCCCTTCTTCTTGCCCAGATACATGGCCCGGTCGACGGCGGGCTTGCCGAAGGAGAACGCGCCCGCAAGGAATCTCTCGCGCCACCGGGGAACGCTCTCGAGGTCGATTCCGCGTCTTCGGGCGCACCGGGCGATGTCCTCGAAGAACCTCTCGCGGGTCTTGGCGTCGACGCCTCCCACCAGGTTCGGATCGAACGCCGCGAGGAAGGCGCCCGCCTTGCCCGCGTCCGGTCCACCGCGGCCGTCCGACCCGCCTTTTTTCCCCGTCTCCTTGGGCGTTCCTCCCGGGGGCCCCGTGAACGGATCGGGGCGTCCGCCGAAGCCCTCCTCCCCCCGCCCGGCCTTCGTCCCCGACGCCCGCGAAGCGCAACAGCAGCGGTGGCTCTTGATCGTATTCTTCACTTCGACGCCGGACACGGGCGGGCCTTCCGCCTTGTACTCGATCTCCTCGTACAGGTTGACGAACAGGTTGAGCCGTTTCTCGATCCGTGTCAGGTGCATGGTGATTCTCAGCTTCGCCTCCCCTTTCACCTGCCAGGTGTGGCAGACCGGCGCATGGCTGTCCGTTCCCACCTTGACCGATCCTCCCGCTCCGACGGATTGCGAACTCTCGGAACTGTTGGAGGAAGACCCCTGCACCGAGGTGGACGCGCTCACGGGGATGTTGCCCGGCACGCCCGATATTCCCGCGCCGAACTTGGTGGACATCGAGTTGGAATTCTGGAGGATCAGCGAGGCCACCGTCCCCCAGTCGATCTCCAGGTAATGTCCCGTGCAGGCCCCGTCGCAGCCGTGGCAGGACCCCGCCACGGCACCGAGCATGCAGGTCTTCTCCACCGTGACAGGCGTCTCGTAGCAGACTTGGATGCCCATGTCATACAGCGTGCATTCCCGGTGTTCCCAGTGGATCGTCTTCTTGTAGTTCTCGTCGCCGGCCTTCGCGGCCGAGGCCGCCAGGACGAGGATCCATGCCCCGAGGACCGCTTTTGTGCTGCGCATGGCGAAAATCCTTTCTCTGAGGCGCGGGAGGCGCCTTGGGCTCGTCATTCGGACATCATGGCCTTCATCATTTCCATCGGCGTGTAGTCCTTCCGGGATTCCACCCTCGCGGTCCGGCCCGCTTCGATCACGGCTCGAAGGGATCTCGAAATCCGCTCCATGAGGGGCGAGGGAATCACACGCCATGTCTCATGAAGATAGGTGAACCCCGAGGGAATGTGGATATCCGGCAGCTCCGCAAGTTTCGAGGGAGGCTTGGCGCGCTCGCAGGAACGGAACTGGAAGCGGTGGGCGCCGGGAGGAAGATTCTCCGCGACGAAGCGCCACCCCTTGCCGGATCGTTCCGCGATCGCCACGGGCGCGACCGGGCGAAGGAACTTCCCTTCGGCGTCACAGAGGAACGCCGCGTAGGCGATGCCCCGCTGCACCTCCTGGGCCTTCGGCGGCCGGCGATCACGACCCTCCAGGGTGACCTCGACGAACCCCTCCACCCTGCCCGTGGGCGCTGGTTCGATCTCGAGACGCGCGTCCGCGCATGGGCACGTCACGGAAAACGAATGTCGCCGTGCCGACGGAGAAGCCACGATGATCTCGTATGCCCCGACCGGCACGTTCTCGAAGCGGAACGATCCATCCGCCGCGTCCGACATCGAGACGGGGAACCAGGTGTGAAGGGATCGCTGACCCTTCGCATAGAGGTAGAGGGAGGCGTCCCCCATCGGGCCCCCCCCCCGGTTCACGGTTCCGGCGATCGTGCCGAACCGCGCCGGCGCAACAAGCGTTTCCTCCACTTCCGCCCAGGGAGCCCATCCCTCGAACTCCCGCACGAAGACGGGCGTCCCGCCGGGTCCCTGGGCGCGGATCGCGTAGACGGCGATCCCCGCGTTCGCGTCGTTGAGCGCCGTCGCCAGAATGCCGTCCTCTCCCGTCGTGCCTCCCCCGAGCACGCGACCCCTTTCCGTGAAAACGTGGATCTTCCATCCGGCGGCCGGCTCGCCGGCCCCCGAGAGTTTCAATCGAAGAAGCACGCCGTGCCGGCGGTAGATCACGTCCCCAAGATCCTTCTCCCCTCCCGCGGGCAGAACCACCAGGGTTCCCGAGCCGTCGTGCTTCAGACTCCGGTGCCGGTGCTTTGGAAAGAAGAGGGGCTTGAAGGACGCCGTGAAGAAGCGACCCTCCCTTGTTTCGCCCAGGGCCCGCTCCGCGTGGGGCCGAAGCTCGAACTGGCCGTCCTCTCCCGAAGCCGCGCGCGCTCCGCCCATGGAAACCATGGCGCCTTCGACCGGCTCTCCCTCACCGTCCACGATCCGGCCCCGAACCACGCCCGCCTCTTCTCCACGAAGGAAAGGAGCGGATGCGATCAGGACCGATAGAATCGTTGCGGAAAACACCGGGATCCTTTTCGAAATGTTCATGGATCACCTCCTTTCGTATGGCTTCCGGGAAGACCGGAAGCGACGCCGAGCAGTCGGACACGGATCCTGGTTCTGCTCGGCAATCTGTCCGTGCGCGTCGGGTCCTGGGCGATAAAAGTAAAGAGCATCCCCTTGCGGGAATCAAAAAAATTTCAGCAGGATTTGTTTCCCGTTACTGTTTGGCGAAACAAACGATTTCCAGCAACCCGCGCGATGAAGCCCGCAGAAGACACGCAAACGCCGATTTGAAGGTCAAGGGGAGAGGGGGAAAAGGGAAGAAAAAAGTCCCGCTTTTGCGATCGCGAAGGTGCTCTGGTTCGACGCGGCCCGGCGGGAAACCCAGGCCCTGGAAAAAACGCGAAACATTTCCACCCGCTTGCGGTACACTGCCGGGTTTGTTTTCCATACACGGCGATCCGGCCGGGGAAGGAAGCTCGTTCATGGACTCGAAACGATACCGCGTCACCATCCTGCCCGCCGGGGAAGTCGTGAGCGCGCCCGCCGGCGAACCCCTCCTCGACACGCTGCGAAGCAGCGGCGTGTTGATCGACGCCTCGTGCGGCGGCGCCGGGACCTGCGGGCGGTGCGAGATCCATGTCGTGACGGGAACGCTCAGCGAACGCCATCCCGACGAGGTGCGGCACGGCAAGCGGCTGGCCTGCCGGGCCGAGCCGATGTCCGAGATCGTCCTTCGCATCCCCGCCGAGAACCTTCACGAAATCTGGCGGGCGGGACCGAAGGGAACAGTGCCGGCCGGCCCCCTGCACCTCGCCGTCGACATCGGCACCACCACCCTCTCGGCCGCCGTATCCGGACCCGACGGCGAACCCGCCCTGGAATACCGGACCCTCAATCCCCAGGGGGCGTGGGGATCCGACGTCCTCCGGCGGCTGTTCGCGGCGCGCGACCCCCGGCAGGCCGAGGCCATGAAAGACGCCGTCCGCCGCGCCGTCCTGAGGCTCGTCGCCAGGCTCCAGGCCGCCGGCGGCTTTCGCACCCGGGACGTCGGGAGCATGGCGCTGGCCGGCAACAGCGCCATGTCCGTCCTCTTCCTGGGCATGGACCCCTTCTCTCTCTCGGAAGCCCCTTTCCAGTCGGGCATCGAGGCGCTTGCGACCGTCGCCATCGACCCCGCGGTCGCCGGCCTCTCCGCGGACACGCGCGCGTTCATGCTTCCCGGCATCTCCAGCTTCGTGGGCGCGGACGTCACCGCCGGTCTCCTGGCCTGCGCGCTCGACCGCGGCCCCCGCCCCGCCCTGTTCCTCGACGCCGGCACGAACGGGGAGATCGTCGTGGTCCCCGAGACGGGCCCCCCCCTCACGGCCTCCGCCGCCGCGGGCCCCGCCTTCGAGGGGGGCCACCTCTCCTGCGGGGGGCCGGGGACGGAGGGCGCCGCGGCCGGGGCCGGCATCACCCCGGAAGGCAGCGTGCGGCTCGACGTGATCGGGGGCGGGGCGCCGCGCTGGATCTGCGGCACGGGCCTTCTCCAGCTCCTGGCCGGCCTCCTCGACGCCGGGATGCTCCGCCCGCGGGGACATCTCGTGACGGACGCGCCCGGGGTGGAGAAGGACGGAACCATGAAATACGTGTCCCTGGGCTGGGGGCCGCGGCGGGAGCTCCGTCTCACCCAGGCCGACGTGAGGGAGGTGCAGCTCGCCGTGGCCGCGATCCGCTCCGGCTGGCGGACCCTGCTCGACCGCGCGGGCGTGGCCCCGCGCGATTTGAAACGGATCGTCGTGACGGGCTCTTTCGGCAAGGCTCTCGACGAGTCCGCAGCGCGCCGCATCGGGTTGCTGCCGGACGTGTCCACGCGCATCGAAGCCCTGGGATCCGGCGCGATCCGCGGGCTCCTCCGGGCCTCGGTCGGCCTGGAGAAACGGGAGCGCTGGGAGTCCCTCGTCCGGGGGATCCGGCACGTTCCGCTGGGGACGAAGGGGTTCCAGAAGATGTTTCTCTCCTCCATGACCTTCGAGCCCGTGTCCGACTGAGAGGCCGTGAAAGAATCCACGATCGCCATGAACGAGAGAATCGACCTGGTCCTGTTCGACATGGACGGCACGCTCACGCTGGAGCGGAGCCCGTGGGAATACCTTCACCGGCGGCTGGACCTCTGGGCGTCGAAAGGGCGTTTCCATCTCGAAGACTGGCTGGCGGGGCGGATCGACTACGACGAATTCTTCCGCCTCGACGTGGATCTGTGGCGGGGGATGGGCAAGAGGGTCCTTCTGGACATCCTCGACGGCATCGGCCTTGCGCCCGGCGTCCTCGAAACGCTCGGCGCCCTCCGCGAGGCGGGGGTCACGCCCGTGATCCTCTCCACGGGGTTCGCCCATGTCGGGCGACGGATCGAGGCCTCCGCGGGTTTTCCCCTGGAGATCTGGGCCAACGAGTTCCGATTCGACGAATCGGACCGGCTCCTCGCGGCCGAGATGACCGTCTCCGGCGACCCGCGCTCGCCCCGTTCCAAGGCCGCCCTGGCCCGCGCCATCATGGACCGGCACGGCGTCTCCCCCGGGCGAACCGCGGCCGTGGGCGACAGCCCCGGCGACACGGGGATGTTCGGCGCCGCGGGCTTTTCCCTCGCGGTCCGCGGCGCGTCCGGCATCGGCGCGACCCGCACCCTCCACGAGCCCGATCTTCGATGCTGCCTGCCCTGGCTTCTCGGGGACCGCCCGACGCGGAATCCGTAGCGGCGACTCCCAACCGGCTACCGCGCGAGGGGCTCGATCCAGACGCTCAGCGGATGCGCGGACGCCCCGGGGCGGTGGGGAGACCGTCCGTCTGGAGAACCCGGCAGGAACCGGGCTCGTCGCCGGGCACGAGCAGGAGGGCCTCGACGCCGGGAAGGCTTTCGGCGAGTTCGAGACCCTCCCCGGGGCCGAGGACGGCCACGGCCGTGGAGAGCCCGTCGGCGCGGGACGCCGTCGGCGCGACCACCGTGACGCTGAGCACGGTCTGTTCCACGGGCCGGCCCGCCCGGGGGTCGAGGATGTGCGAGACGTCCTTTCCCTCGATGGTGGAGAAGCGCCGGTAGTGACCCGACGTCGTGACGCCCCGGTCGCGCACGGCGAGAACCGCGGCGAGGCCTGCAAGGCCCTCCCGTCCCGCTTCGGGATCCTGCACCCCCACGCGCCAGGGAGTTCCGTCGGGCCGGGCGCCCGAGGCGTAGAGGTCGCCTCCCGCCTCGACGAGGACGTTTTCGAGGCCCCACGCCTTGAGGACCTCGACGCCGCGGTCGACGATCCAGCCCTTGGCGATGCCGCCGAGATCCAGCGAGAAGCCCTCGGGAAGCGTCACGTTTCCTCCGTGTCCGTCCCGGGATTCCAGGATCACGTGACCGAAGCCCGTGCGCGCGCGTGCCCGTCGGACCGCTTCCTCGGTGGGAAAGCGGTCGTTCCGGGCGGCCTCGATCCAGAGGCGGACCAGCGGTCCCACGGTGGGGTCGAAGGCGCCGCTCGACAGGCGCCAGGCCTCGCGGGCCTCCAGGAGGACGCGCCAGATCTCTTCGCCGACCCGGGTGGGACCCTGTCCGGCGCGCCGGTTCAGGGCGGAGAGTTCGCTGTCCGCCTCGTGTTTCGACAGGACGTCCTCGAGGGCGTCCATTCGGTCGAAGGCCGCTTCGACCGCCTTTTCGATGTCGGGGACCGTTTGGATCTCGTCCCAGGCGGTGACGGTGACCTCGGTGCCCATGAGCACGCGTCGGGAAACGACCTTGCCGCCGCCGGGATCGCGACGGCAGGCGGCGAGGGCGGCGAGCAGGAGAACGGCGGCGGTGAGGGTTGTTCGGGGCGTCAAGGGTCCTCCGATACGACAACGGCCGTCATGCAATCACAAACGCGTCGCTACGGCTCCCGGATGGCAAGCCGTCGGGGCAGCGCCAGGTACTTCTCGAGGATGGACTGGAGGCTCTGGAAGGCGATCGAGGGGAGCGTGTCCCTGGGAAAGAACCTCGCGTCGGCCGCGTCCGAGCCCGCCGTCACCTCGCCCTCGTATCGTTCCACCCTGTATCCGGCGTAGATCACCGCGCCGAACCGCTCGCTGTGCTGCCAGGACAGGCCGATCAGGGAGGTCTCCAGCGCGGAGAGCCCCGTCTCTTCCTGGAACTCGCGCTTCGCGCCCTCGGCGGGGCTTTCGTCGAGATCCAGAAAGCCGCCGGGCAGGGCCCACCAGCCCGAGCGGGGTTCCTTGCCCCGCAGGATCAGGAGGATCCCGTCCTCCGTCTCCAGGACCGCCGTCACGCAGGGTACGGGATTCGAGTAGAAGAAGCGGTCGCAGGCCGGGCAATGGAGGGTTCGACGCTCCCCGTCGTCCGCGGTTTCGAGACGCGTTCCGCACAGGGGGCAGAAGCGCCAGTGTTTCACGAAAGCCATGGTTCGTTCCTCGTCTACTTTCCTCTCGCGAGGCGCAAGAGCCCCTGGACGCGATGGGCGTATTCGTTCCGCCTGGCGGGTTCCTTTTCGCGCCGGATCCTCTCGCGAAGCGCCTGCGCGGCCTCTTCGTACAGGCCCTTGCGCCGCGCGGGGTCGCCGGCCTTCTCGGCGAGGATTTCAGCGACGTGGGCGAAGGAGGGAGCGAGGTCCTCATGTCCCGGATGGAACCTGAGCCCCCGGCGCCAGGCTTCCGCGGCTTCGCGGGGTCGGTGGAGGTGGAGCAGGACATTGCCCACCCGCCAGGCCATGTCGGCGGAGAGGGAGGCTTTTTCCAGGGCCAGAAAGGCGCAGGTCGTCGCTTTTTCCTTGCGGCCGGCCTTGAAGAGACCCTTGGAAACGAGCCAGAAGGATTCGGCCTGGTCCCTGTCTTGTCCGGGGGGGCGGATTTTCCGGGCCTCCTCGAGCCGGCCGGCGCCGGTCAGCATCTCGTCCAGGACCTTGCGGGCGGGGAGGTCGTCGGGTTTCCAGCGGACATGGTCGGAAAGGGCCTCGATGGCGCCTTCGAGGTCGCCGGCCAGTCGTCGGGACAGTCCCAGATTGCGCAGGAGGCCGGGGACGCGTCGGAGAGGGAGGCCGGAGGCGCGGGCGGCTTCGAGGTCGGAGACGGCGCGTGCGGCGGCGGCGCGTGCCAGGGCCTCGAGGGCCGGGAGCGGGAGGAGGGGGGACGGAAGGTCGGTGGAGGCGCGGCACGTTTCCAGCATCTCGTCCAGGTCTCGGGCGATCAGGAAGGCGTTGATGCCCCTTCGGTAGCGGGCCAGGTGGTCGTGGGGTCGCAGGGCGAGAAGCCTCTCGAGCGCTGCCAGGGCGGCGGGTGTTTTTTCTCCGCCGGAGGCCAGGGCGCCGAGGCGGAAAAGGCTCAGCCGGTGGCGGGGATTCTCGACGAGCCCGCGCTCCAGGGCGTGGAGGGCGTTTTCCGGTTGCCGGGTCCACAGAAGCCTCGCGAGCAGGGCGTAGCCGTCGGCCGTGGGTTCGATCTCGAGGGAGAGCGTCGCGAGGGCGGAGGCGAGGGGCCGCCGGAGTTCGACCATTTTTTCGCCGCACCGGGCGAGGAACGAGGCCGCCTCCCTCCCCGTCCATCCGGAAAACGTTTCCAGGGGGCCCCGGTAGTGCGTCTCGATGGCCTTCTGGATGTCGTCGGCCCGTCCGGAGTAGTAGAAGGTTTTGGGGGCGTTGAATTCGATGAAGGCGTTGTCGTCGGTGTTGAGGGGCAGGGCGCCGTCCCCGGCGTCGAGAAAGGCCTTCAGCGCCCGATCGTCCGCGAGGAAGTAGGCCGCGAGGTCCGCCTCGTCCTTCACCTCCAACAGCGCGAGGTCCTCTTTCACGCCGGGGATCCCGAAGAGGGCCTCGAGGCGTTCGCGGGGGATCTGCAGATCGGCGCCCTTGCGTCCCACGAGCAGCAGATCGGCGCCGGGGGAGAGCTGGAAGACGCAGGCGGCGCCGAAGACGCGGCGGAAGGTCGCCAGCAGGGAGCGGACGTTTCGCGCGTCCATGCCGTAGAGCTGGACCCACTGGGCGAAGACGCCTCCCGATTCGAGACGGTCGCGGACCCTTTCGAAGAACTGGAGGGTGAAGAGCTTGGAGGCGCCGGAGATCCACGGGTTCGAGGGTTCCGAGACGATCACGTCCCACCGGTCGCGAGAGGCGAGAAGGAGGTTTCTTCCGTCGTTCTTGATGAGGCGAATCCGGCCCTTCTGGACGAGCGCCTCGGTGTCGTGGTTCACGTGGCGGAAGTAGCGGCCGGCCTCGAGGACGGCGGGTTCCAGTTCCACGAGGTCCACGTCCAGGTCCTCGTGGAGGGCCATGGTTCCGGCGGTGATGCCCGTGCCGTACCCGATGACGAGGGCTTTGCGCGGGTTCCCGGTGAAGAGGAGGGGAAGCTGCCCGCTGAGGAGTTCGGTGGACAGATCGCCGACGGAGGATCCGTCCACCTTGCCGTTGACGGCGATGGAGGTCTGGGTGTGGGAGCGGAAGACGGTGACCGTGGTGGTGATGCCTTCGCGGTAGAAGAGGACGCGGCGGCGGTACGCGGAGTTGTAGAAGAGGAAGCGGGCGTAGGTGTTGATTTCGTCGTAGAAGCGGTGGGCGTACTTGTAGATCCCCATGGAGAGGATATGGGGGTTGGGTTCCGGCGTGGCGAGGAGGGCGACCGGGACGAGGACGAGGGCGCACGCGGCCCCGGCCCAGCGGAGGGGGGGGACGGTGGGCCGGACCGAGGCGCCGACGGCCGCCGCGGACAGGAGGTAGAGGACCGCCGCGAATTCCACGGTGTTTTGCAACCCGAGCAGGGGGAGGAGGACGAAGCCGCCGAGGAAGGCCCCGAGGATGGAGCCCAGCGTGTTGACGCTGTAGATCTCGCCGACGCGCCGGCCCAGCCCCCCGAGGCCGCGGGCGTAGGCTTTCACGCCCAGGGGAAAGCAGGCGCCCATGCACAGCGTCGGGGGCAGGATGACGGCGGCGGCCATCAGGAACTTCCCGGCGAAGAGAAGCGGGATGGACTGGTGGATCTCGTGGGCGTTGAACAGGAGCAGGAAGGCGTAGAAGAGGCGGTTGTAGAAGAAGATCCCGCCCACGGCGAGGCCGGCGGCCAGGACCTGGGCGACCGCGAGCCAGGCCACGGGATTCCTCACCCGCTTGACGAGCCTAGAGGCCACGAACGAGCCGAGCGCGAGGCCCGCCAGGAACGTGGTCAGGATGATGGAGAAGGCGTAGACCGACGAGCCCAGCAGGAGGGCGAGGAGCCGCGTCCAGGCGATCTGCATGGACAGCGAGGCCAGGCCCGAGACGGCGAAGGCGACGAGGACGAGAGGACGGGTGGCGGGGGTGGGGGTCTCGAAGGGGCCGGCGGACGCCGCGCGAGGCCCCTCGACCCGCGGCCCGGCGCTTTCCTCCGCCGCGGGCGTTGCGCCCTCTTTCGCCGGGGCGGGTACCGCTTCCAGGTCCTTCCGGCGGACCAGGGCCAGAAGGATCACGCCGGAGGCGATGACGAAGTTGCCGATCGCGGCGAGGATGAGGCTCTTCCACTCGCCGAAGTTGGGCAGGAGCAGAAAGCCGCCGGCGAAGCTGCCGGCCACGGCGCCGAGCGTGTTGAGCGCGTAGAGAAGCCCCACGCCGGAGCCGATGCGTTTCCTCTCCTTGATCATGTGCCGGGAGATCAGGGGCAGGGTCGCGCCCATGAAGGTGGTGGGCACGGCGAGGACGATCATGGCGAGGAGGAAGCGGAGGATGCTGAACGGATAGAAGGAGAGATGGGTGGAGGCGTAGATCCACCGGTAGAGGGGGACGGAAGCCTCGAAGATGGAGGGGACGGCCAGCGCGTAGAGCCCGACGCCGAGCTCCAGGATCCCGTAGACGAGCAGGGGGTAGCGCATGCGGTCGGCCGCTTTTCCGCCGACCCAGCTGCCCAGCGCCAGGCCCCCCATGTACGCCGCGACGACCGTCGCCACGGCGAACCCGGTGGAGCCGAGGACGAGGTGGAGCCGCCGCATCCAGATGACCTCGAAGACCAGGGCGCTGAACCCCGAGAGGAAGAAGAAGACGGACGCGAGGGAAGCGCTCAGGGGTGGGAGGCGCGAGGGAAGGGGGCCGGGCGCTTCCCCGGGCGCGGGCACGGGTTCGGGAGGCGGAGGGGGCTCGGGCGGCGGAACGTCGGCGGGAGGCCCGGGGGCGGGATCCCCCGGCACGAGAAAGACCCCCCGGCGGCCTCGGATGGTCGCGTTTCGAAACAGGCTCATGGGATTCCGATGGATGAGGGCGTCTCGAAAAGAGCCGCCCTGCAGGGTTGTGCCCACCCCGGGTCGCCGACCGCAGGGCGCGCCGCAGGCCGCGCCGGCCCCGGATGCGCGCATCGACGGGGACCAGTTTCCGGAAACGGCACTCCGGATGCAAAAAAATTCGTTTTTTTGCATCATGAGGGCGACGTCGAGGTGGAGGTTCGCGGGCCATGAAGGAACGGGCGCTGGTCGCCATGAGCGGGGGCGTGGACTCGAGCGTCGCGGCGCTGTTGATGAAGCGTCGCGGCTTCGAGGTCCTCGGGGCGGTCCTCCTCCTCGGGACGGAGGAGGACGGCTCCGCCCGGACGGCCTGCGGCGGTCCGGCCCCCCTTTGGGCCGCGCGGGCTTCCGCGGATCGCATCGGCGTCCCCCTCGTCGTGGTCGACGCGCGCGACGTCTTCGAGAAGCGCATCCTCCGTCCCGCCTGGGAGGCCTACGCCTCCGGCCTCACCCCCAATCCCTGCGTGCTCTGCAACGAGCGCATCAAGTTCGGGCTGCTCGCCGAAAAGGCCCGGACCCTCGGCGCCCGCTGGATCGCCTCCGGCCATCACGCCCGGATCGAAGAGGGCGGGAGCGGCCCCAGGCTGTTGAGGGGACGGGACCGGAACAAGGACCAGTCCTACTTCCTCTTCGCGTTGCCCGGGGCCCGGCTCGCCAACGTCCGGTTTCCCGTGGGGTCCCTTCTCAAGGACGAGATCCGTGACCTCGCCCGGGAGGCGGCGTTGCCGGGGGCCGACGATCCCGAGAGCCAGGACGCCTGCTTCTCGAACACGGACCACGGCTTCGCCGAGACCCTGCGAAGGCGCTTCGGGGAGCCCGCGCGTCCCGGGGCGTTCATCGGCGCCGGGGGGCGCAGGCTGGGCCGCCACGAGGGGGTCCACCGGTACACGGTGGGCCAGAGACGGGGGCTCGGGGTGGCGCTCGGGCGAAGAGCCTACGTTGCGGCCATCCGGCCCGAACGCGCCGAGGTCGTGCTGGACGAGGGCGGGGCCCCCCCGACGGCTTCCGGTCTCGAAGCCTCGGGGTGCCGCTTTCACGTCTCCCTGCGGCCGGGAGACCTCGTCGAGGTCCAGATCCGTTCCCGCCACCGCGCCGTGCCGGCCCGGATCGAGAGGCTGGACGAGGACCGTCTCCGCCTCTCGTTCGCGACGCCCCAGCGGGCGGTGGCGCCGGGCCAGGCCGCGGTCCTCTACCGCGAGGACCGGGTTCTCGGCGGCGGCTGGATCGACCGCCTGCAGGAGCCCTTCGCGCTGTAGCCGGTTGGGGGTTGGGGGTTGCCGTCGCGTAGGGATTTTCGATTGGAGATTGTCGTCAGCCATGAGCCTTCGGCTCTCCCGGAAACCATGAAAATTTGGAGGGCGAGCCCCGTCCGACCGGCCCTCCAGGCTGCTTGTGGGAGGCGTGTGTCCCGGGCCACGCGGACACCCGGCCCGGGACCACGGCGATGCCGCGGCCGCGGATCGCCGAACCTCCGGCTTCGCCGGAGGATTCGCCTCCCACAACCTTCCTGAGGATGACGAAGGCAAGGGTCCCCTTGGGGTATTCCCATGAAGACGGACTCCGGAAAGAAAGAGAAGACCATAGAGCAGCAAAGCCGCAACCACAGCGGGCAAGTCTTCAACACAGAGGACGGAGAGAACACAGAGGACACAGAGGCTTTCTTGGGGGTTCGTACCTAAAAAGATCTCTGAGCCCTCTGATTCCTCTGATCCCTCTGTGTTCAAGAACTTGCGTCACTTGCATGAAAAAATGTTCTCGCGAAAACAACATTTCAGGGCATAGGGGTACAACTTACTTGCACCACGAAAGCCTCGAAGCGCTCGGGGCTGGTTTTTTTCGAAGCGCGGCGTATAATGGGGACATGGCGAGGCAGAGGGAGGACTCCACGCGGGTCCCCGGGAAGCAGGACGGCCCTGTTGACGCGGAATGCCATCCGTTTGCCTTCATCATGGGGGTGACGAAGCCCCATGGGTTTGCCCAGAAGCCTGACGTCCTTCTTCGATCTCCTCCCCCACCCCTGCATGGTCGTCGACCTCCAACACCATGTCTTGTGGGCCAACGGCCGCGCCCGGCAAACGTTTTCCGCGGAAGAACCCTGCGAGGGCCGGACATGCTTCGACATGATCTTCGGCCTGGACGAGCCTTGCGCCGCCTGCCCCCTGGCCGAAGTCGTCACCCACGGGAAATCCCTGTTCCGGTCCCCTGAGCCGTCGGAGGGCGAAACGGCTTTCTACCGCGCCTACGTCCCCCTTGAGGACGAGGGCGAGGGCGCGCGGGTGCTCTGTCTCTACCGCGGCCGGTCCGCCTCTTCCGAGATAGAGGACGCCCTCCGGCATTCCGAGCAGCGCTACCGCAGCCTGGTGGAACACTCCCCGCTGTGGATCCTGGAAACGGACATGGAGGGGAAGATCCGTTACCTCAATCCCTGGGCGATCCGGGAATCCGGATACGGGGCCGACGAGCTGCTGGGGCGCAGCATCCTGGAGTTCATTCCCGAAGAGGAACGACAGGAAGCCCGGGAGATGCTCGTTCGGGGGCTTTCGGGAAGCCACGAGCCGATCAAGACCCGCCTGCGGATGAAGGACGGGACCGTCAAGACCTTCCTCAACAATTCCTCCCTGGTCGGCGTGGAGAGCGGGACCCCCGGCATGATCGTCTCGGCGGTGGACATCTCGCCTTTGATGAAAGCCGAACGCGCCCTGAAGCAGCAGATGAACATCGAGGGGACGGCCCTGAAGATCACGAACCTTCTGGGCCGGTCCACCGCGTACGAAGAGCCCCTCCAGGCCGCGCTCGAGATCCTGGGCCGGACCGCCGGCGTTTCCCGCGCCTACGTCTTCCTCATGAAGGGGGAAGGCCAGCGGATCGAGAAAGCCTTCGAGTGGTGCGAGGAGGGCCAGCCTTCCGCCGTGCCCCTGAACGTGGAGTTCCCGGTGGAGGAGTTTCCGGTCTGGAAGGACGTCCTTCTCTCCGACGAACCCCTGGTCATTCCGGACACGGAAGACATCCCTCCCGGGGAGGAGGTCGCGCGACGGCTCACGCTCGACGACGGGGTGCGCGCGGGGCTCATCGTGCCGATGTTCTCGCTGGGCGAGATCCTGGGGATCCTGGGGCTCGACGACACGCGGGGCCCCCGGGCCTGGACCTCCTCGGAGATCCAGATGCTCCGCCTGGTGGCGGAGGCGATCGCGGCGTTCCTCGTGCGCAAGAAGGGCGAGGAAGAACAGCGGAGGGCCCGGCTGGCGGCGGAGGCGGCGGACCGGGCGAAGAGCGTGTTCCTGGCCAACATGAGCCACGAGATCCGGACGCCTCTGGCCGGGATCATGGGCATGGTCGATCTGGCGATGGACACGGATCTCACGGCCGAGCAGCGGGAGTACATCTCGCTGGCCAAGTCCTCGGCCGAGAGCCTGCTCGGGCTGCTCGGGGGCATTCTGGACCTGGCGAAGATCGAGGCGGGCAAGTTCGATCTGGAAGTCCACCCCTTCGACGTGAGGGCGGTGGTGGAGGACACGCTCGGCCCGGTCAGCCTTCGCGCCCAGGGCAAGGGGCTCGACGTGTCCATGCGCGTGGATCCGCGGATCCCCGCGCGGCTCATGGGGGACGAGCGGAAGCTCCGCCAGGTTCTTGAGAATTTCAATGACAACGCGGTGAAGTTCACCCGGGAAGGGGAGATCGTCACGCGGGTCGATCTGAAGGAGAAGGACGAGACGGGGGTGGAGATCGCCTTTTCCGTGTCGGACACGGGCATCGGCATCGAGGCCTCGTCCCGGGAGAAGATCTTCTCGGCCTTCACCCAGGCCGACGAATCCTCGGCGCGCCGGTTTGGCGGGACGGGGCTGGGGCTCACGATCTGCAGCCAGATCATCGAGATGATGGGCGGCCGGATCGAGGTCGAGGGCCGTCCGGGAGAGGGAAGCACTTTCCGGTTCGACCTCCGCCTGCCCCTCGCGCCTCTGCCGGAGGGGCACCCCCCGGCGCCGGACCTGGCGGGCACGCGAATCCTGGTGGCCGACGACCACGAGAAGAATCTCGCCTTCACGAAAGAGCTGCTGGCGTTCTGGGGAAGCGAGGTGGGTTCCGCCTCGGGGGCGGAGGAGGCGGTGCGCGTCGTCCGGGAGGCGGCCGAACAGGGCCGGCCGTTCGACGCGGCCTTCCTCGACGGGTCCTTTCCCGACGGGGACGGCCTGGACGTGGCGGACGCGCTTCGCCGGGAGAAGGTCGCTCCCCGGCACATGGCCGTGATGGTCACCGGCGCCCAGCGCAAGCGGGACTCCACGCGATGGATGACGTACAGGGGCCTTCTCCGGCTCCTCAAGCCGGTGCGGCCCACCGCCCTGGAGAGGGTCGTGCGCGGGATGTTCGACCAGCGGGTGCCCGAGGGGCGCGGCGGGCGAGGGCGGATCGAAGCGAGGACGAAGAGTCTGAACATCCTGCTGGTCGAGGACAACGAGGTGAACCGCAAGCTGGTGTCGACGCTGTTGAACCGTGTCGGCTGGCGGGTGGACGCCGTCTCCGACGGCCGCCGGGCCATCGAGCGGCCCCTGGATCGATACGATGCGGTGCTGATGGACATCCAGATGCCCGTCATGGACGGGCTCGAAGCGACCCGGCGCATCCGGCGCCGCGAAGGGAACGGGAAAAGCCACGTTCCCATCATCGCCATGACCGCCCACGCCATGAGCAAGGACCGGGAACGATGTCTGGACGCCGGCATGGACGACTACATCTCCAAGCCCCTGCGCGCCGAGGATCTCCTGGCGGTCATCGAGAAGTGGGCGGGCGTCCAGAAAGAGGACGAAGGCCCGCCCCCCATCGACGAGAAGGACGTCCGGGAACGGCTGGACATGGACGTTTCCCTGCTCCTGGACACAGTGAAACTCATCCTCGACGACGCGGACGTCTATCTCGAAAGCCTGCAGGAGGCGCTTGCCGGAAAGGACGCCGCAACACTGGCCTCCACGGCCCATAAATTGAAGGGGGGCGCCGGCAACATCGGGGCCCGGCCGCTGTATTGCGCCGCGCAGAAGATGGAACACAAGGCGCTCGCCGGTGACCTGGACGAGGCGTCCAGGCTCTTGGCAGACGTGGAGCGGGAGCTCGAGCGCCTGGAAGCGTACCATCGACGGCGGAAGGCGGACCCGGAACAACGGGGAAGGTGAAAAGCACGGGAGAAGGCCCCATGGATCTCGGCCTCGCCGGAAAGCGCGCGCTGGTCACCGCCTCCAGCCGGGGGATCGGGCTGGCCGTGGCGAGAACGCTGGCCGCGGAGGGGGCCCGCGTCGTGCTCTCCTCCCGCAACCGCGAGACCCTCGATGCGGCCGCGAAGGACTGCGGCCCGGCGTGCCTGGCCGTGCCGGCCGACCTCACGAGAGCCGAGGACGTCGAGCGTCTGGTCGACGAGGCAACGGAAGGCCTCGGGGGCCTGGACATCCTGGTCTCCAACACGGGCGGGCCGCCGCGCTCCTTCCTGCTGGAGGCGGACGAGGCGGCCTGGAAGCACGCCGTCGATCTCACGCTCATGAGCGCCGTCCGCCTGGCGCGCCGGGCCCTTCCCCGCCTGGCCGAGGGGGGAGGCGCCCTGCTCTTCCTCGCTTCCGTCTCCGTCAAGCAGCCCGTCCCCGGCCTGATCCTCTCCAACGCTCCGCGCGCGGGCCTCTTGGGGCTCAGCCGGACGCTCGCCGACGCCTGGGCGCCGCGGTCCGTTCGGATCAACTGCCTCCTCCCCGGCTTCACCTGGACCGATCGCGTCAAGGCGCTCGCCGGGGACATCGCGCGCGCGGAGGGCGTGCCCGTCGAAAAGGTGCACGGCCGCTGGGAAGCCGACATCCCGCTCGGGCGCCTGGCCTCTCCGGAGGAGATCGCCTCGGTCGCTTCCTTTCTCGTCTCCGACAGGGCCTCCTACATGACGGGATGCGTCGTCCAGGCGGACGGCGGCTACGTGCGCACCGTGCTCTGAGCGGATCGAGGGATTTCAGATTGCCAATGAAGGAATTTCAGATTTTAGATGACCGCCTTGGAGGGCGAGGGTCCTCCCGAGCCAAAACACAGCCGGCTCGCCAGGAGGCTCGCCCTCCAAGATTTTCATGGTTTCTGGGGGAGCCGAAGGTTCATGGCTGACCGGGTTCCAGAGGTCTCCGCGCCTCTGTGCCTCTGTGTCTCTCTTCTGCCCCCCCCGTACAACGCTTTCGACTGAAATCTCCAATCGGAAATCTGGAATCCCAACCCGTTCTCGCGGATTTCCGACCTTCGACGAAGGAGCCGATCGTGAACAAGCCTGGCATCCGCGACCTGGTCGCCCGGCACGCAAAACGGCGCGGGGAGGGGATCAACCTGATCGCCTCCGAGAACCTTCTTCCCCCGGAAGCCGCGGCGGTCCTCGTCTCCGACCTGCAGGGCCGCTACCACTCGGCCTGGTACGGGGGGACGGGCGTCGTCCGCGAGATCATCGCACGCGTCGAGGAACTCGCGTGCGAGGTGTTCGGGGCGAAGCACGCCGTGGTGTCGGCCGTGTCGGGCAACCTGTGCGACGTCGCGACCCTGCTCGCCCTCACGAAGCCCGGCGAGGGCGTCGCCATGCTGCCCTTCACCGCGGGCGGCTACCCTTTGAACGTGGAACTCTTCGGGCGGCGCCGCGTGGACCTTCCGGTCCGGCCGGGGACCTTCGAGCCCGACGCCGGCGCGGGTCCGCCGGAGGAGCCCTTCGCCCTCGTCGTCGGGGGCGCCTCCTTCCTTCCCTTTCCCCACGACCTCGCGGGTCTCACGGCGTGGGGCAGGCCGGTGGTGTACGACGGCTCCCACGTGATGGGCCTTCTCGCCTCGGGCGTGTTCCAGGATCCCCTGCGTGAAGGGGCCTTGGCCCTGATCGGCTCCACGCACAAGAGCCTCTTCGGCCCGCAGGGGGGGATCGTGTTGACCGACGACGACGGGGCCGCGGAGGCCTATCGCGCCGTGTTGGATCTCGATCTCGAGCGCGGGATCGGTCTGGTGGACAACCCTCACCCGGCCAGGATCGCGGCGCTGGGGATCGTTCTGGAGATGCTTCTCGAGGATCGGGGATACGGGGGGCGGGTGGTGCAGAACGCGCAGGCCCTCGCTTCGGCGCTCGCGGCCGAGGGGGTGCCCGTTCGCTTCCCCGACCGCGGGTACACGGCTTCCCACCAGGTCTTCTTGGGCCTTTCCGAGGAGGCCTCGAAGCGATACTGCGCGCTGTGCGAGGCGCGAGGCGTCTTCATCGACATCGGGGGGCGGCTGGGGACGGCGGAGGCGACGAGCCGGGGCCTCGGGCCCGAAGACATGAAGGCGGTCGCGGAAACGATGGCCTCCGCGTACCGCGCGCTGGAGACGGCGTGATTTTGGATTTGCGCAACGCGTAGGGGCGAGGCTGACCCCTTCCCTCGCGTTTTCAGCGAATCTCATACACCACCCGGCTCCGTGGCCATCCAAGATCTTCGAGCCTTCGTGACTTCGTGTTGAGACCTGCGACCGTTTCCTACTCCCGCTCCACCTGCGAGCGCCCGCCCGCGCCGCCGCTGAGCACGAAGGCCATGGCCCCTTCCACGGACATCTTCACCGGTTTCAGCTGGTCGCGGGGAATGTAGAGGGTGTAGCCGCCGACGTTGAAGGCCATGGGGATGTAGACGGCGACGCGGTCGTCCATCTCGAGTCCGGTCTTCTCGCCCGGATTCTCGTTGGTGACGAAGCCCAGGACCCCCATGTCCGCGCCCGGGATCTCGAGATAGACGACGGTGTCGAAGGACTCCTGCCCGCCGAAGAGGAACGCCAGCGTGTCCCGGATGGCCGTGTAGATGCTTTTGACGAGGGGGAGTTTCTCGAAGATCCAGTCGGCCAGGCGCCAGAGTTTGCGGAACAACCACAGCTGCACCAGCCAGCCCGTGATGAAAATGACGGCGAGGACCAGGGGGACGCCCACGCCGGGGAAGCGCCGGTCCACGATCTTCTCGATGAGGTCGTTCACCCCGCTGTCGATCCAGAGGACGCCGTAGACGACGAGGTAGAGGGTGAGGGCGATGGGGACGAGCACGAGAACGCCCTGGAAGAAGTACCGCGCGATCTTCCGCATGGGTGGATATCTCCAAGAGAAACGTTGTTTTGATGAGAACCTTTCCGGTGCTGCGGTGTCTTTTCGAGCCTGATTCATCAGAATGGAAATCATGCAGATCAGGGTCGAAAGACTTGCCTGATCTATCTGTCGATCTTCACAGCACGACGGGGATCTCCGCGCCGCAGGCGGGGCAACGGCCGCCGTCCAGATCCAGGGAGCGGACGCCCATGTAGGAGCGGCGGACGACGGGGTGCCCGCAGGCGTGGCAGCGGGTGTCGATGTCGTGGCCGGGGAGGTTGCCGGCGTAGACGTATCTCAGGCCCGCCTCCTGGCCGATGTCCAGGGCCTGGCGGATGGTCTTCTCGGGGGTGGGCGGCTTGTCCAGGGACTCGTGGTCCGGGTGGAAACGGGAGACGTGCCAGGGGATGTCGGGGGAGAGGGAAGCGAGGAATCCCGCGATGTCCTTCAGTTCCGCCTCGTCATCGTTCTCGTCCGGCACGACGAGCGTGGTCACCTCGAGGTGCATGGGCCCCGAGGCCATGCGCCGGATCGTCTCGAGCACGGGCTCGAGACGGGCCTTGCAGAGCCGGCGGTAGAACGCGTCCCGGAAGGACTTCAGGTCCACGTTGGAGGCGTCGATGATCCCCTCCATGGCCTGGCAGGCCTCTTCCGTCTGGTAGCCGTTGGTGACGAAGACGTTCCGGATGCCCTTCGCCCGGGCCTTGGTTGCGATGTCCAGGGCGTACTCGAAAAAGATGGTGGGCTCGGTGTAGGTGTAGGCGATGCTCGAGCACCGGGCCTCCGCCGCTTGCCTCACGGCCTCGTCGACGGGAAGGGGTTCTCCGGGCAGGACGGGTTCCGACGCGCGGAACTGGGAGATCTGCCAGTTCTGGCAGAACGAGCAGCGGAAGTTGCACCCGGCGGTGGCGACGGAATAGGACAGGCTCCCCGGCAGGAAATGGTAGAGGGGTTTCTTCTCGATGGGATCCACGTGCCGGGCGATCACGTTCCCGTACGCGGCGGTGTAAAGCGTGCCCGCCTGGTTCCACCGCACGCTGCACACGCCGTTTCGGCCTTCAGGAATGCTGCACCGGTGGCTGCACAAGAAGCATTCCGCCTTCGTCCCGTCCCGTTTGTAGAGCCTCGCTTCCTTCATGCGACTTCCTTTCAGCACCCTGTCAGGTTGACCAGGGTCCAGGGATCCGGGACCGGTCCGCCTGGCCTTGGCAGGGTCCTCGAGCGGACCTCTTCGTATTGGATCCCCACCCGATGAAGCTACGCGACGTCGGGGAAAGAGTCCAGGCGGATTCACGCGATTTCACGCGAGCCGATCCGGGCGGGCTATTTTCCGCTGTTTCCGAAGCCGGAGACCACGTAGGTCCCGGACCGCGAGTCCTGGCGGAGCTTGATCAGGCCTTCCTTCTCGGCCTCTTCCAGGAGGTCGGAGAAGGCCCTCCAGCCGTGGTAGGACTCGTTGAAGGAGGGGCGCTTGCGCTTCATGGTGTCCTTCACCATGGAGGAGTAGAGGACCTCCTTGTTCTCCCGCAGAAGGGCCTGGATGGAATCGATGAGGATCTGGAACGCCTCCTGCTTCTTTTTCGAGATGTGGGAGGGAATGGGAGGCGGACGGCCGGAGGGGCGGTCGAGGTCGTCGTAGAAGATGAACTCGTCGCAGTTGGAGATCAGCAGTTCCGAGGCGGAGCCCTTCACGCCCAGGCCGATCACGTGCTTTCCGTTTTCCCGGAGCTTCGAAACCAGCGGGGAGAAGTCGCTGTCCCCCGACATGACGACGAAGGTGTCGACATGCACCTTGGAATAGGAGAGATCCATGGCGTCCACGCAGAGGCGGATGTCGGCGGAGTTCTTCCCCGTCATGGAGCGTTTCGGGATCTCGATGAGTTCGATGGCCGCCTCGTGCAGAGGCTTCTTGTACTCCGCGAAACGGCTCCAGTCCGCGTACGCCTTCTTGACGATGACGTTGCCCTTCTCCACCAGACGCTCGAGGACCTTGGCGATCTCGAACCGCGGTTTGCCCTTCCCCTTCTGGAACCCCAGCGCGATGTTCTCGAAATCGATGAAAAGGGCGAGTCTCGCTTCCGTTTCCACATGCACCTCCTGATGTCGACGAAGCCCCAGTCTATCGTTTCCCCCCCCGGGAAGCCATAGCGAGCCTTTCGCGAGCGCTTCGCGCTGCAAATAAGTCGTGGTCCTCCCTTCCTTTTCGTACGTAGCTCCCCTTCATGGAAAGACCCCAGGGTGAACCTCGAATTCCAGGTCCTCAGGGGGGTGCACGGGTTTTTTCGGGAAATTTCACCCCCGACCCATGGCAGGAGTGCAAGGGGGCTGCAGCATTTTGCATTGTCTGTAAGCCGTCACCTGTGAC
>Ga0180432_10001759_pt1 | contig 33643 bp, 22 predicted proteins | sample SS_ome_10_FD_132414 | JGI IMG/M metagenome (GOLD analysis project Ga0180432, IMG submission 132414) | Hypersaline lake sediment archaeal communities from the Salton Sea, California, USA - SS_1_MS_2 metaG | ecosystem: Environmental > Aquatic > Non-marine Saline and Alkaline > Hypersaline >... | reverse complement strand
CCGGAGCGCTTCGGCCCGCCCCGCTATAAGGGCGAACTGTATCCGGGCACCAACTACCGGATGTCCGAGCTCGAGGCCGCCGTTGACGTGGTCCAGTTCAGGAAGATGGAAGCGATGGTCAAGCGGTTCCGGGCCGTCAAGCGGCGCATCCTCGAGCGGCTCAAGACGTACCGCGAGATCGTCCCGCAGAAGCTCAACGACCCGGACGGTGAGGTCGGCTACTTCCTGCGGTTCTTCCCACAAACCGTCCGCCTCGCCGAGAAGATCGTCGAGGCGCTGACCGCCGAAGGCGTCCAGTGCAGCACGCGGGGCCGCAACGCCCGGCCCGATTGGCACCAATACTCGTTCATGTTTCCGGTGACGCTCAAGGGCGCGCCGACGGAGATCAGGTGCCCGTTCGAGTGCCCGCACTATGTCGAACGCGGCGGCTCGGTTGCCTATGCCCGCGGCGACTGCCCCGTGGCCGACGACCTGTTCGACCGCATGGTCACCGTGAACCTCAACCAGTGGCTGAGCGCCCGCGACTGCCGCAACGTTGCCGACGGAATCAACAAGGTGCTCGCCGCCTACTGCGCCGAAGACGCGAACGCCACGCCGTGGCTCTAGGACGAGGAGGGACCGTCATGGAACTCGGACTCTGCATCGAAATGGCGTTCGCCACACTGCCGTTCGAGGACCGGCTCAAGAAGGCCGCGGACCTGGGTTTCAAGAACGTCGAGATGTGGTTCGTTGACATGAGCTACACGGGCACGCCCGGGAAACTTGCCGCCCTCGCCGAGAACGCAGGCGTCCGGATCACGAACACCGTCATCGGCGCTCCCGACGGCTCGGTCGGCGGCGGGCTGACCAATCCGGCCAATCGCGAACAATGGCTCGAACGGGCCAGGATGACGATTGAGTTCACGCGCGAGGCGCAGATTCCGGCCACCATCGTCTGCACCGGCAACGTCGTTGACGGAATGAGCGACGAGCAGATGATGCAGTCCGTCGTCGAGGGCCTCAAGCCCACGCTGGAAATGGCCGAGCGCGCCGGCGTCACGCTGCTGCTCGAACCGCTCAACACAACCTACGACCACGCGGGGTACTGGCTCGCGTCGAGCGACCGGGGCGCCGAAATCTGCCGCGCACTTGGTTCAAGCCGGATGCGCGTGCTCTTCGACTGTTATCACATGCAGATCATGGAAGGCGACCTCATCAACCATATCGAGCGAAACCTCGACGTGATCGGCCACTTCCACTCGGCCGGCGTGCCGGGCCGCCACGAGCTTTTCACCGGCGAGGTCAATTACCCGTTCCTTCTCACCGAGATCGAGAGGCTCGGTTACACGGGCGTGTTCGGCTTGGAGTATGCACCGTCTCTCGACGATGAAACGTCACTCAGGAAAACGCTCGAGTATCTTGGCAGATAAACAAGCGAGGGACCTGCGATGGAACGCGTGCTTGCATTTGGCTGCCATCCCGACGACGTCGAGTTCATGGCCGCGGGGACCTTGGCTTTGCTGGCCGAGCGCGGCTACGAGATCCACATCGCCACCATGACCGGCGGCGAGGCGGGCTCTCCGACGCTGACGAGCGACGAGATCCACGCCAGGCGCCTGAAGGAGGCGGAAGCGTCGGCAAAGGTCATCGGCGGCACGTACGACTACGCGGGCGGCTGCGACCTCGAGGTGGAGTACAGCTCAGAGTACCGGACAATGGCGACGCGCGTCGTCCGCGAGGCCGATCCGCTCATCGTCTTCACGCTCCCGCCGACGGATTACCTGCCCGACCACGAGCAGACGTCCCACCTCGTACGCAACGCCGCCTATATCGCGTCGGTGCCGCTCTACGAGTGCGGCGCGAAGGCGACCCACCGCATCCCGTACCTCTACTACTGGAATGCGTCGAACCTGACCGACATCTTCGGCCGGCCGCTGCCGGTCCACTTCGGCATCGACGTCGGCTCGGTCATGGGAACAAAGGAGACAATGCTCGCCTGCCATGAATCGCAGCGCGAGTGGCTCGCCTACCACAACAAGTGGGACGCGTACATCGAGCAGATGAAGGACTGGACACGCAGGCAGGGCCGGCTCATCGGCCGGGACTGGGGCGAGTGCTTCATCCAGCACCGCGGCGCGAACCACCCGAGCGACAATATCCTCGAGAAGATTCTCCCTGACCTCTGCATCACGCTATGACAGAAACGGGCGGTCCCAAGCTCGGCCACGGCGACGCGCCACACACGCCAGAGTCTGCCGTCAATGAATAGGTCAATGGGACGTGATCGCAGCGGACACGATGGCCGCCGGTCGCTCACGACGGCTTCCGGCAGCCCGTTTCACTCGTCCGCGAGATCAACGCCCACGGCGTCGGCAAGCTCACGGGCGGCCTGGTAGACGTTGCCCTCGTCGGCCCTGACCACAAAAGTCTTGCCGGTCTCGCGGTGCTTGGCGACCAGGGCCACGGCAGCGGCGGCGTGCTCCATCCGCACGGCGTACCCGTTCGCTTCGATCAGTTGCAGGACGGCTTCGGTTGTCTGATCGCCTCGGCTCATGCCGCGAGAATAGCATACGGCCAGGCGAGTGTCACGCGCGCCTTCGCACAAGCAGCCCCAGCGCGACGAGGGCCACGAGTGAGAGCGCTGTTGGCTCGGGGATGGGTACCCCCTCAAAGACATACACAGCGCCGACACCGGCATTGTCTCCGTAAGCGCTAACCAATATATCGTTGCCCAGCGATGCTACTGCAGCGCCGAAAAAGTCATCCGCCCCGGGCGTGGGATCCTGAAGCGAGAGAAGTAACGAACCCGTATCGCCATCGAACAGATAGGCAGCTCCTGCATGATCGCCGTGCGTATCATCGTATGGAGCTCCAATAAGAACATCATCGCCGACGCCAGCGATGAAGTAACCGAAACCGTCGTACGCATCGGGATCGGGGTTCAGGAACGTCGCCAATAGTTCACCCGTGCCGCTATCGAATAAGTAGGCTGCACCTGTGCCATCCGCACCGGCATCGGCTCCTGGCGCAGCGACCAAGACCTTATCGCCAACACTGGCTACTGAGCTGCCAAAAGAATCCCATGCATTTGGTTCGGGTTTCTGGAATGTCTGCAGCAGATTGCCCGTAGTTGAGTCGAACAGATAGGCGATGCCGGCGGAGCCGTTCCTGCCGGGTGATCCAATAAGTACGTCGTTTCCGAGGGCGGCTACCCCGCTGCCGAAGCGATCGTAATCCGTCGGCACCGGTGCATAAAAGGTGTGTAAAAGGGTGCCGGTGGTACCATCAAACAAATAGGCTCTGCCGGCGTTCGTGCCCGCTGCGTCGTCGTAAGGCATTCCTACAAGGAGATTGCCTCCAACAACAGCCATGTGTTCACCGAAGTGAGCCGCGGCCTGAGGAGCGGGGTTCTGGAATGTAAGGACGTGCGCACCAGTCGCGCTGTCATACTTGTATACCGCGCCGTAATCCAAGGGCGGATTCGGATGGCGGTCGGCAAGAATCGCCCCACTGACTATATGGCTGCCCATGAAAGCCACAGAGTACCCGGAATTCGACGCAATCACCCCCGGCATTGTGCGAACGAGGCTCCCCGTAGCGATGTCGAAGAGATGAACAGCGCCATCACGAGTAGCGGGGGTTCCAGTATCATCCCAATACGCTCCAACAATAACTTGAGAACCTTGCCCAGCAATGGAGTGCCCGAAGTAGTCACAACGCGTATAGTCAGGCGTTGGATTGACGAAAGTAGTCAGTAGATCGCCCGGCGATGCCAGGGAGGATTCCACCAGGAAGCCGATGGCAGCAACAACCAGAAGCATTGTCCTCATATATTGCCTCCTCGCCGGGACTTCTGGCACTAACGTGGGCTCGCCGCCACCGTCGGCCCTGCTGACGGCTCTACCGCCGGGGACGAAACCGACGAGGCAACAGCAAGGAATAACAGAGATCTAGGGACCCCGCCCTTGGTCGGCCAAGGCAGGCGTTAAGAAGTTCATGGCTTTCCGCCTGCTGTTGCGAGAGAGCACATGGCCTCACGCAAGCCTCTCATGTCCCCCGATCAACAGACCTAGGCCTCGGAATCGACACCATTATATCTGATGTGTTCCCCATTGTCAAGACTAAAAATGTCTCGCGTCAAGATGGTCTGACGACCCAACAATTGCTGGAACGCGACGAGCCCTTAGGGCGATTGGAGTTCGAGCAACCGGCCGCGCCGCAGCAGCCGCTTGAGGTTGACCGCGTAGCCCTCCCGGTGCAGACAGACCGTCATCTTATGCATCCTTCAGCCCGTTATGCAGGCTATGAGTGTCTTGTCTTTTCTCGTCGAGAGCAGCCCCAGCGCGGCGAGGGCGACGAGCGAGAGCGTTGTGGGCTCGGGGACCGGGTACTCGACGATGTGCGCCAGCGTTTGAGCGGGGAGGGTGTCAAGCACAAAAGCCGAGGGTCAGAGGTCAAGGCGGGGCGAGGTCGTGGCTCAGGCGTTTGCGGTGGTTCGTTTCTGAAGGACTCGGCGCTTTGCGTGTAGCTCGACACGGAACGACGCGCCAGACACGCCGCATGTGTTATGATGTCGCTTCGGATATGCACCGCGTGATGGAGGAGGGAACCAATGCGGAAGGCCCTGATGCTGACCACCTGCTTGCTCGTTCTGTTGCTCGCGGCACAGACGGGAGCACAGCCCATGCCTGAGATCGTCAATACGACGGGCACGTACCTTGTCTGGAACGACTACAAGATCGAGATCAACCAGTACGGCGGCCTGGGCCGCGACTGGCCGCACGATATCGTGTGGGAGCAGTACGAGTTCCTTAAAAAGAAGGCGCGGGCCAACGCGTCGCCGCCCAACACGATCCGGGCCGTGCTGCTCGTGTGCCCGACGACGGAGGCGACCAGTTTCAAGAAGGAGGACGACAAGTGGGTCGAGGCCGGCACCACAACCACCGCGATGACGACGGCGGAGGTCAAATGGGCGCTCGACATGTGGCGCGAGTGGGAGGAGATCATCTACGTCTACTCGGGGGGCGCCGCGTGGCAGCGCACGGACATCAAGGTCATTGACGAGCCGTTGAAGGGCCGCATCAACGAGAGAGGCCGTTTCTGGTCCGGCGTGAAGAGGGATCTGCTCGACAAGTACATGCCGTTCGAGCGCGGCGACTACGACAGCTACAACTCGATCTTCAACGCCAAGGGGCTTTCGGTGCCGCGCTGGGGCGGCACGTTCGGCGCGGACTTCGGGCCGAAAGGCTGCGGCAGCTCGGACAATGCGTGGCTCGGCCGGGCAGAAACCGACGAGCGGCACGGCTTCGTGTTCTGGCACGAGTGGATCAACCAGATGTGCTGGGCGTCGTTCAACGTGATGCCGTACCCGCGCGAGCTGGTCAGGCAGTACGTCTCCGCCCGCAAGGGCTACCGCCCGGACCCGATCAACGCGTGGCCGCGCATCACCACCAAGCGCGACATGATGCGGTTCGTTATCCGGCCGAAGATGTGGGAGCGGTGGACGGTGATCGATCCGTACATCTCCCCGGCAATCGATACGTGGGAGGTCTTTGGCCCATTTGAAGAGACTAACAAGGCGCGGGAGATCTCGGCCCTCACAACGCCCGGCCTGCCGGTCCGCGTGAAGCTGGGTACCTACGATCACTTCAACCTCGGCAAGGCCGAGCCGGCCGGAGAGTCGGCGGGGTGGACGAAGCCCGAAATCGCCCAGGGTACGTATTACTTTCGGACGTACGTGGCGTCGCAGACGAAGCAGGAGGTCCGGCTGTGGGCCGGCGCCGACGAGCGGTTCCAGCTCTGGCTCAACGGCGTGATGGTGCGCGACGGCTGGGGGAAACTGCGCTCGACCGACAAGAGGCAGCTCGTCGAGAAGGTCACCTACACGACGCTCGAGGCGGGCGTGAACACGCTCGTTCTGGTGCTGCCGAACGTGGACGAGAAGTCGAAGAAGCAGGTTCAGTTCCGGGTGCGGTTCTGCGGGACGGACGGCTCGGGCGAACTGCCGGAAGGGGTGCAGTGCAACCCCGCGGGCATGGCGGGCACAATCGTGCCGCTCAAAGAGCCGCCGGTGCATGATTTCAAGAACCCGAAGCTCTACACGTGGGCCGAGGTGAACGACGACCCGTGGCTGAAGCTGCCGCGACTCGACGAGGCGGCGCTGCGCGATTTGACGGGCATCGAGACGCTCACGATCAAGACCGAGCACGTCGTCGAGACCAAGACGGTCACCGGCAAAGACGGCAACGAGGTGGAGCAGCAGATCAAAGCGATGCAGCACCTGTTCCTGGATGTTCCGGCAGAGGCGGTGGCGTCGCCGCGAGTCGCCGAGCCGACGGAGAACGCCGAGGGGCTCGACAACGACCTCGACTACAACTGGGAGTCGCTCGCCTGGCTGCGCGTGCCGGGACTCGAGGGAAAGCAGAAGGACCTGCTGCTCCTGCGGTTCGACGTGGCCGAGCCGTTGATGCACCTCTTGAAGACCAAGGGCCGTCCCGGCAACGAGAGCATCGTCGGCTGGGTGCTGGCGGACTGCAAGCTTGCGTACGTTGTGCTCGTGGAACTCGACGGCTCGCCCACCCGGGAGCTCGAGGCTTTGCGCAAGCAGCCGGAATAGCCCGGCGACGATCCGTCGTGAACGCCCCGGGAGGATGTGCCTGACGGCGGATCCGGCTCCACAAGACGGGCTTAGGATCGGTGACCACGCGGCCTGCTGTCTTCCCAAAGGCGCCGGCGAAGAACACAGGAACTGTTTCTACGTGGTGTCTTGTTTTTGTTGACATGCCAGCGCCGATTTGGTATCATATCACACAAATAACTGGGTCTCTATCGGGATTCTTTCACAACGGGAAACAAAGGAGCATAGCAATGCAACGGATCCGATTCGTCAGCGTGCTTGTTGCGGCGCTGTGTGCCCTTGCGGGCAGCGGAGTTGCCGCGGAGCTCACGCCTTTGGAGACGCTGGGCAAGTCTTTGTTCTTCGACTCAAATCTCTCCACGCCTCCCGGCCAGTCGTGCGCCGCGTGCCATGCGCCCGAAGCCGGCTTCACCGGGCCGGACTCGGCCATCAACGCATGGGAGGCTGTGTATCCGGGCGCCGTGCATGTGCGGGCCGGCAACCGCAAGCCGCCCACTGCGGGCTACGGCGGGGACAGTCCGGTCATGTATTTCGACGAGACCGAGGGGCTCTGGATCGGGGGCATGTTCTGGGACGGACGCGCCACGGGCTGGACGCTGGGCGACCCGCTGGCTGAGCAGGCTCAGGGGCCTTTCCTCAACAATCTCGAACAGAATATGCCTTCCGCCAAGCAGGTGATCCGCCGCGTCCAGAAATCCGAGTACGCCCTTCTGTTCGAAGACGTCTGGGGGCCGGGTTCGATCGATGACAAGGTCGATGTCGCCGGCACCTACGAGCGAATCGCACGCTCGATCGCTGCGTATGAACGATCGGCAGAGGTGAATCCGTTCACGTCGAAGTACGACTACTATCTCAAGGGAGAGGTTGAACTCTCCGAGCAGGAGATGCGGGGGTTGCAGCTTTTCGAGGGCAAGGCACTCTGCTCCGCTTGCCACATCAGCCAGCCGGGGCCGAGCGGCGAACCGCCGCTGTTCACGGATTTCACCTACGACAACCTGGGGGTGCCCAAGAATCCCCAGAACCCGTTCTACAGCGCGCCGCCCAACGTCAATCCCGACGGGGCGGCGTGGGTGGACCCCGGCCTCGCGGGTTTCCTTGCCGCTGCCGGATACCCCGAAGAGGTCGTGATGGCCGAACTGGGCAAGCACAAGGTACCCACGCTGCGCAACGTGGACAAGCGCCCCGACGCGGCCTTTGTGAAGGCATACGGCCACAATGGCTTCTTCAAGTCGCTCGAGGAGATCGTCCACTTCTACAACACGCGCGACGTGGAGATGTGGCCGGCGCCCGAGGTCGCGGAGAACGTCAACACCGACGAACTCGGGGACCTGGGGTTGACGGCTGACGAGGAAGCCGACTTGGTGGAGTTCATGAAGACGCTCACCGACGGGTATCAGCCTTAGCGCGGATTCCTCATCGCGGCTCGATGGCGCAGTCGTCGCATGGCATAATCCGTTGCCGTATCGGGACGTTCCGGAGCCCCGTCAGGGGCGTGCGGGAGTAGCCACGGGCACCAGCCCGTGGTTGGCATCGGGCGCAAACAGTCAGAGCCCCGTCAGGGGCGATTGAGCGTGATCGGCAAGGCCTCAATCGGCCCCTGACGGGGCTCTGTTCTCGTGCGGCGCTGCCCCCACGGGCTGGCGCCCGTGGCTACTTCCAGTGACCGCAGGGCGGTTCATGCCATGGCCAGGCGCCGACGCTGGCGTGAGAAATCCGGGTTAGCGCGCACCAAGGTTGGGTGAACTACAGCGACGCGTTCGGCGTCGCCAAGAAGAAGGCGGGGCTGCTCGATATCAGGCCTCGCGACTTGCGCCGCACGGCAGGATGAACGCTGGCGCGTCTTGGGATGCCAGTCCACGTCGTTAAGGATTTCCCTGGGCTCAGCACCGCTAGGATCGCGCAGCGCTCTCTGCACGCGGCGGACGATGGGCGACGAGCCGACGCAAGGACGCTGAGCAGTGTTGGCGAGCCGCCTGCCGACGCTGGAAACAGACGAAGTGTCAGGCAAGTGTGAGGCGGCAACCTCGAAGACGCACCTCTCGGCAGCGGCTGACCCGGTGGGACACAAGAAATACGCCCGGAAGGAATCGAACCTTCAACCAACGGATTAAGAGTCCGCTGCTCTGCCTAGTTGAGCTACGGGCGCATTGGGCCACTTCACTACCATTGTGTTCTGCGCTCGTCAATACCGAAAGTTGTTGCTCGATGAGTCCGCTGTGCTAGATTGCGCCCCGACGGCACGCGAAGGTTTCAGGGAGATAGTCGAGGTATGCGTACAGGAGTGGTTCTCGTCGTCGCGTTCATGGCGATCGTGCCGGCCCCGGCGGCAGCAGGGGAGACGGGCACGCGGGACACGTCGCCGAGCACGCGCGAGCTCGAGCGGCTGCTTAGCGACGAGGACGCCGGCCGTGTCACGTTCGCCGTGTACCAGCTTGCCGCGCGCGGCAAGGTGCCGGAGGCGCGAACCAAGGCGCTCTGCACCCACAAGGACCCGTATGTGCGGCGTGCGGCGGTGTTCGCGCTCGGCACGATGGGCGACGCCGCGAACAAGGGGCTGTTTTCGAAGGCCGCCCGCGACGCCGACGCCGGGGTGAGGCGTGCGGCGGTGTTCGCGCTCGCCAACCTCGGCGGCGAAGAAGCCGTGGCGCTCATCGAGCGCGCCGTGGCCGATCCGCATCCCGCCGTGCGCGAGCTCGCGGCCACGGCGCTGGGCCGGCTCGGCGGACGGAGGGCGGTGCGGCTGTTGATCGGCATGCTCGACGATCCAAGCCGGCGGGTCCGGCGCGCGGCGGTCGTGTCGCTCGGCGGTCTGGGCGACACGAGTGCACTGGGACCGCTGCGCACGCTGCGGGACGAGCCCGAGCGCGGCATCAACACGCGAAGTGCCGCCGTTACCGAGGCCAATCTGGACGCGGGCCACAACTTCGGCTACGAGTTCATGACGCTTCCCGCGTTCATGGCGCGGTTCAGCGCTCAGACCGGCATCCCGACGTTCGTGACCGACGAGGCGCTTGCGGCCGTTGCCATCGCCGCGCGGGACCCCGACAACCTCGACGGCCTGAAGGTTTCGATGTGGCACGTCAAGGCGCGCACGTTTCTCGACGAGCTCACTCGCGCGGCCGGGTTGGCCTGGGTGATCGAGGGGCGGTGGGTGATCGTCACACCAGCGGCCTATCTCGCCTACGATACGCCGCTCGAGCTCGAGATCGCGGGCGCGCTCTACCGTCTGGGTGACGCCTCGGCTGAAGCGACCCTCAAGCGCTATCTCAAGCTGCCGCAGTGGAAGGCACGTGCCAAGACGCTGATGGGACAGCGCTGACGGTGGACGTGCAGTCCGCTCAAGAGATCCTGACGGCGCACGGCGTTCTGGAGGTGATCGAACGGTGCGAACCCCTGCGCCAGGGCTACTCCAGCGACGTCAAGTACATCCTCTGGGCCGACGGGCAGCCTCGGTTGCTGCTGCGCCTCAGCACAATCGAGCTTCTCGCGAGAAGGCAAAGCGAGTTCAACGCTTTGGCCGTGCACTATGGCCGGGGCATCTTGTGTCCCCGGCCCATCGCTTTCGGGCAAACGCCGGACCGGACTCACTGCTTCACGCTGCTCGAGTACCTGCCCGGCGACTGCGCCGAGGACGTCCTGCCGAAGCTTGACCGACGAATCCAGCATCGGATCGGCATGGCGGCCGGGGCCGAACTGCGCAGGCTCCATCAGCTCGAGGGCGATGAGCCCAGCGAGGTGTGGTTCGCCAGACGGCTCAGGAAGTACCGATTGCGTGTCCAACAGGCTCGCGAAATGCAACTCGGCTTTCCCAGGCAAGCGGAAGTCGAGGAGTACGTCGAGGCGCACGTGTCGGTGCTTGAAGGCAGCCCCGTTCGATTCCAGCACGACGATTTCCATCCAGGAAACGTGATCGTTCGCGACGGTCGGTACGCCGGCATCATCGATTTCAACCGCTGCGACTGGGGTGATCCCGTTGAAGATTTCTACAAAGTCCCGTGGTTCTCGGCGCCCTTGAGTAAGGCGTTTGCGCAGGGACAGACCGAGGGGTATCTCGAGCACGGCGCGGTCCCGGATTTCTGGCTGCGGTACAACCTCTTGGTTGCGATGAACCTGCACGGCAGCCTGGTGTGGGAGCGTCAGAATTCCTCGTCTGAGCGCCAATCGGTCTGGCTCGACCACGTCGTGGAGATGGTCGAATCGCACGATCTGCAGACCAGCGGGCCGCCCGCGTGGTTCACGAATGACTAGACCGCCCTATTCGCGGCTGTCGAAAGGCAGCGGCTCACGTCGGCGCTTCGCCTGGGCGACGCGTCCGCCACGAAGACGCTTGAGCGCTACCTGCGGCAGCAACGTTGGAAGGACCGCGCCAAGGCGCTCATGAGCAGAAACTGACTTCTAGCAGGTTGCTGGAGAACGCCGTCAACCCCCAGAAGCCATCGCAGCTTTGTAGATGCTTCTGCCGCCCCTCCGGGGCTCGGATTGTGTGTTTTCTCGTCGTGAACCTGGGGCTTACCCTCCTTCGCTAAGGCTACGGAGGGCAGACGCCCCAGGCTACCCGCTGTCGGGCTTACCCGCCCTTGGCGGGCCTCCGGCCCTCATGGCGGTACGATCCGGGTCAGCAGCCTGCTGGGGATTCGCCGACCTGGCGCGGGGGCCCTGCGTTTGGGGCAACGCGCCTTCGCGCCAGGGGTTCCTAGGGCTTGAGGTCGATCCTGCCGGGATGCGCCGCCGTGACTTCGCCGATCTCCGCTGCGTGTCGAACGCCCTTGGCCTTCAGAGATTCCAGCAGCGGACGCAGCCGGTCCGGCGGCACGGCGATCAGAAGCCCGCCGGAGGTTTGCGCGTCGAATATCACGTCGCGCACGCTGTCTTGGATGCCGGTGTCCACGGCAGCGAATTGCGAGAAATAGCGGATATTCGACACGGAGCCACCCGGAAGGAATCTCTCGGCGGCAAGCGCAGTGGCTTCCTCGAAGCGCGGCACCTTGCTCGCGTAGATCGTCATGCCGACGTTGCTCGCCGTCGCCATCTCCCACGCATGGCCGATGAGGCCGAATCCGGTCACATCCGTACAGGCGTGGGCCCCAACCTCGATCATCGCCTCCGAGGCGGCGCGATTGAGCGTCATCATTGATTCCACGGCGCCTGAAAGTGTCGCGTCGGAGACGCTGCCCATTTTGGCGGCGGTGGTGATGATCCCGATCCCGATCGGCTTGGTGAGGACAAGACCGTCGCCTTGTCGCGCCCCTGTATTTGTGAATATTCTTTCGGGGTGGACGGTACCGGTAACCGCCATCCCGTACTTGAGCTCCACGTCGTCCAACGAATGGCCACCGACGACGACCGCGTCTGCCTCGTGAAGCTTCTCTATGCCGCCCAGAAGTATCTTCTCGAGAATGGTCAGTGGGAGGCTCTTCATGGGGAAGCCGACGATATTCAGCCCGGTCACAGGCCTGGCACCCATGGCGTAGATGTCGCTTAGCGCATTTGTGGCCGCTATGGCGCCGAACTCATACGGGTCATCAACAATGGGCGGAAAAAAATCCGTCGTTTGCACGATGGCGACGTCGTCGGCAATCAGATACACGCCGGCATCATCGGCGGTCTCGATCCCGACAAGGAGGTTGGGGTTTGTCTTGAGCGGGATCTTCGCCAGGACCTCGCTGAGCACTTTCGAACTGATTTTCGCCGCGCAGCCCGCGCAGCTCACGGACTGAGTCAAGCGAATCTTATCCTCGTGCACTTCGGTTCCCTCCGTGTCAAACGTCGTCCCTCTTCCTGCGGCCAGGATATCAGAGATGTTCTCTGGACATCCGCGGTTGATTCCTCCTATTCGCGGCGGTCGAGGGGGAGCCGTTCGTGCGGGCGCCGTGCCTGGCCGAAGAAGCGCCGCAGCACCAGCAACCGCACGTCGTCGAAGATCGCGTAGATGCACGGGATCACGATCAGCGTTAGAACCGTCGAGAACAGCAGACCCCACGCGATCGCGCCCGCCAGCGGCCCCCACACTCTCGATCGCCCGCTCACCCCGAGCGCCATCGGCAGCAGCCCGCCGATCGTGGTGACCGAGGTGAGAATAATCGGCCGCACCCGGATCATACAGCCTTGCAGGATCGAGCTCCACCGTCCTGTGCCTGCTCGACGCCGCCGGTTGATGAAATCGACGAGCACGAGCGAGTCGTTCACCACGACGCCCGCGAGCGCAATGACGGCAACCATGACCGGGATGCTGAAAACCGCGTGCCCCGTCACCACCTTGCTGACGAGCAGGCCGAACACGACGCCGAACGCGGCGGCGGGAATGATGGCCATGATCATCACCGGCTGTACGAACGATTTGAACTGCGTGGCCAGGATGATGTAGATGAGCAACACGCCAAAGCCGAACGCCGTCAGAAACTCCGCGTATGCTTCCTTGGTCTCTTGCGCTTCGCCCCCGAATTTGACCGAATAGCCGGGGAAATTCCCCAGGATGTTGTCAACGACCGGTTGAAGCTTGGCTGTCACCTCGACGGGGGAAGATCCCTTGCCGACGTCCGCCATGACTTGGATGGCCCGCCGGCCGTCGTAGTGGTGGATCTCGAAGACGCCCGGCTGGACCTCGAAGCGCGCGATCTCGTTGAGCGGCACGAGCCGCCCGCCGCCGGCGGGGATCTTCAGGTTGCGCAGGTCGTTGAACGTGTGCCGGAACGCCTCCTTGGCGCGGACCAGGATCTCGATTTTCTCGTCGCCGCGATGGTAATCGGCGACCGTGGCGCCTTCGAAGGCCGCGTAGATGGTCGCCGCGAGCGTTTCGACATTGACCCCGAGGAATTGTGATTTCTCCTCGTCGGGACGCACGGTGATCTCGTTCTTGCCTCGTTCGTAGTTGTTGCGAATCTCCGAGACGCCCTCCATCGAAGCCAGCTCGGCCTCGATGAGGCCGACGATCGTCTCGATGGTGGCGAAATCACGCCCCGTCACCTGCAGGTCCACGTCGGCGCCGACGGGCGGGCCTTCCACCGGTTTATCGATCTGGAACTTGACGATCTCGGGCAGTTGCGCGATGTGCGGCCGCAGCCGCTCCATCGTCTCGTCGAGGTTACGCCAGCCTCTCGTGAGCGTCACGGCGACCATGCCGACGTGCGAGGCGCGGATCATCCGGTACTCCACCTCGCTGTAGCCGACGAACTGGAGAACCGTGACGACTTCATCGCCGAGCTCGTCGCGGACGATCCGGTCAATCACCTCGAGCGTTTTCTCGGTCTCCTCGACGCGCGTGCCGACCGAGCGCCAGATCATGATCTGGAACCGCTCGCGCTCGTCGGTCGCGCCGAACAGCTCCACCTTGATCAGCGGCGTCAGAAGCAGCGCAAGGCTGCCCATCACGACGAGCACCGCTACAGCGATCGTCAGGTACCGCCACCGCAGGCACGTCGCGGCAATGCGGCGGTAGCGCCTGCGGATCGCCTGAATGAGTCGCGAGCGGCGGTCGGCACGGGCGCGAAGCCGAGCCGTCTCCCGTGCAGCCAGCCGGCCGAATTCGCCGATGTGGCACGGCAGGATGAAGAACGCCTCGAAGAGCGAGGCGGCGAGCGCGGCGATGATCGTCATCGGAATCACGCGGAAGAAGCGGCCCATGAGGCCCGTGAGCATCAGCATCGGCACGAAGGCCGCAATCGTCGTCGCCACGGCGGCGGTCACCGGCAACGCCACCTCGGTCGCCCCGATCACCGCGGCTTGCTTTGGTGGCATGCCTTTCTCGACGTAGCGGTACGTGTTCTCCAGGATGATGATCGCGTCGTCCACAATCATGCCGATCACGATGATCAGCGCAAACAGCGAGATTCCGTTGATGGTATTGCCCGACGCCCGCATGAAAATGAAGGCCAGCAGGAACGTCACGGGGATGCCGAGGAAGGCGAAGAGCGCGTTGCGCCAGCCGATGAACAGATAGAGCAGACCGCCGACGAGTGCCATGCCGATGAGGCCGTTGCTTATGAGTATCCGCAAGCGGTCGTGGATCTCGCGCGCGGTGTCGTACACCGTGGCGAGCCGCAGCGTCTCGGGCGCCCGTTGCCTCAATCGCTCGACGAGCGCCTTGACCTCGTCGACGACCTTGACGACGTTGCCTTGCTTGCGGCGGTGCACTGACAAGACGAGCGCGGGCTCGCCATCGAGCTTGGTCGTGAACAACGCCGCTTCGCCGTAGCCCATGCTGACCGTGCCCACCTCGCCGAGCCGCACGACGCTGCCGTCGGGCCGCGTGAGGATCACGAGGTCTTCGAGCTCGCGCATGTTCTCGACTTCGCCCTCGATGCGGATGAGCTCTTCCTTGCCCCCGACGCGGATCGGGCCCGCGGAGACGTTGCGATGCCGCAGGCGGATCGCCTGCACGACGTCGAGCGGGCTCAGGCCGTGGCTGTTCAGGCGCAGGGGGTCGAGCTCGACGTGAATCTCCTGTTCACGCTCGCCGTACATCTCGATTTTGCCGACTTCGTCGATGCGCTTGATCTGATCGCTGAGCGCGTCGGCATGGAGCTTGAGTTGCTCGTGCGTCATGTCGCCACCGAGGACGACAAACAGCGCGGGCTCGATCTCTGTTGTGATCTTGAAAATGATCGGTGTCTCCGCGCTGTCGGGGATATCCTGCGCTTGGTTGACGGCGTTGCGCAGGTCCTGAACGGCGATGTCGAGGTCCTTGACCGTGGGTTCCCACTCCACGAAGATCGTCGAGATCCCCTCGCCCGAAGTGGAAAGGATTTGCCGGACGTCGCTGAGCTGCTCGAGCTCGTCTTCGATCGGGATCGTAATGAACTTCTCGATCTCTTTGGGCGACTTGGCGAAATCGTTCGTAATCACGAACGCCATGTTGAGCGAGACGTCCGGATTTTTGGCCCGAGGTAAGTCGTGGTAGCTCATCAGGCCGAAGACCAGGATGAAGAGAAACACGAGGTGGATAAAGACGGGCTGGTTGACGCTGAAGCGCGGCAGGTTCACCGCTCAGTCTCCGGCTCGGTCGTTTCGGCCTCGACGTCGGGCGCGCCTTCGGCGCGCGGCTTGGACCGCGTGATCTTGCTTCCGGGCCGCAGGCTCTCCTGGCCAAGCACGACGAGCTCTTCGCCCGCGCTGAGGCCCGCGGTCACGATTACGTCGTCGCCCGACCGCTCACCGAACTCGAGCGGCCGGAAGACCGCGATCCCTTTCTCAATGACGTAGACGCCGAGCACCTTTTTCCAATAGACGAGGGCGTCGAGCGGCACGGTGATCGCGTCCGGGACGGTGCGAAGCGTAAACGTCACCCGCGCCACCATACCGATGCCGAGCGCGCCGTCGGCGTTGTCCACTTCGAGCTCGACGGGGAAGCTGCGCGTCCGGACGTCGGCCTTGATGGACTTGTAGAGGACGGTTCCTTCGAACGCGCGGCCGGGGAAGGCGTCCACGCGGACCGGGTAGGTCGCGCCGCGGCGGATGTGCGGCGAGTCGCTCTCGGCAACGGCCGTGAGGATCTTGACCTTGCGAACGTCGGCGACCGTCGCGAGCGGCGTTCCGGGCACGACCATTTCGCCCGCCTCGACGGGCTTGGCGATGACCGTGCCCTCGATCGGACTGTAGATCACCGTGTCGTCGTAGGCTTTCTGGGCGAGGTCGCGCCGGGCCTGAGCCACCTCGAACTGGGACGTGGCGGCATCGTACTCGCTCTCGACGACACTGCCTTGCTCGAAGAGGCGTTTGGCGCGCTCGAAGGTCCGTTTCGCCTCGTTGAACGCGGCCTCCGCCTCGAGCCACCTGAGCTTGTACTCCTGCTGTTCGAGCACGGCGAGGGGCGGCGGCGCGTCGCCGTCAGCGGGCTTCGGTTTGACCGTGTCGCCCTTCTCGAAGCCCAGCTCCAGGATCTGCCCGCTCGTCTTGGCGCTGACGGTGACTTCCTTCCACGCCTCGACGGTACCCAGCGTCGTCACCGTGAAGTCCACGTCACGCGCCGCGACCTCGCGGGTCACGACGGGGATCCGGAGCTCAATCGAATCAGCCGGGTCCTTCTTGCCCGGCCCGCAGCCGGCGGCAATGGCAACGGCCGCAACGATCCCGGCAAGGGTGCGAGCTGTCTTCCTCATCCTCATCAGACCAGCTCCTCGAACGTTCCGAAGCAGGCGCGACCGCGCCAGACACCCCGATCATAGTCCAACAGGGAAAGCGTGTCAAAGCCCGTCGCGGCTCGCCAGGGGGCGCCCGCAGCTTTGCGCACGACGCCCCTTGCGCATCGTGCCGGGTGGGAGTATGTAGGAATGCGGCCAAGGCCATCGGCACTTGCCGCGGGAGGGAATGATATGGCACGCCGTGGAGCGCTCTCCTCACTCACCGTCATCCTCGTCCTCGCACTCGCGCACGCATCATATGCCGGAGAGACCGCGCCCGACGAGGCGGAGAGCGCCCGGCCGAAGCCGTTCTTCCTTCAGCACTACACCGCGCCGCAGCTCGAGATCGAGGCGAAGGTTCCGCAATACACGCTGCCCCTCACGCCGGAGGAGATCAGCAACTGGAAGGAGGCCAGTAGGCACTTCAAGTGTGAGGGCACTGCGGAGCTAATCCTCAAGAACGGGTTCGCCGTCGAGGAAGGCTGGGGCAAGGACCTCGGCCTCATCTCGAGCGCCTACCACAACCTGCCCGAGGGCGTGCCGATGTTCGTCACCGTGGACACGGCGCTGCACATCCAGCACGTGCTCTACGACCAGCTTTTTGGGGAGATCGAGACCACGTTCATGGTCAAGGACCTGGAAGCGATTACGGCCGAGGCATTGAAATGGTTCGACCGCGCATACGGCTTCCAGAAACGCACGGCCGGGACCTCCGCGAAGGGGGTGGCCGCCGCGCGGCGCAACGTCGCGTACTTCGCCGTCGGCGCGCGCCTCCTCGACCCCAAAGTGAAGGTTCCCGACTACGTGGGGGGAACGGCCCTGCAGGAGATCCGGAACATTCAGAAACGCGGAATCGCACCCAGCCCGATCTTCATCTACGACATGGATTACGGCCAGTTCAAGCCGCGCGGCCACTACACAAAGTCGGAAGCGCTCCAACGATACTTCCGCGCGATGACGTGGTACGCCCAGGGGGCCTTTCTCTTCCAGGGTGGCCGGGACATGATCGTTGACGCCGGCACGGCCGACATCCAGACGATGCAGGCAATCCAGATCGGCCGGTTCTTCGTCGAGAACGAGGACGCGTACAAGAAGTGGCAGCGGATGCAGGCTGTTTTGGGGTTCTTTGCAGGCACGATGGACGACGTCTCGGTCGCCGACGTGATCCGCATCAAGCGAAGCCTCGACGCGGAGCTTGCGGCCGAACCGGCCGGCGAGCCGCTCGGCGAAGCCGCCTACCTTGCGCGCATCCGCGAAAAGCTGCTGGCCCTGCCGCCGCCGAGGATTCATGCCGCGACGGGGATTCCCATTCGGCGTGAAGTCACGACGCCCGAACGAAGAAGGAAGTGGCTCGAACAGGCGCGCGGTATGCGCCTCTTCGGCCAGCGCTTCAGCTTCGACGGCTACGCGATGAGCAAGCTGACCGGCTTCACTTACTTGGGCAGCCGAAAGCCGTTGACGCTTACGTCAGGGACCGTCGTGCCCAAGCGCGGGTACCCATCGCCTCTTGACATCATGACGCTCCTCGGCTCGAAGCGCGCCGAGGAAATTCTCCGGGAAGCCGGTGACGCCGAGTACGCGCACTACGACCGCGAGCTGGCGCGCCTGAAGACGGAGTTCGCCAGGCTCAGCGACGACGATTGGCACAGCAACCTCGCCATGTGCCGCCTCAACTTGATCGGCATGCTCCTCGAGCCCGTCCCCAAGGGCTACCCGACCGCCATGCAAACGCCTGCCTGGCGCGACCGCACCATCAGTACCGGCCTCTCCGCCTGGGCCCAGCTCAAGCACGACATGATCCTGGCACACAAAGAGCCATACCTTGGTTTCGAGTCCCTGCCGCAGCTCTCGTGGGGGTGCGTTGAGCCGCATCCCATGCTCTACGCTGAACTGCTCGCCTGTAACGAAGCGATCATGAAGATAGTCAAATCCACCTATCCGGAGCTCTCTCGCTGGCCTGGTACGTTCACGCCTCCGCCTACAAGTCCTCTGGGTTCCTTTAGCCGGTGGCTCAAGTGGCTCGCCGACGCAGCCACCAAGGAACTGCGCCAAGAGCACTTCGACGATCGAGACCGCGAGCAGTTCGATTCGGTCCCAGAAGACGTGGACGTCATTCTGAGCGGCACCCAAGAGGATGAAACGCGGCCTCAAGTCGTCGCCGACGTGTTCACGGAGCCGAACGAGGGGCGGGTGCTCGAGGTGGCGACGGGGCGGTTCAACCTGCTGTGGGTCGTGTACCAGCTGCCGAGCGGGAAGAAGGTGTTGGGCGCGGGGCCGGTGATGAGCTACCGCGAGTTCAAGCAGCCGATGGACGCGCGGCTCACCGACGAGGAATGGCGCGAGATGATAGACGCAGGCGACGCCCCCGCGCCGCCCGTGTGGATGAAGACGTTCCTCAGGCGCCTGCCGCGGAGCTAGGCCGCCCTCAGAAGAGAGAACGTCTCACGCAAAGGCGCAAAGACGCCAAGTGGATTCTCCCCTGCGTCGCTGCTCGCGCCGGGCTTAGTGCAGGAGGAAGTCCACCTTGTAAGGGATGACGACCCAGTCGTTCTCCTTGAGCGGGAGCTCCTTGAGCTGCTCGAGGTTGCTGTACCGGATGATCTCGCGCCCGTCGGCGCCCTTGCGGTTGAGGAAGATCCGGTCCTCGAGCGCCTTGCCCGTGAACTTGCCGCCCGACACCACCGCGTCGTAGATCGTCAGGCCGTCTGCGTACGTGCGGAACCCGCCGCTGGTGATCTCGCCGGTGACGAGGTACAGGCCGAGCTTGACCTCGATGGTGAGGTCGGCGACGCCGGCCTCGTAGCCCTCGACTTCCTTGTACAGGTCGTTCAGGGTCTCGGCGAACTGGGCCGTCGTGCTGCCCGCGGCACGCACGTACCCGACCACGTTGAGCGCCGCCGTGCCGTCCTCACGCACGCGGCCGACGCAGTTGACCTCCGGACGCGAGGCGCTCTTGACCGACACGAAATCGCCGGTCGCGATGGCGTAGCCTGCGTCCTCGACCGACGGCGCCGCAGCGACCGCCTCGTTCTCGGCGAAAATGGGCTCATCCGCTTTCTGCGTCCCCCGGGTGCAGCCGGCCAGCATCAGCGCGGCGAAACACCACAGCACAATCAACCACCTCATGCCGGTCCCTCCTCTGTATGCTTCACTTACTGTTCCGACTCGATCTCGACGCCGCCCGACACGAACACCCGCATCGAGCGGTGGCCGACCTGCCGTGCGGCGACCTGCTGCCAGCCCGCCGTGGTCTCCGGCCGGAGCTGAGTATAATTCTCCTCGGACAGGATGACATAGGTTTTTTCGCCCGGCCGGAGACGCTCGACAAGCTCGTCCTCCTCCGCAATGTCCACCAGCGGCAGGCGGGTGTAGAAGTGGTAGGCGCCGCTGCGGGTCTCGTCGTTGTAGAGCACCACGGGCTCGCCGCCCGTGCGCGCATGCAGCAGGTCCTCGCAGATGAAGCGCGCCGTTTTGTTCGCGTTCATCGCGGGAAAGATCGCGAGCGTCATCACGAGGGCCAGCGCCAGCATGGTGATGCAGACGGCCGGCAGGATGGCCGCGTGCCGGCGCGCCACGACCGCGCCGAGGAGGACCACACCTCCAGCGCCAAGCACCACCGCCGCGATCCACACGAGCCGCGCCGGCGCCTCGAGGTAGTCGGGAATCCCGACGAACCGGCGCAGGAAGCAGAGCACGCCCGCCAGGGCGACAAGGAAGACGCCCAGGACAACGGTCGGCACGGCCAGCGCCTTCTTGGGCATGGCCCGGCCCAGGCAGGCATCGAAGAAGACGCCGACGAGCAGCGCGGCCGCCGGGAACAGCGGCAAGAGGTAGAGGCCGCGCTTGCCGCTCATGAGGCTGAAAAAGACGAAGACCGTCGCGAACCACACGACGGGCAGCAGCCGCTGGAGCGTCCGCCTGTGGATGCAGAGGTGCACGGCCTGCGGCAGAAAGACGATCCACGGCAGGAAGTTCGGCGGGAAGCTCGTCAGGTAGTAGTAGAGGGGCTTGGCATGGCTGAAGGAGGCGACCGCCCGGCCGACGTTCTGCCTGAGAAGGACCGTTCGCGTGTAGTCCGGCCCGCCCTCGAGTGCGGCCGGCACGAGCCACGCGCCGACCACAACGAGAAGAATCCCGAGGCCGGGGAGGAGGCGCATCCGGCGGATGCCTTTCGCCTGGCCCGTCACGACCAGGTACACGATGAAGACGAGCAACGGCACGAGGAACCCCACCGGCCCCTTCATCAGCACCCCGAGCGCCATCAGCACGTACGCCGGCAGCCACAGGCCGCGCCTCGACTCGTGGTGGGCCAGGAAGAGAAGAGCGATTGCGGCCGTTGTTACGAGTGTCAGCGTGGCGTCAATATTGCCGTGCCGTCCGAGGTCCATGAACTGCACGCTCGTCCCGAGCACGATGGCTGCGAAAAGCGCCACGCGCCGGTTGAACAGCCGCCGGCCGAGGAAATAGGTGACGAGGATCGTCGCCGACGCCGACAGGACCGGCAGGATTCGCACGGCGAAGGGCGTCATGCCCAACGCGGCATACGAGCCTGCGAGCAGCCAGAAGTACAGCGGCGGCTTGTCCGCGTACATCCGGCCGCCCAGATGGGGCACGAGCCAGTGGCCGTCGTCGAGCGCCTCGCGCGCGACCTCGGCGTACCTCGGCTCGTCCGGGGCCCAGAGGTCCCATCCCCAGAAGTTGACGAAGAAGCTCCCGACCGTCAGAACCAGCAGAACGATGGGGAGGAGTTTGGAGCGGGCGTTGCCCTCGAGCGTCATGTCAGCGCCTGCGTGCCGGCGGTGTGTGTGCTCCCGGGCCTAGTCGGCGGCCCCCTCCGCCTGGGTGGCCTTGTAGAGGTCCTCGACGCGCTTGGCCACGTCGCGGAAGCCGATGTCCTCCGAGTAGATGATCTTGAGCTGCGCGAGCGCCTCGGCCGCCTTGCCCATGTCCTCGTAGGTCCGCGCGAGGTTGTAGATCACGTCCTTCTTGACGGAATCCATCGAGTACATGCCGCCGAGCGCGGCCTGGAACTGGTCCACGGCGAGATCGAGCAGTCCCTTGCGGCGGAAGCACTCGCCGAGGTAGTTGAGCGACATGGCCTGCTTCTGGGCGCTGTTCTTCGACTGCTGGAACTGCTTGATCGCTTCGTCGAGCCGGCCGTCCTGCATCAGCGCGTAGCCGTACTCGAAACGGAGCGGCATGTTGCTCGGGTACTTCTGGACGCGTACGGCGAGGTCCTTGAGCATGAAGCGGGTCTTCTCGCGCGCGATCGTCTCGGCCGCGGTCTTGAGCGCGGCGTCGTCGGGCCGTTCGGCCGCGGCCGTCTCGGCCTGGGCGATCTGGTGGTCATACTTCTTGACGATCACCCGGTAGCGGAGCTCGGGCAGGTCGGGATCGCCCGGATTGAGCTCGATCGCCTCGTCGAAGGCGGCCGTCGCCTCGTCGTACCGGTGCGCCTCGAGGTACTCGTTGGCGAGCCGTTTGACCAGGTCCACGTTCTCGGGGTTCTCGGCAACGCGCTTCTTGTAGTCCTCGATCAGCGCGGCGCGGTCGTCCTCGGTCTTCTCCACCCGGACGCGCTTCTCGGTGAGCTTCGCGCCTGCCTCGTCCTTGAGGCTCGAGCGGTACGAGGAGGTATCGTCCCAGTGGCCCCGGCTGATCGTGGCGAGCGCGGCAAGGTCGTGCAGCGCCTTGAGCCCCTCCTTGTCGTTGGGCTTTTTCGCCAGGACCTTCTGCCAGGCCTGTTTCGCCTCCTCGATGTTGCCGTTGGCGCGGTACATCTCGCCCATGAGCCGCTGGTTCGCCTCGCTGTCGGGGTTGGCGCGGTAGGCGTACTCCATCGAGTTGACGGCGACCTCGGGCATCTCGAGCCGCACGGCGGCCTTGGCGTGCGCCTTGAGCGCGGCGGTGTTCGTCGGGTCGCGCTTGAGTATGCTCTCGTAGGCCCGCAGCGCGGCCCCGTGCTGGCCGAAGCTCTCGTTCCAGAACGCGATGACCCAGGCCGGGACCGACACGAGACCGGCGCCGATCTTGCGCAGCGCCACCGAGGACTTGCCGGCGTTCCATTTCTCGACCTCGATCTCGCGCAGCTTCTTGCGGGCGGCCACCAGCGTGGGCGCCAGCTTCAGGGCCTGCAGAAACAGCGTGATTGCGTAGTCATAGTTGCGCTTGGTTGCCGCATCCAGACCCCGCTCGTACAGGTCTACGGCGCGCTTGGGGACCGCTTCCTTTGGCTGGACGGCGTCGGCCATCTAAATCTCCTCCTGGGGCGTCACGTGTGCCGTGCCTCTCCCGTTACATATATAGACGCCGGACACGCTCCTGTCAATTCGCAAAATGTGCCTGGGCCCCGGCCCGCACCCGGGCAACGACCAGAGCTCCGGAGACCGCGGGGCGCCCGGGCCCGGAAAGAGTGGCGGCCCACCGAGGGAACCAGGTGGGCCGCCGTCACCAGAGAGAAGGTTGGGTTGCCGCCTCCTAGGTGAGAGGAGGGAAGTCGTTATATGTCTATTCATTGCGGGATGAAACGGGCGAGCCTTGCGGTTGGACCTGCATCCCCTGCCTATCCGGCCGCGTCATTATTATGCAGCCTTCAGCTGCGGTCCTCATCGCCCTGTTTCATCCGTGAGGGCCGGATTTCTCCTTTCCTCACTCCCCTCAACTGCAACCCGCGCCGAAAAGTTCCCCGCCTTGCCCTTCCGGGCCGCGCGCCCTAGAATACGAGCCGGGACGGGCCGGTTCCCTGGAGCTTGAGCGACACAGGAGCAACTTCCGACGGCCCCGGCGCGTTCAACCGGCAGGACCGGCGGCGGCATTCCGCGAGAGGCCTTATGGCTCGAATCGAACAGTTCAAGTACTTCGACCCGCTCAACCTCAGGAAGCTGCGCAACATGAACCTGGTGGCGCGCTTCCTGGTCGAGGGCTTCATCACGGGTCTGCACCGCAGCCCGCACAAGGGCTTCAGCGTCGAGTTCGCCGAGTACCGCCAGTACGTGCTGGGCGACGACGTGCGCCGCATCGACTGGAAGGTGTGGCCCAAGACGCACAAGCTCTACGTCAAGGAGTACCAGGAGGAGACGAACCTCCGCTGCTACATCCTGCTCGACGTGAGCGCCTCGATGGGCTACGGCACCGGCGAGGTCACCAAGCTCGAGTACGCGTCGTACCTGACCGCCGCGATCGCCTACCTCATGACCAAGCAGAACGACAGCGTCGGGCTGATTCTGTTCAGCGACGGCGTCTCGACCTTCATCCCGCCGAAGTGCTCGCCCGAGCACCTCAAGAACATCCTCGTCAAGCTCGAGCACGTCGCGCCCGCCAACCCCACCGACGTCTCGCGCGCCTTCCACGCCGTGGCCGAGCGCGTCAAGCGCCGCGGGCTGATCATCGTGCTGTCGGACCTGTACGACGAGCCGGACAACGTACTCAAGGCGCTCAAGCACTTCCGGCACAAGAAGCACGAGGTGCTCGCGTTCCACATCTTGGACCACGCCGAGCTCGAGTTCCCCTTCGACGGCGTCGTGCAGTTCAAGGACATGGAAAGCGGCGAGTCGGTCCAGCTCTACCCCCGCCACCTGCGCGACGAGTACCTGGCCAAACTCCGCGACTTCATCCGCACCTACCAGCGCCGCTGCTCCGACAGCGACATCGAGTACATTCAGGTCGATACCAAGACGCCGTATGATCTGCTCCTGGCGTCGTACTTGAGCAAGCGGAGCATGCTGGGATAGGAGTCTCTCGCAGAGACGCGGAGCACGCAGAGATGGAAAACACCGCTCGCGCAAAACGGCTCTGCGGTCTCTGCGGCTCTGCGAGAGATCATTCTTCGAGACGATTCACGATGCGTGTGATGCCGTTCTTGAGCAGCGCCTCGTTGAAGTTGATGAGCAAGCCCAGCCGCTTGTCGGCGACCCGCAGATAGGTGAGCAGTGTCTTCTTGAAAACGGGTGTGATGCGCTCGACGGACTTCAGCTCGACGATGACCATGTCCTCGACAATTAGATCCGCACGAAAGCCAACCTCCATCCGCTCCCCTTCCCACTCGACGGGTATGGGCACTTCGTCTTCGACATGCAAACCCCGCTTCCGCAGCTCGTGTGCCATCACCTTCTGGTAAACAGACTCCAGTAACCCCGGCCCAAGCTCGCGGTGGATGCCGATCGCGACGTCAATAATGGTTGCGGACACCTCGTTGTGCTTCATAACAACGCTCCCTTGAGGATCTCTCGCAGAGACGCAGAGATCGCAGGGGAAAGAACAAGTCTCTGCGTGCTCCGCGTCTCTGCGAGAAATCTTCTTCTGAATTGACTTAGCTTACCAGAAGGTGGCAGCCTGCATGGTCGTAAACATTCGCTTGTCCGGGGCCGTTCAAGACGTGGCGGGCAGGACGTTTCGGGCAGGACGTTTCGGAGTTGGCGATGGGGTTTCTGAACCCGTGGTTATTGTTCGGGCTGGCGGCGGCGGGGATACCCGTGCTCGTGCACCTGGTGTTCCAGCGTAAGGCCAAGGTGCTGCTGTTCCCGTCGATCGTCTTTCTGCGCCAGCTCGACAAGGAGGTGGTGCGCCGGCGCCGGCTCGAGCAGATCCTCGTGATGCTGCTCCGGATCGCCGTCCTCGTCCTGTTCACGCTGTTCATCGCCAAGCCGTTCCTGTCGTCGCGACTGTTCGCCTCGGGCGCGTCGAAAGCGATCGTCATCGTCTTCGACGACTCGTACAGCATGCACGTCGTCGAAGGCAAGTCGCTCCACGAGAAGGCGAAGGACCGCGTCCTCGAGCTGGTCGCCACGTTCGACCGCGCCGACCGGGCCGGCTTCCTGAGCGCGTCGGGCGCGGCTGGCCGCTCGCTCAACGACGGGCAGCTCACGACCGACCACGCCGCCCTCGTGCGCCACGTCGAGGCCCTCGGCCGCGGCTACGGCACGGCGCGCCTGAACGCCGCGCTCGCGCGTGCGCTCGACGTGTTGCGTGAGTCCAAGGAGCAGAACCGCGCGATCGTGGTGGTGACCGACCTGCAGCGCCGCTCGTGGGCCGAGCTCTCGATCCCCGACGCCGACGAGGACGTGACGCTGCTCATCGTTAACGTGGCCGGCACGACGGCGCCGGTCAACGCCGCCGTTGCCAAGCTCGAGATTCTCACGACGCCCGACCGCGAGCTGAGCCGCACGTTCACCTTCCGCGCCGGCCTCAAGAATTTTTCGCCTGGCCCATTTGCGGGCACGTTCGCGCTTGCGCCGCTGACCGGACGGAACATTGACACCGGCGCGATCACGATCGGCGCGACGCGCACGCTGGTGAAGTCGCTCAAGTTCCGGGCCGAGCGCGAGGGTTGGTACACGGGCAAGTTCGTCGTCGAGGACGATGAGCTTGCGACGGACAACGCGCGCTTCTACGCCCTCAACGTGGGTCGCGGTATCAAGGTCGGCATCTTCGACCCGAGTCCGCCAAGCCGCGACGTTCGTGAGCTCGACGACGTGTTTTTCCTCGAAAAGGTCCTCGATCCGCTCGGCACGAAGTACCCGTTCGACGTCACCACGTTCGCGGAGCTGAACCGCGCGGCGCTCGAGAAGCTCGACGTGGCTGTCTTCCCCACGGTGCCGGCGCTCACGAGCTTGCCGCACATCGAGCTCAAGGAGTGGGTCCGACGGGGGGGCCGGGTCGTCTGCTTCCTGCGCAAGGACGCCGACGCCCGCCGCGCCGTGGACCTGTTCGAGAAGGAGATCACGCTCGGCGAGGTCGAGCAGCTCCTGGCCAAGATCGGGTCGGACCAGCTCGGACTCGGGCGGCTGCTCTTCGACGTGGACGTGTTCACCCGGACGCCGGTGGCCGTGGCCGAGGGATCGCCCACGCTTGTGCTCGCCGCGTTCCAGGATGGGGCGCCGTACATCGTCGAGCGCGACGTCGGCGACGGCAAGGCCATCCTCTTCGCGTCGGGCTACGACCTCGACTCGACGAACATCGCGCTCCGGCACGCGTCGCTGCCGCTGATGTACACGCTGCTCTTCCGGATCGCGCCCGAGCAGGCCTCTCGCTCGTACACGGTCGGCGAGGTGCTGGCCGTCGGGGCCGACTGGCGCACGTTTGGCAACCGGCTCGTCAACCCACTCGGGGAGCCCGTCGAGCTCGGCGAGAACGTGGCGCTGTCGATGCCCGGCGTGTACGGCCTCCGCGCGGGCGTGGGTGAGGCGGCGCGACTCGAGTACTTTGCCGTCAACGTGGACACGGCCGAGGGCGACCTGGCGCGCTTCACAACCCGGCGCCAGCTCGAGTCCATCGTGCCGTTCGAGAAGTGGGACCTCGTCGGCGCGGACCGCGACCTCGGCCGGACGCTCCGGGCGCTCGAGCAGGGCGCGCCGTTGTGGAACTGGTTCCTGTACGCGGCGTTGATCGTTTTTCTCGTCGAGGTTTTCATGGCAAACAAGGCGGGGCAGAGGGTCTAGGTAGGATGCGGCTCAGGTTGCTGACAGAGTTCCAGGACGTGCCGCTCAAGGTCGTGCTGCCCCTCCTGCTCGTCGCGTTTGCGGCTGCGATGGTCTTCGCGCTGTGGACGTACCGGCGCGCGCGCCGCGTGGTCCAGCCGGTGTGGTACTCGACGCTCATCGCGCTGCGGTGCCTCGCGGTGCTCGTCCTGTTCCTGTGCGTGCTCAAGCCGGTGGTCGTCGCGCCGGAGGAGGCGCCGCGCCGCGGGCGCGTGGCCGTCTTCCTCGACAACACGGGCAGCATGGCGCGGACGAAGGACTCGCTCGGCGGCGCGCGGCTCGACGCGGCCAAGGAGTTCCTGTTCGGCTCGGGCGACGTGCTCGGCGGCGTGCGCCGCCGCTTTCATGTCAACCTCTACGCCTTCGGGGAGGCGGCGACACCGCTCAAGAATGCCAGGGAGCTCGGCGAGCCGGAGGACGTGACCAACCTCGGCGACGTGCTCGACACGGTCGAGGCGCTCGCGGCGGCCGGCGGTCTCGACGCGGCCGTCATCGTCTCCGACGGCGTCCACACCGCGGGCGAGGAGGGCCCGCTGCTTGCGCGCGCCCTCAGCGTGCCTACGTACTGCGTCGGCGTGGGCGAGAAAGGCTCGGCGGCCGGTGCGGCGCCTGACGTGGCGGTCACCGAGGTTGTAGCCAAGCGCACGATGTATGCGGGCACGCGCACGACGATCAACTTCACGGTCGCCAAGCAGAACGTGCCGCGCGGCGAGGTGCGCGTCGTCGCCACCGACGGCACGAGCGCTATCGGCGAGACGACCGTCGAGCTCTCGGGCGCTGAGGGCACCGAGCGCTTCTCGATGGAGGTCACGCCGCGCGAGACCGGCCCAAGGCGTTTCACGCTCACGGCGACGAAGCTTTCCGGTGAGAAGATCGTCGCCAACAACAGCCGCTACTTCTCCGCGGCGGTCAAGGACCCGGACCTCAAGGTGCTGTACTTCGAGGGCCGGCCGCGGTGGGAGTTCAAGTACCTGCGCCGGACGATGGAGGAGACGCCCAACCTGCGGCTGGTCTCGGTGGTGCGCACCGCCACCGAATCCTTCTACGTGCAGGGCGGCGACACCGACCTCGACTTCAGCGCCGGCCTGCCCAAGGAGCTCAGGACGCTGAAGGAATTCAACGTTATCGTCCTCGGCGCGGGAGGGACGGAGATTCTCTCGACGGCCGACGTTGCCAACCTCGCCGCATACATCGAAGGCGGCAAGGGCCTTATCGTGCTCGGCACGGAGGACCTGGCGTCCTTCAAGGGCACCCCGCTCGAGAAGGCGCTGCCGCTGCATCTCGAGAAAGGCCGCACGCCGGAGCGGTTCGAGCTGGCCGTCACGCCCGAGGGCGCACGCCACCCGGTGCTCGCGGGCGTGGCCGAGAAGCTGAAGGACGACGCGGCGCTGCGCACGCTGCAAGGCCGTGTGCTGACGGGCCGCCAGCGCGGCGGCGCCACCGTCCTCGCCACGGCTCGACCGAGCTCGCCGAGATCCGACGGGACGGATCCCGTCCTCGCCGGGCAAAGCCCGGTCATAGCTGTTCAGAACTACGGCAAGGGCCGCTGCCTGCTCATCACGGCGGACAACACGTGGCGCTGGTACCTGCACCTGCAGCAGCGCGGCTACGAATCGCTCTACGCCACGTTCTGGCTGCAGGCGGTGCGTTGGGCCGCCGAGATCGAGCCCGGCGAAAAGGCCAAAGCCTTCCCGATCGCCGCCTGGACCGACAAGGACTACTACGACCCCGGCGACGAGGTCGAGGTCACGCTCGAGACCGAGGAGGCGATTGACAAGGTCGCTGCCGTTCTCAAGCGCGGCGGCGAGGAGGTCGGTCCGCTGCAGTGGCGCGCACGCGACGACCGGCCCAACACCTACACGGCTACCCTCCAGCCGGCCGACGTGGACGAGTACGAGATCGCCGTCCGATACGGCGCCGAGGGCCGCTCGCTGCACTTCGCCGTCGGCGACCCGCTGCTCGAGCTCACCGACACCGGCCTCAACGAGAATCTTTTGAAGGGAATCGCGCTGCGGAGCGGCGGCCGGTACTTCGACCTGACCCAGGGCACGGACCTCGTCGAGGCGCTCAAGCGCCCGACACGCCAACCGCTCGCGGCGCGCGCCGAGATCGGCATCTGGGACACGCCGTGGCCCTTCCTCGTCTTCATCGCCCTCTGTTCCGCCGAGTGGTTCATCCGTCGCTGGAAGCAACTGACGTAAGAGGAGTCTCTCGCAGAGGCGCAGAGATCGCAGAGGAAAGACTCGGGCTCTGCACGCTCTGCAGCTCTGCGAGAGAAGTGGTTCTCATGGCTCCCTTCAACTGCTATGCTTTCGCTTGGATCTTCCTGGGCACGGCGTGTGATGATTCTGGTGGTTGACATTGGAAACACGAAGACGGCGGCCGGGTTGGTCGAGGGCACGGACGTGCGTGCCCGCGCGAGCGCGCCGACGGATGCGAAGGCCGCGGTGCGGGCGATCTGGGCCGAGCTGCGGAAGGCGCTTGGCGGGAAGCCGAGCGTCGAGGGCGCGATCGTGTGCTCGGTGGTTCCCAAGGCGACTGCCCCGGCGATGGCGGCCATCCGGGATCTGGCGGGCGTCGAGCCGGTCGAGTTCACGGCGGCAACGGCGATCGGCATCACGAACCGGTACGAGCCGCCCGGCGACGTGGGCGCCGACCGGCTGGCGAACGCCTACGCGGCCTGGAAGCTCTACGGCTTGCCGGCCATCATCGTGGACATCGGCACGGCGCTCACGATTGACTGCATCAACGCCGAGGCCGAGTACCTCGGCGGGGTGATCGCGCCCGGCATCGGGATCTCGCTCGACGCCCTGCACAGCCGGACGGCCTTGCTGCCGAAGGTCAAGCTCGAGCCGCCGCCCCGCGTGCTCGGCACCACGACCGTCACCTCGATCCAGTCGGGCATTACGCGCGGGCATACCGTGATGATCGCCTCGCTCGTCGAGGCACTGCGCGAGGAGCTCGGCTTCGGCCCGGATGCGCACGTCGTCATCACCGGCGGTTACACGGCGGTGCTTGGACCACACCTGCGGCCCATCTCGGCGTTGATTGATCCCGACCTGACTTTGAAGGGGTTAGCCCTGATCCACGAGGCACTGGCGGGGAAGGCGTAGATCTGCGCAGCTCCACGCGCCGGCCTGCCCGTCACTGCGCCGGCCGTAAGTAACCCATCTGCACTCGACGAAAGGGCACGTTTTTTGCCCGGGTCCACGAAACCCTCAACGTGCGGGCGGCGTTGTAGATAGCGAGGCTGACAAGCCAACGCAGCAATCCTGCTCGACATGGCGTCGAGCGGGACATGAGCAGGGCCGCTCCCCGGGCGGGAGCGGCCCTCGCACTTGACGCAGGCAGCGCGCGCCCTAACGCATCCTCAGGATGTGCGCGCTGTCACGACCTTCAACTGCCGTGCCACTGTATTCCTCCTTTAGATTCCCGGTCAGAACCAGGGGTATCGTTTGCCCCGCGACCTCGCGAAGGTCCAGGGTCTCGATTAGCGCGCGCGTTCGGAACTTCAGCAGCAGGTCCGGGCGCCCGTCGCCGTCGAGGTCGTGGTGGTTGGCGGGGCTTCCATCGAAGGGCGAACCGACATCTTCATAACGCCAGCGGACCGGAGCCACTCCTTCTGCGATTCCTGCCCGGCCGAGCCGGATGGTATCCGGGTCAATGCGTGTCACGTCAAGCTCCTCGGTCCCTAGGACCGCGACGGGCAGCACGCCCTTGCTTTTCACGTTGACCGGGTTCCGCTCGGAACCGGGCTTGATGTCAACGAGCACCGGGACAAGCACTGCGGCGGGGTAGGTGACGTCGAACTCGACGCCGCCGACCAACTCGCCCGGGCTGGCGAATCCAAACAGCGGGTGCTCGCCGATGAGGCCCCCGTGCCCCTTCAGCTCGACGAGCGGCGGCCCGGCGGGCTGGTCCGGCGCCTGGGTGCCGGGGGGGAAGGCATAGACGGGGTACTCGTCCGTCACGCCCCCGTGCATGACCTCCAGCGCCGCCTCGAACCGCCAGAAGATCGTCGCGTCGTTCGACGGTTCCATGTTGCCCATCGGCCACTGGAACTCGACGAGCGCTTGCTCAACGGCTCCGATCACTTCGTCGAACGAGCGTCCGCCCCAGTAGCGGGGCACCTGGTCGCCCGGTTCGAGGAACCAGAAGCTCATCGCGCCTTTGCCCATCGTGCCGCCCGACATCGGGTGCAGTGGCGGGAGCTGATCGGCCGCGTTGGTGACCACGATCCTCGGCAGGGTGAGGATGAACGGGAAGTACTCGTCGGCGCCCATGTCGGCTGTCGCTGTCCCGTCGGAATCGCCGTCGATGACCCGTGGCTCGTTCTCGAAGTCCGTCGGCGGGAGCTCAGGCGCGCCGTTCATGCCGGCGTCAATGCACGGCGAACTCGCCTCAAGGTGGAAGTTCGCGCTCAGAAGCGGATCCGCATTGATGTTGCTGCCCGTCAAGAGGTTGTCCCCGTGGAGCACGTAATAGTCACCCACGTCGTTGTTATAGATCTTGACAACCGGGCGGAAGCGAGGCACGGCGCCGGCTTGGCCGTCCTGCACCCACAGGTCGGCGGCCCCGTCGGCAACGTTGCCCCACATGATGTTGTTGAACACGTAGGCGGCCCCGGCGCCCGGCGTGTTGAGAAAGAGCCGGACGCCGCCTCCGGCCGCCCCCCCGGCCGAGCTGAAAGCCGAGTTGCCCGTGATCGTGTTGTTCGTAAGCAGGATCGTTCCGTCGGGCCCGGACGTGATGTTGACGCCGCCACCGTCGGCCATGGCCACCGCAGTCACCGCGTTGTAGGCGATCACGTTGTTCCACAGCCTGATGAACGTTTCACCCGTCGAGACGATCCGCACGCCCGCGCCGAGCCCGCCGGCCGTGTTCGTATGGAACACGTTTGACGCAAGCGTGATTGGCCCCCCGAAGTCGGTGTCCGCATACAGCGCGCCGCCCATGACGTCGGCGTGGTTGGCGTAGAAGCGATTCGTCTTCACGTCGATATGGCCGGTGACCGTCGTCGCGTAGAGTCCGCCGCCCTGGCCCATGAAGCCGCCGCCGCCGAGCGCGATGTTGTTCTCGAACGTGCTGCGCTGCACGAGAACGAGGTCGCCCTTGAGGTACGCGCCGCCGGCGTCGGCCGCCGTGTTGTCGTTCACCCAGCCGCCTGCGAGGGACGCCGTCCCGTTCAACGACACCGCATAGAGGCCACCGCCCATGCTCGACGGGGCGTCGTTGCCGGTAAACGTGTTCGCGTTGAACGAGAGCGTGCTGTACGAGGACTGTGCAAAGACGCCTCCCCCGTCCCATCCCGACGAGTTGTTGTGGATCGTGTTGCTCGTGAAGTACATCGGCGCGTGCTCGGACCACGCGCAGACACCACCCCCGAACATCCCAGCAGCGTTGAGCAGGACGGTGCAGTCCGTCAGCGTCAGCATGCCGCTCGTGGACCGGGCCCAGAGGCCGCCGCCGTCGTACCCGGCGGAGTTGTCGTAGAACGAGCAGTTCATCACGGTGATGAGGCCGACCTCGGACCGGAGGTACGCGCCGCCGCCGTTGGCGACGGCGCCGTTGTCGCCGAAACCGCAGTCCTCGACGGTGATCTCGGCGCTCGTCGTGCGTACGCAGAGCCCGCCCCCGCCATGGTTCGCTGAGGCCGAGTCGCCGTACAGGAAAGCAATCCCCGTAATCGTCACGTTCGCCTGCGTGTCAACGATGGCCGACAGGTTGATGAGCAGGTTCGGGCTGCCGTTGGCGATAGTCGTGGTAGCGGCCCCCTCGCCGGCGATCGTCAGTGCGAAGTTCTCGGACGAATCCGGGAAGTAGGTGAGCATGTTGATGCCCGTGGTCGTCAAGTTGTAGTAGCCGGCAGCCACGTTGATCGTGTCGTGCTCGCCGTTGGCCGCAGCCACCCCCAGCGCCCACTGGAATCCGCCGGGGTCTGACACGTCGAATACCTCCGCCTTGCCACTCGACGCCGCGCCAAGTGTGGCGAGCACCGCGGCCACCAGCATGACCCGTATTGTGCCACTCATTGTGGGTCCCCCTTGTTTTCTTCATCCAGGTGAATGCACACTCCCGGCGTCCTCAATGGGCGGTGACGGCGGCATGAACCGGTGCCAGCCCTCGCGGCCTTGGGAGCCCGGCTTAGCCCTGCTGTCCCCCCGCGCCTCGGCCACGCTGGACGAGATGCGGAGCCGGGTGACCTCCACCTTAACTCCCTTCTAATACTACATCTTGACGGCGAGCATGTCAAGCAATTTGTTCCGTTCTTTTGCGCTTCGTCCCCGGCGAGCGGCGGCCTGCGGGAGGTGTACGGGTGGAGTACCAAAGATTGTGTAATTTCGCGGGCCGGTATAGGAATGGGTGTGACCTCATGGACAGTGGGAACCGAACCAGAGGAGGACACACCCATGTCCAGAACGTTGATCGCTCTGTTT
>Ga0180432_10001757_pt1 | contig 33647 bp, 46 predicted proteins | sample SS_ome_10_FD_132414 | JGI IMG/M metagenome (GOLD analysis project Ga0180432, IMG submission 132414) | Hypersaline lake sediment archaeal communities from the Salton Sea, California, USA - SS_1_MS_2 metaG | ecosystem: Environmental > Aquatic > Non-marine Saline and Alkaline > Hypersaline >... | reverse complement strand
TGGTACAGTGGAATTGTATAGAGCACTAAGAGCGTAGAAGGTAAATATGAAAAGATACATGTTTTTGCTATTACTATTTCTGTATGGATGTCAAGAAATTGAGTACTCAGAAGATAATGTAATTGAAGAATACATCGAAGAGATGATTGAAGAGAATACAGGAATAGATGTTGACTTATCGCCATTATCTGAAGAAGAGAAAGAAATATAAATCATAAATTAAGATTATACAAAAATGGTGTCTTTAACCTATTCGGGCAAATGAAGGCTAGTTAAAGACACCAAAGACATCATAGAAACATTATTCTATTGTTGTAACGCTTTTTCATGTTTAATGATTTTTAATATTTCTTCAATCATCTTTTGTTGACCGAGCTTATAGAAATATTGATATATTTCATTATCATAGAAAAGTTGTTCAGATAAAGCGTCTTCTAAATTCATATGCATAATAATTAGCGCACTTTCAAGGTGGTCTAAACTTGTAAGTTCCTCATCTTGCCGCATCTCATTATGACATTTTTGCGAAACATTACAGCTACACCCCTCTCCGTGCTTATACGAATCTTTTTCAAAGTTTCCTGGGATACAGTCTAAATTGCTGTTGTAATCCCAATTAACTGGGTGAAGTACTTCTTCTTTACTTTTTTCAACAGATTCTTCTTGCTTTTGAATTTCTTTTTCCAGGTTGTGATGGTCATAAAACTCAAAATCGTTTACGTTAGCGGTCAGCAAAGACAAAGATAGACTTGCCACTGATAAAATTGTTTTTTTCATTATTTCTCCTTAAAAATATTTTTTTGTAACTTTCCAATAAGAGATAGGTTCTTTACGATATTTTTCAAGATCGACTCCCTTTAATTCTGGAATATTTGCATAGTCTATGTTACCTTTACGAGAATACATTGAGAATAGATAATCTCCACCTACGCAATTTTCTCCGTTTGAAAGCGTGTGTAAAGTTTTTTCATAAAGTTTTTCTTGCTGCTTAAGCTCCGATATTTTTTGCTTAATCAAGAATAGACCCTCAGCATATTTAACCCATTCTTCGTACTTTTGGGTATAGTCGTTTTTAGTTTTTTTAGGTGGTTTGATATTTACCACACAGTCCCAAAACTGCTTTTCGACTTCTATGAGTTTATTAATATACTCCTCATCACGTTTGACTGTAACGATTACGCCTTCCCCTTTGTGGTAAGAAAAATAATCCATTTCATCATGACCTAAACATGCAAGCTGATGTTGTACCTGAGGATAGTAATGGGCAGGAACAACACCCATTACCGCCTCTTTATGATCATCAGCGTTGCAGTTTTTTATTTCTACGGCTCGTGTTTTATCGATGTTTATGCCGTCTAAACTAGCCATCATAAAAGGAACAGATGAATGAGTCACTATAGCGGGAGATACTAAAAAACCACTCATCTGTTCGTATTCTCTTCTAGCTACAGGCTCCATTTTATGACCATATTGAGTAGCCGCATTATTGGAATCCCCAGAGAAAATCCCAATCTTTTCTTCCCATAATAAATAGGGAGTCTTAACCCTTCCATCATTTAGTTTAAATTTATTTACTCCCATTAATATAGGGGCATCACTCGCCCCTATATAATTTTTTCTCATCTCAAGCCATTCTGTAGAACCTTGAGTTACCGTATCTATAGAAAATTCTTTATCCATTAGTTTTCTCCTTCTGTATGTGTAGGCGTGATTTTAATCTTCTCGATAAGATTTGGAAACTGATAGTTTTTTATCTCAGATAAAGATTTGATGTTATATGCAGCAAGAATACGATTTTTGATATCTTCTTTGCCATTGAGCATAAACTCTAAAAGTGACACCCTATCAGGTGATATAAGTTTATCTTTAAATTCCTTCTCAGCTTGTGGTTTCTTTTCATTTTCAATGTGTGCTTTCATTGCCCTTTCTCCGTCATCATCATCGCCAGAAATAACCCCTACCATCGAGGAGTACATATATCTTCTAAGATAGGTAATATATGATCCAATACCTTGAATATCCTTCTTAGGAGGGTTTATAGGCATCTTGGACTCTATCCACTCACCTGAGGAATGTGAAAGTCTTGTTAACATAAACATTTCCCCATGGAGTCCGGTATGTATCCGTTGGATAACAGATAAGCCGTTCTTGCATAATGCGGGCCGTGAAGCCTTAACTACTGTGGATAGGTCGCTGTATGTGCTTTTATAGTAAGGATTTTTACTATCTTTGCTAGCAACATCCATGTCCATTTGCGCTTTGCTCAACGCATCGTAAAGATTTGCTAAAGTGTCAGACTCACTCTTGTCTTGTTGTATTTTTTTTGTATCCATATATCAATATCTCCTTTGTGTGGTATGTTAATATGGTATGTTAACATGGTATGTTAATCTTGTTGCTTCATAATACTTTTAAATAATTTAGAAGGGGTAAAAACAACAGCTCGATGCTCTGGAATTATAATTTGTTTAGCGGGTAACTTGGGGTTACGACCGACTTTTTGTTTCCTTATAATCGATTTAAACGAACCGAAGGTCCTAAGTTCTACATTACGGTTTTGGGCAAGACTATTTAGTATTTCTTCACCTAAAAGAGTGACAACTAAATTGATATCTTCTGGATTAAAGCCTGTTTTTTTAGAGATAGAATTTACTAATTCTTTTTTTGTTTTATTTTTTGGTTTATTTTTCATTATTTTCCTCTAGTGTAAAGCGTTTTTCAAAGTGTATATAATCTTCATATACTTCTTTAACACTTTCCAGCAAATTTTTATCGCAATTTTCAAGATTTAACCAAGTTTTTCTTTGTTGTGCGTAACTTCTGTATTGTAATTCTTTTATCATCTTAATCTTTTCTCACTAATAGTTTCCCAGTAGGGATATTTATACCAAACACAGCGCAAACTTCTTCTAAGCACGATTCTAAGTCAGAAATATCTCCTTTTCCATAAAGAATATCTAACATGCCTAGCAGGTGATCATGCGCATGTTCTAAATCTTCCTCGATATCTATTAACAGTTTTTCTATGTTACTCTCCTTGTAATATATACGATAATACAATGCCGACAAGTTTATGTCAACATATTTACAAAAAAAAAACCAAATGGTATAATACCAACTTTTTAACAACATACATAGGAGTAAATTTGGATTTAGATGAATGGATGTGGAGAAATAACTATACATCGTTAAAGTTGGGAAAATTATTAGACATTTCTCAAACTTCAATGGTATGGATTCGTAGAAAACGCAATAGCTGTGGGCTCTTAACAGCTATTAAGATCCATACTTTTACTAATGGGGAAGTTCCTTTTGAGGAATTATTAAAGGATAGCGATAGAGACAAATACATTAAATGGTTTGCGAATCATAGGAAATCATTAGAAAAGTTGACCATGAATAAAAAATGAGTTTCTTGTTCATTTTTAAATAAATTCAGGGTATAAAACTTATCTAAAAAAAAGGCAGAGATTTTAATCTCCGCCTCAATATAAACACAATATAAATACCATATAAACACCCTGTTAATCTACTATTAGGGTATAGATACAATATAAAGATATCGTACATGTGTATTTATTGCAACAAAAAAGGGGTGATAAATATGATTATTCATAATAAAAATATTCTTACAATAAATTTCTTATGCAAAGGAGGTGAGTAATGAATAATAAAAATGGAAATGTGTATCGATGTCCTCATGATAGTGACCATCCCTTTACTATTATATCCAACGAATTGTTACGAGAAAATAGTCTTTCCTTCGAAGCTTTAGGATTACTCTGTTATCTACTCTCTCATTCCTCTGGTTGGAAAACTAGACGCTCTTATATTTGTAATGAAAGAGGCATTGGTAAAGATAAACTCAAACGAATCTTCGATGAGCTAATAGAGAAAGGCTATATGAAAATGGTCTTTTGTAATGATAGAAAAGGGCATCGACAGACTAGTTATTGGTACTCGGAAAAACCAAAATTCAAAAAAATTCTACCACAGGCGGGTTTCCCGCCTCCGGTTAAACCGCACCCGGAAAACCCGCCTACTAAAGAAAGAACAAGTAAAAGAATAACAAGTATAAAGAATAATCCTCCTCTTACTCCTCCTTTGAAGAATTGCGAGAAGAAGGAAAAGAAGTGTGAGAAGAAGGAAGAGGATTCTTTTTGTAGAGAGAAAAAACTCTATGATGTCAAAAAACGGTGGTATAACGAGAAACGTAATCCATTAGCATGTGAAAGAGCATTCAAAGAATATGAACGACAACCCAAGGGATCAGTTAAAAATATCTCCAGTTGGTTAGAAGCGGTATATAAACAAAAATTAGAATCTCTAGATAGCGATTCATTAGCAGAACATAGAAAGAATCACCTTCATAAATTCCCTAACATCGGGATCGTACAGGGTAACTATGCATATTTTCACTCAGGAGCTTTAGAAAGAAAATGTAGCCTTAGAGGCAATGACGACATATGGAAAACTCTTGGGCTTTCCATGAAACATTATCATGAACATATCCGCAACAATAAAAATTAATATGCATTTCTCCATCCCAGGAATACCACATTCTCAAAAAAGAGCCCGAAAAGGAAAATATGGGTTCTATAACCCTCAATCTCGTGAAAAGAAACAAGTGCAATATTATCTGTTAGCTCAAATGAATGAGAATGGCTTTAAAATGCTATGTAACGATCCAATAAAGGTTAAGGTAACATTCCATATGCCAATCCCTAAAAGCTTCTCTAAATCGCTTAAAAACAAGTTAAGAGAATCGCCACATCCTCACATTGTAAAACCAGATATCGATAACTTAATTAAATTTATTCTCGATTGTATGACAGGCATCGTGTATCAAGACGACAATTGTATCTATCGCATTTCATCTTCCAAAACCTATTCTCAAAACCCTTCAACTAAAGTATTCTTATCCAAACTATAATAAATTATATCTTGATAAATTAAAAAATACGGTGTATACAAATATTTTTTTATTCTAATCGTTGGTTTACATGGCAAAAATTGAGTGTTTAAAATATAAAGTTCTAAATAAAGGCTCTTTAGAAGGATTCGCCAATATATTTGTTCCCTCGTGGGGTATCGAAATAAACGGCATTGCTATCTTTCGTAAAAATGGAAAAAGATGGGTCAATTTTCCCTCCAAAGAATATGAATCTGACGGCGTAAAGAAATACTATCCGTACATACGCTTTAAAGATGATAAACATAAAGATCTATTCGACTTTGAAGTAATAGAAGCCATTCAAGCTTTTGGACAGGATAACGCACAACAAACATTTTAAAAAAAGAGGTAACAGTGACTAACGATTGGAAAGATATAGAAAAAGAGCAACCTGATTACAACGCTCCTTGTGAATACGTAATAGAAGTTAGATGCTGTGGTTGGTACAAACCAGATAATGGTAGACATACCTTTGCTGCAGACGATAGACAAGCCCCTATTGCTCATGTTTCAAAATGGAAACCTTGGGAAAAAGGGGAAGAGTGGGAAAAAGGAAAATTTCTTGTTAAAGAATTCAGAGAAAAACAAAAAAAACAAAAGGATATTACATGAACTATATTATCGTTCTTACTTATCGCGACGAAAAACAAGTACACATCGAAATAAAAGAAGATCAACTCAATTCTTTCATGGAGGCAATGAAAAATAAAGAATTATTCTGGCAAGAACATAAATATAATGGCTTCTACGCGAATATGGACGACATCAGATTTATTCATGTAGTAAAAAAAGAAGATGAAGAAAAGCCGCAGCCTAAAAAAGAAGTAAGCTCTCCACACAACGTTTCCTTAGAAAATGAGCAGTAAGGGTGGTATTTTTCTACAAAAGATAAATATCTTAGCGTGGGGGTGCCCCCTTAGCCCCCATTCTATTTATGGCAGCTATGAATAAAAAGAATAAAAAGAATAAAAAGAATAAAAAGAATAAAAAAAATACCCCTGATAAGACTGAGTGGATTAGTATGAAAAAAACACGCAGTCAAAATTATGGCGGTAGACCCCCTACCTCGATTAACTGGAAATTGGTAGACTCACTTTTAGAATCAGGATGCCTCGGTACACATATAGCATCTCGCCTAGGTGTCTTACCCAGAGTGTTATACGAAAGATGTCTTAAAGAGAAGAAAATGAATTTTAGTGCTTACCAGCAGATTAAACGTCAAAAGGGTGACTCTTTCTTACATGAAACTCAGTACAAAATGGCGTTAGATAAAGATAGAGGTATGCTTATCTGGCTTGGTAAACAACGTCTAGGCCAAAAAGAAGATCCAAGAACTGAAGTAGAATTCGGTGGAGAACTAAAAAAGTTTATAGATTTCCTTAAAAATAAATATGATGATGAGGACGATGGCAAAGAAGGTAACGAAAGAATTGACCTATAAGCAGATTCCTAAAGAAGAAAAGATCAACGGATGGGTTAACTCTAACAAATATTTACCTGTCGAGTATGAACTAGTAAACCTAAAACAGTTTAAAGACTCAGAAGTAAAAACTGGTTGGTGGACAGGAATAGAATGGACCGGCAGGCTCCTTCCAAAACGTAAGTATAACTGGTGGAGACCGTCAAAAAGAGTATTCGAGTATTAATGAAAGATTTAAGTCCCAAACAGCAAGATGCATTTTTAAACTCTACGGCTCGTATAAACGTATTTGAAGGAGCCGTGCGTTCAGGAAAATCGTTCGTTTCCTTATTACGATGGATAGATTTTTGCGCCAATGGTCCTAGGGGTGCCTTGATAATATGTGGAAGAACCGATAAAACAATAAAACGGAATATAATTCAGCCTTTACAACAGCTTGTTGGTAATGCAGTAGTATATAAGCAGGGTAAAGGCGAAGTACAACTTTACAATAGGACAATGTATGTTGTTGGAGCTAATGACGACAGAGCGGAAGCTAAGATTAGGGGCTCGGAATTTGCGGGAGCGTTGGTTGATGAAGCTACGCTCATTCCCGAGAATTTTTTTAAAATGCTTTTATCTCGTCTTTCAATTCCTGGGGCTTGTCTATTTGCTAGTACTAATCCCGACTCTCCTTATCATTGGTTTAAGCGGGACTTTATTGATAGGGCTAAAGAACTGGATCTTAAAAACTTTAAATTTTGTATCACAGACAATCCTTCGTTATCCAAAAAATATATAAAAGATCTATCTTCTGAGTACCAAGGTCTGTGGTATAAACGTTATATCGAAGGGAAGTGGGTATTAGCTGATGGGGCGGTATATGATTTCTTTGATGAAAATATGCATGTGATTCCTAACCCACAATCACCAGCAGAATACTACATCATCGGCATTGACTACGGAACTACTAACCCATGTACCTTCGCCTTGATAGGCTATAACTCTGGAGCATATCCAAATATGTGGCTTGAAAAAGAGTACTACTATGATTCTAAAATTGAGTTACGGCAAAAGAGCGATTTCGACTATGTTAGAGATCTAGTTCAATTTATGGATGGGTATTATGTTAAAAATATTTATGTGGATCCTTCAGCGGCTTCGTTCAAGCAAGAGCTTGTAAGAAATGGTATAGGAGGAGTAGTAGATGGCGATAATGATGTTCTCAAGGGGATTCGTTTCGTTAGCCTGCTTATGACCAATGGTACTTTTAAGGTATGCTCTAACTGTGAAAACTGTATAAAAGAGTTCTCCACATACCTATGGGATTCTAAAGCTTCAGATAGAGGCGTAGACAAACCTATTAAACAGAATGATCATTGCTTAGATGGTATTCGGTATGCCCTTACTACAGCCTTTTTTGAACGTAGCGGTCCTCGTATGACAGAGGAACATGCGGATTTATTAGAACAAATGTATCGTAGGTGATTTGCCCTAATTGTCCTATCCCTCTTATATTTCTTTTTAATCATAAGCAAGTAAGTCAAAAAAAGCTTGTTCATCTGTGAGTGTCTTTTTTCCAATATAATTTAATATATTATCTTTAAAATCGCTTATCGGACTTTTGCCCATAGCATACATCTCTATTTAAAGATGTGCATAGAAATGAAAGGATTGACAAAAGTAGTTGTTTGTTCTTGTCTAAGGAGCTGAAAATAAACGGATTATAATGAATTCTGAGAGGGAAATTAAGCGGAACAACACTTATTTAAAATCGATTATCGGACTTTTGCCCATAGCATATGTCTCTATTTTTCGATGTATCAAGGTATGATACAGTTTGTAAAAATTAAGGTAGAATAAAAATTTAAATACATTTATATTGAAAATTAATATATATTTTAAAATTTCTAATGTATAAATGGCTAAGAAACCAACCAAGAAAGTTAAAATTGCAAAGAACGTAAAAGTTTCAAAAGCAAAAGAAACTAAAATGAAGAAAAAACCAGGTGGTTCTAACGTTGGTAACTACAAAAGTGTAGCTAAAGGTAACTTTGCAGGTCCAAAGGGCGGCGCACCACAAGGTAGTTTTCCCATTAATTCATTAGCAAGAGCTAAGAGCGCATTAAAATTAGCACACAATGCACCTAATCCTGCGGGAATACGTGCAGCTGTGTTTAAAAAGTATCCAGAGTTAAAAACTCGGAAAAAATAACAGGTTATGTAAGTAACAACTAGCGGGTTTGGAGATTGATCCCTCCTTAGTTATGCCAATACATAGCGCCCGCACCTTTATTGGAAGGTCAAGGAAACTTGTAAAACATAAAGGTGCGGGCATGAACACAGATTCTCCAAAAAATCTTATTTATTATCACTCTTTATCAGGGAGTGCTAATGTCTGATAACGATATCGTAAAAGAATTTTGCGAACGGTACGAAGAAGCCTATTTAGCATGGAATCCATTCTATCCTTTAGCTGATAGAGATTTACGAATGTATTTAAACGATCAATGGGACGAAAAAGAGCGTCAAAAGCTATTTGAAGAAGGTAGAAATGCATGGAGTTTCAACCTAATACGTAAAAACATCAATATGATTGATGGATATCAGCGTTCCCATAGATTAAGTTCAGTCGTATTACCACAGCAAGCTGATGATCAACAAGGTGCTGATGACTTATCGGACTTATTAATGCATGTGATGGCATCTTCTGATGGGTATAAGTATATTTCTGATGCATTTTCAGGTGCTATTAAAACTGGATGGAATCTCTGTACTGTATACATGGATTATCGAGACGATCCCGTCAATGGAGACATAAAGTTTGGTCGTGAGCCGTACTCAGGGTTTATTGTTGATCCTTATTTTACACGGTTAGATTTAGAGGATTGTTCTTATGTTATAAGACGTAAATATGTCAGTCCTGAACAAGCTGCCTCTATGCTTCCTGGAATGGAGCAAGAAGTATGGGACGTATACCACAAAGGGTGGTCTCGTGATGATAAGTTTACGTGGCTACCATATCAAACACAGCCAAATGGTGAGGAATACATTGCCTACAATGAGTATTACGTACAAGGATGGGAAAAAGTTCCTGTCTTATTAGATACGGATTCAGGTGAGTATACGGAATGGGAAGGAACTAAAGATTCTTTAAATTACCTTTTAGAAACATATCCACAGTTAAAAAAAATCACTAAGCAAAAAAAGTATGTGGATTGTCACATCATACTAAACGATACCTATTTTAAAACTGAGCGTAACCAATATGGGCTAAATGAGTACCCATTTGTTCCTTTTGTGGGAACATTTGAACCAGAGTGCGATTTGTGGCAGTTAAAATTACAGTCGCTTACACGATGTATGGTTGATCCCCAACGTGAGTCTAACAGGCGTTTATCCCAAATGACTGACTTGATAGATAGTCAAATTAATTCTGGGTGGATTGCCGATGAAGAATCTGTCATCAACCCTAGATCATTATTTCAAACAGGCCAAGGTAAGGTTATATGGAGAGATAGAAATGCCAAACCTGGAGCAATAGAAAAGATAGCACCAGGACAGGTACCCCCGTCGATGTTTCAGCTACAAGAGTTATATGCGCGTAGTATGAGCGACATCTTAGGCGTAAACGATGCAGCGTTTGGAATACCTGAATCTGGTAATGAGTCAGGTATCATGATGATGCTTAGACAGGGCGCCGCTGTTACAAACTTACAAGGCGTATTTGATAACCTAAGATTCTCTCAAAAGCATCTTTCTAAGAAAGTACTTAAATTGTTACAGACATGGACACCTGAAAAAGTAGAGAGAATACTAGGCAGAAAGCCATCGCAACAGTTTTATTCTAAAGACTTTATAAAATATGATATCAGTATACAAGAGGGAGTGCTAACTGATACGCAGCGACAAATGCACTTCAGACAACTTGTTGATCTAAAACAGCTAGGAGCGCCTGTATCTGGTGAAATGCTTGCAAAAGCTGCACCACTTCAAGGTAAGGGTGAATACCTCAAAGAGCTACAACAGGCAGAACAACAACAAGCACAAGCAGCCAAAGAGCAAGAGCAATTACAGATGCAAGTACTTCAGGGTCAGATGGAGAATCTTAAAGCTTCTTCTGTGGAAAAAATGGCTGGAGCGAAAGAAAGGTTTACTCGATCAGTTGCTAACATGGGTCTTGAGGACGAAAGGGCTGCTAGAGCGGTTGATGACCGTGCTTCTGCTGCACTAGACAGAGCTAAAGCTATGTCGGAGCTCGCAGATTTAGATGATGAGCGTCTTTTGAAATATTTAAATATCGTGCGAATTATGGAGGAATCCAACAGGCAGTCTGAAGAACAGGTTAAAAAAGATGATGTTGTTATTTCTGCAAGGGGACAAGAGGTTGCAGGACCATCTATACAAAGAGCTTTTCCACAACAGGAAAATACCCTCAATCAAATGATTGGGGAGCAAGATATAAACCAAAACCCAGAGGTATAACATGAAAAAACAAGGATATAACGATCGTTTAGACGAAAGCCTTGGAATGCGTAGAGGAAAAGAGAGCGGTAAAATGCAATCTTATAAAGACCGCCGCGATGAGTCCAGAGGTGCTCGTAGACACGAGAGTAAAAAATCTTCCCATCCTATGAAGAGAGGATCTTCATTGTTTGGAGTAGAAGATAACAAAAAATCTGGAAAAGTCTATTACGTTAGCACAGATGGCGAACAATATGACCTAGACAGAATTAAAAAATATAACTGTGGATCTAAAGGATACCCTAGTGAAGCATACAAATAACAATGGTAAATAAATGATACAAGAGACAGGAGAAACAAGAAACGCGATTATTGAAGATGACAATAAGCAAGTAGAAGATATTTTAAATGCTAATAAAAATATAAGAGAAAAATATTGGATAGTTGTCTTTGCTAAGCCTGCAAAAAATCATGTTGAGGGAAAGCCTGTACTCGTAAAAATCATTAAGCCATACAACGTAAAACCTGCATCTCAAGTAGGAATGGTGATCGGAGAGGTCGACAATACTAAAGGTACTATTGACTGGGAAGTCAATATGCCTGACGTGCCATTTAACTATGAGGGATTACCAGGTACAGAATATGTAAGTGGCGGGGAAAGTGTTGTAGAAACATCAACAATCCCTAACGCGTACATATCGAAATAATAGAGCCGCCTTCTATAAGGGCGAAAGGAGAACTTAGCGTGAGCGAAGAGACAATAACAACGGGCGAAGAACTTCAACAGGACGCCGCTGTAAATAACGAAGAGGTTGTGACTCAAGAATCTGATCAGGTAAAGCAGGTACCCCTCTCTGCCTTAGAATCAGAAAGAGCAAAACGTCAGAGTTATGAAGAAGAAATTAGATTACTAAAGGAAAACTATGAGCTGATGAAGGCCAAGCAGGACTCTCAATCCAAAGTCCCATCTCAAAAGGACGAGTACGATTCATTGGAAGATGATGACATCATGACGGTAAAAGATTTTAAAAAGATCTCCTCGTCAATGAAGAGTCAATTTCAATCTACTGTGGAAGAACTAAAGATGGCTCAAAAACATCCTGACTATAAAGAAGTAATCTCAAAATTTTTACCCGAAGTAATAAAAGAAAACCCAAAGTTGCGTGATACGTTATCTAAAACCCAAGATTACGAATTAGCTTATTACTTAGCCAAGAATTCCGATGCATATCGCTCTGCAAACACTTCGTTACCCATTAATGAAAAAGCCGAAAGAATACTTAAAAATTCTCAGGCTTCTTCTGGATTGTCAAGCGTTGGAGCGTCTACACCGGTTAACAAAGCTAAGAGCTATAAAGATATGAGTGATCAAGAGTTTAGGCAATTAATGGAGCGTAACAGAGAATAAAAGGAATAACTATGTCCAGTTCAATGACAACTACAGCCGTTCTCCCACCAGCAGTGAGAGAATATTATGACAGACTACTACTAATTACAGCGTACCCAACGCTGATTTATACTAAGTTTGCTCAAAAAAGAACATTACCAGAAAAATCTGGTGATACAATCGTATTTAGACGGTACGCTAAATTACCTACAGTACCTATTCCATTAGTGGATGGTGTGACTCCTCCGGGAACTCCATTATCTGTTACTGATATTAAAGCTAGAGTAGGTTTTTATGGTAACTTCGTTACTATCACTAACCAAGTACAGTTAACAGTTGAAGATAGAGTTCTTAATGAATCTTCAAGACTTCTAGCTCAAAATATGGCACAAACAATGGATGAAGTAACCAGAGATGTTTTAGCATCTACTTCTTCTGTTCATCAATGCTTAAATGGTACTAATGGTTCTACTCCTACGGAGTTAACAAAAACAGATATTGACTCAGCCGTTAAGACTCTCTTAGGTAACGATGCGGATATGATTTCAGAAGTAATTACTGGAACAGACCAGTTCGGTACTACTCCGATTCGTCCTGCATTCTGGGGGTATATAGACTCTGCTCTTCTAGACGATCTAGAAGCGGTTGCTAACTTCGTTTCTTCTTCTCATTATCCAGGTAATCAGCAGGCTGTATTAGATTCAGAGTGGGGCGCAACTGGAAATGTAAGATGGCTATATACTTCTGTGGGATCAAAGTCATCTGCAGCTACACCTGTTTATAACAACTTTATTGTTGGTAAAGAGGCTTACGCGGTAGTAAATCTTAAATCTGAATCAGGTGAGTTTTATGTTAAACCTCTAGGTTCTGCTGGTTCTGCTGACCCTCTAGATCAAAGAGGTTCAGTTGGGTGGCAACATCCTTTCGTGGCTAGAATTCTAAACGATTCATTTATGATTAACTTAATGGCCACCCACTCATAGAGGGTTATAGGAAAGGATGATAAAAAAGAGGTTTGGTTATGCAAGTATTGTCACCAGACTCTTCATCCTAATGATATTAAAAAATAAAAAACAGGAGTCAGTAAAATGGCACAATTAAAAACAGTAAGCTGGACAAACGAAGATCCAGCAGTAGCAAGAACCCAATCAGTTGGATTTGCTGTTTCAAGAGTTCAAACTATCGACGTAACAGCTGGTGGTTCTTGGATGTGGGTATATGGTATGCCTAATGGTTATTACATTACCATGTCTTCAGGAAATGTTACCACATCTAACGGATGGACACCTTTATCACAAGAGGCTTTATTTGGTGCACCTATAACAGGTGTAACTTTAGCGGCTGATACAATCTTTACATGTTCGTATCTTGATCAGTTTGACTTAGCAGTAGGAGATACTATTAAAGTAACAGATATTGCAGACGATCAAACAGGCACAACATTAAACGGTACGTATACTGTTAAATCTTTCACATCCTCAGCTATTACCTGCGAAGAAGATACTTCTTCAGGTTATAGCGCTTGGGTTAGTGGAGGATTCGCTTCACAAGTTTCTAATGCAGCAGGTGTTCCTTATCCAGTTGCTAATGTAGCAGTCGAAGGCGGAACAATCGGTACAGGAATGGTTGGAGGAAACGCATCAGATATGGTGGCAGTTTTTGAAGGTGAAAACGTTGTAGTTTAACACTTGGTAGAGGGGGGGGACAGACCCCTCCCTACCATAAAATAATGGAGAAAACATGATTCAAACAATGGATAATACTAATACTGATTTAAGCAAATTAGAATTAGAAAAATTAAAAAACCTTCCTATTGTGGGTGAGCAACCTGCCAGCGAGAAAGAAGAAAAATTCTTAAGAGAATTAGTGGATTACCAATTTCAAAATATTGAAGAACCGGGGTTAGCTATTAAATTCTCTTATGGTGATGCCAAAAGGAGTCATCGTTTTTATATGATGCATGGTGCAACGTATAAGGTACCTAGATTTATTGCTCGACATTTAGAGTCTCGTAGCACACCTTTATATGAATGGAGACCAAATGGCTATGGTTCCCTTGAAAAGAAATTAATAGGTAATAAGCCAAGATTTCAAATGAGACAAGTATTTAACAAAGGTTAAACATGGCAGCAACTTGGACTTTATCAAATATTCAGCAGGCTATTAGGCAAGTTACAGGAAGGTTTTCACCATCGGAAATCTCTAATGACGACTTAAAAAAGCGAATAAATCAGTATTATACTTTGATTTTCCCTGCAGAGGTAAAGCTTGAAAAAAAGCATACATACTATGAATTTGTTACATCTGCTAATCAATCATATTATGATATTCCAGAAACCACGTATACAAACTTTGAGCCACCAGCTACATGCAATAACCTTTCTATGCTGTGGTATCAGAATCCTGCAGAATTTCAGCAGAATAACCCACAGCAATATACTTTTTTGAAACCTTGGACTGGTGATGGTCTCACTCTTTCTTTTTCCACAACATTAACAGGTTTCCCGATACTTCCTGGGACGGTAACCATAACAGATAATGTGGAGTTGTTTGAAGATACAAACACTACATGGACAGAGTCTGATATAAACATCACAGGTAATGCAGGTGGTAATGCTACCATCAACTATTCAACTGGTTCAATCAATGTAACATTTAATACCGCTCCTGCAGATGGAGCAAAGATATATTTAAACTATGTTGTATTTGCGGCTAGACGTCCACAAGCTATTTTAATGTATAATAATCAATTTCAGCTTTGGCCTGTTCCTGATCAGTCTTATATTATTAAGATGGGAGCTTATAGCGTGGTTCAGGAATTAGATCTTGCTACCGATACACCGGCTCTAAATGAATGGGGAAGATGTATTGTGTATGGAACGGCTAGAGATATATTAGCTGACTATGGGGAACTAGATGGTTACGCAGAGATAACAGCTCTTTATAAAGAACAAGTTGCCTATGTATTACGTCGTACAAATGAAAGCTTGCTAAACGTAAGAGCAAAACCAACATTTTAAAGGATAATCATGACTTGGAGCAAAATTCAACCTACCGATACAACTAAAATAAGAAAGTTAGGAGAGGTAATAAGGCCCAATTGGGAAGCAATAGAAGATGGAGACGCTTCGTTTAAACCCAAAGCCCTGAATTTAAATAATAGAACAGTGTCTGGACCTTCCAACGATCCTTCAGCAATAACAAATACGTTTATTCTGTATTGTAAGGAAGATGGTTCTGGTAATCCTGAGCTTTTTGGTATTAATGAAAACATGGTAGTAACACAGTTTACCAAAGGCACACCAACCTTAGCTAATAATGGATCTACTTTCCTTCCTGGTGGGGCGATAATGAAATGGGGAAGATTTAGTATCCCTGCTGGGTCAGTTATAGTTACCGGAATTACCTTTGAAAGCGCATTTAGCAGCACTCCATTTTCATTAGTGGTTAGTCAAACTAAAGAAGGGGGAGCTATCTCTAATAGAGATGTAAAGGTCTATGATTTGACTTCAACAGATTTTACAGCACAAATGTCGGCAGTAAATTCTACAAATGCAACTGAATTTCATTATATAGCCATAGGTATCTGATGAGTTTTAAATCCATGATGATAGCTCCTTTTAAGACAGGATTAGACACCGATGCAGAGCCTTGGCTAGCTCCGGCAGATTCTTTTAGGGAAGCTGATAACCTTCATATTCATCATGGGTATTTGCAAAAGAGAGAAGGTTACTCATTATTTGGTACACTAAGCAAAGGTTTACGTGTAATGGGAATAGAGAGATTCATCAAATCCGATGGTGTAAAAGTTACCCTCGCATTTGACACGGAAAACGCTTACTTATATGACTCTGTTGGTTTAGCATTTAATATTCTAGATAGTGGAACACCAATCTTTGGCAGCGGGGAATTCGATTATATTTGGGGGTGTAACTGGCAAAGTTCTAATGTGGTAAACCGATTATATTTTACCAACGGCTTGGCCCTAACAGGAGGGGTAAACGGCCTAAGATATTTTGATATCACATCACCGACAACTACTACGCTATTAAATCCAACAGTAAGTACAGGTGTAACTCTAGATGGATGTAAACTAGTTTTTACATTAGGACAAAGGCTTGTGTTATTATATACATATGAGTTAAACGGAGTGACACAAGAAACTCATCCACAACGAGCAAGATGGTGCGCTAAGCAAGACCCTAATAATTGGAATGATACTGTAGCAGGGGGTGGTGATTATGCAGACGCAGCCACAGGCGATCAAATTGTTTCTGCTAAAGCTTTAAAAAATCAAATTATTGTATTTTTTACCAATTCTGTATGGTCTTTACAGCCTACCTCTGATCCAAATAGAGCATTTAGATGGGTAAGGTTAAATAATTACCGTGCCTGCGATGGTAAGATGGCTTCAGTAAACTATGATAGGATGTGTATAGGAATAGGTGGCAGGGGAATAACTGCTACTAATGGCTCCGAAACAAAACGTATAGATCAACGAATTGTAGATTTCACTTCGAATACTATTAATTTTGCACAGTTTGGTAAAGTATTTTGTTATAGAAATTATGAAAGCCAACGGTGGTGGACTTTGTTCCCTTCCATTGAGTCCGAAGAAAACAATAAAGCCTTGATTTATGATGATGAATCAAAGGCTTATACCACATATTCCATAAACATGAACTGTTTAGGGTATGGGAATGCTTCTATAGACTACTCACTAGATGATTTTAACGCAGCAAATAACCTAGATTTTAGTTTGAATGAGGTAGATAATTCGTTAGATGATTATCAGCTAGACGAAAGAGAAGATATCTTACTAGGAGGAGATATCTCTGGAAATATCTATCAGATGAATTTAGGTATTAAAGATGTAGAAACCAATATCGCAGCAACTTTTACCACAGCAGCATGGAACCCTTACCAAGGAGAAGGTAAAGAAGCTCAAATGGCTTATGTCGATTTCTACGTTGATACTGAATCAGAAACAAAAGGAACAGTGGAGTTTTATGTTAACGACCAAACTACCCCTTATATCTCTCAGCAGATTAAATTCCTTCCTAACCTTAACTTTGTGGCATCTGTAACATCAGTAGAAGGTTCTTCTCCATGTGTTGTTACAGCTCCAGGACATGGTCTTGTAACTGGGAACAAAGTATTCATCTATGGGAGCACCTTTGATGCACTAACGATAACTGGGATAACACAAGCCAACCCTGCTGTTGTTACCGTAAACAGCATGGGGAATCTTCAGGAAGGTCAGATTATCACTATTACAGGTGTGGAAGGGATGACAGAAGTAAATTACAATGGCACCAATACCTATACTGTTTCAAATATATCTGGTAGTACATTTGAATTAACAGGGATAAACTCTACTGGTTATACGGCGTATACTAGTGGAGGAAATGTACAATGGGGTATGAGTGAAATTAATAGTGGTAATGGATACACTGTAACTGTAATAGACCAAAACACCATAACTCTCAGTGGTGTCGATGCTTCTCTATTTTCTCCTTACACTGGAGGAGCATCGATTTATTTAAAACAATTCTATCAAGATAGGACATGGGTAAGAGCATATGGCGGTGGTATAGGTTACACACACTGGTTAAAAGTTTCTATAGAAGGTGGATCTTCTCTATTTAGACTACATGCTATTAAACCCGCATTCAAACCTCGTGGAAAAAGGATGATTAACTGATGACACTACCAACAAATATAAACTTACCTTTGCCTTCCGATTATATAGATGATCCTGAGCAATTTTTTGAAGATTTAATAAATAAAATAGATTACATGTATGAAAACATTGCTGAACATGTAAACGGTAGCTTCAGAAATAATATGGAAATAGATGGTAGTGAGTGGATCCCTACCTTACAAGGTGATTCTTCAGGTACATTCACTTATACCGAACAAGTAGGATGGGTATTAAGGAAGGGTATTATGACAGATGTATGGGGAAGCGTTTCTTGGTCAGCAACCACGGCATCGGGTAATTTATTCATAGAATTACCTTATCTAGTTACACAGAGTGTTGGATCTCCATTTGTTGGCACGTGTATTACAAGTAACATCACTTATGCTTCTGGAACAAATTCCAATATCAGTGCTCAGCCAGATACTTACAATGGGTACATTATAACGTCAGGTTCAGGGGTGGGAAAAGCTAACTTAAATGTTCCTGCAAGCGGAACGTTAGAATTTCATATACGATATATAGGAGTTTCTGATGAGTAAGATGGATGATTTAAGATGGGTAAGAGCGTACACCTCAGCTTTTATACCTAAATATTTAATAGAGCAGATAAAAAAACGTGACTATGAAGTAGATAAATTCCTTCAATACCAAGAAAAACTCTGTTCTTCAAAAAATCCGCTATCTCACTTGTACGTATTGGCCAATCCTGACAATCTAGTGAAAGGTTTTTTGTGGTTAACCATCGACCCTCTTACTGGCAATATTCTTATTCAAACCTATTCGGTAGATAAAGAATATGTGAAGGATGGGAAAGCAGTGGAAAAGCTAAAGGAGTTCATTTTATCTTTTAAAGATAAGGGCAATTTCAACAAGGTTTATTGGCTTACAGCGTATCCTAAGCATAGTTTAAAGCATGGATTTAAGAAATCAAAGTCCGTACTAATGGAGTATGATGAAAAGATAGACAATAATGAAGATCAAGAACAAAATCAAATTAAAAATATAGAAGAGGAGAAATAAGATGGGACAAACAATGCTTGGTGGAACAGAATTTAAAGAGAATATCGACCTTTTAAATCCCCAACAACAGCAATTTTTGCAACAAATCCTTAGTCAAGCAATGGGTGGGCAAGAAGGAGAATTTGATGCTATGTTTCAAAAATCATTTGTAGATCCATCGATAAATACCTTAAACCGTCAGATTATTCCACAAGTAAAAGAAAGTTTCCTTGGATTAGATGAATCAGGCTCTTCTGCTTTAAATAGAGCGTTAGCACAGTCAGCGTCTGATGTATCTTCAATGTTAGGACAGCAGCAAATGGGACAATTTAATCGATTAATGCAAACAGGTCTTGGTACAAGGAGTTTTGAACCACATTTACAAAAACAAACTGGTTTAGCTGGACCTCTTGTACAAGGTGCAAGTAGTGCATTAGCGGCAGCATTGTTGGCAAGTTCAAGAGATTATAAAGAAAATATTAAACCTTTAAAAAGAGGGTTAGAGGATATTGCTAAAATGTCAGCCTACCAATATGACTATAAACCGGAGATATCCAATTCTAAAAATAATGTCGGTGTAATGGTTGAAGATGCACCAAAGGAAATAGTCAAAGAAACAGAGGGATTGAAAGCGATAGACATGTATGGCTTGGTAAGCGTATTAGTAAACGCAGTAAATGAATTAAATACCAAAGTAGATATGCTTTCTAAAAAAGGAGACTAAAAAAATGGTTTTTGTATCAGAAAAATACCCTGGCTTAGCGGAAGGAATTCAAGGTGGTCTTGGTATACTAAGCAAAGCTCTACAGGATAAACAAAAAAATATAGAACAACAAAATTTACTAAATAGTATTCTGCAGAAATCAGGTTCCAATAGTCAGCCTGAGTATACAGACGAAGAAATTATAAAGATTTCTGTTCAAAATCCTGAATTAGGGAGAATGCTTCAGCAACAAAAAATGCAATCAGATAACATTAATTATCAGCAGCAAAAGTTAGATATTGAAAAAGAAAAAATATCAGATAAATCCAATGAAAAATTATTTGATAAGGTAGATAATACTCGTGATAATATAGCACAGGAAGAACTAGCTCTTTTAAGGATTGAAGATGCATTACAATCCGGAGAAATAAATAAATATACTGATTGGTTAGCTGGACAATTAGGTTTCGAACCAGGTAAAAAATCTGAAGCACAAGTTTTAGAGTCAGCTGCAAAAGAACTATTTGTTAAAGGGCTACAGGGAATCACAGGTGTAAGATTTAATCAATTTTTAGAACGCATGTTAAGAGAAGCGGGAGCAAACGTAGGTAAATCTCCTGAAGCTAACCAAGAATATTTAGAATCTATGTATATGATATCAGATATTAAGAAAAAATATGTTGAGGAATTTGATAAATTACAAGAATCATATGAAAAAAGAGGACTTCCATTGCCTAAAAATGCAAAGAGACTGATATCTGAAAAGTTAAAACCATATGAAAAACAAAAATTACGTGAATATCAACGCATCAAAAAGCAAATAAGAGAAGGAAATGTGCTCGATAATGAAGGGATTCGATTAAGACAGGCTAAAAGATTGGTTGAAGAAAGACCACCTAAAGAAGGTTTTGTCTGGGTTTTACCACCTACAGGAAAAGCTAGAGAAATACCAATTAGTCAAGTGGGATTGGCAACTCAAGCTGGAGGAAAGATAGTTGAACAAGAATAATTTTGACTGGGAACAATATGATAGTTTAGATGTATCGATAGATAATGACACAGAAGATAAAATAATAACTTTTAAGGAAGAAGTAAAAGACTCCCAAAATAAAAGTAATGATTCATTTGACTGGGAACAATACGAAACTATTTCCACTGACACTAAGACAAATACTCCAACAAATACTCCAAAAGATCTATTAAAAGCGAGTGGGACGGTAGCAGGAAGAGGTGCTATATCTTTAGGTGCTGCTCCATTTAAGACAATAGGATCTATTTTAGAAATATTTTCAAAATTATATCCAGAAACTGAAGGAATAATAGGATTACCACAAAGAGCAATATCAAATGCTGGTAGATATATAAGAGAGTATGGAGAAAAGGGCGAAGAGAATTTAAAAAATGTATTAGAAAGTTATTTAGGATCAAGCTCATCAGGTATAGAAGAATCTGTTGCTGAAACCTTGGAACGAATAGGCAGTATATATGGAAGCGGACCTTTTAAAGGTATGGGCGTCCCATCAATTTTGGGCGGAGCAAGCGGACAAGTAGCTAAAGAATTAGGTTTTGGTGAGGAAGTGCAGACTGGTGCTGAAATAGTAGGCAGTGCAGGTAAATCTCTTGCTAAAGGAGCAAAAGCCTTAAAATCTAAAAAAATTGTAGAAAAATCTGGATTAATTCTTCCAAGGATTGTTGATAAAGTTAAAGGTAAAAAAACATTATTTTCTCCTAAAGCATTTAAACAATCAAAAGAGAAGCTATACGATAAAATTAATGAGCAATCGCTAAAGCTAATAAAAAAAATAAAAAATAAATCCTTACCTTTGTCAAAACAAATAGAAAAAGGTATTGATGTTGAAGGTAAAATACAAACTCAATTAAAAAATGTTGATAAGATATCATCAGGATTAAAGAATGAAATTGAAAGCACAGTTATACACAAATATCTCAATGAAGCTCAAAAGAAAATAAATAAAGTGCCCGTTCCTTCCGAAGTTAAACAAGAAATATTATCGTTGATAAAAAAATATAAAAAAAAATACAGCGCAAAGAAAGGTGGATATAGATTTTATACTCCCAAAACCTATGTTAAACAATTTAGAGCCAACAATGAAAATGTTAGAGAGTTATATAAAAAAGGACTTACATCATCAGGGGCAGAACAAATAAATGAATTTTACCAAGGGTTGAATGATTCTATTACTAAAACACTAGAACATGGAACACCAGAATCATTTTCTAAACTTTTTAAAATGAGTAACAAAAATTATTCTCAGCTATCCAAAATTAGAGCTTTTGAAGCAGTACTAGATACAGTGATGACAGATGGCATCATAAATCCTAAAAAACTAACAAAAATTTTATCGAATCCTAAGAAATCAAAATTTATGAATAATGTATTAGGAAAAACAGGAGTTGAAAATCTTAAGCTCATTTCGAAAGATTTAGATAAGGTAAAAAATAATTTAAAGCTAATAGATACACTTGGGCTAAATAATTTCATCAAGTCAAGCTCCTTAGCATATTTATTCAAATCTTTTGGTTTAGGAAAAATTGCTATACCAATACAAGCTACAAATAAAGTTGGACAACTGGCACTTGGAAAATTTCTTATGTCACCTAAATCAACTAGAGATTTTAGAGGTTTTTTAAAAGCTTTAGAATCAGGCAAAAAAGACGTGATTATAACAGCACTTAAGAGATTAGATAAGACTTTTGAGAATGATATGAAAACAAGCAAAGAACTGTAGAAGATGTAATATTATCTAGAAAATTATCTGATCCTAATTTATCTAATGAAGTGGTCGAAGTACCGTTTGGTCATTAGCACAAGATAGTAAAGTAATAGAGACAATACAAGGTAATTCTGAGATAGCACTTTCCCCTCCCGAGAAAATATGATGGTTATTGTAGGAACTAATATATTGATAGTAGATTATATCTCGTTGTCATCAGTTATAAATTTCATTCTTTTTCCTTAAAGGTAAATCCTAGTTCTAAATTTAATGACTCACAAATCCTTTCAAGAATATAAAGAGAAGTATTTCTTTTGCTATCTAGAAAATAGTTTATGGATGATTTGCTAAGGTATTTACTTCTAGTTCTTTTAATATCTTCTATAGTGACTACTTTTAAAAGTTCCTTTAAGAAAATTTCTTTTGATTTTCCACCGATACTAGATTGACTTGAAACCTTTTTTTCAGTAGGAGGTATAAGATGCGAGATACCAATATTAGATAGTGGATTGATACTAATAATTTGTTGTCTTACACACCAATTTAAACACATGTTAAGATGAAGGAAATATTTTTTAACATTATCCCATGGTCTTTCTCTATCAAATCTTGTTGGAGTATTTTTTAGGTCTAAAATAATTGGTTGGATAACCGATAATGAAATCTTACTAATGGTAATGTTACCAGCATGCTTATCCCAAAAATTTATAAAGTTTGATTCATTTGTACCATCTTTTTTTGTTACCAAATGATCTAATTTATATCTTGTTAACAAAACATTTAATGGATAGTCACAATCATCTGTAGTATCATACTCAGTGGGATTCTCTATAATATCTATAAAATTTTCTGCATCTTCTAATTTACTAAATGTTTTAGTAATAGAAGGTTGATTTTTTTTTCTTATACTTACTGTAAACGAAAATTCACCATTTTTTTTAACTCTTTTTTTAATAGATCCCATATTATGCCTTATAGTGTTTTAATATTATTATTTCTGCTTGAATGTATGTAAGATTTTTCTCGACTTTATAACCTATTGATTTGAGAATTGATTTTTGACCTTCCGTACATAATCGTAATCTTGGATCGGAATACATTTTAACTTTTTCTTTAACAATCCCTTTTCCTAGAGGTATTTCATCTTTTAAATTTTTATTTAATTTAGATAATTTTTCCCCTTGTTCAAGTACAATGCCACTTTTTTGGAAATTAAATAAATCTCTCAAATCACACACATCATAATTACTGTCAGTAAATTCTAATACAGTGCAAAATTGTTTTGATTCATGAGTACGTATACCTCTCCCTATCATCTGAATATAGAGACTTTTACTTGCTGTGGGCCTTGCCATTATTAAACACTGTATAATTGGCTCATCAAATCCTTCTGTTAGGATATTATAATTTAAGATTACATCAATATTTCTGAATTTTAAATCATCTAAAATTCTTTCTCTTACACTTTTATGTAGTGACCCATGTATAACGTCGCTTTTAATACCATGCTCCTTAAAAACTTTATTTAAAGTAAATGCATGTTCTAAAGACGAACAAAAACACACTGTAGGCACACTATTAGGGAATTTATCAATATAGGATTTAACTATAAGCTCATTTCTATTTTTTACATTGATAATAGCTGTCAATTGTTTAGATCCAAAATCCTTCCCAGATGGAGTGGGTAATGCGACGTCTGTTTTAAAGGAGTATCCCACAATATCACACAGATATCCCATTTCTATTAACTCAAAAACAGAAAGAGAAATTAGAGCTGTACCGAAAATTTTTATAAGACTTTTATTATCCGTTCTAAAAGGAGTAGCAGTTACCCCCAGCAATAAACTATCACTATATTGTTTGATAACTTTTCTATACGAAGACGCACATGCATGATGACATTCATCTATTATTAAGAGTTCATATGGTGACAATATTTTTTTTCTAATAATGGATTGAATTGTACCAACATCTACTAAATCGCTAATATTTAATATATGGACAATTTTTAATATTTGATTTTTTATTTCTACTGTATGACAGATAATCAAAGTACGTACTTGTAATTTTTTAGCTAGATTACAAAAAATTACTGTCTTCCCACCACCAGTCGGAACTGTTACTAAACACTTTTTATTTTTATTTAGAGTATCAGAAATTTTGGTAATAAGATCTGTTTGATAATCTCTAAGCTTCATTAGAATCCTCTCTTAGATATCTTCTAATAGATTCTAATACCAATCGTGTTATAGAAATCCCTCTTTCAGCAGCCTTAATTTTAAGAAATGCTCTTTCATCCTCGGTGATCCGAATCGATAAAAACTTTTTCTTTTCTTCTAAAGTTTTTCTTATTTTCATATGACTAGAAGATAACATAATCGAGTATTGTTTGTATATCAAAATATACACTCAAGTTATTATTGATTGCATTAAACTTTTTAATAAGAGATATTAAAGTAAAATTTAACTTTCACGGAGAATTAAATGGGACGACCATCCAAAATTAAAGCATATGCACTAAATGTGGGATTAGTAGATGTATTCCCATTCCCGATTTTTAAATCGACTGCACCTACCACATCAGATAAAGTATTTGAAATAGGTCAATTGTGGATATATAAAAATGGAGATACAAGAACTGTATATATTTTTGGAGGATTAGATTCTAGCGGTAATGCAGTATGGTCTGTTTCAGCAAGTGGGTCAGGAGATTTAGAGACTCTTGAAGGTGACTCTGGTGGAGCTATTGATCCTACATCAGAAAATATTGTTATTGCTGGAGGAACCAACGTAACAACAGTAGGTTCATCTGTACCAGGAACAATTACAATTAATCTTGATGATGCTATAGATTTGGCTACACAAGTCACATCACCATTATATAAAGGTTCTCCGGGAGGATCATTAACTATAAGTCCTGATGATGGCGAAAATGTTGCTATAAAATTAGGAGATAACGCAGGTGCTACAGAGCTAGCTGTGCAAAGTCTAGCAGGTACTGACATCATGACAGTAACGACTGATGATTTCACAGTTACAGGAGTAGATATTTCTATAGCTGATGATGCTTCTACAGGAATAGTACATGTAGGTGGTGGTGCAGGTGAAAAGTCTATCCAAATGGGTCATGGTTCTGCAGCTCATACGGTAACTATAGGAGGAGGAAATGCTGGTAATATTCTCCTAAGAAGCTCTACATCAATTTCTATCCATGCTGGAGAAATAGATATTATTGGTAATCTTACTTTAGCAAATCCTTCGGCGCATATAATAATGCAAGGAGGAGATCCTACAGACTTCATAGGTCAGGCTACATTATCATCAGGTACAGTTACTGTGGCTAATATAAATATAACCGCAAATGATAGGATCTTTTTGACAAGAGAGTCGATCAATTCATCTACAGGGGCTGGGCATCTTTCATATTCTATAAATGCTGGAGTGGGATTTACTATTACGGCGGTTTCCGAAGCGGATCCTACCTCAACAGTAACAACAGATGAATCAACAATTTCATATTTCATCGTTAGACAAGAATAGGTAAAATAATGACTTCAAAATCCGTAGAAAATAGGCCAATGAAATTTGGTGAAAAAAATAGAAGAGAGCTAATAGTACAAGATTCCGAGGTGTCGTTGATTACCATAAACGATACAAGCGGGAATCCTACCTATTTAGGAAGAGCTAAAGCTGGTACACTGACTTCAGAACCAAAATGGCAAATTCGTAAAGTGACCTATGATTCTACAAATTCAGTTACAAGAGTTCAGTGGCCAGAAAATGATCAAGGCTTAACCTCTACTGACTATGAATTTATATGGGGTTCTAACTCAGCATTAACCATAACAGATATTACTAATGCTAATCCGGCTGTAGTGACAGTTTCAGATGTTGGGCAGTTAGAAAATGGCGACCAAATTGTCATTCAGAATGTAGGTGGAATGACGCAAGTAAATTTTGATGGTTCTAATATTTACACTGTAGCTAACTTGTCAGCAGGTCCGGGAACTTTTGAACTGCAAGGAACAAACTCTAGTGCTTACGGCACGTATACATCGGGTGGGTCCGTTGAATATGGTGAAGTAGTGAACTATACATACTCATGAGGTAATTTTTGGGATATAAATATAATCCATTTACAGGTGATCTAGATATAGTATCTTCAGCTGGAGGATCAGGAGCAGGTGTAGATTCCATAGATTCCGATTCAGGTACTGCTAATCCTGTCGCAGGGGTGATAAACATCTTAGGAGCAGGTTCCATTTCTACTTCTGCCACAGGTAATACACTCACTATTACAGATGGAGTATCGGCATTAGATTTTACTTCAGATAGTGGTACGGCTTCAGTATCAGGAAACAACATCAATGTATTAGGTGGCACCAATATAAATACTTCTGGTGCATCAGACAATATTACAATCAATTTAGATGCTGTCATCACGATAGATGAAGCTGATATAGGTAATATTAAAATAAATAATAATGACATATTATCAACTGATACAAATGGAAATATTAATTTAGTACCGGATGGAACCGGTAAAGTTAGGGTGACTTATGCTACCCTTCATGCTATTCCGAAATTTGGAAACCTAGGAGCTATCAATGAGATTGGACCTTTAAACGATGGAGAGATTATCATCGGCGCCACTGGAGCATCCGCGGATGCAGGTTCTTTAACCTCTACGGGTGGTACAATAACTATCACACCAGGTGCTAATACTATTAACTTGGAAGCAGTAGCAGGTGGTGGAGGGGCAGAAGATTTTGTCACAGATAGTGGTACAGCAACAGAATCTGGTGGTACTCTTAATGCCCTAGGTGGAAATCAAATCAATACTTCAGGGTCTGGAGATACTCTTACTATAAATTTAGATACAAGTGTTACAGTCACTAATCTTCATACTGACGATACCGCAAGTGGACTAACTCTTACTTCAGAAAGTATAAGAGCAGATGGTACTGATACGAATATTGATATCAATATTGCTCCAAAGGGAGCAGGTGGAGCGGTAATAACCACTAACCTTACAGTCGGTGGTATTGATAGAAACTCTTCCTTTGTTGTTAATGGATCTTCCCTAGATACTATTATTACTACGCAAGCAGAAGGCGCAACAGATGTTATAGACATTGCAAATGCAAGATATAGTGACTCTGCAACTAGAGGAACACACTTGGCGCTTTTCCGGTCCAGAGGGACTGAAGGATCACCTACTATCGTGCAAGATGGAGATATCTTAAGTAAGATTTATTCTGCAGGTTATGATGGAACTGACTATGCCTTGGCTTCTGAAATAAGAACTTCCATAGATGGAACTCCAGGCGCTGGCGATATGCCTACCAAGATGGAGTTTTATACAACAGCAGATGGAAATCAATCACCAACGCGAGCGATGTCAATCTTTGCTGATCAAAGTATCCTGATGGATGGGACATTGACACTAGGATTACAGACTGAAAATGCTGTCCCATACTTTTCCACCAGCGGTTTAATATCAGAAATAGGACCACTTACAAATGGTCAGTTATTGATAGGGTCTACAGGCGCCTCTCCAGTGGCCGCTTCTTTAACGTCTTCAGGAGGATCAATAACAATCACTCCTGGAGCAGGATCAATCAATCTTGAAGCAGCTACAGATGTAGGAGCAGTCGATTTTGTAACCGACAGTGGAACTGCGACTGAATCTGGCGGGTCTTTAAATGTATTAGGTGGAAACCAAATAAACACAAGTGGTACAGGTGACACTCTCACGGTAAACTTAGATACAGATGTTACCGTTACCAACCTATTTACCGATGATACTGCAAGCGGCTTAACCATTACGGCAGATAGTATATCAGCTGATGGTACGGATACCGATATTGATATAATGATCACTCCAAAGGGAGATGGTGGAGCTGTCATTTCCTCCAACTTGACAGTGGGTGGAGCTGATAGAAATTCTTCTTTCGTAGTGAATGGATCTACATTAGATGCATTAGTTACTTCCCAGGCAGAATCTGTATCTGATACAGCTGGAATAGTTGATGTAAGATATTCTGATACGGGTGCTATAGGTGGGCACTTCTTGATGTTACGTACACGAGGAAGTGAGTCAACACCAGCAGTCGTACAAAATAATGATATTATCAGTAAAATTCTTACTGCAGGATATGATGGCACAGACTACGCTTTGGGCTCAGAGATAAGGACTTCGGTTTCAGGTACACCTGGTGATGGGGACATGCCTACCAAGATGGAGTTTTTTACTTCTAACAATGGGAGTCAGACTCCTACACTAGCTTTGACAATAAATCCCGATCAGAGCATAGAGATAGAAGATACTCTGACGATAGCTAGTCAAACCAATCGTGCAATACCTTATTTCACCACTGGTGGATTAATAACTGAATTAGGTCCTCTATCAGATGGACAAATGATTTTAGGATCATCTGGAGCTGATCCTGTTGCAGCTAGTATTACAAGTAGTGGATCAACGATAGATATTACCGCGGGAGCAGGAACATTAAATTTAGAGACCGCCGATAGTGTTGCTACGAGTTATAGTGGAGATAGTGGGTCTGCAGTACCATCAAGCGGTGTATTGACTGTAGCTGGAACAGGTGGAATAGTTACGTCTGGATCAGGATCGACATTAACCGTTGATGGTTCTGGTATTTCAGGTGGAATTACTTGGAGTGTAGAAACTGGAACGACAGCAACAATAGCAGCGTCGGAAGGAATCTTCGCTAATAATGCAGGGGGAGTAACAGTTACTCTACCAGCGACTGCAGCAGTAGGAGATACTTTCCAAGTAGTAGCTATGGATGCAGCAGGATTTACCATAGATTATGGTACCGGACAGAGCGTCCAAATTAGCGGAACAACGTCTACAACAACTTCAGGAACACTTGTTTCTACTGGAGAAGGCGATTGGATAGAATTAGTATGTAATGTCGCAAATACTGGGTTTTTTGCGAATGTTAAACAAGGAAATATTACTGTAACATAGGAGTAATAAATGACAACACCAGGAAATAGTCTCAATATAACTGATGAAGGAGCGGTTAGTTTTGATGGATCGGATATCGTATCAGGAACATTGCCTTTAGAGTATGGTGGAACTAATGCTTCTACATTTTCGCATGATACAGGAATAATATCATATGATGACTCCACATCGAAATTGAAAACAGTAGCAGGTCCTAAAATAACATCCGATGGATATCTAATTAACCATAAGATACCCGCGTTTTTCGCTACATTGTCCGCAGGAGCGGTAAATAAAACTGGCGGAGGCACATTTTGGACTGTTGAATTTGATGCGACGTTGTTCAATCACCAAAGCGTATTTGATACCTCTACGTATACGTTTACTGCACCGGTAGACGGGGTGTATAGCTTTTCTGCTCAATTATTACGTGGTTCCGAAGGAACGTCCACAAGCGCTAATCTATATATGAATTTTACGAGAAACGCAGGTACTATTGAATTTAATACCGCATCAAACATTACTTCTGATTTAGAGACATACTATCTGACAGGATTAGCAAAATTAGAAGCAGGAGATACTGCTAAAATAGTATATATTGCTTCGGGTGGTACAGATAACCTTGAGATATACGGTACTACAACATCATTAGAAACTTATTTTACAGGATATTTAATAGGATAAAAATATGAATATAGCAGGCGAACCTTTTCCAACACCATTATCATATACAGGACCAAAAAACAATTTGATTCCTATTAAGATGTTTAAACGAAGACCTACAACAGCGGATGTTAAATACCGTGTAGGGACTTTTGTCATCTTAGGAGATTCTCCTTCCACAGGATCGAAAGGAGAGTTATGGTATTTAACAGAATATAATAGCTCAGGAGAAGCAGTATGGCATAGGATTGATACTGCGCAGAATGATGATAATCATATACCGTGGTCTGTTATCACAGCTGCAACTCATGATATTGAAGTCAATAACGGATATTTTGCAAATAATGCGGGAGTAATTGATTTTACACTACCTGAAACAGCAGCCGTAGGGGATACAATATCAATCACAAATATTAATGGTGGGTTCAGAATAATCCAACAAACAGGCCAAAAAATATATGTAGGAACATCGTCAACAACTATTACCTCAGGAACACTAGATTCCACAGCATTAGGAGACGCTATTACTCTTACTTGTGCAGTGGCAAATACAGATTTTTGGGCTACTACACCTCCACAGGGGAACTTTACTTTAAGTTAGAATTAAATGACTCAAAATAGTATTAATAATCAATCCTCGTCTCTAACAGTAGATAACCTATTGTTAGATGGAAATACTATTGGGTCCACTAGTGGAAGTATAGAGTTTCAATCCGATGGCACTAACGATATCATTTTTAATGATGGAACCAATGATACTTTAGTTATTGCAGATAGCGGAGAAAGCGTACGTCAATATCAGCCTATGTTTAATGCAAGAAATACCAGCGTCCAGAATAATGTCACCGGCGATGGAACTGAATACACTTGTGAATATACGACAGAAATATTTGATGTTGGTACTAATTTTTCTTCCCCCAACTTTACTGCTCCAGTAACGGGAAAATATTTATTTCAGATTAATATCCGGTGGAATGCTTTAACAAGTTCAATGACCTCTGGTATTATGAAGCTCATCACATCAAATAGAACAATATATAAATTTTTCAATCCAGCGGACCTCTCCACTGGTAATGGTGTGACCAGCATAAATTATGATGTAGTGACGGATATGGATGCAACTGACACTGCATATGTTACAGGAACTATTGATGGGGGAACAAAAGTCGCAGGGTATTCTGGAATAGGTTCTGCTTCAGCAACGTCATTTACTGGAGGGTTAATTTCTTAATTTGTCATGACTCTAAATAATATCAATAACACCTCGTCAGATTTAACTGTGGATAACTTATCCATTAATGCAAATACGCTTTCATCCGTTTCGGGAGACTTGATTGTCGAATCTGATGGAACTAATGAAATTATCTTTAATAATGGCACCTCGGATCTAATGATAATGTCCTCCGATGGAGAACAGACACTTCCCCTTCAACCGTCATTTTTAGCTTATGCTAATGCTGATGTTTTAAACCAAACAGGTTCTGGCACGATAGTAGATGTGGGATTCAATACTGAAGTATTCGATGTTGGTGGCAACTATGCTTCAGACGTCTTTACAGCTCCTGTGGATGGAAAATATTTATTAACTACTACAGTCTCTTTTTATAATATAACTTCTTCAATGGATAATGGTTGGATCAGAATAGTAACTTCTAACGTTAACTTTCAATTTTCGGCTAATTTTTATAATTTAGCAACTCCCACTTTTGAAGGATCAATATCTTTAAGTTGTATATGTCAAATGGAGGCCGCAGACACTGCAAGCGTAAAATTACGAATACAAAATGGTGCATCTAATACAGCTGATCTTGCTGGAGATGCAACTGATTTAGTCACTTACTTTAGTGGACAACTTTTATCATAGGAGTAACATGGAAATTAAAATCGATGACAAAGTCATATTTACATTCACTGAGCAACAGAAAAAAATTATACAGAATGATATCAGCGAAGATATTTTTAACGAAGATATGGAACGAAGAATCAAATATATTCTTATGCATAAGTATGAAAGTTGTCTTAATAGATTGAAATCCGAATGGATGTCTAAACTAAAAGAGAATGGAGAAAAATCAATCCCGCTTGAAGATGAAGAGTTTTGTGAACTTGTTTTTTCTCAGAGTAACTACCAAAGCAAGAAAAAAAGATCCTTAGAGGAAAAAACAAAAAAACAAAAAAACAAAAAAACTTAGTAGGTAACTTATGACAATAAATAGTATTAACAACTCGGCAAGTTCGCTAGCTGTAGGTAATATTTCAATTAGCGCAACTGCAAACACAATAGAATCAACAGACACAAATGGTAACATCGCACTTGTACCAGATGGTACAGGTCTTGTTGATATCGCTGGAGCTTTTACCCTTCCGGCAGCAGATGGTTCTAGTGGTCAAGTGTTGACAACAGACGGTGCAGGAGCAGCAACATGGGAAACCGCTGCAGGTGCAAACTTAGCATGGAATGTTGTAACAGGCAACACCCAAACTATTGCTGTAGAAAATGGATATGTGTCCAATAACAGTGGACAAGCAGTAGCATACACACTACCAGCTGCTGCAACTGTTGGGCAAGTATTTGAAGTAAACGCAATTGATGCCAATGGCTTTACTATCGCTCAAAACTCAGGCCAATCTATCATCATAGGTGACCAGACTACAACTACAGGGGTGACTGGATCTTTAGCATCAACTGGAATCGGAGATTGGATTCGTTTTGTATGTGTAGTGGAAGATACTACCTTTATTGCATCTGTTCAACAAGGTAACATTACTGTAGCATAAAGTATTTTCAGTCTATATATTGCATGTGGGGAAACTCGCATGCAATTACCAACAACTAACTAAAAGGTAAAATTATGACACAAAACAGTTGGAATTCATCTAAACCTGTAGGCATTGCTAGTGGAGGTACTAATTCCAGTACAATGACAGATACTGGTGGAGGTATTTATTTTGATGGATCATCTCTAGTAACAACTCCAGGAGCGTATGTATTTGTAGACTCGGTTACCGGAAGCAATCAAACTTCTTTAGAAATAGTTCATGATTTTTCTACCACTGATTATGTGTATAAATTTAATTTGATTGGTATCCAACCAATCACAAATAATACTGTTATTAACATGCGAAGGAGTACCAATGGAGGCTCGTCATGGATAACCACTAGTTATCATAATGCTTGGAATGGTATATCTAGCGATACTAACACCTACACCTCTACTGGGAGTACAGATACATCTATTAAATTATCTGGAAATGGAGTTAGCTCTTCGTATTTTTTATGTGGAGAACTTACTCTAAGATATACATTTTTGCAGGGAAGAACGACGTATTGGGATGAAGGGATGAACTTAGTTACTTTTGCAGGATCTTCAGAGTTTATTGGTAATGCAGTGCAATTTTTGGCTGCGTCTGGTAATATTAGTGGTACAGTGGAATTGTATAGAGCACTAAGAGCGTAGAAGGTAAATATGAAAAGATACATGCTTTTGTTAGTACTATTTCTATATGGATGTCAAGAAATTGAGTATCCAGAAGATAATGTAATTGAAGAATACGTTGAAGAGATGATTGAAGAGAATACAGGAATAGATATTGACTTATCGCCATTATCTGAAGAAGAGAAAGAAATATAAATCATAAATTAAGATTATACAAAAATGGTGT
>Ga0180432_10001756_pt1 | contig 33666 bp, 48 predicted proteins | sample SS_ome_10_FD_132414 | JGI IMG/M metagenome (GOLD analysis project Ga0180432, IMG submission 132414) | Hypersaline lake sediment archaeal communities from the Salton Sea, California, USA - SS_1_MS_2 metaG | ecosystem: Environmental > Aquatic > Non-marine Saline and Alkaline > Hypersaline >... | reverse complement strand
CTGCTCGCTGTCCCCGGCCAGCGTCCCCCGGACCTGAAGAGGTTGGACAATGAGGCGTGCGATAGGTTTGTCGCGACGGCCACGGCGGCCTTCGAGGTCGAGGTGAGCCTGTGGGACTCCCGCCGGAAGGACAACCTGAGCTTCGCCGTCAAGGAGGAGGATCTCCCGGGGCTACGAAGCTGGGTGTCGGACACTGGCGTACCGCTCTACATCGTACAGTTCCTCTACGACTGCGCCTACATTCTGCCATTCTCCCGGCTCACGCGCGTAATCGCCAGCGGAGCGGTCGAGGCGGCGTGCAGCCCGAAAACCGGCAAGAACACATACATGATTCCGGTGGAGAAGGGTCATCTGTTGTGTGCGATCTCGGAGCCAGCCGTGGCCGAGGGCAAGCTGTTCGTCAATCCGAACGGTCAGGTCATCGTCTACGGCACACTGAGAAGGCCCAGGATCAGACCGGAGGCGGCGACGATCGAGGCTGCGGTGCGGGGCGAACTCTAACGGACAAGATAGAATCGGGTGGAGCGAGACGGCCACAGCGGGCCCGCGACGCTGCCGGGCGTGGCAAGCCGGGGGAGAGCGGGCAGGAGCGACAGGATGTCGCGGACGCGCCACGGCGTCCGACAGATGAGGCGGAGCCGACCTGAAAACCGCGGCCGCTCGCGACCGGCGCAAAAGAGGGGCCGCCCCAGGGCGGCCCCTTCTTTTTGCCCGACTTCCTACAGTGGCCCTGTCAGAACTCCCCGCGCCTTATCGCGGCGTGCGCGGCGGCCGGATCAGATATCATCAGTTGCATCAATTGCTCCCATGGCGCGAACTCGTCGACATGGAAGAAATTGTTGTTGTCGCCGCCGCGGCCGGATCGCATACCGTTCGGCATTACCAACGGCTGCCGGGAATACATGTGTTTGCCCTGATGCATCAGCGTGTCCGCGCGCCAGTTGGACATCACATGGAACTCCGGCGGGCCGAGCATCTCGCCTATCGCGTCCGCGTACTCCTGCGCTATGCGGTAGGCAACGATGTTCTGCATTTCATTTTTGTACTTCAGTTTGAGGACGAAGGCCCACCGGAGGAGTCTGTCAAAATCCTGCGACTTGCCGCGCAGCTCCGCGAGAAACCGCTCCATGTCATCCTTGAGCGATCGTTGGACGGCGAACACCCAGAGCATCGTGGGGTCGGTCCCCGCCGCCTCGTGGCGGGCGATGCAGTCGCTCCAGCTCTCGCCCTGTTTGATCCCCCACGATGACCGCAGTTTGGAGAGGGAGAGGGGGATGGCCTTGTCCGCTGGTATCCCGTGGTCCTTCTCCGAGCGGAGATAAGTCATGCCGCAGTTTTTGATGTTCAGCGGGAACACAACCTCAGGGAAGCGGACTTTGACGTCCATCTGCCTGTTCTCCGCGGCCATGTCCTCGACGCTGGCTCCCGCCGCCTCCAGGGGCTGGCGATACTTGTCCACGAACTGAACCTCCCTCCCGCGCGCCGAAACGATGTCGCAGGGTTCGCCGTCGTTGATCTTGCCGCCCCTTTTCTTGTCGCGGATGTGGAAGATGTGTTTGATCCCGTCCGGGCGGCGGATTATGTCCGCGCAGGCCGGCAGGGACTTCCCTTTCAGCTCGTTCGAGAAGGAGAATTGGGCCTTTTTGAGCCCGGTGACGATTCTCTTGATCCCCGGCATCTGTCTGCCCGCGCATTCCCTCGCGAGCCACATGGACATGACCTGCGGATGTTCCTTGAGGCTTCCGCGCATATTTCCGACCTGCCAGCCCAGGCCCACTACGCGTTCCAGCGTCTCCAGGATCGCCCGCGCCTCCTTCGGCGTGATTGTCGTGTCGAGCGCGATTGTCGTACCGTTAGTGCCCATCTGCGTCCCCCAAAAATCCACATAAGAGTCCTGTACACTATACACCGATAGAATGGCTCATGGACACGGGTGTCAGGTTCGTCGATCTTTTCGCCGGCATAGGGGGGATACGGCTAGGGCTGGAGGCGTCCGGGATGCGCTGCGTGTTCTCCTCCGAGATCGACGCCGAGGCCCGGAGGACGTACGAGGCCAACTTCGGCGAGAATCCTGCCGGGGATGTCCGTTCGGTGGACGGCTCGTCCGTCCCGGACCACGAGATGATCGCCGCCGGGTTCCCGTGCCAGTCGTTCTCCATCTGCGGCCTTCAGGGCGGGTTCAAGGACTCCCGCGGCACGCTGTTCCGGGAGATAATCCGAATCGCCTCGGCCAAGGCGACCCCGGTCCTGCTGCTGGAGAACGTGAAGCACCTGGTCCACCACGACAAGGGGGACACTCTCCGCACCATCCTGCGGGAGCTGGGCGAGTGCGGGTACACGATGTCCTGGAAGGTGCTGAACGCCAAGGACTTCGGGGTGGCCCAGAACCGGGAGAGGATTGTGCTCGTCGCTGACAGGTCCGGGCGGAAGTTCGACTTCCGCGAACTGCGGACGTCTCCCCCCGTGACCCTGGACGACGTGCTCGACAGGGACGGGGATTTCGAGTGGCTGGACCCCGCCGAGTACACGCTCGTGGGACGGGGCGAGCCGACCAAGGCCGGACTGGTTTTCGCGGGCTACCGCAACAAGAACATCAGGAAGGCCGGCGTTCGCCCGGGGACCGAACACCTCAGCCGGGTCCACAAGCAGCCCAATCGCATCTACGACTCGTCGGGCGTGCACCCGACCCTGGCCGCCGGGGAGTCCTCCGGCAGGTATTTCGTGCTGTGCGGCGACCGCGTCCGCAAACTCACGCTGCCGGAGTGCTACAGGCTGATGGGGTTCCCGGCCGGTTTCGCCCGCCCGTCGTCCGTCGGCAAGCAATACCACCAGGTGGGCAACTCGGTGTGCGTGCCGATGTTCGAGGAGCTGGGGAAGGCAATCCTCCGGCAACTGTTCGTCTAGCCGGAAAGCGCGCGAAAAGGGGCCGCCCCCTGGGGCGGCCCCTCCCCGTTAAGCCCGTCCCGCCCGCCTTACTTCCAGCGCCTGCTGCGCTTGGCGAACTTGGACTTGTCCTTCAGCTCGTCGATCTTCGGCTCCGACTTCGGTCTCTCGGGCGCCGGGTCCGGCCGTCCCGGGCTGGGGAAGCCGGGCTTCGCGATCGGCGGCCTTGCCGGCCGGACGACCGGGACTGGCCTGTTCTGGATGTGCCCCAGCGTCCTCCGGGCCGCGCACGAGCCGCACGGGCAGTTGCGCCACTCGCCCGTGCACTCGGCGTCGTTGTCCGGGATGTCGATGGGCGGGATGTAGGTGACGGGGTTCCCGTCGCCGTCCGTCCATTGCCCGCTCCAGCCAGCCTCGCCGCCCGCCGCGTCGTAGTCGGGCGGGAAGGGATCGAGGTCAAGCGGGTTGACCGGATCGACGGCGTCATCACCGCCCGTGCCCGGCGGATCGAGGTTCACCCCGCCGCCGTCCGTGAAGTCGGCCTCCAGGCTGTCCATCGACCGCGTGCCCGCCACGTTCGCCGACAGGAATGCCTCGCCGTCGCCGCCAGCCTTCCGGTACTTCGTGGCGTTCATCGCGGCGTTGGACACCGTGCTGCCGTAGGCGGCGTTGTACGAGCCCGCCGCGAAGCCCTTCACGGACGCGTCCATGGTGCCCACCAGCCCCCTCGCGGACTCTGACCCGCGGTCGGCCAGCGCCGAGAACATGACGGTCGCCCCCCGCAGGATGCCCTGCGCGGCGCCGAAGTCGCCGCGGTTGGCGGCCTCCACGGCCCTGAGCTGGGCGTTCGCCGCCTCGATGAGGGCGACCTGCTCGGCCACCTCAAGCACCGGCTCGGCGTCCGCGTCCTTGGCGAAGGTCACCTTGGGGTTGAGCTCGATCCGCTCGTGCCTCTTGGCCTTCACGTCGTCCCAGGACACCGTCACGTGCGCCACGCTGAACGGCCTCGCCTTAGGCTTGCCCTCCGGCCTGGCCAGCCTGACCCTGAGCAGCACGTGCTTGGTCTCCCCGGCGAACAGGTCCTCGGCGTTGATGACCGCCTCGCCGTCCCTGTCCTCCACGGTGAAGTCGTTCAGCACCTCCAGGACCTCGCCGCCCCGGTTGGGCCTCACGCGGACCTCCAGGTTCTGCCCGATGCAGCTTAACATGCCGCCCAGCTCGCGGGCGAAGACGTTCTTGATGTCCTTCCCGCTGATGAAGTAGTAGTTGCCGCCGCCCGCCCTGGCCATGTCGGCGAGAAGCTCCTGGTCGCAGTCCGTGCCGAACCCGAATGTGGAGAGCGTGCTGGACGAGTCCCTGCACTTCACCATCCCCAGCAGCCCGTCGCGGTCCCTGACGCCCTCGTTGGCCTGCCCGTCCGTGAGCAGCATGATGCGCTTGACGCCCTTGAACCTCTCGTTGACCTGCCTCAGGCCCTGCGAGAACCCGCCGCTCATGTTGGTGCAGCCCGTCGAGCGCAGCCTGGAGATCGCGGCGAGCACCGCCTCCTTGTTGGACGCGCTTGTCCGCTCCAGGACCGTCTCCACATGCGACGCGAACGCCACGATGGCGATCTCGTCCTTGTCGGTCAGGTTCTTCGCGATCTTGGACGCCGTCTCCTTGAGCAGCCCGAGCTTCTCCCCGGCCATGCTTGTGGACACGTCCAGCACCAGCACGGTGCAGATCGGCGTGCGCTCGAAGCCCTTGTCGCTCCCGCCGACGCTCACCATCAGGTGCCCCTCGTAGTCCTCGGACATCGACACCCTGCGGCGGTCGAGCTGCGCCGCCGCCGCGACTCGGCCCTGGCCCGTCGCGTCCACGTGCCCCTTGCCCTGTTTCCCCTTGTTGCCGGCCAGGAGCGCAGCGATTCCCGATACTGCTTTCAGTACCTCACTCATGGGTGGTTTCCTCCCTTTTCCCATGCGGGATCGGCGGATTCCGAAGTCCGGTGGGCGAACCCTCACGACGCCCCGGCGGAAGTCGGCTCCGACCCCAGTGCCATTCGTTAGGCTACCAGTACGTCCCGTCACCGGGCGTCCGGCATGGTCGGGTTTTGCGCCGCTCGTACCGCTTCGGGCCGTGAGTCGGCATGCTATTATATCGCGCCGGGGTGAAACAAAACAAGGGCGTCCGGGCGCGGTCCCCTTCTAACTGTCCTGCCTGAGTGTGTCCGGCTATCGGACCCGCCCGCCCGCCCCCGGCCGGGATGGTGCGGCCGGCGACCATGTTCCGGCGACCATGTTCCGGTATCTGCCTGGGACAATCACGATAACCCTTTCTCTGGTCCGTCGATACTGTGGTGTTTGGCCTCATAGACCCCCACGAGCTGCACCAGCGTCTCCAAGTACGCGATCTGGTCGTCGGAAAGTCCCTTTGACGAGGCCATCAGGCGGTCAATCACCTTGAGCACCTTTTCGTTGTGGTCGTCGTCCGCGATCGCCCGTGGGGGCATCATCCGAACGAGGTCGTCGTATCGGTCGGTCGAGGTCCGGTGGCGACTCGCTGAATTGTCCCGCCGCCGCTTGGTCTAGCCCCCTCGCGACCAGCTCCTTGGCTACTTCGTTCTCGTGGAGCCAGGCCTCGCGCTCGGGCACGCTCTTTTTTCCGCCCCGGCGCTTGGCCGAGCAGTCCCCGCAGTACGGCTTACCGCGGATGATGTGCCACTCGCTGTCTCCGTCCTCGCGCATCGCTATCTTGTCGCACCCCCTGCCGTGGCAGCCCGCGTGCGGCTTCAGCTCCCTCAGTCTCCCCGCCGCGACGGGGCCGTCGTACAGCGTCCGCCAGTCGCCCTCCTGCATCGTTCCCCCTTTCCGGTCAGCCGAACACCGACCTCAGGTTGTGCGCGGTGCGGAACAGCGGCTCGTATGTGCCGCCCGGTTCGTGCATGACTGCGGCGCCGGCGCGAGCCATCTCGAAAAGATGGGTGCGGGACATGAGCCGCGCTCCCCTGTCGCTAAACGCGCCTGGCATGGATCTCAGGAGCAACCTGGCCACGCATGTCGGCGACCACCACCCTCCGTCACAGAGGATGCGGCGGACCTCCGTTCGCGACATTTGCCATTTGATTAGGTTCAGGCGAAGCTGCGCTGTCAGCCATGTTTTCCGAACCGATCCCATCCGTACTCCTTCCGCACAATTATACACCCCAGATTGGCAAGCGTCGAGATACAGCTTGCCGCGCGACAAGCCGATTTCCGATTTGGCGGCGGATTCGGCCCTCCGGGCCGACGGCGGTGATTATGGCAGGTTCGATAGCCGGACACACTCGGGCAGGACAGTTGGGGTCCCCTTTTGTTTTGCTTTGCGCCGCAGCCGGAGTATGATGTTGTGGGCGCCCGCCGGCGCCGGAGAACGCGAATGCCCGTATCCAAGAACATCCTGGACATTGCCCTGAAGCGGCACGTCGCGGACGAGGAGGAGAACCTGCGCCTCTGGGAGGCCGCCCGCGCCGGCGACGACGGGGCCGTCGATCCGGACGCTGCGGGGCGGGCGCTGTGCGCTAACCTCATCCACATCGTCAGGGTGGCCGAGGAGTTCGCGGACTCCGGGCCGCTCAGCCCGGACGATCTGGTGTCCGAGGGGTGCATCCTGCTCGTGACGGCGTACATACCGAAGTACGACGTCAGCCGCGGCGCGTCCATCCGCGGCTTCCTGCGGCAGGCACTTCGGAGGGACTTCGTCAAGATCGTGTCTCGCGACGGCCAGCCGGGCATGACCATGCCCATGGGTCGGCTGACCAAGATAGCCAGGAAGCGCAAGGAGGGCGACGAGCAGGCCGCCGACGCGCTGCAACGGGAAAGCGCCATGGCCCCCGTCGATGGCGACTCCGAGCGACCCTCCCCCAGCCTCACCCCCGCCGAGGAGGCGGAGAGGGGGGAGACCCTCTACAGGCTCCGCATCGCCATGTCCATGCTCGACGAGAGGGAGCGGGACGTGGTGAGCGCGAGGTACGCGTTCCCGCCCTTCGACGGCCAGGAGACCTTCGAGGCCATCGGCCGCCGCTGGGGCGTCACGAAGGAGCGGGCGCGCCAGATCGAGGGTGCTGCCCTCACCAAACTCCGCAAGGCCCTCGCCTCGCTAGAATGACCGCGTACCAATGCGGTTACTCTGGGAGGGACGAAATGGCCGATAACAACGACGCCGACATACTGAGCGAACTGAGCGAGATTGAGGACATCCCGGGCGAGGATGTCACGTTCGACGAGGCATCCTTGGACTTGGACTTCGACGACGACATTGACCCGCCAAGCAAGCCTGCGGTGCGCCCGCCGGCCCCTGTGGCCGAGAAACCGAAGACCAAGAATCCGGAGCCCAGCAAGGCCGAGGCCGAGAGGCCGAAACCGAAGACCAAGAATCCGGAGTCCAGCAAGGCCGAGGCCGAGAAGCCGAAGGCCAAGAAGATTCCGCCAGCGGAGAGTTCGGTCACCGAGGTCGACGAGGTAGTGGTGCGTGCCAAGAGACTGCGAATCGTCGCCGACAAGGTCGTAATCGAACCCGGCGACATCTCTTTCGCGTAATCTCCGGGGACACATGATCGATGACACCATATCGCTACTCGCGGCCCACGCCAGCGCGCAGTCCCTGCTGGCCAGAATCCGCGCGAAGGGGGGCGAGTGCCGGGTGTGGCTGTCCGGCGCAACTCGTAGGCTGGAAGAGCGTATGGATCGTGTGGAGCTGGTCGTCTGTGGCCAGATGCCGCTCTCGGTTGAGGAGATAGGACCCGGCTTCGAGATCTCCGTAACGGACCCGGAGGACGAGGGGTGGGCCCTCGTCGAATGCACCGGCGGCACCGCATTCTTGGCCGAGATGGAGGAGGCCCGCCTTGCGACTGGGTTGCCGTGGCCCCTGCCGGGCAAGACGGGGGAACGGGAACTCGTGGAGGAGACCTTCGGCGCATACATCCCGCCTTGGTTCCGGTCCGACCGCATAGATCGAAGCGATCTGCCGTCCCCGGCCGGGGACATGCTCGTGGTCCCAAGAGCAACGTCGTCGGCCAAGAAGGAGGTGGTCGGCTATCTGGACGCGGTGGGTGGTACGGTTTTCGTGGTGGATGACGGTGGGTCCGTGGCGTCCTTGCTCGCGATGTTGAGCGAGAGGATGGACAACCCGAGAATCAGGCTCTCGACGGTGGTTTCAAAGGCATCTCAGCTCCGGGACGACGACCGCGGCGAGATCGTCATACTCGACGCAACCGGCATGTCCGGCGACGGCGAACGGGTATGCGCGGAGCTGGACAAGCTTCGCGAAGCCACTGAGAGACCCGTACTGCTCCTAAATCCGACGGGGCGCAAGCCGTCGAACGACATGCGGGGCCGCACGGACGGCATTGACGACATCGCTGCCAGATGCGCGGCCACGGGCGTGCCGCTCCTGGCATGTGGGCATCCCGCCAGACTCTCTCCGGGCGACGAGGAGACCTCGGCCTTCATCTCCGCCGGCTGTTATGTGGCTCTGGGCAGTGGCGGCAACCGCCCCGACAGGTGCAGGTTCGGCCTGAACTGCGCCGTGGCGATGTCGGCCCGCGCGGGCGCGAAATCCAGGGACATTTGGAATCCCTCCAAGTCCTAGTTGACCCGACTCGCCGCCTTGCGTATAAATCGGTGTGCATCCGATATTAAGCCCCTTTGCGGAGGTGTTGCGATGGCTAGGAAAAGACTGCCGAAAGACATGGATCCCAGAGTGCCGTTCAACCCCGACAGGTTCGTCGATAAGACGACCCACACGGTGACCTGCCTGGTGGCCAGGCAGTTCGACACCGACATCTTTTTGGGCTTCCTGCCGCTGAACATCCTGGCCACCGGCGGGTATGTCGATCTTATTGATCCGCTGTCGCTGAAGGCGGCGGGGTGCCAGCGGGAGTCGAACCGGCGCCGGATAGCCAAAATCGGCAGCGAGTTCGATTCTCGCAAGCAGCCCATGCTCGATCCGCTCCTGGTGAATGTGAAGCGGAGCTCCGTGAAGGTGAGCAAGTCGAAGAAACCGGGCGACACTGTCGCGCATCTCGAGCTGACCATCGATCCGGCCGACCGCACCCTGCTGATAACGGACGGCCAGCATCGCGGAGGCGGCATGGCGTTCTCTGACAAGGTGCCGAACGACTTCCCCGTGCCTGTTCTGTTCACCATCGGCCTGGACAACCTGCGGCTCAGGCGGATAGTGTCCGACATAGGCGGCAACATGGTCAAGCACAACAAGGCGTTCTTGGGTACCATAGCCGCATCCCTCATGCACGGCCAGCGCCAAGGCAAGATTTCCGGCGCCTACAACGAGGACGACCCGGTGGAGGTGCGGCGGTTCAAGTCCAACGCCGCCGCCGATGTCGTGCGGAGCATGTCGGACAGCCCGCTCCACAACCGGATGACGCTCCTACCCAGGGATTCGGGGGGCAGGATTCCCATGTCCCGTCTGGCCGACATGATCGACTGGGTCCTCGCCAGGAGCCGCAAGTTCAATGCCCTGGACGATCCCATGTCCGTGAGTTTTGTGCTCATCGACTTCTTCCGGGCAATCAGGGTGCTCGTCGGCGACGAGTTCTCGGATGGCGTCATGCTGTCAACGAAAGGGATGAAGGTGCTCTCGCGGCTCCTCTGGCATGTCGCGGAGGAGTTCGTCGACGACACCCCGGAAGGGTGCTTCTACCGGGGCACTCGCGAGGGGCAGTATGCGGACACCGAAACAAGGTACGAGCAGGTTCTGGATTTGCTACGCCCACTGCTCTCCTGGCAGAGCGCGGATGGCGACGGCGAAAGCCGGTGGCTCAAGTGCCACTCCGACAAGCAGACATCGGTGAACACCTGGTACGCGCTGATGCTGATCTCCTTGGGCTGGGAGACCAGACCGTCCTGCGTGAAGAAGATACAGGACCAGATTGCCATGCTGAAGGACTCCTCCTCATGAGGATACCGTACAGCAGCCTTGTGCAGAAGGCCGCCGACTTCGAGCCGGACATGATGGCGGCCAAGCGGGTAGAGGAAGCCTGCGGGCGCCTCGCGCCAGCAGGGAGAAGGCTCGTTGGCAAGGTCGCGGCGTACGCCAGCAGTGTGGGGTTGGATTCCCTTGAGGTCGCCAAGGCGTCGCTCAAGGCGATGAGGCTCGATCCGGACATTGCCCACGCAATGATGGTGCATATGGGCGAGGGCGGACCTGCCGGCATCAGCGTGGCGGAACCCGACGTATCTACCGATCTGGAAATACTCACTGCGATTGCATGTACCCCGTCGGCGTTTCTGGGGGCGTGCGTTCCGAAACCCGCGACGGTGGCACTGCTCAAATCGATGTCCGTGCGAGCGAGAAGGCAGCCGTGGAACTCGGAATGGTTCCACAAGGAGTCCCTCAGACTCACGGAACTCGCGGGAGCGCCGGACGATCGGGATGTGGCTAGGAGCGCAATCGCCGCGCGCATGGACACCGTATGGTCGGCCATGGCGGCGGAGTGTGTCTACTCGCTGCTGAGGGAGGGGAAGGTATGCGTCGGCGAGCGACTTTGGGTTGAGTGCGCCCCCGGTGCCAGCCTCGGCGGCTGGATGTACGACTCGCTGCTTGAAAAGCTCCGTAGCGTGCCTTGGCTCCGCGCCGAGACGTTCTCCGAGCTGCCATACGGAGGCATCGCCTCTTTTGCACAGGCACTCCAAGCTAATGGGCGGTGGGGGGCTTTGGTGTTTGACGGGGAGGATTTGATAGCCACTGACTCCGAGCCCTCGGTGCTGGTTGATTGGTTCGCCTCCCTCGCGATAACAGGTTTCGCCAAGCCGTTTTACGACAACAGCGTCAGCCAGTGGGTCATCCCCTTCGTGTCGGCTCGCGAGGGGGTGGGGGTCATGTCGCTGTCCGCGTCCCTCCGGGAGAGGCCTGACGCGCTGCTGCGGAAGCTCCATTTGCCCGGTGTCTCTTGGGTGCGCCGGATCGATTCCGGGGTGGAGCACGGCGATGAGGGCCAGATCACCGTTGATGTCGATGGGGAGCAGATTCCGATTATGCACCTGAGCAACGCCGCCGCAATCGAGAGGGGCGTTTTCTTCTCGTATGATGAGGCGGGGGAACGCACGGATTTCTGGCACATCGGTGCCGACGAAGAAGGGGGCGAGTGATGAGCGGAGTCCTGAAAGTGGCCGGCAAGTTTGTGGTGCCGGGTGTGGCCGAGGTGCCGAAGTCGGCGATGGAATCGGCCGTGTACTCTGTCAGGTGCGTCCACCATGCCGAGCGGGGGCAAGGGCGCGGCTTTCTTTACCCCAGCATCCGCAGCCGTAGGTCTGACAACCGTTGCCCATACTGCATGCGAATCGAGAACTCGCAGCGGCCGGCCGAGAGGTACCTCGCCCAGCGCATACTGTCGCACAGGAGCGAGCACGGGGATCCGACGGTCAAGGGGATAATCGAGTTTGCGGTGAAGCAGGGTATAGGCTGCACGCATACGCACTCCAACGGGCGCGTGTGCGGCTCACCCATGAAGACGAGGACGGCGGACGGACCCAGATGTGCTAGGCACGTGGGCCAAGGCCGGTGAGCTAGAGCTCGCCGCGGGCCTGCTTGCCCGGCTGTCCCCACTTCGCGAGGTAGGATTCTGGAACTTCGCCCTTCTCCACGAGCTTTTTCCTGCGCCGATACACGCTCACGGAACTGATTTTGAGGGTATCGGCTATCTCGTGGTGCGGCACGCCCGGATCGCGCAGCTCCCCATGCACCGAATCCCAATCGACAGTCCTGGCTCGGAAGTCGCTCGGGCGCACCGACGCAATCCCCAGCCCCTTCCTGACCTCGGCGACCTTGTGCCGCCCTATGCCGAATATCCTGGCGATATCGGTGTCGGGTTTACCGACGAGCTTACCGGACACGAACCCGGCCTCCAGCATCTTCGCGATGATCTCGCTGGAGGAGCCGACGCCGCAGCATTTTCGCAGCCTCGGTATGTCCCGAGCGCTGACCTTGAGCTTGTCGGCGAGATTCTGGTTCGTGTTGGCGAAGTCCCGCATGCGCAGAGAATGCCGCTTCCCGTCCACAAGGACGGAGAACTCCTTCCCCTCCTTCGTGCATGCAAAGTGCACCTTCATGCAGGATATCCTCCGATGTCGGAGCGCATAGAAAAACGATATAAAACGCGCAGCGCAAAAAAACACTGCGGCGGACCTTGCGGTGTGCATCCTGCACCCCGGTCAAAAACAACACAAGGCGCGAGACGATTCTAGTTGACACCCACGATGATTGCGCCTAGGGGGGCGTCGTGGTCGCCGGGTCCGGGTTCCGCATCCAGCCGGAGAACGCGAGTTTCGTGGCGCCGACAGCGGTCGGGTACGGATCCGACGCGAAAGCGCCGACCTTCGCGACGCCCGGGGAATCCGGGGCGACCTTGTTTTGTCCTTATTCGTCCGGCGCACCTGTGATAGACATCATCATACCCAGCTTCAACTGCGTGGATTTGCTGACCGCCGCCATCGAGTCCGTGCGATCCGGAACAGAACTCGGGTGGAAGGCGTATGTCATCGACAACGCGTCTGAGGACGGGGCTAGGGAGTGGCTGCGACAGCAACCCGATCTGGAGGTCGTCTACAACGACACCAACGAAGGGTTCTCCAAGGCGACCAACACCGGCATAGCGCTCAGCATGCGCAACCCCATGTCCCAGTGGACAGTCCTGATGAATAACGATGTCGTCGTGCCCAAGGGCTGGGACAAGAAGATGCTCAAGGCACTGAAGAAGCACGGCAATAGGCGGATAAAGATTTGCAGCCCGCTCCTGTTCAAGCCTAGGGGAAAGCACACGATAGGCGACCAGGCCAAGCGCGCCATCAAGAGGTGGGGCAAGAACAGCATGGTCGATGCGGACTGGGTGGGGTTCTGCTGCACGTTCGTGCACAAACGAGTGTGGCAACGGTACGGACTGTTGCGTGACGACAGAAGGTTCTGGCATTGGGGCAGCGACGAGGAGTTCTGCCGAAGGGTCCTGCCGCCGTACGGCTCGGATGGGTGGAGGTGCTGCTACTATACGGGCGTCGGCGTGATGCACTTCCACTCCGCCGCGAGAAAATACGTCGCCTCAAAGAAGGCGAAGGAGAGACGGGAGTCACAGGGAGGATCGCAGGGGGAGGGGCAGAGATGCACCCGGTGATACTCGTCGCGTATCACAGGCCCGAGCAGTTGGATCGCGTGCTACGGGAGCTGGACACGACCGCAGCCAAGTTCCGCTATGTGGTGGTGAACAACTCGCCGAACCCGGACGAGATGGATGCGGTTCTGGAGGATTTCCGAGGTAGCACCCGCAGGCCCATCCGCGTGCTCAGGAGTGACAACAGGTGGTTCACCCCCTCGTTGAACATGGCGCTCAGGGATGAGGTCAACCGGTCCCGCATAGTCTTCTACCTGTGCTCCGTGCATGCCAAGGTGCACAATCCGGGATGGATGCGATCGTGCCTGAGATGGATGCGGGGGAAAAGGCGGGTGGGCCTGGCGGGTTCCGTGGTCTGTTCCACCGGATACGGCAACAGGTTTGACAGGAGCAACCTCTCCTTCTACAAGCACCATGGCTGCCGGTTCGATTACCTGGAACACATCAACCGGCGGTGGTGGGGCAGGTTGTCCCCCCAGGAGAAGTATTCACTGCCCCACACGCAAGGCGGCATCTGGGTCATTCGCAGCAGCATGGTGCGCAAGATCGGACTGCCCTCGGAGCACTTCTTCTACTCGTTCGTGGATGTGGAGTACTCGTTCCGAGCCATGAGCTACGGCTGGAGGCTGGGCAACATTCCGGGGGTTTGGGCCGATCAGGAGAGGTTTGACGCGCCCATCCCGGCGGGCACCCTCATCTCGCACGCGCAGCGGCACGCGGGGGACTAGAGCTCCTCGGAGTGAACCTTATCACGGCCGTTGAAGACCACAATCCTGCCGTTCCCGAGTATGACGGACAGATGCCCGCGCTGCTTGTCCCCATCGAAGGCGGGCCAATCATTGCCCGTGGACGGCGACGGGTCGCCGTCGGCGTCCGTCTCGGGGACCAGCCTGCTGCCTTCATACTGTTCCGGGTGTGAGTGCCACCCGGCGACCGTTTTGTCGGAGTCCATCCAAGGCACCGTTACATGCTGGCTGACGCCGCTGACCTCGTGCGAAAATCCCGTGAAGGTCACCGAACTACCGGACGCGGTGCCCTCGACATACCCCCCGAACTCCCGGTGCTGCTGGTCGGACTGCTCCAGCAGCCTCTTGGCCTGAGACCTGGCGGCAGGAGAAAGGCGTACATTGACCGTGCCCGGGGCCATGTCCTCGTCGAACGCGCTCGCCACCACATCACGGATTACTCTTTCTCGGTCAAACATGGCACCGGTGCCACGGGATTAAAACTCTACGCAATGCGACAGAATGGGCCATGGCGGACTGGAGCGCCGAAGCGCATGTCGTGAATCTGAAAAGGGCGGTGCTGAGCTACCGGACCCGGCCCTACGATAGCCCTGTGGCCAGTTCCCTCAGCTTTACCGGGCTGCCGGGACACGGCGATCGATTATCCGCCGCCTTCGACATAATGTCCGCCCTCGCGGAGCCGTACAGACTGGATCCACTTCTGCTGTTCTCAAGCGTGCGTGGGATGAGCGTGACACCGGAACACGACCGGTACGAATTAGATGGCCTCGTCGCCGTAAACTTGGACTTGCGGCCGTACAGGGCCATGCAGGACTTCTTGTCATGCTTGGAGCGGCTTGACGGGCTGCTCCCGGCGGTCCGGGTATCGGACACCGCAACCATGTTGGGGCTGCGGGGGATGGCAGCAGACGTGATCCGGGAGATGGATGACGCCCCGCCCGATCTGGACGAGGTCGTGTTTGCCCGACTCTGGGACTCCGAAGATCTCATAGGCTCCTCGCAGGATGCGTGGGAACCCTCCGACAAAGCTGGCCCCCTTCTTTGTCGGGATGTTCTGGGGTTCGAGGTCGGGCGGGCAGAAGAGCCGGAACTCATACCGGTGTCCCCGCGGCAGGACGAGGTGGGGAACTTCCCGCTTCGTCTCATCTATGATCACGGGCTGGGGCAACTGGGGTTGCGGCTACGCTTCCTGACGCGGGTGGCGATGGTGCCCTCGTCCGATGTAGGGCATTATCCGGACCGATGTCGCCTTGATCTGCCGCGGGACGGACTCCCCTCGCTCATGTCATAGCAGGCCCATTTCTTCGGACCCGGGTCTTGTGTCGTTTTGGGTCCGATGCCAACGCTGAACGCTGTTAGCGTTGGCAACCCAATTCTCTTCCTGGGAGGCACCATGAACGACATCGACATCGAGGCCAAGATCGCCAGCATCGAAAGGGCTTTGAGAAGACTGAAGGCCGAGGTCAAGCGCCGCAGGAAAGGCACAGCGTCGGGCGGCCCGTGCCTCGTGTCGATAGACCCCGGATACGACGGCGACGAGGTGCATCGGAGGAAACTCCGGAGACGAGATTTGAGGGGGCTGAGCGCGGACCGCATGAGCAGCATGCTCGATATCATAAACGCCTCCATGGAGCGGATAGGACCCGATGTGGAGCTGTGGGGCACACTGAAGCACAACCGCGACCTGATCCTGACAATGCGGGCCAAGGGCCTAGAATAGGTCGTACGGAGGGCAACGGGTGAGCGAGCCAAAACTCGACGCAGTACGGGCGTATATCGGCAACGCGCTTCGCAGCCAGGCGACAAGGTATGTCGCATCCCTGGATGACGGCGTTCTTCGGAAGATATTGGATAGCGCGAAATCCGGGCAACCGACAAATGTGCAAGTGTCGGTGCCGGTTTCTCCCGACGGCATCGTTCGCGCGGAGTCCGCCCCGCCCCCAATACGGGTCGGAAAGGGCACGCTTGTAAACAACCGGTTTCTGTGCGACATCTATCTGGCAGGTCCCCCGGGCGAATGGCGGGACTCGGTCGCCGGAAGATTCGAGGACTGGGTCATCTGCAACCCCGGCACGGATTTGCACAAAGTGTCGGACTCCGCAGGACCAGCGGACAGGGTGCTGTATGAGGTCCCGAAAGGTATCGTGTCCAGATCCGTGCTGTATTACGCGGGCGACGCGCCTGACGACGACACCGTAGGCGGGCTGCTCACAACCGTGTGGTTCCACGGCATGTCGGCCGCAGTCGTGGTGGGTGACTGTCCCCAAAAGAGCCTCATCCTGGCCGTCTGCCAACTCGCTGGTGCCCATGTGTTCGACTCGCTCGACGACGCCGCAGACGAGATTGAGAGGATGCTGAAGGAGGGTCCGGAGCCGTCCGCGATCCACATGCTGCCTACTGACGGTCTGCCTGACGATGATGACGACAACGAGACCAGCATCAGGCTCCCGTCCGGAAACCACCTCGTGTTGAGGTACTTTGGTGCGGACGGACATGCCGATCGAGTGATGTTGCACAGCCGCTCGGCGGACGCCGGCGCCCCGCCCAACCTCGACCTCATCATTCCAGATCCGGACAGGGAGACGGAGGACACCATGCTCGGACCGGACGGGGGAGAAGTGCATCCGGTCGATGTGCATAGGGTGCGGGTGCGACACCATGGCCCCACAGACCCAGGAAGAGGTGTCATACCGCCCGACTTCCTGCCGCCCCCCACCAGCTAGAATGCGGTGGAGGTGCGTAATGAAAAGGCTCGTAATTGCGTTAATGTCCGTGTTGCTCTGCGCCGGTTGTCTGGCGCCCCTCAATAACGGCGGCGGAAACAATGGTGGCGGAAACAACGGTGGCCCGTCCGGGTGGGTGGGCGTGTGCAAGGTGCGCCCGGTCATCGTGACCTCGGGAGGGAAGACGCAGTGGGACAGCGCCCGCGTTCAGCGGTATGTCCGCTGGCTCGATCCGGGATTCCGCAACGCAAGCCTGACCTTCACAATCCTCAGGGCGGAGAAGGTCGAGAAGCCCGAATGGTTTGTGATTGACAAGAAGTCAGAGTTCTACGCGATGTCAGAGGAGTCCATGAAGCGATCCAAGGAGAAGGGCGAGATGATCGTGTGGTTCGTGGACAGCATCCCGGTCTGGAGCGCAGGCGGCATCGCCCAGAGACCGTCGAACGCAGCGGGCAAGTACCAGCACGGCTTGGCGATGTCCGTTAGTTCGAGCGAGGCCGCTCTCGTGCATGAGATGGGACACGCGTTCAACTTGCAGCACGCTTGGAGCGACGACTTCACCGACACGCCGACCAAGGACAGCGGCGACTGCTCCTTGGAGCCGTGCAACGCCATGACCTATTGCGGCGACCGCAGGTTGCCCAGAGGCTCGTGCCTCGGAAGAACCTTCTCCAGGCAGCAAGTCTCGGAGATGCAGAAGTGGGCCAGCGCGTATCCCCGCAACGAGGTCGTATCCGCGAGGAATGTGCCGCCTGGCGTCGTCGTGACATACACCGGGAACATAGAACCGGAGACCGACTGACCGCAAGCCCGCATTCGGATAAAGCCCGGGAAACCGGGCTTTTTTCTTGTCTAGGCGGGCCGAGGTAACCCAGCCATGTCGGCGTAGTGGCCGTAGATTTCGGGGAAACGGACCCACACATCTTCCGGGACCCAGCTTAGGTCGTACTCGTCGGTGCGGGGCACCTCGATCAGTTCCACGCCGGATCCGCGCAGCTCGCTGGCCACCGCCGGCGAGTCGTCGTAATGCGTCCTTGCGTCCTCGTCCTCGAGCGCGCGAAGTTTCGAGCCGTATATCCCGACGCAGTAGATGGCGTCCACTGGCAGGTCGTGCGCCTCCGCGAAGGCCTCCACGGACCCCTCCATCCCCGGGTCCCGATGCGAGACGATGATTATCCTGTGCCCCTCGTCCGCCAGCCGCCTAAGCTCGGACACGTACGGCTCCCTCGGGACCCACGATTCCCATTCCCAGAAGTTGATCGGGTTCCCGCCCGGCGCGTAGTGCAGCACGTCGTCGAAGTCGAAGGAGATGGTCGGCTTGTGCTCAAGCCCGAGTTTCGCGGCCGCGCTCCACCACATCGTGTCTCAGAACCCCTTGAACGCGCCGGTGCCCTGTTCGATCATGTCCAGGTTGTAGCCTATGGTGGTGCCGTTGTCCAGTTCGGTCTCCCGGATGTCGGTCAGCCCGGCGAGCCGCCCGTTCTCCTCCAGGACCATGTCGCCGAGCTTCTCCAGGATGTCGTCCGACCTCTGCCGTATGTCATGCAGGTTGCCGGAGAGGCGCCTCGCGTCCACGCTGGCGAAGTCCCTCGCGGCGACGAAGGGCTTCTTCCTGCGCTCCTGGACATGCTGGTCCATCGCGTCGGCCGCCTCGTCCAGGGCGAACTTGACGCTCCTGGCGTCGAGACCCGCTATGTCGTCCTCCACTTGGAGCCCCCCGGCCTCCGCCACCCAGACGCCCTTTCCCTTGTCGACGGTGACCCTCAGCGGCAGGCCGCCCTTGGTCTGGCCCGTGTATGTCGCCTTGGAGCCCGCGCCGAAGGCCTTCGGCTTGTCGAGCTTCCACCCGTTGATCTCCGGGAGCCTGGCAAGCGCGTAGTCCCGCCACTTGGCCGAAGCGGCCTCCTTGGATGCCTCGTCTGTCGCAGTGCGAATCACATTCTGCCAGTCCATGGGGAACCTCCGGGGTCCCCGACCGGCTTAAAAGAATATCAGCGACGCCTCCGGCCCCGTTGCCCGGGCGGCGAAGGCGGCGGGAGCGGCGCGCGTCGGCCGGCCTCCGTCAGGCCGTTCTCGTCGGCGAACACGCCCCCCGGCCCCGTCTTGGCGGCGCAGTGGGCGCACTTGTACTTGGTCGCCGTGGTGGTCATGGAATGACCGAATGGGCACGCGGAGGTGGACTTGGAGCCGTCCCCCTCCCATTCCGGGCCGGAGCAATAGACGGTCCTCTCCTCCGACCGGCTCTGTCGTCTACGCCTCTTCGTCATCGAACCACTCCGCCGTTTTGGCGAGTCCCTCCCGCAGGTGGGCCGCAGGTTCGTACCCGAACCTCGCTATCCTGCCCGTGTCGGCGAGGGAGTCCCTCACGTCCCCGGCCCTGGGGGCCGTGTAGCTGATCGTGGCCTGCTTGCCGAGCGTCGCCTCGATTCCGCGGACTAGGTCCAGCAGGCTGTAGCTCCGGCCGCACCCGACGTTGAAGGGTCCCGCCATGCCCGTGCGGATGGCCAGCAGGTTGGCCTCCACCACGTTATCGACATATGTGAAGTCTCTGGTCTGGAGTCCGTCCCCATGCACCTCTATCGGCCCCCCGGCGCGAATGGCCCTGATGAAGGCCGGTATGACGGCCGAGTACGGGCTGCCGGGGTCCTGCCTCGGGCCGAAGACGTTGAAGTACCGCAGGCACGCCGTCGGCAGCCCGAACGCGAGGCGGTACGCCTCGCACAGATGCTCGCAGCACGCCTTGTGGGCCGCGTACGGGCTCCTCGGCGTGCGGGGCAGGTCCTCCGTGGCCGGTGTGGCCCCGCCGTACACGGAGCTGCTGGAGGCCATCACGAGCTTCCTGACCCCGGCCCGCCTTGCGGCCTCAAGCAGGTTCTGGGTGCCCGCCACGTTCGCGTCGAAGGTGTCCTGCGGCCTGCCGATGCTCCGGGGGACCGACGGGATGGCCGCCTGGTGCAGGACGAACTCGGCCGACCCCACGGCGGCCTCGCAGTCGGCCGGTTTCAGGAGCGTGCCCTCCACCATCTCGAACGACCCGACGGGGAGGTGGGAGAGGTTCTCCATCCTGCCCGAGGACAGGTTGTCCAGCACCCGCACCCGGTGCCCGTCGGACACGAGCCGGGTGACAAGGTGCGATCCGATGAAGCCAGCGCCGCCGGTCACGAGTATGGTCGCCATGTGGGATTATACGCTAGGGGTTCCACCCCTCAAGGGCCTCCAGTGCCGCCTGGTGCACGGAGCCGTTCGTGGCCAGTATCCCGTAGCCCGGTAGCGATCTTCCGCGGGAGAAGTCGAGCGGCGCGCCCGAGGCGTCGGTCACGGTGCCACCGGCCCCTCCACCACCGCTGTGCCCGCCGCGTGGTCCCATATGCGGTGCAGGCGGTCCCTCTCGCGGGACAGCCGCACGTACGCGGCCACCTCCCCCGAGGCCACGCAGGCGTACTTCCCCTGGCCGTCCATGCGCAGCGTCGGCCGTCCGGGGAGCGCGTCCGCGAGTCGCGTCTCCGCCGACCTGGCCGAGTGGCTCGCCTCGTAGGACTCGCAGATGGCGTACCGGCATTCCGGGGAGACCCCGATCCGGGTGCGCACCCCGGCCGGGTCCACCCGCGTCGCGCCCAGGCCCGGCGCGGCGCAGAACACCGCGTTCCCCCCGGGCTGCCCGGCGCACCCGAGCGCCCCCAGCACGGGCCGCCCGTCCTCCACCAGGGCCAGCGCCACGGACCACCCCCGGCCGGCCAGGAACCCCGCCGTGCCGTCTATCGGGTCCAGCACCCAGAACCTGCCGCCGCCGCCGGGGTGCCCGCCCCCGTCCACGGCTGCCAGCAGCCTGCCGCCGTCCGACAGCTCGGGCCTCGCGCGGGCCGCGAGTCCGCAGGCCCTCGCCAGGAGGGCCCGGTCCCCCCGCAGGATGCCTTCTCATGGTTTCTCCCTCCTGTAGACTGTTCATTACTTCCCTATGAGTTTGTCTCTTTTTCACGGGTGGCCCCCGCGCAGGCTGGGGATTATACACCACAAGCGCCGCCGATCGGCCCGGGTGACCCAGTTGTTGTGTTTTTCTCGGACCCCCCGGTGCATGGAGCAGACCTACGAGTTCGTGGTGTGCGGCACCGATCCGTCCGGGCGGGTGCACACGCTCGTGTTCCGGACGCGGATTCCCGCGTTCCGGCCGCCGCGGTGGCTGCGGGTGTCGAGCGTGTGCATGCGGTCGCCCACGACGAGGTGCGGCCGCAGGGGTGACCCCGCGGCCAGCACGTCGCCCGGCCGACCCTGCTGCGGCTAGGGTGTGACGATGCCCTTCGGCGGCGCGATTATCGCGGCCTCGCCGAGCGCGGACTCCTTGACGGCCTGCCACATCTCGCTGGTCGTGTCCACCTTCGCGAAGCCCACGATGCGGCCGAGGTTCACGTGCTCCGTGTCCCTGTGGCAGCCGCCGACCAGCGGCGACATCTTGTCGATCGGCGCGAACGCCACGCGGACGGACCCCTCCTCGCTCCTCATCGGGACCGCGACGACCTGCCGCAGCGCCCTCACGACGGCGCTCCGGCTGATTGCCTCCATCAGCTCGTCGACGTCCATCTCGATCTCGACGAACCTCTCGCCCGTCCCGTCGAACTCCAGGCGGTACCATGTTGCCTCGGACATCTGTTCCTCCCTGGGGCCTCGCCCCGCTGTGTGCTGTCCCGCGTATTATACCGTTTTCGTCCGACGGGCACCCGTACCATGGGATGCAACTGCGGAGGTAGGAAGAGGGGCACCGCCAAGGCGAAGAGGGCCAGGGTGGCGACCAGCGAGGCGAGGGCTGCCGCGATAACGAGGGCGGCGGGGATCGGATCCGCGCCGAAGCCGAAGCCAGCGGCCGCCCCGGAACCCCAGAAACCCGTCCGCCGCCCGCCGCCCGCCGCAAGGTCCGGCGCCAGGGTGGCGCCGTACACGGTGGTGAGGGGCGACACGATGGCCAGCATAGCGCAGAGGTTCGGCCTGACCGTCAAGGAGCTGGTCAAGTTCGACGGCGGGACCGGCATAGCCAACATAGCCAGACTCAGGAGCCGAAACGCCCACATCATACACCCCGGGGAGGTCATCCTCGTGCCGAGGAAGGCGGAGTGATGCTGCTGCTGCCCAGCGACACCGGCAGGAGGGGGCTGCGGACGACGGAGTTCTGGGTCTGCGCGGCGACCGAAGTCGCGCTCCTGTCGGCATGCCTGCTCGCGGACGGGGCCGCCTCCGCCTCCGCCGCGATCTCCGCCGCCGCCATCGCGATCGGATACTGTATGTGCAGGACGGCCCTGAAGTGCAGGGTGGCGAAGGCCGGCGGCGAGGCCGTCGAGGCCGCCATGTCGAGGCCGAAGGGGGACGAGGTCCGTTGAGGGCGATATGCCCCATATGCGAGGGTTTCGTTCCCGCCGCAAGGGTCGTCCGCGGCGAGAGGTACATCGTGTGCGGCACCCCGGGCGGTGTTTGAGTGTCCGAGGTGCGGCGAGAGGTTCGGCACGGACGAGGACGACTAGGACGCGATACGCAAGGTGTGGTCCGAGTGGCGCCGCCGTCACGGCGCCGCCGCTTTGTGAACTTTCACGGTATAATTCGGCACGGACGGACGCCAGTTGGGGCGCCCGCGAAACGGATGGATATGGAAGACGACGACGGCGGACAATGTAGCGGCCCTAGATGGCGCCTCAGGCGCCTGGTGGATACCGTTATCGTTCTGTTGGCATTAGAGGACCTGGGGCCGGGTGCGCGGCATGCAAGAATTCTTCAGACATGCTCTGACTGGATTGGCGGCCTTCGCCGGGATAGCGGCGTGGGACGTCGTGCGCACATGGGCCTTCAGCCGATGGATGGTTCGTAAGATCGCCCGCGACGCGGTAGCCAGCGAGGCCAAGTGCCCCGATTGCGGCGCCAAGCTCAAGACATCAATCACACTGGAGCAGAACGAGGGCTAGACCTCGATGCCGCCCTTGCGCTGCCTGCGCTGCCACGGGCGGACATGCCTGACCTGCTTGACCTTGCCGCCGCGAAGCTTCGCCTTGAACTGCCGTTGGCTCGCGGTGCGCTTGGCCTGGTTCACCCATTCCAGCACCACCTGAATGTTGCCCGGCACATACCCCTTGCCCGAGTCCTTCCTGTCCAGCGAGGGGGCGTTCGGGTTCTGCAACCGCCCGCCGGACACGGTCAGGCTCATGTCGAAGGGCATCCCGGTGATGGCGCACCGGTCCTTGAACGCGCGGTCGATGTCCTCGTACGTTATGGTGCACGCGCGGCCCGCCTTCCGGGCGTTCCACCTCGCGTCGTGCAGCATGCGGCGGATGCGGCCGTTCCTCGTCCTCGCGAGTCCCCGCCGGCAGTCCCTGCACCGCGTCCTCAGCCCGATGGGGTTGTGGGGGTCCCGCTGGAAATCCGCCACGGGCCTCATCTCCGTCTTCCCCGACACGGCCGAGCAGAGCGTGCACTCGGCCTTGATCACGACGCCGCGTTTGTTCGTCTCGTACCGCCTCATCTCGTCCCTCCTGGTGTCTGGTGTCTGTCCTCAGATGTTCTTAGGCCCGCCCCGGGCCGATGTCAAGCGGCGCCCGGGTTTCCGGGTGCGGTCCGGGAAAAGCCATTGACCCGCCCGCCCTCGGGGCCTATTATCTGACGACAGGTCGCCGGACCGTGCGGCCGATACGGAATGGAGGCAGAATGAACCACAAGGAGAAGCGGCGGCGGAACAAGGCGGCGGCGGAACTCTTCGACGCCTTCCTGACCGCCCACTGCGGACCGTGCCTGCGAGCCAGGAAGAGGAAGCGGCCGGGGTGGAAGCCCCTGATGGACTCCTGCCCCCGCTGCGGCCACGAGACCGGGCGCATATTCGCCGAGTTCCTTGGCGTCTGGCGCCCCGAGATTGTGGAGTACGCCCAGACCCGCGACATGCGGTGCCTCGGGTCCTCGATCGACTGGGAGGATTTGGTGCGGGAGTTCGAGATGACTCTCGCCAGGGCGTGGTATGCCGGGTTCACCCCCGGCCGGGGGAACCTCGCGCACTACATGTGGCGGGCCGTGCGCAACACCTGGACCCGCGTCATCTCGACGGCCTTCCGGAAGAAGTGCACAATCGAGAGGGAACAGGCAAGGGGCGACAGCGGCCGGTACTCGTCGGGCGTCCCCGCCGCCAGGGTCACCGCCCCCCTCGACTCCGCGGACGAAGACGGGAAGACATACGCCGAGCAGTTGCGGGATCCCGGGCAACCCGATCCCTGCGATGCCCTCGCGAGAGAGAGGCTGGCGTCCGAGGTCAGGGGCAGGATTCTGTCCCAACTGGATCCGCTGAACCAGGCCGTGTTCTGGGACCTCATCGTGAACGAGAGGCTGGAGGTGGCCAGGTTCGCCGAGGAGCATTTCGTGACGGTCGCGGTGGTCCGGAAGAGGATGGCCGACGTGCAGGAGGTCGTGGCCGGGGTGGCCGAGGAGTACCGGGACCGCTTCGCCCCCTGACGGAGACCCGCATGAACCACTCGCTCAAGGTCGGACTGTGCTTCGGGGCGACGTCCGGGGTAATAACGACCCTCGGGCTGCTGGTCGGACTCGCGGCCGGCACGGAGTCCAGACTCGCCGTCATCGGGGGCGTGCTGGTCATAGCCCTTGCCGATGCCTTCGCCGACGCGCTCGGGATACACGTGTCCGAGGAATCCGAGCAGGCACACACGGTCCGCGAGATTTGGGTTTCCACGCTGTCGGCTTTCCTGACGAAGTTCCTGTGCGCGGCCAGCTTCCTCGTTCCACTGTGCGCCATAGAAAACCTTGCGTGGTCGGTGGCGGTCAGCGTTGCCTGGGGCGCCGCGCTCCTCTCTGTGATGAGCTGGTGGCTCACCGGCGGCTGGAGGTCGGTGGCGGAGCACATGGGGGTCGCCGCCGCGGTCATCGCGATATCGCACCTGATAGGCGCGTGGGTCGCCGGCTGGGTGGCCTGACTACCTGCCCGCGCTCGCGTTGAGCCTCGCCGTGTCGATTGCGGTGAAGGCGTCCCACCAGGGGTATCGCCGCTCGCCGTCGAGGAAGCCGGCGTCCCTGAACGGGTCGCACAGGACATCCCTCAGGACCAAGGTCCCGCCGGCGTCGAGCCACCCGGACAGGGCCCCGGCGTACTCGGCGTCCGTGCCGGCGCGCTCGTGGATCGCGTCCAGCAGGGCGGTGGCGTCCGCGCGGCCGGACAGCCGGCTGTACAGGTCGTCCAGCGTCACGCCCGCCGCGATCCGCCTTGCGATGCGCTCTATCTTGGTCATGCGATGAACCCTCCTGCTGACGGCGGGCGCCAAAAACAACATGGACCGGCGCAAAGAGAGGGCCGCCCCTCCGGGGCGGCCCCATCGTGAATCCGCGAATCCCTGCCTGCCCGCTAGACGGTGGTCCGGATGAATCCGGCGTCGCCGTTCCGCGGCGGGCTGTTCAGGTCCTGGAACGCCAGCCACTGCGAGTCGTACAGCCCGTTGCTGCTGTAGTCGACCCCGCCGGCGTGGAAGTACCCGCTGGTCGGCATGGCGCCCGCGTAGAGGTTGAAGTCGGCCTCGAACGCGACGGCCGGATCGAGCTCGACATGCCTGTCGGCCGCGCCGTCGTTGGCCATGACGCAGTTCCTCCAGCGGCACAGCACGCCGCCCGCGCCGACCACGATTGACTTCCCGCAGTCGAAGAAGGTGCACCCCCTCGCCTCGGTGATCTCGGAGTTGATCCCGGTCGCGCCGCCGATGCCGCACGCCTGCTCCTCGAACACGCAGGACCAGGCCTTGAGACGCTGCAAGCCGCCGGGGTTGATGCCGTACACGATGTCCGGCGCGAAGTGCAGGCCGTACGCCGTCAGGATGCCGCCGGAGTTCGGGCCGGCGACGGCGGTCTGCCACCCCTGCATCCGGAACCCGATGAACCGGACGGCGTCGGAGCCGGTGAGTCCCGTGACCGTCAGGCCCGCGCCGCTGCCCGGGCCGACGAGCTGGGCCATGCCCCACTTCTTCGACGGCCTGTAGACCACGACTTCAAGCGGCTTGTCGATGGTCAGCGGCTCGGGGTATGCCCCGGCGTACACGCGGACGGTCTCGCCCGGCGCGGCCGAGTCGATCGCCGCCTGGATTGTCCTTTTCGCCCTCGCGAACGACGTCCCGTCGTTGGAGTCGTTCCCCATCGGTGATGCGTACCAGTAACTCATTTCTTCCTCCTGCGGCGATCTCGCCTGCTCCGGTTCGCCCGGTCACGTGGGCGCCTCGAACGCACTCCCCTCCCAGCCGGGCCGCACTTCCGGCCGTCGGGAAACTTCACAAAAGGCCCTGTGTATAGTCGGCTAGAATCGTCGGAAGGGAGGAAGGCATATGGACAACAAGCAGGATAAGGAACTGGTGCCCGGACCCGGCATCGTGATTGTGGTGCCGGACGAGGGCGAGAAGCAGGTCGGCGCCGTGGTCATCGCGTCGCAGCCCACGGCGACGGACGACGTGGCGACGGGGCGGGTGGTGTCCATCGGGCAGTCCCGCGGGGACGACCCGGACATCCGCGAGATGGGGCTCGAGGACGGGATGACGCTCCACTACACGAAGAACGGGGCAAGGAGGCTCCGCGACGACCTGGTCGCCGTGGACCAGGGGTGCGTGTTGGCTTGGGAGTGAGCCGGGACGCCTCCTCTTTTGTGAACTTCTACGGCCTCGACCTCAGTCTGGAGGCAGTGGGGTGATACACAGGCTTCATGGCATCGTGTGCGGTGCCGTCCACCGCATGGCGCTCCGGGATTCGGTGATCAAGGGGTGCGAGGATGTCCTGCACTGCCGTTGGGTCCAACCCGAACTTCCCGACGAGCTGCACTGGTACGAACTCGACGAGCACAACGGCGAGATAGACCTCTGGACGGATCACGACGAGACCCTGATCAGCATAGACGTGAACAGGGGCTTCCGGCTGCACGACAAGCCCGTGGGGGCCGTGCAGATCGAGAGGCTGCTCGCCGCCGCCATGGCGGCCAGGATGCACAGGGCGCTCTGGGGCATGGCTCTCAGGGGGCGCCGGGGCACGCGGTACCTGGTGGACGATCGCGGGCAGGCCGGCGGCGAGACCGAGGCCGAGACCTACGGCGACCCCGCGCTGAGGGCGTGGGCCGAGGGCGACGCCCGCCGCAGCGGGGCCAGGTCCGCGGTCGGCGAGGACGAGTACGTCAGGTCGTACATGGAGGCGTACCGGAGGCGGCGGGTCGGTGGGCACCACCCGACGCCGCCCGAGGAGGTCGAGGCCAAGATGAGGAACGAGTACCGCCGCACGCTCGCCAAGTTCGAGAGATACGAGCCGGACACGGAGATGCTGTTCTTCGTCGTGTAGGCGTATAATCTGGCATGGACTGGGTAAAGTTCCGCCAGCATGTGGCCTGGAGACGAGGGGTTTCCCCCGCCAAGGCCGGCAAGCAGATAGCGTGGCTCGACTCGGAGGGTCAGGTCTCGTTCGGCCGCCCGGCCGACGAGCCGCTTGAGAGACGGGATTTCGGCGCGGAGGACATAGTGACCGCCGTGAGGCAGACGTCCGACCGCGAGCGGCTTGAGAAACTCCGTTTGGAGGCCCTGTCGGAGGAACCGGAGACATGATGGGCTGGATGAGCAAATCGTCGAATTATGACGAGGACACGAAGTTCGGGCACACGTTCCGCAACCTGATGAAGTGGGCGAAGGAGGCTCTGGAGGACAGGCATCCGGGCACCCGACAGCTCAAGAACATCCGGAGGTTCTCGGTGCCCGTCAGGGGCGGCGCCGCCTTTATCGTGGAGATACATCCCGGCAGCAGCTCGCACTACTCCGTCACGCAGTCCGGGAGGGACATCCACACGGACATGTTCGACGACGTCCTCTCGCCGGTCTTCGAGGCGATCGCGAACGCGGACCTGTCCGACACCTCATCGAAGTTCCCGAACAGCGTCCTGAAGCAGGCGACGGCGGAGGAGCACGAGTTCTCGCACATGCTCAACGGGGGCTAGGCGGACATGCCGATAGACGACTTCGACAAAAAGGATTTGGAGGACATCGCGGGCCTCGTCGGGCTTGAGCGCGGCGACAGGGAGGACTGGATGCAATTTGCCATGCGGGTCGTGCAAGCGTTCGACAAGCCGTTCCTGAAAGCCAAGCACGCGAGCACCATAGAGCGGCTGGTCGGCATCGCCCGGCGGCTCATGCAGACATGAACTCCTCTCGCCTGAAGATGGCGGCCCGAATGACACCCCCCACCTGCTCGCGGAGCTCGTCCAGAGAGCCGCCGTTGTTGATGGTCCAGTGCGCAGTGATTTTGTCTATTTGCTCGACCGCCGCAGACGGGCTGTGGGGCGTCGCGTCCCCCCTGGAGGATAGCCGATCGCGCACGACCCCCGCCGGCGTCGCCACACGGACGAACCAGAAGCCCAATTCATGCAGGGTGTCGTAGGCATTGTTTCGGCAGTCGGTGTTGACGAACGCCACCTCGCCAGCCCGCCGGGATTCGCACGCCTGATCGACCAGTGAGCGAATGGCGGTCCCGAGGTGCGGCCGGAAGTGGTCGGCGAGGAACGACAACAGCCTGCCGTCCTGCCCGGTGCTATCAAGCCCGAGCCTGTTGTACGCGGCCCGCTGGATGTCGTGCAGCGGCTCGGCCACGTCGGCGCGGTGCACCGACGCGCCGTCTCGCAGATTCAGCCGGTCGAGCATGGCGTCCCTCGCTATCTCGAAGCAGGTGCTTTTGCCGCTCCCTGACGGGCCGAAAAAGCAGATGCTCAGCGCGCTCCTGGCCATGTTGTTCCTTCTAGGGGAGTGACTCATCTGCCTTCCCGTGCAAATCCAAGTGTATGCGGCTGGGGACGGCCGCGTTCCCCTTGCCCTCCCCGTACTTCCCTGTGTACAGCTCGCACTCACCGACGCTCTCGAACCAGAACATCTGCCCGATGCGCATGCCGGGATACACGACTGTCGGGAGCTTCGCTGTCATCTCCAGCGTGATGTGTCCGAAGAACCCCTGATCAATCAGGCCCGCGCAGGCATGGTTCTTGATGAACAGCCTCCCGACTGAGCTTTTGCCGGTGCACAGGCTCGCGAAATGCCCGGAGCCGAACTTCTCGACCGTGTGCCCCAGGTACGCCTCCTCGACGCGCATCAGGTAGCCGTCCTTCGGAATCGCGATCTCCTCGTACTGCATCTCGATCGCAGGGTCCACGCATGGCACGCCGCACCTCTTGGAGTTGGGCAATAGCCTTCTGAGGAGCGGCGCCAGCCTGTAGTCGTAGCTGTTGGGGTTTATCTGATCCTCGTTGAACGGCTCTATGGCGATGCGGCCGCGGCGGACCTCATCCGCGACCTGTTTTCCGGTAAGCCAACCCATGCCGCATTCTAGCCTGCAACGATAGAACCCCCTATGGGCGACACTCAGTCCATTTTCGGTCCGGAAGGCTACAAGCCCGGGAAGACCAAGTATGTCATAGTCGTTGGCACTGTGATGAGCGGACTCGGGAAAGGCATATTTGCAGGGGGACTTGCCCGGGTCTTGCAGGGTGCGGGTTTGACGGTGGCGCCGATAAAGCTTGAGGGCTACCTCAACATGGACGCGGGTACCCTCAATCCGATCCGGCACGGGGAAGTGTTCGTCTTGGATGACGGCACCGAGTGCGACATGGATTTGGGAAACTACGAGAGGCTCCTGAACCAGGATTTGACGACGGCAAACTTCGCGACATCCGGGCAGATACTTGCCTCGGTCCTGGAAAGGGAAAGATCCGGGGGTTACTTGGGCCGGGACGTGCAGGTCATACCGCATGTCACTGGCGAGGTGAAGCTCCGCCTCCGGACGCTTGCGACGGCCAGCGATGCGGACATTGTGTTTGTCGAAATCGGCGGAACCGTGGGCGATCTTGAGAACGGCACCTACATCGAGGCTTGCCGCCAACTCGCGGCGGAAGAGGGCGAGGGCAATGTATGCTTCATCGCCCTCACATATATCCCGGCGCCCCCTACGCTCGGCGAACAGAAAAGCAAGCCGGCCCAGTTGGGGTTCCGTCAACTGATGTCGCTCGGCGTCATGCCGGATTTCATCGTCGCTAGATCGTCCAGCAAGATGACCGATTCTGTGAAGGAGAAGCTGTCGCTTTTCAGCGGCGTGTCACATGACAGGGTGTTCGGCATGCACGATGTGGAGTCGGCCAGCCTGGTGCCGGAGATGATTGGGGAATCCGGCATCGATGCGTCGATTGCGAAAATCCTCGGCTTGCGGTTGCCAGTCAGGACGACCAAAGACGCTTACGCATCTAGCTTGCGCAAATCTTCGGCCACCGGCCACGAGGTGAAAATCGGTATCGCGGGGAAATACACCGCCCTGCGGGACGCGTACGCCTCGGTGGTGCATGCCCTTGAGCACGCGGCCGTAGATCAAGTTGCATCCCTCAAGATCGAATGGCTTGATACCGAGGAAATCGACGACGACAATGTCGCCATGACACTCTCTCAGTCCGGCATCGACGGCCTGGTCGTGCCGGGCGGCTTCGGGCTGCGGGGTGTCGCCGGCAAGTTGGCCTGCATCCGGTATGCGAGGGCCTCGCTGATGCCGTTCCTCGGGCTGTGCTACGGGTTCCAGTTGGCTGCCATCGAGTTCGCAAGAAACGAATGCGGGATGGATGACGCGACCAGCGGCGAGATGGATTCGGATTCTTCGCATAGGATCATCGACATGCTGCCCGGTCAATCCGGCCAGTTGGGCGGCACCATGCGCCTCGGCGGCGGGGACATATCGCTCCGGCCCGGCACTCTGGCCGCCTCCCTCTACTTTGACGCGCCGTCGTGCCGGCAGAGGTTCAGGCATCGTTACGAGTTCGTGTCGAAGTACGCGACGGCTTTGGAGTCCGGCGGGATGGTGTTTTCAGGTACGGCATCCGACGGAAGCGACGTGAGGCAGATTCTCGAAGTGCCGTCTCACCCGTTCTTCCTTGCAACGCAAGGGCACCCGGAGCTGACGAGCAGACCATCGTATCCGGAGCCTATGTTCCGTGGTTTCATCAGGGCGGTAGTGCAAAGGGCATACCCGACCAAGCCTTAAAAGGAGCGCATTGTGAAAAAGAAAATCGCTGTATGTGGGGCCTTGATTGTGGCAATGATGGGTGGCGTGGCCGTCGAGAACCAGCTCGGCATCGTGGAACGCGCGATCCCGGCGCCCGCGGGCGACGAGACAGAGTTCAGGACCGTCTCGGAGTTCGTCGCCGTGCAGCAGTTCGGCACCGCACCGGAGTTCATCCTGAACGACCTTGTCACCGACGCGCTCCCAATCGCCACGGAGGTCCGCTCCCGCATCGGGGAGGGCGTGCTGGACGCCAACGACCTGGACGAGACCTTGGCGCAGATGCTCTTGGACATCGCAGGGCAGCCGGAGACCCCGAAGGACGTCTTCATGCTACAAGCCGTCTACGGCTGCGCCATGCTCGGCGCGGAATACGGCCGGTTCTTGGTGCTCCGGGAAGGCGTCACGGACTCCGGCGAGGTGAACGAGATCGTGACACGGTACACCACCACCTCGCTGGACGGGTTTCTCGATTTCCTCGCGGATTTGCCCGAACCCGCTCCCCCGGAGGAATCGGAGGGGGACGACGGGGATGCGAAGGGTCAACTGGACGAGTGGGCTGGCGACATGGAACCCGAAACCGCGCCGTAGTCTATAATGTCTCCTGCGTGTCGGAACGGCATGACTGACTTCGATCAGGAGACACTCAGAAGGCTTGTCGACGGAATACCGGCGGGGACGAGGCTGGCCATCGTGGCCGGTCCGTCCCCGCAGGCTTGCAAAGTGATGGCGGCTGCGGGGATGAAGGTTTTCTGCGTCATGCCGAACGACGCACTCAGGCAGTTCTGCGTCTCCTGCGGCCCGTCGCTCTACACGGATGTGTTCCCGGTGACCGGCGACCACGAAAAGCTGCCGACCGGATTCCCCGTGAAGGTCGATGCCATCTTCGTCGACACACCCGGCGACATTTCCGTCCAGGATTGGTTACCGCTCGTGGTCCCATCCGGCCTGCTGTCAGGCAGCGCCTACAACCCGAAGCTGTCAACCCAAGTCGGGCACAGGCGCAACATGTGGTGGAGGCGGCAGCCCGGAGGGGTCCGGGCAAAATGCGCTTGGGAAATGATGCCGGATGGCGGTTATCGCTACCTGCAAACTATCGCGACCTCCGCCCGGGTCAACCTGTAGTCTGCTCCACCCTCAACCCCCCTCCATCGACGAGCACGCGGTACTTGGCGGCCGGCTTGTCCGGGAGATCGAACTGGATGTCCAGCATAAGCTCTTCCATGATGGACCTCAGTGCCCGCGCACCCGTGCCTTTCTCCTTCGCCACGACCGCCAAGTTCCTCAGCGCGTCCGGGTCGAAGTCAAGCTCGCAATCTTTCAGACGGAACAACTTTTGGAACTGCTTCGTGATGGCGTTATCCGGCTCCGTGAGAACGCGAATCAGGTCCTCCTCGGTCAATTCGGTCAGGCGCGAGATCACGGGTAGCCTCCCCGTCATTTCTGGGATCAGCCCGAACTCCACCAAGTCCTCGGGTTCCACTTTGGCGAACATGCCGTCGGAATCGGTCTCCTCGCTTTCGCTCCTGAAGCCTATCGCGGTTTGCCCGAGCCGCTTTCTGACGATTTTATCGAGGCCCACAAACGCACCGCCGCAGATGAACAGTACGCCGCCCGTGTCGAATCGGATGTACTCCTGCTCCGGGTGCTTTCTGCCGCCTTGCGGCGGGAGATTCGCGACAGTCCCCTCAAGCATCTTCAACAACGCCTGTTGCACACCCTCGCCCGACACGTCTCTCGTGATGCTCACATTCTGTGTGGTGCGTCCGATCTTGTCGATCTCGTCGATGTAAAGTATGCCGCGTTGCGCGACCTCGACATCGCCATCTGCCGCGATAACCAGCCGCAGAAGGGCGTTCTCGACATCCTCCCCGACGTATCCGGCCTCGGTCAGCGTGGTCGCATCAGCAATCGCGAAAGGAACCCCCAGGAACCTAGCAAGCGTCCGGGCAAGCAGCGTTTTTCCGGCACCCGTCGGCCCTACCAGCAACACGTTCGATTTGTCCAACTCGACGCCGCCCTGTCCTAGGGCAATCCTGTCCGCCTGTTCGTGGCGGATGTAGTGGTTATGCACGGCCACGGCAAGCACCGTTTTGGCGTGCTCCTGCCCGACCACATACCTGTCCAGGAAACCCTTGATCGCGGACGGCGTGGGGGTCGGCCCGCGTTTGGTGGCGCCGCCGGCGACCCTGCTCGCGTCGAGAAGCGATGTACAGACCCTGACGCAATCCCTACAGATCGCAATCTCGCCTGACTTAACCAATTCCCCGTTCGGCTTTTCGCCCTCGCAAAAGCTGCACTTCATGCTGAACTCCTTTCAAGGGCGATGCTGGCGTTTCGCAGGGCGCCTACGGATTCCGTGATGGCACGACCAGCATCCACGCCCCGACGGCCACCGCTACGATGCCGTCCACGAACACGAGGGCCTCCAGAGGGGACAGGCTGGCTAGGCCGCCGAGTATTATCGGGGCCAGCTTGGCGCCGAAGGCCATGGAGCCGCCGGTAAGGAGCACGGCGCCGATTATCTCTCTGAGATTCTTGGCATCCATCCTGCAACCCCTCAGACTACATCCACCCCCTCAACGGGCCTGAACTTCGCGCACCGCGTGACGGGCACCGCGATATCGTACTCGACGGCCGTATCGAACAGTTGGTTGGCGATGGGGCAGTTCTTCTCGCGGCGCTCGGGATCGAACTTCGCGCAGGCGTAGCAGAGGCAGACCTGCGTCCTGATCGGCTCTCCAATGGAGTTGGCGTACAGGATTTTCGGATGCCCCTTCCGGGCGTGCGGGTTCCTCATCCTGAGCACGACGCCCGACATGGAGACGGAGTGCCTCCTTCGGACGGGCGCGGCGGCACCCTTCAGCACCTCCGGCCGCCTGGACGTCCTCTTCTTCTTGGCTGTCGCCTTTTTCCCGGTCTTCTTGGTCGCTGGCATCGGTTTTCCTCCTACTTCTTCGGACCACTCACCATTATACAATGCACCCGGCCAACTGTCCTACTTGAGTGTGTCCGGTTATAGGGCGTCGATAGAATGGGATGTGATTCTGGCTCATTCCATCGCCCTCGACCCAAACAGGCGGCAGTCCGAGTACTTCGCGCGGGCGGCCGG
>Ga0180432_10001755_pt1 | contig 33678 bp, 24 predicted proteins | sample SS_ome_10_FD_132414 | JGI IMG/M metagenome (GOLD analysis project Ga0180432, IMG submission 132414) | Hypersaline lake sediment archaeal communities from the Salton Sea, California, USA - SS_1_MS_2 metaG | ecosystem: Environmental > Aquatic > Non-marine Saline and Alkaline > Hypersaline >... | reverse complement strand
GAGCCCGATGAAGACACTGAGGTAGCATCGAGCCCCAGTTCTTCGGCAACGCGAATCGTCAATGTTGCCTGGCTTCCCGGCGATGGGTTCATCAAGGTCCTTCTCGATCCGTTTCCCGCATGGGGTGGGTGGACGATGTACCTGGATGGAGAGGATGTGCCGATGGACGGCGATCCGGGAGAGATCATCGTCCGGCCGAACGATGAGCCTCGGAACGCCACCGGCGTATACATAGGAACCGACCCTTGGGTCACCAGCCTGCGAGAGGTCGAGTTCCCCTGCAAAGGAACATTGCAGTTCGATATCCCCGGCGAAGGCCTGACAAACTGCTATGAGTTCTCGCTGCGAGAAGACGGCTGCTGCACGGCCATCGATTGCGAGTCTCCGGAGTTGGCGAAGGAAGAAATGCCGCCAAAAGAGGAGATTGTCGTGGCGATGGATCCTCCGATCGCCGAGCGAATCACGGTGACGCCCATCGGCGTCGAAGGATACGCCGAGGTTAGCGGTGCTCCGGGAGCGGTCTATCCGGACTCGACTGTTTGGGTTCAGAACCTCAATGCCTACAGCGTGACCGTCGTCGAGGCGGATGCGGACGGAGCGTTTCGCGCGGAACTGTTCTGCCCGCCGGGGACCTCGCTGATGGTGAAGCATGATCCGAACGGAGAGCACATCCGGGGGCTGTGGAACGAGGTCCAGCGGGGCCGATCGCCTGGGGATCTGGCCGAGATCACCACCCTGTGGGGAACGATCATCCCCGTGACGCACCGCGACGCGGCCGAGGGCTTCGGACAAGCGTTCTCGACCGCCGGTGCGGTCCGGGAGGGGCCGCTGTGGGCGGGGTTCTGGGTCGAAGGCCGCCTGGAGCTGTATTCGTTCTCCCCCGGAGATGGACTTCGTGCGACGCCTGGCGACGCTGGGCGCATTCAAGGGACGATCCACTTCGTCTCCGATGGGTTGGACAGCGTGGATCTCAACGCGCTACAGGTGATGCTTCACTTCGATCTTCGCCGTCTGTTCGGCTCAGACGGATTTGCGGAGCCATGGGGAATCTGGTTCGATGGCCAGCTGTTCACGCCGACCGGGCTGCCGATCGAGTTCGAGACGTCAGGAAACCGGTACGGCATTGGCGGCGTGTCCACCGAGGCGTTTCGGCGGGTGTCCGAACGCTGTGTAGCGGCGGATTTCAGCTTGCGTTTCTCGGTCCCGCGGGGCATCGAAGCGGGGATCTACCGCCCCGAAGCGTGGGTTCAGGCGGGGGGGGTTCCGCTTGCCACCGGCGAGAATCCGGTGGACGTGTGGTATCACCACGATCCAACCATCCTTCTACCCGTATTCACCGTGGGGAACGCGGCAGAGCCGCACATCCCCTGGACGCTGTTCGGAGACGCACTGATGAACGGTTATCGCGGTGTCACCGCCCGCGAGGACATCGGACGGTTCGAGATGATCAACCGAGTGGTGTACCCGACGAATCGGTCCATCTTGTCTCCGATCGATTTGCTCACCGGAGAGGAAGCATCGTATCGGTTTGACCTCGGATCGCACTGGATCTCAGCCAGCGAACGCCGAACGCCGTGCCCGCCGCACATCCCGTTGGCCTATCCCTCCGGGCGGTTGTCGATATCGATCGAGAAGCCGGACGGCACGATCGAGGCGATCGGGCCATCTCCCCTGGCGCAATCGGTGGTCCATACCCCGACGACACTCGACGGCGGACAGACCGCCAATGGAACGGGACAGGTCTCCGATCTGTACCACGCGTCGATGATGGGATCGGCAACCTCGGTGGCGTTCGACCAGTACGGAGACCACGTGATCACGCTGAGCGGAAGCATCGAGGACGTCCACGGCAACAGCTACCCGATCCGCGGGACGTACGACCTGCTTGTGGCGCGAATCCTCGATCTCGATCCGGCACAGCTTCCGACCATGCCGTACGAAGTCGGGGATAGTTTCGCTCCGGGGCTGCACGTGTTCCCGGCGGTCCCGGCCGACGTGGAGATTCGTGTCACCCATCTGCCGGACTCCGATCCTGAGCGCGCCATCGTGCATGCGATCGATGGCAAAGCGAACCGCTTCGGCATCTTCGCCGGCGGACCGAACGATGCGTTCCGGTTCGACGAGCCGGGGGAATTCCGCGTGGATATCGCCGCTCGCTATGAAGCGGAGGATGGGACCATCTGGGCTGGGACGATGACCTGGGGGAACGTGGTCGCAAGCAAGCGGCCGTCGATCGAGGCGCACGGCCGCCGTGGAATGGACTACCACGGGAACCGGATCGACGATATGCCGGCCTGGTTCGAAGTGTTCGATCTTCCAAGAGAGAAGATTGGAATCGAGGTCTACTACCCGTATTTCAGCGGCGACATCCATTGGGGGAACGAGGACAATGCACCGGGAGACTCGATCCATCCGATCATCACCTTCCGCGATCTGACGAGCGATCAGCGCTATTACGACATCCTGCTGGACCATTGGGACGCCAATCGGAGCGGGCTCCGCTGGCCGCCCGAGGAATGCTGGGATGAGAGCGGGACGTGGTGCCTCGAAGAACGGTTTGCGATGGGCGAAGCGCCGCTGTTCTCGACGACGACCGATCGCTCGGACCCGATCACCTACCCTGAGAAGATCGATCTGCTCGCGTACTGGTACGCCTCGTCGGAACGACCAGATGTGCACGTTCGCCAGGTCATCAGCGACGACAACATGGGGACCGGCTACTGGCGGTTCGACGACACGTATGGCATGCAGCTCGGGGAGAGCGCCGAAGGCGATCTCGAAGGGGATCTGAAGTGGGAGTTTGGCGGTGCCGTCTTCCGCGTGCCGGATGAGGATATTGCCGAGTATGCGATCTATAGCTCGCTGTGGGTTCTCCTGCCGGACAACGATCCGATCGGCGCCCGCATCACGCCGCCGTTCCAGGATGCGACCGGGGCGAGCATCAACGGCGGGCCGATCCTGACACTGCTCGGCGAGGAGATCGACATGTTGTTCCTCCCGAAGGGGGTGCGGCCCGGTGATGTGTTGGAGACAGGAGAGGCCGTCTCGTTCAGCGGGCACGTCGGTCCGCCGCTCGACAGCCGCGTCGAGGTGTTCATCACCTCGCCCAGCGGAGGGACGCGAACGAAGACGTTCCGCGCCAACCGGATCGGCTGGATCCACGATCCGAGCTTCGATTTTGCCGCCGACGAAACCGGATGCTGGACCGTGTCCGTGCAGGTCATCCACGATCGCCCCTACGTCGGCAACGGCGTCATCCCGATGAGTCACAACACCGGAACGGTGCTCGGGACGACGGGCGAGTACTGTTTCTATGTCGTGCCGGCGGATGCTCCGGCGCTGACGATCACCGCGCCGTCCGCCGGACGGCTGCCCTGGCCGAGCGGACTGGATCGCCGGGACGGACGGATCGAGCCGATCGAGATCGAAGGGCAGGCCCCGGCCGGTACCGAGCGGATCTACGTGACCGTACATGACAAAGGCGTGGTGATGGTTCAGGATGAGCTGACACCGGCGTCGGACGGCACGTTCTCCTACACCTACGACGCGATGGCGCTGCACGATCGGTTCCCCTTCCTCAGTCTGACGGCGCACGAGGGACGCTGGGAAGGATTGGCCGACGAAGTAGCGATCAGCTTCCTGGCTGTCGGAGGCGAACAAAGCCAAGCAGCGGTTGTCGTACTGATCGGAGAGGAGGTCTTCCTGGCCGATCAGTAAATGACACAGGAGATGTCATTGGAGGAGAGCCAAGCCAGAGTTTTCTAGTATCCCCCACGAATCATATACTGAGTGTATTGGTGGGAGGCTACTTCTATGCGGGAGCGCAGGATCATAGGTTGGCTGGGTGCGGTGTACATGGTTGGGTTTGCGGCGATCCTGTTGAGTCTCCAGACAAGCGCAACAGCGTATGGCACTTGTGCCGAGAGCCGGGCGATGACGCTGACGCCCGATGGGCAGATGCTGCTTGTGGTGAACCCTGACTCAAACAGTCTTTCAGTGGTCGATGCCGACGAGTGCTTGCTGATGGCCGAGATTGCTGTCGGCATCGATCCGCGTTGTGTCTCCACCGACCCAAGATCTCAGGTTGCGTACGTCTCGAATCGAGGCTCCAACGACATATCAATTGTGAATCTTGAGGATTGTTCCGCGGTTGGTTCGCTGGATGTGGGTGTGCGGCCGTACGGCGTATTGGCGAGCGCTGACGGCGCGCGCCTATTCATTGCTGAACAGGGGGTCGACCGGCTTCGCATCGTCGATCTTGTGTCGTTGGAAACGGTGGCACGGATACCGGTCGACGATCGCCCGAGTGGGCTCGCGTTGAGCCCAGATGACCGTACGCTCTACGTGACGCATCTCCTCAAACCGGCGCTTACCGTGATCGAAGGCGTGGACGGCGAGGCAGGAGACATCCAGATCCGGTCGATTGAACTTTGGCCCGACAGCAACCTGGTACAGTCGATCGTCCTGTCCTTGGATGGATCGATCGCATTTGTCCCCCACACACGGTCGAACAGCGCCAACTTGGCACTCACGTTCGATACGACGGTCTTCCCCTTGGTCTCGCTGATCGATCTTGACTCCGAAGAGCAGCAGATGGGCAAGCAGCTCGACCTTGCCACACTCGATCCACCCGGCGTGGGACTCCCGTTCGACGCTGCGGTTACACCGGACGGGCGCGAGCTGTGGGTCGTCAACGCGGCGAGCAACGACATCTCGGTACTCGATCTTGAGGACAGGCAACTGGTCGCCCACATCGAAGTCGGCGACAACCCGCGGGCGATTGTCCTGTCGCCCGACGGATCGCTGGCGTATGTCAACAACACGCTCGCCGGATCGGTGTCTGTCATCGACACGGCAACCCACACAGTGATCGATACGATTGAGGTCACCGATATTCCGCTTCCGCCCATCCTCCTTGAGGGCAAGCGGCTGTTCCATTCCAGCGACGACCCGCGCTTGGGCAGGGACCAATGGATCTCGTGCAATACATGCCATTTCGAGGGTGAGCACGACGGCGTGACGTGGACCTTTGGCTTTGCTGGCCCGCGGAATACGACAAGCCTTCTTGGGATGATCGAGACGTATCCGCTCCGCTGGTCGGGCGAGTGGGACGAGAGCGCTGACAGCGAGTTTGCTGCTCGCCGTGAGAATTTCGGTGCAGGGTTGATCGACGGTGACATGCAATGTCAGCTGTATCCGCCTGACTGCGTTAGCCAGCCGCCGAATCAAGGCCGATCGTACGATCTCGACGCGCTCGCCGCGTTCATCGACTCGCTGCGCGTACCACTCAGTCCGGCCCACGCCCTCGGTCAGCCATTGACGGAAACCGAGTTGCGAGGACAGGCACTGTTCCACGGCAAGGCCGTCGGCTGTGCCGTCTGTCATCCCGCACCGCTGTACACCGACCTCAAGATGCACGACGTCGGCACCGCGACGCCGAATGAACGGATCGGTCCGTCGTTCGATACGCCGACCCTGCGTGGCCTCTATGACAGCTCCCCCTACTTCCACGATGGCAACGCCGGGACCCTGCTGCAAACGCTCACTTTCCCATCTTCGAACAACGAGCACGACATGCGTGGGATCCTGACCGAGGCGCAGATCGACGATCTGATCGCGTTCCTGATGGCATTGCCGTTCGACTGAGATGACGGACGAAAGAGCAGACCGGCCGATTTTGGGAATCCGATGGACCGGGATTGAGGAGGAGCGACCGGATGGATGAATCAAAGAGGGCTCGCAACGTTGTTGCGGTTGCGCTGGTGGCGGCCCTGACGAGCATGCTGATGGGGATCTCGGCTACGGGGGTATCTGTCTCCGGCATAATTCGCCATGAGGGGCGTCCGGTTTCGGGGGTACTGATATCGGCTCAGTACGGCGGCCACGGGCACTCGGCCACCACAGGAGGCGACGGACATTACCGGTTCGAAGGCGTTCCACCATACGGTGAGCTGCAGCTGAACGTTCGTCCGCCGATTTCGATGCGGCTTGCGCAACGCAACTGGGAGACAGGCCAAGTCAGGTCTGATCTCATCAAGGACTTCGACCTTGTTGCCGGACACCGGCTCCAAGGCACCGTGCGAAGGCCTGACGGGAGCCCGTATTCCGACGGATTCTGGATGGGCGTCGAACCGGTAGCCGGCACGATCCCGGCGGGCGAGTGGCTCGGTGATGGAGGGCGGAAGGGTCGATTCGACATCGTCTTGCCTCCCGATGTCTACATACTGAAGCCGCACATCGATACCTACGGCCTCCCCGTGATGCGTGTCGATCTGCGAGCGCAAGATGTTCTCGATCTCAGTGTGGTGCTTTCAGAAGATCCGATCCACGTGGTCCAGGTCGATCCGCCGCCCATGGCGAGCCTCATTACGATTGGGGCAGCCGATGCAACGGGCATTGCACGAATCAAAGGCGATGCCGGAGCCGTTCCACCGTTGTCCTCGGTAGTCCTTATTCAGTTGGATTCAGGACTGTACGTGACGGTGATTGCCGATCACGAGGGCGCCTTCTCCGCGTCGTTGTTCTGTCCTCCTGGGTCGAGCCTTCTAGTGAAGTACACCTACGACGTCGGCCACATCCGGTTGCTTGAAAGGGCCTCGCAGCCGGGGGTTGATGAGGACATGAACGCGATCGGCAGCCTACCGGGGACCATTCTCCACGTGCCCATGGAGGGCGTGTCGACGAGAGCCACAACGCCATTTGGCGCATCGGCACGAACGACCAGCGGTCCAGGCCGAAGCGACGCCCGATGGTGGATAGATGGTGTGCTGCACACAGGCTCGGGACTTGAGGTCTTGCCCGGAGACGAGGTACGTGTCTCCGGCACCCTGTTCATCGCCTCGGAGGCCTTGTCCCGGTTGCCATCGACCCCCGCGTTCAACGCCTTCTGCCAGCTGTACCTCGTGAAGCTGTTCGATGCACACGGCATGTCGACCGAGTGTGTGACCCATGGGCTCACCGACCATATCTTCATGGCGTCGCTGCTAACGCCGACGGGCTTGCCGATTGAGAGGGAGAGCGCCTACGAATTCCCGGCGTTGGTCACATCCGATCTCCGGAGCTTCTCAAGAGCGGCACCGAGCGTCCTGGAGACGGAAGTCGAGATGCGTGCGCAGATTCCCAGCGACTTGCCTCCCGGGATGTACGCGCTGAAACTTGCCTGCCACACCCCCGGATTGCCGGCGGATCCGTCACCGGCAGCGCGGGTATGGTCTTGCGGAAGGCATGGGCACGAGGCGTTTCTGCCGATTCTTCGCATCGGCGAGGTGGAGCCTCCTCGGATGCCGACGATGATCCTTGCCAACACCTATGCCGGGGGAGCGCGTGGAACCGTAGCACGCGAAGATGCTGGCCGGTTTGACCTGTCGACCATGGTGGTGTACCAACCGGAACGGGCCATTGTCCCTGTCAAGGATGCGGAAGAAGGATCGGTATCGGTTCGCCTTGAGCCGTTTCTTCCGATGATCTCCTACACTGATCGGAGTTTTCCAAACGTCCCGATTGTGCCGTTCAGCCTCCCGTCAGGCGTTCTGGAGGTAACGATCTGCAAGCCGGACGGCAGCGTCGATTCTCTCGGCCCCGCGACGTTCACGCAATCGTATAGTTTCCAACCGACGACCCTCGCCGGCGGCGATCTCCATCTCGGGGCGCCGTACCTCGCGGACATCTACAGCCTTGCGACGCTGGACGATGCGTTTCATCACGCCTTTGATCAGCAAGGCGCGTATGTGATCGAGGTTGATTCGCGGGTCGAGGATGTCTGGGGACATGAGTACGCACTGGGAGGCATCTACGATATCTGGGTCGGCGGGGTGTTGGACATCGAGTCCGGGCAGCTTCCGACCACGCCGTACGAGGTTGGCGACGCGTTCTCGCCGACGATCCAGGTGTATCCGCGGGTGCCGGCGGAGGTCGAGATCCGCTTGGTCTTGCTGCCCGACTCCGATCCGGCGCGCCGGATTGAACACATCATCTCGGGTACGGCGAACGCGTTCGGCTACTTCCACCCGGGAGGCGGCCTTGACGATTTCCAATTCCCGTCGGCTGGCGAGTTTCGTGTCGACATCGAGGCGAACTATGTCTCGGCGGACGGACGCGCGTGGGCCGGGAGCCGTACGTGGGGAAACGTGGTTGAGACACCGAACACACCGCTGGTCGTGCACGGTCGGCATGGCATCGACAACGCACCCGACATTGGACTGCAGTGGTTCCTGTGGCGCGATCTCTCTGAGGAGGACCGTCACGATCACGTGTATTACCCCTTTCATCGAGGAGACGTTCTCTGGGCCAAGGAGAGCGAAGCACCGGGAGGAGATTCGCTGACTCCGGCGATCACTATCCAGGACACGGTGGGCCAGATCGAGAGCATCATTCGGATACGCGAGCAGTTGCCTCACTCCGCGTTCGCCCAAGGACCGGGGACGTTCGAGGAGCGCGTGCAGGCCAGCGAGATGCCGCTGTTCTCAACGGCGTCTAGCGGGGTGTATCCAGACCTCTTCCCGGACCAAATCGACCAGTGGGGCTACAGCTACCGGTCTTCCGAGCGCCCGGGTGTCCGCGTTCGGGAGCTGGTGAGCGAGGACGCGAATCTTCTGGGCTACTGGCGGTATGGCGACCTGTATGGTGGGCAGATCGGCATGGGACATGAGGGTGATCTCCCCCATGACATCAAGTGGCAATTCGGCGGCGCTGTGTTCCGCGAGGAGGTCTTGGGCATCCGTCAGTATGCGATCTACAGTGCATTCTGGGTCCTTGTGCCCGAGGACGACCCGTTGGGAACCCGCCTCATGCCGCCGTACCGCGGATCGGGCGGTGGCCCTCAAGATGGTGGTCCGCTCCTAACGATGAGAGGGGTGGATATCGACGTCCTCTTTCTCCCGATGGGGATCCGGCCGGGGAGCGTCCTTACAGTGGGAGATACCATCTCGTTCTCCGGCCACGTTGCCCCGGCGCTGGACAGTCGGGTGACGGCCACCATCGTCTCCCCATCCGGGATCGAACGGACGATCGAAGGCCACGCGAACAAGATCGGTTGGTTCTATGATCCGTCAGCCGATTTCGTTGCCGGGGAAGCCGGTGTCTGGTCGGTGAACGTGAATGTCGAGCATGACCGCCGCTATGTACCTGGAGGTCTCGTTCCGACAGCGTACAACACGGGCACCGTGCTCGGAGCGGAGAGCGGGACGTACAGATTCTATGTCATTGACTCCAATGCATCGCGGCTTTCCGTGGACGAGCCGGACGTGGGCCGCCTCCGATGCTCGGATGACGGACTCTCACCGATTCGAATTTGCGGGACGGTTTCGGAGCCGGGGCAGGGACCGCTGTACTACACCATCGCCATGCCGGGTGTCATCCTCGAGCAGGGGACCGTGCCGATGATGGGCGGCCGCTGGGGCATCACCTACGATCCCGTCAAGCTCCACAAGAGCTTTCCCAATATCGATCTCACGGCTCCGGAGGAGTGGCGTCCGGGGTTGAGTGACGAGATCCTAATCACGTTTGCCACCGAAACGAGCGACGGACGGTTCCTCGCGAACAGCGTCACGCTATTCGGCGAAGACTTGTACTACACCCAAGGCGGAGTGGCGCCCGGCTCGGATTCTCTCGCGGCGGGAGACGGGATCGAGGACACTGCCTTCATTGATGAATTCGAAGAGACGTTGTCCTCGGAATGGACATGGCTAGACGGCAGCGATGCGGGGATCTGGAGTCTGACGGAGAGGCCCGGGGCGCTTCGGATCACGGTGCAACCCAGTGCAACGAAGCCGCCGAGCGGGGCGGTCGTCGTTGCTGCACCGGCGGGCGACTTCTACATCGAGACGAAGGTGGAGTTCACACCACTGAGCAACTTCCAACGAGCCGGCCTACTGATCTACGGGAACGCGGACAACGTTCTCGTTCTCGGACGTGGATTCTGCAGCTACACTGACTCTGGATGCGTACTCAATGGCATCTACTTCGATAGCTCGCTGAGCACGGCCAATCATGCCACCGAGACTCCCGAGAAGGACCTCGCATGGCTACGCCTGTGGAAGAGGGGACAGGAAGTCACCGCGCAGTACAATGAGGACGGCGCGGTATGGCAGACGATCGGCGTGCATTCGTTCCCGTATACAGGTGCACTTCGTGTTGGACTCATCGCCGACGGAGAGCTCGGAGCAACGACCGGCGTGCCCGCCTACTTCGACTACTACCGCCTAGAGGAACGCAAGTGAAAGCAGGCGAAGAGCCGGGGCGTGCGGAGTTGGCCAGAGCTTCGATCGCGTGAACAGTTTCGCTCAATCGCTTCGTCGATGCTATGCTCGCGACGAACATGAGGAGGCGACCTCGATGCGCGAACAGAGGGCGATTGCACTGATCGCAGTTGCCATCGTGAGGGATTCATCAAACGCGTCGCGATAGCTAGAATATCGTGGCGAAAAGACACGATTGAAGGAGGAGGGATGCTTCGAACGAGACGATCCCGACTTGCGCTCGTGCTATTGGGCCTCGGGGTCATCCTGGTGGTTGTCTTGGTCGGGGCGATCGGCGATTCGACGACGTCTGTGTCGGGGATCGTGGTCAATGAGACCGGCGCACCGGTCGTCGGGGCCATCGTTCGGGAGAAGACCAAGGCGCCGAGCACCACGACTGCGGAGGACGGTACGTTCACGCTCGCCGGACTTGTGCCAGGGATCGAGATCATGGTCACGGCGTGGGACGAGGGCTACTACCCCGGCGGGGAGACGGTTACGCCGCCTGCCGAGGATGTCACAATTACGCTCGTTCTCCATCCGGCCGAAGACAATCCGGACTACGCGTGGTACACCTCGATGGCCGATCCTGATGTGCCAGTAGGGTGCGGGCACTGCATGGTCGCCTTCCCGCAGTGGGTGGACAACGCCCACGGGCAATCCGGCGTCAACCCCAGGTTCTTCAGCATGTACAACGGCACCGACGTGACCGGCACGATCGTGATGGGCGACGGCTACAAAGACGACTTCCCGGGGACGGCCGGCAACTGTGCGACCTGCCACGCCCCGATCGCTGCCGCGAACAACCCGTTCACCGCAGACATGAATGAGCTGACCGGCGTTGCGGCGGAAGGCGTCGCGTGTGAGTACTGCCACAAGATCGCCGAGACCTACCTCAACCCGGCCACCGGTCTGCCGTACGACAACGCTCCCGGCGTTGTGTCGTATGCGCTGAACCGCCCACCGCAGAACACCCACATGTTCTATGGCCCGTTCGATGACGTCACCCGGCGGGTGTGCTATCTCGAACTGGAGAAAGAGAGCCAGTTCTGCGCAGCATGCCACCAGTTCAGCTTCTGGGGAACGCCGATCTACGAGTCGTTCCGCGAGTGGCAGGAGAGTCCGTACGCGGCCGAAGGCACCCAGTGCCAGGCCTGTCACATGGCGCCGACCGGCGTGGAGTATTTTGTCTACCCGGAGAAGGGCGGCCTGTTCAGGGATCCCGACGGGATCGCCTCCCATCTGCAGCCAGGAGCGGCGGATGTAGCGTTGCTGCAGGACACGGTGGAGTTGGAGCTGACTGTGGCCGGTGCGGACGACGGCTCGGCTATCGCCGAGGTCTCGATCACCAACACGAAGGCAGGGCATCACGTCCCGACCGACTATCCGGGCCGACAGATGATCCTTGTGCTGTCCGCTGTCGATTGCGAAGGCAACACGCTGACACTGACGGACGGTCCGGTGCTGCCCGAATGGTGCGGGACCGAAGCCGGCCTCCCCGGCGTTGCCTATGCCAAGCTGCTTCGCGACGTAGAGACCGGCGACATGCCGGTCGTGACCTACTGGAAGCAGGCGTTGATCGAGAGCGATAACCGTCTTGCCGCGTTTGCGACCGATCGAACGAGCTATCGGTTTGCCGCTCCCGACGGCATGGACGAGATCACAGTTCGCGCAGTCGTGTTGTTCCGCCGCCTGTTCCAAGAGCTGGCCGAGGCCAAGGCGTGGGAGATGCCCGACATCCTGATGGAAGAGGCGGAAACGACGCTCTCACTCGGAGCCATAGACGGCGACGGAACGGCGGACTAGATTGACCGCGGCTTGGCCCCATCGCGTTCGACGTGTGCTTTGCCGCGGATACACGTTGCTCGCATCGCTACGTTTGGCCCTTATCTTGCTGGTTCTCCTGACCATCGCAGCGATCCTCGGCGGCGTGCTTCCCCAGGCACCGATCACGCCGAACGCAGAGCAGATCTACCGCGCCTACGGCGTTTTCTGGCACCGGGTGATCACGCGACTCGGGCTGGACGATGTTTTTCACGGGCCCGGATTCCTGGGTCTGCTCGGTCTATTTGCGCTGAATCTGAGCCTGTGCACGGCGCGACGGGCGCGGCGATCGATCGGCCGAGTGTTCGGCCGTCCGCGACACGTCACACCGCTCGGGAGCGAGGCAAACACACGCCGGATGGATCTCCACGCGGATGGCGATCGGGGCACCGCGGAGACCGTCGTTCGCGATGCGTTCCGACGGCATGGCATGCGACATATCGATCGGGTGCGATCGCCTGCCGGATCATCCGACGATCCATCGGGCGACCTCCAGCTCGTCGCCCGTCGATGGCGATGGGGTGCCTTGGCTCCCGATCTCCTTCATGTCGGGATCCTCGTCATCCTCGTTGGGGCGCTGCTCGGCGTTCTGCGGCAAGAGGGCACGTTCGTTGTGACTGAGTGGGACAAGGGACAGTGGCGGCCGGCCTGTTCGGACGACGTCGCATCGGACGATTGCATCCCGCTGGCCTACGATCTTCGGATCGATGATTTCGGCGCCGAGGTCTACCCGGGCTCATCGCAGGTCAAGACATTCTGGGCCGACTTGGTGTTCCTCGATGGGGACGAGCCGATTCACGAGGGCCGGATTGCCGTGAACCGGCCGCTGTCGATCGATGGGTTCAGCTTCTATCCATGGCGGTATGGCGACGATGTCGGGTCTGCATCCGTGCGCCTTCATGTCGTCGATCGGGCGCGCAACGCCGTGGTCTCGGAAGTCGAGCTTCGGGTTGGGGAGACGATCGTTGTTCCCGGAACCCAGCTGTGGGTCACGGCGGCTCGCTTCTATCAGACGTTCGCATTGACCGACGACGGTGAGCCGGTCGATCTTGGCGCGGTCCCCGGTGGTCACTCGGCCGTGCTGCTTCAAGTCACGGGCATCGACGAGGACGGATTGCCGAAGACCTACCGCGATCTTGCCTTGCCGTTCCTCGCGGAGAGCGAAGTGGTCGTCCCACAGGCATTCCTGCTGGTCGATGCCGTCGTTCCGGCCTTCCTCGAGATTCACTACGCGCGGAACCCCGGCTATCCGGTGGTCTGGTGGGGGTTCGTGATGCTGATGGTCGGACTGGCGGGCGCATTCTACTTCGTGCCATCGCAGATCCGGGTGTCGATCGAGTCCGATGCAATCTTGCTTTGTAGCGAAGGCCGCAAGACGATGGCGCGGACGACCGCTCGCCTCGACCGGATCGAGGCGGTAATCCGACTCGAATTGGGATCCGAGATCGAACGGGGCCGCACGGAACCGGAGGAGGTCTGAGATGATCAGTGGCGTACGATTCTTCGATGCGGCGGCGGCCGGCTATGCGGTCGCGTTCTTCGCGCTCGTCATCAGCCGCGTACTTCGGAAGCACCGTGTCGGTCAGGTGGGAACCATTCTGTTCGCCGTGGCGTTCCTCGCCCAGAGTGTCGGCCTGGCGCTTCGCGGCGTGGCGCTTGGAGCGTTCCCAGTGACGAATACCTACGAATCGCTCGTGTTCTATGGTTGGGTCTTCGCGCTCGGGTACCTCGTTTTGCTTGCGCTGGGACACCTCTCCGACCGGATCCGAACGGAGATCGGGATCGGCGTCGGTCTGATGGCAGCCGCGTTCATGGCGCTGGCAAGCTCGCCGCTACGCTCTCCCGATGTCGTGCCGCTCGTCCCGGCGCTACGCAGCCATTGGCTCGCGTTGCACGTCAGCCTTGTCTTTGTCGGCGAGGGCTTCTTCACCGTGGCGTTCGCTGCCGGCGTGTTCTACCTGTTCGCGTCGAGACGCAGCCGCGAGTCCCGCGGAGAACTGCTTGAGCGCCTCGACACGCTGGCGTATCGAGCGATCGCCATCGGCTTCCCCTTCTTCACTCTCGGCGGGCTGTTCTTCGGCGCGATCTGGGCGAAGCACGCCTGGGGCCGGTACTGGGGTTGGGATCCGAAGGAAACGTTCATGCTCGTGACATGGCTCGTCTACGTCCTGTACCTCCATCTGCGCATCCGGCGGGATTGGCGAGGCCGAAAGGCCGCCTGGATCGCCGTCCTTGGCTTCCTCCTCGCCTTGTTCACCTTCGCCGGCGTCAACTTCCTCATCCGCGGGCTACACAGCTACGCGTAGCGGGACTGAGGCGATCGTTCGTCATGCGTGCGACCGGAGACCGAACGTGGCGCTAGCGGAGTTCGTCCTCGATCGGACCTGTGAAGACGATGGCAGGTCGCCATGAACGACTCTGTGAATACGGCTGAACCACATGAATACCAGGAGCACAATCTGTTGCTATGGCCAGATGCTGGTGCCATATCTGCGAACGAGTAAGCCGGCTGAGCCGGGTCATCACGTATCATTGATCGGTTCACCGAGCGGCTTGCTCCAGAAGATCCCTGATCTGTTCCGGCATGGCATCGAGGCGGCGTCGAGCCCAGTCGTGCTTGAGCATCCGTGGACTGCTACTGACCCAGTCGGCCATGATCCACACGCGGTACGCCGCGAAGATACGTAGCGTCCGCTCGTACTCTTTCGGCAATCTTCGCTCGGTGGCATATCCCTCGATCAGGGAAGCGCGGAGCGGCTCCGGATCGACGTTGCCGAGGAACTCGGGTCTGAGGTAACTCAGCGTTGTCGCGAGGTCGTAGAAGTAGTAGCCCCACCGCATTGTCTCGAAGTCGATTGCCCCGATGTGATCTCCATCGAACACGTAGTTACGCTGATGGAAGTCTCCGTGAATGATACCAGCCACTGTCGAGCTCTCACCGAGTTCGCGCATCAACTTGACCGCAGCGGCCACCGCGTCGTCGAACGCTTCGAGGTCGGCCGGACCTTCGAAGTACGACGACACGTTCGCACGGTAATCGCATTCGTCCAGAGCATCCGCATCAAATCGATCGATCGCGAGCTCTGCGGGCAGGTGGAAGGTCTCGGCATGGTCGTGGAGCTTCGCGAGGAACTGCCCCACACTTCGCAGCCGTGCCGGCGTCAACTCCCCGGGCGCGGCGTACGCGCCATCAACCCAATGAAAAAGCACGCAGGCCCGTGGTTCGGGGATCCCTTCACACGTGACCACAGCGAACAGCTCACCATCCAACGTTGGAATCGGTATCGGAACCCGTAGATCGGTGTCACGCCCCAGCTCGCTCAGCCAGCAAACCTCGCGCTCCAACGCATCGACCTTCCAGTCCGGACGACAGATGCGAAGCGATGCGTGGGAATCCGACGCCTTGTCGGATACCTCGAACAAGACGTTCTCCATGTACGATTGATGCCTCAGCGTGGCCATCGGCATTCCGAACCGATCCAATGCCGCCTTCGCCAGTCGCCCGAACCGCTCGATCTGCTGCTCATCTGTCAGAGCGTTGAACTCAACCATGATGCCCTCCCTCTCTTGCGTGATGACGGGCATCCTGCGCAGGTTGATCCCGCATCATCACCGTACGGGGCGGCCGTTGGAGGATCAAGTAATTAGGATCGGAATTGGATTACGCAGATTGATGGGACGTCGATTACCCGAAATCGCGCGGTAATAGTCGAGATGCAGTTGGCACACGGAACTGCGCAACGTCGTGTATCAGACGCTGCTATGAGAGATAGCGGCTACTGTCAGATCAAGAGTTCCAATCATCGAGCCGTGGTTGTACTGGAGATTGTCGTAGTATCAATCTCCCTCGATCCGAGAGACTTGCCGCAAGCCTATCTCTTCCCGAGTTGCTTGGGAGTGTCCTAGGCAGAGCGACTCGAGACACTGGGGGGCACGAAGCAATGCATGTCCTCGAATCCACGCTCGAGACGCCGGCTGCCTATCGGGGGCTTCACGACGCAACCCGCCATGTCATCGCCGAGACGGTCGACCGAGAGAGTGAACTCCGGAATAGAGACTTGGCCTTGCAGCCGATTCCCGATGGACGCGTCAAGGACGCGAGCGAAGCTCTGACACCGCCGCCCCCACGGCTGGTGGATCGACCACGAGATGAACAGCAACCCGCGAGCTACTCACCCAAGCGAGTAGGAAGACGGCATCCTTCAAGTTCGATCCGTAGTGGGTGAACGATGGAAGCAGTGTGTCAATGGAAACCCCAAGAATAGAGATCTGAGCTCACTGCCCTCGCCGGCTATGGCCCGGCTTCGCTGTCTGCGGAGGCACGCAGGACGACCATTGTAAGCGCACTGGAGACGGCATCCAGACACAACGCGTCATCCCCGTTGATCAGAACGACGATCGTCGCGCCGGCACTCCTTAGATGCAGAAAGAGACTCAGGTAGCCGAACGTGCGTCCCGACTGAGTGATCGCGTCCTCGCCGAGCAGATGGACTCCGAGTCCGTATTCCGCGCCTCCGGAGTCCGGGATGATCGAGTACGGCGTGAGCATGGCGTCGAGAGAAGCCGGGCTCAGCACGTCGCCGCGGAGAAGCACGTCGACCCATTGCGTCACATCGGACGCCGTGGCGAAGAGAGCACCGGATGCGCCGACAACGCTGTAGATCCCCGTTCGAACTGGGGTGACATCATCCATGGCGCCGTCATGGTCGAAGTCGAACCAGCCGTGGCACACGGAGGCATCTTCGGGAAACGGCTCCGACACAGCGTAGAGCGTCTTGTCCAAGCCAAGCGGTTCCAAAAAGCTCGACCGGATCGCCTCGGCCATTCCCATGTGCATGGCCCGTTCGGCCATCCATCCGGCGATCAGATAGGCGGTGTTTGAGTAGTGCCACGTTTCGTCGGGCGAGAAGCAAGGATCCTCGGGGAACTCGGCGAGTACGTCCTCGGCGGTCCACACACGTGTTGGGGCAGCGAGTACGGCGTCCCACAGGTCGGAACGATCGGTCACATTGCACAACCCGCTACGTCCGTTGAGCAACTGTTGCAGCGTGGGATCCGAACCGAGCGACAGCTCGGGAAGCCAGTCTGAGACGGTATCATCAAGTGACATCGTCTCGTTTTCGACGAGTTGGAGAATGAGAGGGACAACGTAGTTCTTGGTGACACTCCCCAGTGCGAACAGCATGTCCGGCGTCACCGGGGTGCTGCCGTGAGAGATCCCCGACGTTCCGGTCCACAGTCCGCCGTTCGGAAGGAGCACGGCTGCGGAGCAACCCAACACCTCGAAGGCGCCGAAACTGCTCTCGAGACCGTTTTCCAGCTGCTCGGCCAATGTGGTATCGACTGTGGACGCTGTCTCTCCCGCGATGACGGGGCTCGGCAGCAACACGAGCAGTGCTGCCAAACCGAGAAGAATGGCGCAGCCCCGTATGCGGACTCCCCGGCAATCAAGCGTTACATGACGCATTCGAAGGACCTCCCATCGAATTGTACGCAGATCTTCCTTCTGACGTCCGCTCAGTTCTCTTGCCTCGCTGTTGGGGAAGACCGATATGGGGGTGTCGACTGAATCGCGATCGGAAAACCTTGCTCATCAAGGCTTTCCTCGAGGCAATACGAGCAGCGATGAAACCCGCCTCGATCTCTTGCGGGCTTTGCTTCTCGAGCGCTGCGGGGTGCCTCGAGACAACCCCCACGCGCTGCTGACCGGGGTAGGAGCAAAGGTAGGCCACCGTGGGGTTCAGAGCCCATGAAACAGGGAGTCCGGGTTGTACAATTCGATCATGGATCCCATCAGAACACCACGGCTTGAGCTCATTCCGGCGACGGTGGATCTCGTACAGGCCGAGATCGAAGATCCCGCTCGCTTCTTCGAGCGCCTTGGCGTAGCGGTGGCCAACGACTGGCCGTCAGAGAACCTTCAAAGCGTCCTTCCCCTCTTCCTCGACGCTCTTCAGGATCCGGAAAACGTCGGATGGCTCGCCTGGTACTGGATCGACCGCACCGAGAGCGCGATCGTTGGCGGTGGCGGCTTCAAAGGGCAGCCGTCAGACGATGGGACAGCCGAGATTGGGTATGAGACGCGCCCGGCGTACCGCCGCCGAGGCTACGCCAGTGAAGCCGTCGCTGCGCTCACGTATTGGGCACTCTCGCGGGCAGGCGTGCACCGCGTCTTCGCCGAAACGAAGTTAGACAACATCGGATCGATAGGCGTCCTCAAGGCTACGGGCTTTGTACCGTCGGGGCCTGGCAGCGAACCTGATCTGGTCGGCTTCGAGCGGATCGTTCGGGGCGAATAGACGAATCCCCATTCAGCTCGTAGCCGGACAGTTGCGCATTGCGTCTCCAAGACCAAGAAGCTTCGACCACAAAGCGGCAAGGGGTCGGAGTTCTACGCTTGAATCCTACCCGCCGATCTTACGATCCAACGGCTGATGAGCACCGCCCCACTTGCCACGGGAACGACGATGTTGAGCGCCGTTTGGCCAACCGGGCCGACGCCCCAAAGCAGCGCTCCGATCACGATATAGAGCATCGTCCCGTAGTACTTCCCGATCGGATCATAGCGTGGCGCCCGCGATGAGGTCGCGAGGAAAACGCCCGCGACCACGGCCGGGGCGATCGGTACCCAGACCGGCACGACGCCGTTCCATGAGAGCAGCGCCAGTAGGGATAGAATGACCGCGATGTCCGTGACCGCATCGAAGAATCCGCCGAACCGTGTCACCGCATCAAGCCGCCGTGCCAGCCAGCCGTCCAACGCATCGGAGAGGACGACGAATCCGTAGAGACCGATTGCAGCGGGATGCATCTCGCGCAGCCACAGGATCCAGATCGCCGGAATGGCCACGAGCCGCAGCGCGGTGACAAGCGATGGGATGGCGCGATGCCATCGCTTTGCCCCGGCCGTCGGCGCCGGGTCGGTCATGGAAGCTCGATCGCTGCACCGGCCCTCTCGGCGATTTCCGTCGCGTCCGAGATACCGTGGATCTCCTCGTTCGGCGCGGCCTGCCACAGCTCCAAGACATCGATCGTCGTCCCTTTTACGTCGGTCACGGCGTTGGCGAGGATGGATGCTGCGCGCTCCGTAGTGCCGGCGGCAGTTACGATGAGCACCGTGGGCAATCCGTTGAGGTCGTCGACACGCTCGAGATACTGTGTGATCGGGCGTGCCGGCTTGAGGGCATAGGTTGGCGCCCCAAGCACCAGCAGGTCATAGGCGCTCAGATCTGTCGGGCCCTCGCGGCTCGCCGTTGTGACATCACACCGCCAGTCGCTCGATACGAGGCCGCGCACGAACGCCATAGTGACATCCTCCTGGAAGCTGCTCAGACCGGCGTGATAGGCGACAAAGGCCGCCCCGGTCGTTCCGGCGGGATTGACGGTCACAACCTCACTCGGGACACAGGTTTGCACTTGGACAAAGATCGAGGTCACGAAGAACCCCAGGATGAGAGGCAGCATCAACCAGACCATTGATTTCGGGGAACCCATCCGCGCACCTCCTTGTTGCACACATCTCCAGATTCGACTGTCAGCCTACACAGGCTACTCGTTCCAGGCAAAGAATGGATTCTAAGGGTAGGGGCCACATTGAGTGCGAGATCCCACCCTTGTCAACGTCGAAGGAGCTGCGCAGCACCTCCCTAGCTACTCAACCGAGATCGACAACGCATTGCATGGCGATCTTCAAGCTGCTTGGAACGCGGCAAGCAGCAACGAACCCTTCTGCTGAGTGGAATAGTAGATCCCGCTAGTTGTACCTGGACCACCTACTCGCGAAGTCCCCACACCACAACGTGGCCTCCACGCACGCCACAGGCAAGAAACCGGCCATCCGAGGAGAATGCAACAGGAAGCACCGCCCCGTCGTGAGAGAGCGTTCGAAGTCTCCGCCCGGTCTCGACATTCCACAGGCTCACGCCCCCCTCACGGGAGATGGCCAACATGCGTCCATCCGGGGAGAAGTCGAGGCTCATCGTTCCCTCTCCAAGTGAGAGCGTTCGCTCGACGCTCCCATCCTCCATGCAGAACAGCACGACGCTTCGCCCATGCCCGCCGGCGGCGAGCAGCCGACCGTCTGCCGTGAAGGCAACGTCATGGACATCCGTGCCTGCGCCGCTGACTGACAGCGTCTGGACAAACGTTCCCATCTCCACGTTCCAGACGCGGGCAATCCCCTCGTTCAGCGTTCCATCGACGAGCCAGATCCCATCCGGCGAGAACTCGAACCCAAACGAAGCGTCGGAGCTTGGTGCAATGTGCCTGAGCGACTCAAACGTTCGGATGACCTCCCATGTGGTCGTGTCGAGAAGCTTCACAGGCACAAGCTCAGCGCCTACAGCGAGCATCAATCCATCGGGGGAGAAAGCGAGATGCATCACTTCGGTGGACCATGTCTGAACAGCGACGAGAGATTCGAGGTCCCACACACCGAAAGGAGAGGCCAGCAGCCGCCCATCGGGCGAGAACGAGAGCGCGTTGATGTACGCTGCACTGCCGGGCATACGGAACACGTGAGCCTCATCTCCCGCCGTCAGATCCCAGAGACGCACGGCGCGATCATCACCCACGGATGCCAAGGTTGCCCCATCGGGCGAGAAGACCACATCGCGAATGTAGCCCGTGTGTCCCACGAAATCGAACAGCTGAACAACATCGTAGACAGTTTCCGGTGTGATCGTCGGAGTAGCCGGCGCCAGCAGGGCAAGAGCAAGGGTCGATAGGGCGACGCACGTTGCGAGGGTCTGGAAACGACGCATGAGGACCGTCCTTTCACAGGTTCGGGGTGACTTCAGCGGAGACGCATCTCCGGGTCGTGCTCTGGTTTCACTCTCTGGATGATACTGAAAGCAACTCCAACGCGGAACTCCAAGGATATGCATGTCCTTGAATCTGCGCTTGAGGATCAACCACGGGTTGCGCCGGAACTCGCGATTCGATACTCGACTAGCTGCAGTCCTGGAAGAGGAGATTTTCCTCGATGTCGTCGATCGATCACGCGTCCTCAAGATCAGCGCAGAAGCCGTTCCAAAGCACAGGTACAGGCTGAAGGAAGTCGGCGGCAATGTTCGGTGTTGTGATTCAGCGACCTGTGTTGTCGCGAAGCGAGAGAGTGAGCGAGGAGAAGAATCCTAGGGATCGATGTCAGTAGACCGAAAAGTCCTGACTCAGAGTTCCTCGTACAGCGGAGGTTTGAGCGTAGGCTCTTGCTTCCAGTTCTCTACGTCTTCATGTATCGCTTGAGGTCGCGATAGAAGTTCTCATGTCCTCCCAAGGCCAGGAGCGTGACGATCTGCTCAGGTTCATCAATCAGGTACGCGAGCAAGTAGAGTTGACCACCGAGTCTGAACTTGTGGACGAAGACTCCGCCCAAGTCGCTGCGTTTGGACTCTCCTGCGAGTGGATTGCTGCAGATGATGTCAACCTGCCGATCGACCTCAGTGCGCAATGTCGCCGGAAGCTTCTTCTTGGTTCGATTGAATTTCGGGAACGCGCGACACGTGAACGCCACGGTAGGGCCTAGCAGCGTGTGTGAGAACCCGGACTGAAGCTCCTTCCCCCTCTGGATGGGGTGCGGATCAGGAGAAACGCCGAAGACCAGGCTTCTCCCAAAGGAACGCGAAGCGTACCCGGTTGGGAGGTGAGGACCGGATCGACGCAGGAGACAACGCGTGCCATCCTATCTTGTGTGCAGTGCCGTAGGTCGTGAGGACACAGACTCTTGATCATTGTCATATTCCCCTTCTTGAGCTATGTGGGCGCGCAGGGGTTATTCACATAAGCTGCTACCCGCGCTGGTATGGCTCGAGCTCGCCACGCGCTACACCTTCAAGCGCCTCGAGGATGTCAGACCTGAACTGCGGATGGAGCTCCGTGTACTGGGTGACGAACTGCTCGATTGCCATCCGGACAACGTTGCTTGGGGTTCGCCGTTCGAGTCGGGCGATCTCGTCGATTTGCTCACGTAGCTCCTTGGGGATCTTGGCGGACACGGAGCTGCTCGTAGCCATCGGGTCTCCTTCCTTTGTTGGTACACCTTAGCATGGAAAGTAGACTTCGTCTACCTGCTGCGCCACACGTCGCAATCGGACTCACCAACATCCTGGATCCAGCTCCTCTCACACGCTATCGCCCACAAGCCACACCTCATCTACTTCACAGGAGTTACGTAGCAACTCCCAACCATTCGCCGGAGATCGGGAAGGTACTGTATGGAAACACCCAAGCTGCTTGGAATGAGGCAAGCAGCAACCTTGTCCATCCCCAGGGAATCCAATGGTAGACGCCGCAGCCTGCAAACAGATGTGCCCGAGAGATGTTTTCCAAGGTCCTGTCGAATCCATGAAGCATTCGCGATAGCAGGAATTCTCTCTGACTAGTCGAGGCTTCGGTAACATGGGGCATTAGACTACAATTGGCGGACTATGACCGCAAACAGCAAATATCATCCAATGGGCACGTCAGGGCGGCGTCAACGAACTGATGCACTGCTACTGGAAGAGGCAGGACGATGTCTCAGACACTATTCGGGTTGTCTTGAGCGGATCCGCACCGTAACAGTCATACAGTGCCTTGTGACAACTGCGGGTGCACTGCTCACATACTACGCACATGGGACGCCTGCAATCCAAGCTTGGCAGTCAGAAGTTGTTCTCAATCCCGGAACTCACAGTCTAAGCAGTCGTATCGTGCCGATAGCGATTGCGGCAGGCGGATGTGCTCTGTCGTTCTCCTTCACATGGTTGCACTGGAATTACTATCAATACTTCGGGGCCTTCCTCGGCTTCATGCGGCGATACGAGAGAAAGGAAGGGCCGTGGCACTACTACATCAACGAACGGTATCCACCGCAGAGGTCAGTCTCATCCAAGTCGAAGCGCACGTCTGCAACAGGTCTTTCCCACACGCTAAGCCACCATTCAACGTATCTCGTGGCAACATTCCTGACCGCTGCACTGGTTGCATATCTGATCTGGTTATCCCCGGGCTGGTCATGCAAGCTCTTTGTCATCATACCAGGGGGTATGTACAGCATTCTCTGGTTCCTGATCTGGCGATCGAATCGGGGACGTCGTCGCAGCAGACTTGACCACACTGTCCCATAGCCTCGACAATCCACGTCATATGTCTATTCTTCAGGGTGCTGCGATCGCGGGGATCCTGTTCTTCTCAGTTCTTGTTCGATCGTCTATCGGCTTTGGTCTAGGCTTGGTGGCCATGCCCCTGACAGTCTTTGTCTTGGGAGTTCGCGAGGCAAGCCCGCTGGTTGCAATCGTCTCACTTGTCGTGTCTCTGTTGATACTGCTGCAAGATCGGAAGAGCATTGCCTGCAAGCCTCTGTGGAAACTAGGATTGGCCGCAGTAGTCGGAATCCCTGTTGGTGTGCTTCTGCTGCAGCATGCGCCTGAGGAGGTTCTACGGCTTGTCCTGGGCGGCTTCGTGATTGGATTTGCACTGTTCGGATTACTCAGGAAGAACCTAGAGAGGCTGCGGCATAGAGCACTCGTCTACATGCTGGGGTTCCTTGGAGGAGTCCTGGGAGGAGCATTCAACATCGGTGGACCACCTGTCATCGCATTCGCTGCAATACAAGGCTGGTCTCCTCAGGTCTTCCGAGCTACGCTGCAAGGCTTCTTCCTTATCTCCGGGGCGGTCGTTGTGGCCGGACATGGTGTGGCCGGGTTATGGGCTGAGAATCTTCCATGTCTCCTGTTGTGGTGCTTGCCGTTTTCAGTATTGGCGGTTTTCATTGGACGTGGGATTAACAAGAGAATCCCTCATGATCGGTTTCGGACTGTGGTCTACATCGTGTTGATACTCCTAGGCGTTTCTCTCCTTGTTTAGTGGCTTACCTCCTGACTTAGAGCTGGTCGGCGCATTCCAAGCTCTGTGAGAGGGGGCTACTCCTGCAGGACGCGCCAGACATTGACTCCTAGAATCTCCGTCTCTTGTCGACGTGCTTCGTGATGATGCTGATCGTCACGAAGCAGAGTCCGAGATGGTCGCCGACTTCCTTCAGCCGATGCGGATGCTTGCGAACCGTCTCGGCGCGAACGGGATCAAGAACGATGTACCGAGCCAGCTCCGGCAGGTAATCTCCTTCTCGACAAGGATCGACCACGAGTTGCCGGGCAACCTGCAAGTTGCTCACCCAAGCCCAAGCGGAGTAGACAGACGGCATTTCAGAATCGAGCAGTCAGAGACTGGAAGAGCAATTGCGCAGCAACTGCCAAGCTACTCGTATCGGACGAGAAGAAGCGATCGCTTCTTCCAAGGAACTCGGCGGAGCGAGTTGCCAGAGTAGCCTGTCTACATAGCAACGGGAACCGACGAGGAGTTGCAGAGCAACTCCCAAGCTGTTGGCCGCACGGTAAGCAGCAACCCGTCCATCCGTACGAAATCCAATGGTAGACCCCACCGATTCTTACCCCCGTCAACGTCAAAGGAGTTGCGAGGCAACTCCCAAGCTACTCAGTATAGCTGAGTAGCCTGTCTACATATCAACGGAGGTGTTCCCGTCTCCGTGCAAAATCTAATGGTAGACCCCAGAGCCTCAGAAGTTGCCGGGGCCATCTAATCATCTCAATCACCGTTCCTTTCTGCGCATCCGAATTGTGTGTTCACGGTATAAGGCCTAAATCCAATGGTAGACCCCGAGGACGGTGAAACCGGGAGCTGGTGCAGCTAACGACTAAGAGCTCCTCTATACGAAGAATCATGTGGATTCCCTTGCTATAATGGGCGAAACTGGATGTGTCCGGGAGGCAGAAGTGCAAGCAGGCCCAATCAGCACTGTCGATATCTTCTGTGGCGCGGGCGGCCTCACCTATGGACTGAGGCAGGCTGGGATCCGTGTTGAAGCTGGGATTGACATCGATTCGCGCGCGGAGCATGCGTTTAGTAAGAACAATCCCGGTACGGAGTTCCTGTGTTGGGATGTATCACGGAAGAGAAGCCCCAGCATTGAGAAGCTCTTCCGTCCCGCAGCAGCGCGACTTCTTGCAGGCTGTGCTCCTTGCAGGCCGTTCTCGAAGCTGACACAGGGACTGCGGCATCACAGCGATTGGGACTTGCTGGACAACTTCAGCCGTTTCATCCGCTACATCCGCCCCGAACTCGTCACCATGGAGAACGTTCCCGAGCTGGCGAGACGGGGGGCAGCTGTATTCGGCAGGTTCTTGCGGACTCTGGAAGCCTGCGGCTATTCCGCCGATTGGCGGATCGTTCAGTGCGAGGAGTACGGGGTCCCGCAGGCACGAAGGCGCCTGGTCTTGCTAGCGTCCCGGTTGGGTGAGATACGAGTCCCGAGTGGATCCCACGACGATCCATCGGCATGGAATACCGTCAGGCAGACAATCGGGGATCTCCGAGCCCTCGACTCCGGAGAAGTCGATCCGGATGACCCGCTGCATGCAGCCGTCCAACTCACTCCCATCAACCTTCAGAGAGTTAGAGCGACCCCGCCGAATGGGGGAACTTGGAGCGCCTGGCCAGAAGAGCTCCGCCTTCCTTGCCACAAACGTACTACCGGACGCAGCTATAGCTCAATTTACGGCCGCATGTGGTGGGACAAACCTGCCCCGACAATGACGACTCTATGCACAGGTCTTGGGAACGGACGGTTTGGGCATCCGCAACAGGATCGAGCGATTACCCTGCGCGAAGCTGCACTGCTGCAGAGCTTCCCTCGCTCATACGAGTTCTGGCCTCCTACAGATAGACCAAACCGCAGCGCAGTCAGCCGAATGATCGGCAACGCAGTGCCGCCGAAGCTCAGCCAGGTCCTGGGTAAGACGCTCCTGGCTCACGTCGAGGAAGTTCAAGCGCCAGCGGGAGGAGTACTGTGAGCACCGGTGACTCTGAGTTCTTCTTCGAGATATCGCTCAGCGTCTTAAATCATCTGGGGAGGCAGCTTTACCGAAGCTTCGCCACAGTCCTAGGCGAGGCGATCTCGAACGCATGGGACGCCGATGCCAAGGCAGTTCGCATCTACTTGGATCCGGAGCGCACCGGCTTCTGGATCAAGGATGATGGAACGGGCATGACTGCAGATGATTTCCAAGACAAGTTCCTCAGGATTGGGTACTCGAAGCGAAAGGATGGTAAGACAAAGTCGCCGGGAGGAAGGCCCTTCATAGGCAGGAAAGGAATTGGCAAGCTTGCACTCCTGTCTTGCGCAGATCGAATTGGCGTTCTCAGCAGGATTGAGGGAGGACATTACGTCGGCGGCACAATAGACAACTCACGACTTGACGAGGCAATCACCGAGGATCTGAAGACCCAGGAGTACAGGCTTGGTGGCGTCACCACATCCGAATTCGAGCAGCACGCGGTTGATCACGAGCACGGAACTATCATCCGGTTTGAGGGACTGAAGGACGGAGTGAAGCGTTCTCTTGGCTTTCTACGACAAACACTCGCGCTGTACTTCCGCTTCTCTCTCCTGGACAAGGATTTTCGTATCTACTTGGACGACGTGGAAGTGACGCAGGAAGACTTGACGAAGCTGAGGGACAACACGGAATTCCTCTGGAAGATCGGTTCGTGCGATGACCCATTCGTGGCAAGCCTTGAAAAGGCATTCAGCGAAGAACCGAAGAGGCACGAGGTTCGGCAGAAAGAAGTGCCCGGCGTGTCTGGGTTCCTTGCTTCAGTGAAGCGGCCCAGGGATCTGAAGATTATGACGACGGAAGAGCGGGTCGGGGTTGATCTCTTCGTGAATGGCCGCGTTCGAGAGCGCGATATCACAAAGCACATCCCGACAGCGCAGATTCCGGAGAACTACCTGTACGGGCAGATCCACTTCAACGCACTTGATGACGGAATGGACCGATTCACCAGCAGCCGTGAAGGGATCGTGTCAGATGATCAGAAGTTCGCGAAGCTCCTGATAGAGCTCCGAAAGACGCTGCTGGCCGTCGTCGATGAGTGGGATGAATTGCGACTCACACATCGGCAGGAAGGTGACTCGGAGAACACCAAGCGTGCCACTAAAGCGGAGCGAGCCTCGAAGGGCTTGTACAGCGCAATCGCAAAGGAGTTCGAAGGCAAGAAGAACTCAGTCACGGCAGGGAAGGCCGAGGACTGGGTTGATGAGCTGACTGATGACGCTACCTACAATTTCGAGTCATACGCTGAGTGTTTCGTCTCTGAGAATCTCATCCGGAAGTACATCGCGGACCGCAAGCTCGCTTTGTCGAAGGAAGCGAAAAGGGAAGCAGCCGTCTGGAGGGGCAAAGAAGCGGACACCAAGAACAAGGGCAACATTAGTATCGACATCCGTCGCACCCCCGATGACCTGAGCTACTTGTCCATGGATGGTCTCGCAAACCTTGTGGACAAGGCTGAAGACAGATTCAAGGATGCTGCTCTCTCCAGAGATGCTGTTGAGTTTAAGCCTATGCGAGATGCTGTGGCACACACCGCCCTTCTAACTGATGAAGCGAAGGCGAAGCTTCGCACGGTCCGCGAGAACATCAAAGGTCGGATCAGGACTCTGCTGGGCAAGGAGATGAAAGAGGCGGCCGCCGACAGCGAAGTCAAGGCTGGTAGCGACTGTGAGTAGGAAGCGAAGGGCTCACGCGAAACCATCGCTGAGTCGTTCTGAGCACATGTCCAGAGTCAGGGGCAAGAACTCGTCCGCTGAGCGCTCACTACGTTCAGCGCTCCACGCGCGCGGGTTGAGGTATCGCGTTCATCAACGAATCGAAGGTGTTTCGATGGACATTGCCTTCTCTGGACCGAAGACCGCTGTCTTCGTCGACGGTTGCTTCTGGCATGGTTGTCCGAAGCACGCCACCGTCCCGAAGACCAATAGAGACTACTGGCTGCCCAAACTGGCCGAGAACAAGGAACGCGATCGACGCCAGACTGCACTGCTCCAGGCAGCAGGATGGGAGGTGATTCGCGTGTGGGAGCATGACTGCGATCCAGTCAACACGGAGGTCGTCGATGCGATTGCTGGGGCGTGCTCAACGCGATCCACTTGAGGGGCTTGGAGCAGGTCTTCTGTCTTCCGCCAGTGTGGGCAGGCACAAGACGGCACACCGAAGCCTCGAACGCGCACGATGAAGGAGGAAGCGTGTACAGTCTTCTTCGGTACTTTACCAGGCGGTTTCTAGGAACTGAATCGCCATGGACAATGCTCATGATCTCCGTCGGAGCGTCGGTTGCAGCAGGTCTTCTCATATTCCTGATGACCGGGGGCTTCGCCGATTCGTCGGCAGACCTGGACTTTGCAGGCCGGATTGAGAGACTCGCAGAGGCTGAAGAGACACTAGGAGAGCTCTCTCTGTTCGTCGCTGAGCAGAGAAGCGTGCTCGAAGACTCTCAAGCACGAATTGAGACTCTGCGCGAAGAGCAAGCACGGCTAGAGCCGCTTCTCCAAGCGGATAGGGAGCTGGTCGAAAGCCTCGTGAGCGCTCAGGAGGCGGCGCAGAGGAGCAGTGCATGGACAGACCGGTGGGTCGGATTCGCGTTTGGTGTGATCGCCTCGTTTCTCGGTACGGCAATCTGGCAGGGGTTGCGGAGTGCCCTTGCCAACAGGTTGGCCTAGAGGACTTCCACGGGGATGGTGTTTCAGGTTTGGGCGGAGTTCCGGGGACACAATACCTAACTCCTTGCTTTCAGTCCTGGCTTCCTCGGGAGAAGACGGCGCCCGGTGAGCTTCTCAAAATGCGCTAGAAAGGACTCGCCTCCAAGCGGTCGTCCGGTTCGCGTACGGAAACCTTGGGGTCAGATGCTGTATCGAATGTCAAGACCCTCCGGCCGCTCGCCAACAGTGAGCGGCTTGCGAGTTCCTTCGGAACTCGTGTTCGATGTTCGGATCGCGGAACGACTCGCCACTTCGGTAGATGGCATGGGCAATCAGTAGCAGCTTCCTCGCGGCTGCGATCCTGGCGACCTTGTCCGGCTTGCCTTGCTCTTTCAGTCGTCGGTGAAGTGCTCTCACGCTGGGGTTGTAACGTGCAGCCGACAACGTCGCTTGCTACAAGCGCTTTCGCAGCTCACGGTTCCCTCGCTTACTGATCCGCGCCTTGCCGTGGACTGACGTTCCCGACTGGAACTGGATCGGATCAAAGCCCACCAACGCGACGACCTGACTTCGATTGGCATCGGGATACTTGCGGAACATCGCCAGTAGAGTGAGTGCCGTGATCGGGCCAACCCCGGGAATCGACAGCAGAGCGACGAGTCGTCGTCCCATCTGTTCATCCTCTTCTACGATACGTTGCGCGGCCACGAGATACAGTTTCTCTTTCGTCTTCAGTGCGGAGATCTCTGTCTTGAGCTCCGCGAGAAGAGTTCTTGGCGTTGCTGGATCGTTCGCCAGTGCCTCGTGGAGTCCCTGGTAAGCAACCCGTGCCTTCTGCGCCACACGGTAGCAGGCAAGTCTTGCTTGTATCGACTCAGACAGCGAATCGTGACTCAGTTCAGTTGCCTCGCTGTGGCCGCGTTCGATCCCGTAGCGGTACAATAGCTCCGCGTCCGTGCTGTCTGTCTTCGATCGACCTCGGCCTACTTGGCGTAGGTGCGGAACAACCCGCGGGTTCAGCTGACAGCAGAGGATCTTCTGCATACGACAGGCCGTCTCCAACCGTCTGGAGTAGGTGCTTGTTGGCTCGAAGACGATGAATACATTCTCTACTCTCTTCACGAATCGGCGGAACTCAGGAAGGCCACGGTCATTGGGAAAGATCCTCTCGGTCTTCCCGTCGTAGGTGACCAGCTCTTGTTTGCTGACATCGACGCCGATACAGTGTATGCGGAACCTCCGTCCATGCGAGTGTGATGGAGAGTTCGTGTGGGCTGCCCTCTCCAGCCTGACCTCGTAAACACGAGCTGCGGCGAGAGCTGCGCTCTTGATGCTGTCCTGGCTCGTGGGAGGGCGGTCCATCTGACCCTCGAACTGGCGATCTGCCGTTCCGATCTTGACCGATCTGCCCACCCAGCGAAATATCTCCATCCGGTAGTCAGTCTAGAGGTCGCCGGAGAGAACTCCGCTACGGCCTAAGGTACGAGTCTAGAGGTCGCCGGAGAGAACTCCGCTACGGCCTAAGGTACGAGATCTTGATTCTTAGGATTTCTTCCCCTCACTCACGCGCTTGGCGATGACAGTGATTGCCGAGTAGCAGAACCCGACGGTTACAGAGCATCCCGCTGCTGTTGGCAAATTGTCTCCTCTGGGGAACTCGCGTATGGCGAGTTCCTTGGCAGACGTGTGAACCTGTGCTTCTTCGGGACCGTTTGCGACCCGCTTGGAGAAGCCTCACGCACGACCCGTTCGCAACCACTTGCCCCATTCGCTGAATCCGTTGCGTTCGGCTTCAGCGGCGGCTTGGGTCCAGTCGTAGGGGACCGAGACGAGTTCGACGTGGGGCTCGGCAGGGTTGTCCCAATGGACGATGGCGTACCGCGCGTGCGGGCTGTTGTTTTCGACGCGGTGAGGGATCGGCGTGTTGTCGGTGTAGGCGGGGAGGCCGACGGCGCCGGGGTTGACGATTGTGCGTCCATCCTCCAGCCGGGCGATGCGCGGCATGTGGTCGTGGCCGCAGAGGATGATCTGTGCATCGATTGAGCCCAGCCGTTCGACGATCTCGGCGTCCGTGACTGGGCGCATCGTGCCGTCTTCGGTCGGTCGATGGAGCAGGTACTGCGTGTCGTCGCTCGGCGTGCCGTGACAGGCAAGGATGTCATCGTCGAGCACGAGCGTCTTCGGCAGCTTCGCGAGCCAAGCGATCTGTTCGTCGGTCAACTGATCGGCGGTGAACTGCGCAGTTCGTGAGACTTGCTGCCAGGCGGCAGTCACGAGCATCCGATCCTCGTTGCCGGAGACGGTCGGCCAATCGGCTGCCCGCAGGCGATCCGCGACCGGGACCGGATCGAACGGTCCGTAAAGGCCATCGCCGAGGTTGACGATCTGTTCGATGCTGCGCACCCGGATGTCGCCGAGCACCGCGATCAGGGTGGTGGCTTGGAGCGACTTGCTCTCACTGTTGGCCGTGAACCCGGTGTCGGGAGGCGGCTCCTACGAGGTGCACGCGACGTAGCATGTCTCTTCTCCGCTGACCATCCAGCCCAACTGTCGTGGATCTGGTCTCTCGACCAGTCGTCCGTCCGCTCTATGAGAGACGCCAATGGCCTGTTGGTGATCCACATCACTCGGTCCGAGGCGGAAAGCCGGAGGTTATGCGGTATACAGGATAAGTAATGCTTATACCCGGAGTTATCATGACGTTGCATATGTCCGAAGAGGCGAGTACCCTCTTCTGACAGCGTGCAGCAATCTGAAAAGACACCAGAAGCCGAGGCACGTCGTGAGATCACAGGAAGGCGGCGCATGGACATGAGGCGAGTAGGGATCGGCGTGACGCCACATGGCGCGCGGCATAGCAAACTGCAGTGGGTGAGCAAGTATCCAGGCCAAGAACCTAGATGAGGGATGCGGGTCATGCTCTTGGGAGGCTGCCATGAATCGGTCACAAGGAAAACCGGAAACCAAACGGCAACGTGCAGATGCTTCAGGGCTTCGGAAGCGTGTGGCGGTGGCGGCGCTCCTAGCCATTTGCGCCAGTTCTCAGGCGAGTCTGTCTTGTATCAGTGGAGAAACTACGAGGCAGAGTCGAATCGGAGACATCGATAGGTGGACACAACCAGAGATGCAAGTTCTAGAGCTAGACATTGGGCAGCCTCTGTTTCTCAGGGCCGGTGACTTCACCGAGGACGGAAAGCTCGACCTGATAGTTGCTGCTGTCAACAGCACCTCGGCAGATGGCGGCTGTCTCAGGTTCTTCCTCCTTTCAGGTCAGGGAGGAGGCGTGTTCGGTGAACCTTCACAGGTGTCAGAGAGTCCATTGACGGATGGTGCGGACAAGTATGTAGCTGGCACAGGAGCAATCGCAGATCTCGACAGGGACGATCATCTTGATGTTGTAGCCGCTCTCGAGATCAGCCAAAGCTCCAGTGCTGAATGGCTTGATCCTGCTACGACGAAGACCCAGATCCTTGTCTTCTGGGGAAACGGAGATGGAACCTTCGAGAAGCAGGAACTGGTAGACCATCCAAGGCTTCCACCGCCCAATATCGTGGCTGTCGACTTCGACGGGAACGGCTGCTTGGACATCGCATACTCCGATTGGCAGCAGCTTGCCATCAGGATTGTCCACAACAGAGGGAAGCGGTTGCTGGAGGACGCCCATGAGGTCCAGATCAACGAGAAAGACGAGAACAGTATCGCGGTCCCTATGCTCCTGACAGGGGCAGACCTCAATGGCGACGGGAGAGATGACATCGTAGTAGGGGGAGCGCGTGTTCTTGACGAGAGCGAGCGCACCACATACAGACGCTTCATCGATGGGATTCTCTCATGCGGTGAAGAAGGTGCTCTCCGGGCGCTGGCATACACATTCGGCGCCATTGACGAGTATTTGTCCTCGCCGTCCTTTCTGGTTGAGGATCTCGATGCCGACGGTAACCTAGACATTGTCTTCATTCAACCCATGTCTCCTGCATTGAGACCTCCTCAGAATGGGGAGGGCCCTGTCATGCCTGCGCTTGGGACCCTATCCATGCTGAGAGGAACTGGTGACGGCAGCTTCGCCAGTCCAATCCACTTGGGCCTCTGCTGGTCTCGATCTGGGCTCCTGAGAGCGGGAGGAGATACTGCGAACGGTCTGACGGTTGTTCTGATTTCGAGTGAGGGGCTAGACATGGTGCAAGGAACGCCTCCGTATATGGACAAGACCGTCTCCCTTCCTCTGGATGACCCCGTCGATGCGATTGTGGCAGACGTAGACGGCGACGGCTGGATCGAAATCCTAGCAATCGAGCAGAACTGGCAGACTGGAACGGCAAGGATAGTTATCCTGAGGAGAAGCGCTGCATGAGACGACCCGTGAGGCTAGCGTTTCTCTGTGGGGTTCTCATCCTCCTTATAGGGTGGTGCACGGAGGCAAGCGGTTGCCCCCGTACTTGCCCCGCATGTCAGCGTGGGCTGTCCACGTTCGAGAACGACCCAGCTACCGGCAATGCGAAGATGGAGTGCGTGAGTGCACGATGTGACGTAATGCCATGGTGCTTCGAGGTCGCGGTCTTCGGGAAGACGCTTCTTACCTCTCTCGTGCCTTGGTTGCCTGGATCGCACAAGAGGACCGTTTCAGTGCACGTGACAGAACCGGACATGGAGTTTCTTACCGGACCCGAGAGCCGGGTGGTAGTGAGCGATGGTCGAGCAACCGTCTGCATATCGGAGACGTTCGAGTTCTCTGTGCCAATTGCTGATAAACAAGGGAACGACGGCAGCATCACGTTTTCTCTAGCATACACTGAGCCGCAGGTTTGCCCAGGTAGCTGCCCGTGTTCGGGAGGGGGCACTTGTCCTGCCATCACCGCCCATTCCCGCATGGAGCAAGAAGACCGCAGGCTCTCCATCCACGTTTCCGCATCTGATTCGGATGGTGACCTCGCATGTATCGGGTTCGACGATAGCGGGGTCTCTCACGGGCGGATAGCCCATTCCCAGAACTCTGAGAGGCGATCTCCCCGATTGATCGCGAGGTGTGAAGACAACCTAGTGTACGAGTCAGACTCCTGCGAGAACGGGCACGACATGATCGCG
>Ga0180432_10001754_pt1 | contig 33678 bp, 28 predicted proteins | sample SS_ome_10_FD_132414 | JGI IMG/M metagenome (GOLD analysis project Ga0180432, IMG submission 132414) | Hypersaline lake sediment archaeal communities from the Salton Sea, California, USA - SS_1_MS_2 metaG | ecosystem: Environmental > Aquatic > Non-marine Saline and Alkaline > Hypersaline >... | reverse complement strand
TCATACCAGACACGATGGGAAAAATCCAGTCATACAACTCATCGACGGCTCAAACGGGTTCGGTATCGGTTCATGTTCTCCGAAGCCGCAAGCCGCCCGCGACAGCCAGTAAGACATGGATAAAAAGGATCAATCCTCCCAATTCCAAGGTTTCCTCCGCGTTGGCCATCATGGCATAGCGAAAATTAGACGCACCCCCGGCTTCCACCCAGCGACCGGCGATCATCTCCATTCCGAGCGAACCGGAAATAAACAAACCGGCCGAAGCCGCTGACAGGAGCCGAAGCCGCCCGGGCAGGGAGAGAAAAGGCCGCAGAAACAGAATCGCGGTTCCCAAGATCACCGCCATCCCGAGAATCACCCAGCTGAAATGCAGGTATCCCCCGGCGTGAAAAAAGTCTCGCAGGGGATCGACCGTCATCTCATGCAGCGCGGAGATTTCATCAACGGATAAGATCAGGAATACGACCGCCATGACTCTCCACCGCAACGCCAGCGGGTCCATCCGCGCTCTGAGTTCCGTTCCGATCACCCACAGCAGTACGGCGCCCAGCAAAAAAAGGAACGCAGAAAACCACGTGGGGATGTTCATCTCCCGATCCAGATTGAAGAGCGGAACGAAACCATGCAGGTGACCGTCTCCCCAAAAGTACGTCGACACCTGGCCGATAATGCTGGCCAGAGTCATCACTCCCATGGCGGCCGCCAGCCGGCGCACAAGCCGTTTGGGATGAATTTTGATACAAATATCCAAGAGGCGTCCTTTCCTTCGGAATCAGCGATCTGAAACAACCGCTGTCAAGCTGACCATCATATCAGGCATGGAAGCCGGACCGAGGAAACATTTCCACCCAGACCGCCCGGCAGCGGGAATGATCCCAGGTATCAATTCTTTGATCTCAGTATGATCTTCCCCTGTTTTTCCAAATCATCGAAATACTCCCCGACCGACTCGACGTCGGGCCCTCCGAATTCCGCAGCAATGATCCGTGCGATCTCCAGAACACTGCGTTTGCCGTCGATAAAATCGGCCAGTTCGGCGGCGGCATGGCGCACGGTGTAAACCGGATGATCCCGGGATAGCTTGGGTCTCAGCCGGGATTCCATTCGTTCCAGCATCCCCTGAGCTTTGCGTTCGGGAACCAACCGGCCGAGCCGCGCTTCTTCGGGAGTCAGCTTCCGCGTCCGGGCCGGAATCCCCAACGCTTCGCAGCGGAGGCCGTATTCACGATCCAGCGCCGACAGAACCTCGTACTTTTCTTTCTCCAGATTCACCACCGCCAATCGGATCTTCTTTAAAACCATAGGATCTTTATCGGCCACGGCCTGGATGGTTTCCAGGTTCTCAATCTCATGAAGGAATGCCCCTTCCACCACCGCCGCCGACCATTTGTATTCCGAAAAAATATCGTTTCCTCCCGCGACGGCCAAACGGTTAAACACCGAAGCCCGGATCTCCGCGATGCGGCGCCGGCCTTTTCCCGCTACCAACGCCACGAACTTCCCGGCATCGTCCGGCCCCGCCTGAGCGGCCGTGATCATGGAAGCGGCGGCGATGAACGCCACCCGTTTCAGCTGCGTGGGATCGGTCTTATCCGGGGTATCCATGCTGCTGTGATAAAAATCGTCCGGCCAACATTCGAAATAAACCGTGGGCACGCGCACGGCGCCGTTGCTGAACATCTGATGATCGCTTCCGGTATCCAATCCCATGACATTGAGCAGGAAGGGGGTCGCGCTGCCGTGGGGCGAAGTGATCTCGAGGTTCAATCTCCCATACTCCTTCGCGAAAGCGTCGTTGTTCAGTTTGACGGTCAGTTCCGCGAACTCCTGTACGATATCGTTAAAAAAGGAAGGGATGGAATGAGGCGTCCGGCTGACGTTGAAAAGGGAACGGGTCTTATACAGATCCTCCCCCACCATGTCCATATTGATACCCGCCAATATCCTTCGGATCTCATCCGGATGCTTTTTGATATAGGCCCGGGTTCCGATGATTTCAGGAACCCAGAGGAAGCGGATGGTCCGCCGCAGCGGAGGAAGCTCGCCTCGGCGCATGAGTTCGAGGATGGTCCGTCCGGTTTCCAGGATGCAGACCACGCCGCTGTTGTTGTCGTTCGCTCCCTGCTTGGATACTCCCTCGAAAAGATGCGCGATCAGCAGCAGCTCCTTTTGGTCGGGATCGGTCCCGGGTATCACGGCCGTAACGACCTCCAATTTGCCGGGATAGGTTTCGGTTTCGACCTCGGCGTGAACCTGGATCTTTTCCCCTCCATTCAATCTTCGAACCAGCTCCAATCCCTTGGGGTGACGGATCATGAATCCGAACCCCTTGGTGCTTTTTTCCCCGCGGGAAACGGAACTCCAGCCGATCAGGTTGGGATACCGATCCGGATACCGCGTGGAATACGTCACCGCGCCCGCGGCGCCGAAACGGTTGACCGCGTTGGCGTACAAGGAACGGATCCCCCCTTCCGATAAAACGACTTTGCCCGTAACATCGAGGTTTTGATAGCTGTCGGCATGGGTTCCCCGGGGAACATACACCAATTCGGCATGCAGGTCCGCGCCGGCCGACCCCCCGGCCAAAACAGCGGCCACCTCATCATGATCGGCGATCTTTTCCCGAAAGGGGCTGGTGACGGTCAAGCGTCCCTTGACCGCGTCCCACTGCGGCCGCGGCGAAGGGAATTTTTCCACATGCGCATCGGAAAATCCGTATTCACTGAGTTTTTCCAGCATGAACCGGGTTTCCCAATAATCTCCGGTATATTCCCTCTTGGGACGGTTGCGCTCGAAGGGAGCCAGCATCATTTCATTGTTAAGCGCGATATCTCCCGAGACTTCCGCAATGACGGCCCGAACGAGCTTATCCGGAAGCACGATCGTCGATTGGGCGGACGCCGACAGCGCGATAATAACAACGCCGAGACTGAACACGACGGCCTTGTGAATCCATTTTCGATATCGAACCATAAAATCCTCCTCAACCGTTGTCCTTAACCATCAAACCCTTTTGTAAGATAAGACGTAAAGATAGATTAAAAAGGTTCACTTTAAAAGTAAAGCACAATCCGTCTCTTGATCTTTCCGGCGATTTCGGAAATTATTTATAAACCGTTTTCCCCTTCTCTACACCTCCTCGATTTTGCTGTTTACGGACCGCTGATTTTACTGGTATACTGAACCCGCCATGAAAAAATCAACCGCCTTTGGAATATTGTTCTGTCTGATGCTGACGGGGCCGATCCTCACGAAAGCCCAGGAAACGGAGACGGAAAAAGCCGTAAGCCGCACCGATAAAAAACAGGAAAAGATCAAGGAAGGCTGGAGTTTCGGAGCCCTTCCCGCCGTTTCCTATGATGCGGATCTCGGGTTCAATTACGGCGCCATCGTTAATCTTTATGACTACGGCGACGGGACGATCTACCCCAACTACCGCCATTCCATCTATTTTGAGGTTTCCCGCTGGACCAAGGGATCGGGCGTCAATCGGCTCTACTACGATTCACGCTTCCTGATCCCCGGCATCCGGGTGACATCGGACCTGAGCTACTTGACCGAAACAGCCATGGACTTCTACGGATTCAACGGGTATCGTTCGGCCTACAACGCCGGTTGGGAAGACGATGAAAGCGAGGATTATCTCTCCCGTGTATTCTACAACCATGACCGCCGCATGTTCCGGTTCAAGATCGATCTGCAGGGCCGACTGCTGACGGAGCGTCTGAACTGGATAGCGGGAATCGGTCTCTACGATTTCGGCATCGGCCCCGTGGACATCGCAAAAATCAATGAGGGAAAGGATGAAGAGGAACGGCTCCCGGATATCCCGGGACTCTACGATCGTTATGTCGGATGGGGGATCATCCCCGCCCGGGAAAGCGATGGGGGATTCCTCAGTGTCCTCAAGCTGGGATTGATCTACGACAGCCGCGACAACGAGCCCAACCCCATGTCCGGGATCTGGACCGAGGCGGTCCTCACCAGCGCCCCCACCTTTTTAGGGAGCGAACAGGCATATACGCGCCTGACCTTCACTCACCGGCAGTATTTCACCTTGATCCCCCGCGACCTCTCCCTGGCATGCCGGGTGGGGTATCAGGGAACGGTGGCGGGCCGCTGCCCCTTTTATATGCTTCCCATGATGACCACGTCCGTACTCACTGGCGCCACCATCGAAGGTTTAGGAGGAGCCAAGTCCCTGCGGGGCATTCTGCGCAACCGCATCATCGGGGACGCTTTCGTATACGGCAATTTCGAGCTGCGCTGGAAGTTTTATCGAACGGTTCTCTTGAATCAGAACATCTATGTCGCCCTCAATGTTTTCACCGACGTCGGGAAAACCGTCAAGGCGATCTCCTTCGATCGGGAAGCGGCCGCCGCAGCGGCTTCGGCCGAGGATCCGTCATTCCGGATGGAAGATTACTTCCCCGGCGGCGGCGACGCCTTCCACCTCGCCTACGGCGCCGGAATCCGGATCGCCTTGAATGAAAATTTCATCCTGGCACTCGATTACGGATTCGCCAAGGACAGGCGCGACGGACGTCAGGGAATGTATATGGGATTGAATTACTTGTTTTGATCCCTCGGCTTAAAGCATCTTGAGCAGATAGGCGATGGTCACGCCCAGGTAATTTCCGACGGCGTACCCGATGATCCCCACCGTCAATCCCGAAACAATCACCTCTCGATTCTTGATGGCCGCGGCCACCACCGGTACGAACGGGGGGGAACAGATCAGGGCGGCGGAAGTGACCATCACCGTATCCGCGTCCACCCGAAACAGCTTGGAGAGCAGAACATGCAGCAGCAGAGAACCGAAGATGACCAGGGCCACGTACTGAAAAAGGTGAGGAGTCATCCCTTTGAAACGCGAGGCGTCCGCCATCGAAGCGACGGCGATGCAAAAGATGAGGATGAAATACATCCCCAACTCGAAGGTCTTTTCAATGCGGTTCATGGCCGGCCAGAAAGATCCCAGGATCCCTAAAGTGGTGATGCCCAGGATCACCACCAGCATCGAAATCCCGCCCGTGAGAAGCAGGCTTAAGCCGACCGCGGCGATCACGATCAGGATTGAAGCCCCCAGGGCTTTGGCAAGCGGCCGGTAAAGTTTCCTTTTCAGCATCCCCGCATAGGGATTATCTTCCATCCGGGCGGCTTCCTCGGCGGCTTGAGCGTTTTCATGATGAAATTTCGGTAGAAATTTATGGAATACTTTCTGGCCCACCGTGATCAGAAAGAAAAGGTAGACCGTCGAAACGACGATATCGTAGGTGTTGACGATGATGAAGGTTTCAGGGGGGACTTTCAATGCGGTTTGGATCGCGGCCAGGTTAGGCGTACCGCCGGAGTATACCCCGACCAACATGCCGCCGATCTTCCATATATTCGGCAGATCCGAACGGAACATCAGGTATCCCAGAGCTACGGTGACGATCACACCCACCAGCCCGAAAGCCATGGATAGCATGGTCTTACCCGCAACGATCGACCACCTGCGGATATTGACGGAATACAGCAGCAGCGGCAGAGCCAGCGGAACGGCGGCCGAAGTAATGATTTCCTGCACTTTCTCGCTGCCGGCCGGCAGAATGCCCAGATTTCCCAGCACCAGCCCCACGGCGTAGGCGATCAGAACCGCCCCCAGCTTATTGACGAATTTGTAGCGGTGGCAAAGGTGAAGGATTCCGAGCGGGGTGAAAACGTAAAATAAAGCCAATAAGATTAAGGCCATGGGTCGCATCCTTAACCGGGATCTCATCCCGGAAGCGGATATACCTTATTGAAAATTCTTGTAAAAAGCAACCGGTTCCTTATTGATCGTGAATCCCGCACCCCCCGCTCCCCTTCGGCCGCCGGTTTTATTTGACCATTGTTTTATCTCTATGATATAAGCATTATCTTCCATCAGGGGTAATGGATATCATGAACACACGGATTTCATCCGAAGGAGGAACCCATGCAAAAACACACCCGGTTGTGTTATCTTACGCTGATTGTAATATTTATATCGGTTTGTCCGGCGCCGCGGGCAAACGCTCAGATCAGAGGAAAAGCTCTCTACGAGAAACTCGTCAAGGAACAGCGTTCTCTGATCAAATTCGACGGCATGCGCTCTGTCGAATGGACCCCGGACGGCCTCGCCTATTTTATTTCCAAGGACGGCTCGTTTGTAAAGATCGATGCCGAGACCGGACAAGAAAATCCGCTGTTCAACGATGCACGGTTGATCGACGCCTTCAACACCCTGACCGGAGATAAAACGGACAAGCTTCCCTTTCGACGGTTCCGCTTCCTGGAAAACGGGAAAAAGATCCATTTTTCGGTCGGCGCACGCGCCTTCATCTACGAACGCGAATCCGGACGGATGATCTCCTATAATCCCGAGCCTGAGATCCCCGGAGTGAGGGGCCGGATGTATGGGGAAGTCCTTTCCCCGGATCTGAATTATCGGGCTTATACCCGAGACTACAACCTCTACGTTAAAACACTTAAGGGCAAGGAAACTCAGCTGACAACCGGCGGCCACAAGGATCTTCGTAAAGGCTTTCCCGATTGGGTCTACCCCGAAGAACTGGCCCAGTACGATGTGTTCTGGTGGTCTCCGGACTCGACCCGGATCGCCTACATGCAGTTCGACGAATACCCGGTCCGCAAGTACCCCATCGTCCATGACGTCTCCCCCTCACCCCGACTTGAGATGCAGAGCTACCCCAAATCGGGAGCCAACAATCCCATCATCACTTTTTTCATCGTTGACGTTAAGACTAAAAAGACCGTCCGGATCGAATCCGGCATGGAAAACAATATCTATCTGCTGCGCGGGAAGTGGACGCCCGACGGAAAGCTTTTCACCTACCAGCGCCTCAATCGCCTGCAGAACCGACTTGAACTTTTCGCCGCCGACCCCGTAACCGGAAAAACCCGGCGTATCCTCTCCGATGAAGATCCCTGTTACGTGGAAGCGGACTTCGATCTTCATTTTCTCAGCGACAACCGGCATTTCCTCTGGACGTCGGAGCGCAGCGGGTGGAACGAGATCTATCTCTACGACATGGACGGCAGGCAGGTCAGACAGATCACCGACGCCAAACTTCCGATCGATTCGATCCTGGCCGTGGATGAAGACGGCGGATGGATATTTTTCTCCGGAGCCGAATCCCGTGGTTTGGAGACTCACGCCTACCGAGTCAAACTGGACGGAAGCGGATTTTCCCGGCTGACCAAGGCGGCCGGAACCCACCGGACCGCTTTTTCCCCCAATGGGAAATACTTCACCGATCTCTTCACATCCTTCGACACCCCCACGACCGTCACGCTGCATCGGGGAGACGGGAAACTCATCCGGAAGTTGGGAGAATCAGAGATAAGCCAAGAGTTTCTGGACCTGGATTTGATCGCGCCCGAACACTTCATCTTCAAATCCGCCGACGGAAAATATGACCTGGACGGCGTTATCTACAAACCCGCGCATTTCGAGCGGGGCGACCGATATCCCCTGATCATGTCCGTATACGGAGGACCCGGCGCCAAACGGGTATTCAACCGCTACCTCGGCAACGACGGCAATCAGGCCCTGGCCCAATTGGGATTCATCGTCGCGTCCATCGATCATCGGGGCATTTCCCGCCGAGGGAAAGCCTTCCAGAACCTGATGTACATGAACCTGGGGCGGATCGAGTTGGAGGATCATGTGGCGGCGGCCGAATTTTTGGGAGCCAAACCCTTCGTCAACGCCGACCGCGTGGGAATTTTCGGGCACTCTTATGGAGGATACATGACCTGCATCGCGATGCTCAAGGCTCCCGACGTCTTTCACGTGGGCGTAGCCGGAGCACCGGTCACCGACTGGCGCAACTACGACAGCATCTACACCGAACGCTACATGCGCCGGCCGCAGGACAATCCCGAAGGCTACCGCTTGGGCTCGTGCATGACCTACGCCAAAGACCTTAAAGGACGTCTGGCGATCCACCACGGCGCGGTAGACGACAACGTACATCCCGGCAATACCATCCAGTTGGTCCAGGAGCTGTTGAAGCACAATAAAGATTTCGATCTGATGATCTACCCCGAACAGCAGCACGGCATCCGTTTCCGGAGATATCGTGAAGCCCGCGTGGAATTTTTCATCGAACATTTAAAACCTGAAATCAAATAATCGACTTGCCGCTTAACTCGGGGATGGACTTCTCAATAAGGAGGACATCTCGTTTCTAATGAGGGTTCGGGAGTCCTCCCCGCTCTTTTTCTAAAAAAATATTTTTTTTGTGCAACAAAACTGGTATAATCAGCGTTCTAATAATCTTATAGGTTAACTCGGAATAAATTTAAGGGGTGAATCAATTGGAATTCGATATAAATCAAGATTTTTCTCCGTTCAAAAGCAACAAAACGACCACCGACAAGGCCGTCGGTATGAAGTCCGTTTCGAGAATGATCATTCCGGACAATCATCAGCCGACCGAAGATCCCATCAAAATCTATCTGCGGGAAATGGGAAGCATCATGCTTCTTTCCAGGGAAGGAGAGTTGGCGCTGGCTCGTAAAATCGAGCGCGGTCGAAAGGCCGTTCTCTCCGCGCTTTCACAAACGCCTCTGACCCTGAATGAGATCCTCGCGGTAGAGGAAAAGATCTCGGAAGGAGGGGAGGAACTCCGCGCCTGGTTCGAATTCAACGAAGAAGAGGATTCCGAAATCGAGGTTCTCCGGCGGATCAACTCTGGTTTTCAAGCGATCAAGGAACTGCGCCGCGAGCTTGAAAACCTGCCGACCGGAACGCAAGGCAAATTTGCACGCGGCCGAAAAATCATCGTCATCCGGCATCTCATCCATGAACTGGGAATAAAATCCGAAAAGATTGATTTTCTCATCGGCCGTATCCACCTCAAACTGCGCGCCGTCCTGCTCGCCGATCCTCCGCCTTCGGAAGAAGAGCTGGCTCAGCGGGTGCTCTCCGCCATCAAGAACGGCAGAGTCATGGAACAAAACGGTAAGAGTGAAATGGTCGCGGCCAATCTTCGGCTGGTCATCTCGATCGCCAAGCGATACCAGAACCGGGGACTTCCGCTCTTGGACATGATCCAGGAAGGCAACCTCGGCCTTATCAGGGCCGTGGAAAAATTCGAATATCGACGCGGGCACAAATTTTCCACCTACGCCACCTGGTGGGTCCGGCAAGCCATATCACGCGCGATCGCCGAGCAAGCGCGCACCATACGCATTCCCGTGCACGTAACCGAAACCCTGCAGCGCATTAACAAGGCATCCCAGGCTCTGCTGCAGGAAAACGGCCGCGAACCCAATGCCGATGAACTGGCCCGCAAGACCCGGATTCCGGTTGCCAAAGTCAAAAAGCTCCTGCGCCTGACCCAGGAACCGGTCTCCATCGATAAACCCGTCGGAGAAAAAGGAGACACGCTCCTCGGCGATTTCATCGAGGATAAAAGCATCGGCTCCCCTACGGATATGGTGATCCACAAGGACCTGCGGGAAAAGATCGAAAACGCGATGCAGGATTTATCCGAACGCGAAATCAATGTGATAAAGATGCGCTTTGGGCTCTCGGAAGAAGGCGAACGCACCCTCGAAGAGGTCGGAAATCATTTCAACGTCACGCGCGAACGAATCCGCCAGATCGAACTCAAGGCTCTGAAGAAGCTGAGACACCCTCAGATCAGCGAGAAGCTTCGTTCCTTCTCGGCCGGCTATTAGGAGCGGCCCTTCACCGTGATCACGGCATCGCGCGCAGTATCGCACTCAAAGGCGATGCGCAGGATCCGGTAAACGGGATCGTATATCCAGCCACTGCTCTCGTCGATCGATCCCACCGATACATTGGTGCAGTAACGGGCCAAGTCCAATCCCGGATTTTTTCTCCCCCCCGGCCCGACGCAGGCGGCGCTCAGCAGAATCAACGCGGTCAGGATCACCGCCTTTCTTCGGTTTTTCACGACACCTTCATTCTCCCCGGTATGTTTCGACCCGGACCTTTTCCACCATTATCTGATTGAAAAGATCGGCTTCTTCAAAACACGGATAGTGGGCGGATTTTTCAAACCAGACAAGCTCCTTACGCGGCGCCTGAAGCGATTTGAAGTAGGCTTCCGCCGCTTCGGAGGACGTCAGATAATCCAACCGCCCCAAGAAGAAATATACCGGAACCTTTACACGAGGGACACGTTCGACCAGATTGACCGCCGGCAGCACGTCCGCGACCATACGGCGGCGCGCCGGAAGCTTGAAGCCTTTCTGGAGACGGAAAAGGTCTTTCAAACTGTACTCCCGCGCCAACATCATCTGCCACCGCAGCGGATTCAGGCTTTTCTTCCCGAGCAGGCTGCCTCCGAACCGCATCAGCCATTTTCTCTGAACGGTCAGCCCCGTGATCCCGCCCCGATAACGACCGTCCTTAGGGGGACCGATCGCCTTCAACTCCCGTTCGGCCTTCAGATTCGACAGGGTCCGGGCCCGTTCCAGGGTGAATTCATAGGAAATGCGTTCGGATTCGGAGGGATCCGACCACTGCCCTATTCCCACGTAGGCATGAAAGGATTCCGGAAACCGGTCGACGACCAACATCCCCAATAAGCTTCCCCATGAATGCCCGACCAGATAAACCTTCTTTTTATCGAAGCGGTGCTTCAAATATGCGACGACATCCCGCGTGTCGGTGATGAACGTTTCCAGTTCCCAGGAGGATGTTGCGGTCTCTCGGCTGTAGGATTTCCCTCCTCCCCGCTGGTCCCAGTTCACCACCATGAAATGGCTTTCCAAAGGCTGGTTGAATCGGCGGAAAAGTCCCATTTCGGAAAGCCCGGGTCCGCCGGAGAGAATAAGCAGAACCGGATCAGCGGGATTTCTTCCGCGGATCGACAGCCACTGCGCCGTCTCTCCGATCCGGACGGGTTCCAGTTCCGTGATCGAACCGGAATCAATGCCGCCTCCAACGTACTTGATCGGAGGGGTGGATGGAAAAGACTTCCACAAAATGATCGCCGCCGCCGAAATCAAAAAAAGATACAACAGAATCCATCCACCCTTACGCTTTTTCCCGGATTCCCTTCGCATCATAACCTCCCACTGATATGACTCTCTCCTATTCTATAAAATAGGTCTGGAAATTCAAGGGTTAGTGGAGAGACTTTATGTTAATCGCGCGATCAAACGGGAAAAAGTCATCACCGGAAGACAACGGGAGGACGGCGGCGTCTACCGTGCAAAGAGGGAATCCTCCATTCCGGTGTTGATCTTGACTTCGGTGATCGCTATCCGGAGATATTCTTCTCCATCCATGAAGCTGGTGATCGAGTGGGCCATGACCATTCCGCTTTCTTCTCTGAAGTCGGATAGGATCTGAACCACATCCGACCTTCCGCCGAATTGGTTGGCCACATCCGATTTCACCTGATGCGAAAGATAGGTATCCGGATCGATGTACATGGTTATTTGGGATCCGTCTTGATAAGTCTGTTCCAACACATAGCATTCTTTTCCGTCGACGGTTTCCTTGTCTTTGAGGACGAAGGAAATGCCGAATTTTTCAGGATCGAGCATTGAAATGATGGGCATCGCCTGCCGCTTGAAGTCAGCGGCCTGGGCTTCCGGCATATCTTCGACCTCCCCGCTTTGAGGATTGGTCATCCAAGCGGTTTCACCGTCATAACATTGGGTGATGATCATGCCCATCACTTCAAAGTCCATCCGGCGTTTATCCGGCTCTTTTTTATAAGTCGTGAACGTTCCGGACAATCCCTGCTGCAAAAGATCCAGATCACCGCTGACCGTCATGTCCTCCAATCCCGTAAAAATCGCTCTGCCGCCTTGGGCATCGACCATTTTGTTCAGAATTTCTTCGGCTGTCTGAGCGGTTCCGGGGACGGTCAGAACACACACAGTAAAAACCGCCAAGGCCGACAAAATGATTGCTTTTTTCATTCCCGGCTCTCCTTTCATGTGAAAATCTTATATCTTTTTATACGCATGGCTCAGGTAAAAGTTATTCGTGAAAGACTGAGTCTTGAGGTCACCGACTTGACATCATGGGGTTCCCCGCCTATATTCTCATCATACAAGGGGATAACGGAAAACCCTAGACATTCTGAACCAGCCCTCGAGTCGGTTTCTCCGCAACGGCATCGTTTTTTTTATCAAGGGGAGGGAAAAATGTCTGATTTCAAAAGAATCATTCCCAATTTCGGCATCGGCATTTTAGCCTTTTTAATCATTTTATCACCCGCCTGCCGACAAGGACGGCAGGACGACATTCCCATCACGACGACATCGAAGGAGGCGCGCAAGGATTTCATTCAGGCAAGGGACCTGTCCGAATTTTTTCATCTGGACAAGGCGAGCGATTTTTTATCCCAGGCACTGGTTAAAGATACGGATTTCGCACTGGCTCATCTCTACAGCGCCATGACGTCCACCCGGACCCGGGACTTCTTATTTCATCTTCGTCATGCCGAGGCCCTGGCCTCCGATATTTCCAGGGGAGAACAGCTTCTAATCCGATCGTTTCTCGCTTTCTACATGGATAACGACCCCGTCAAATCCATGGGGCTCTTCGAAGAGCTGGTCCAAGCACATCCCGGTGACAAGCGCGCCCACTGGTATCTCAGCCGGGCGTACACCCATCGCGGCAAAACGGAAAAAGCCATCGATTCCTTGGAAAATACGCTCGATCTCGATAAAAGGTTCGCGCCGGCCTGGCAGGATCTGGGATACCTCTACACCGAGACGGGCGAATACAAACGCGCAGAATCCGCGTTTATGAAGTACATGCGCTTGAAACCGCGGGAACCGAAAGGCCATGATGGAATCGCCGACTTGTATACGCGGGCGGGAAGGTTCGAGGAAGCCGTCACCCAGTATGAACAAGCCTTGGAGATGGATCCCGATTTTCTAACCTCGAAGCGCAAGTTGGGAACGGTGCTTATTTTTATGAATAAATTTGAGGAGGGACGCGAGGCCGTGCGTCAGGCCATGGAGCGGGAGCAGGATGCGGGCCGGAGGGTATACGATCAAGAACATATCTTTCGGTCTTATCTCTATGAGCGTGATTACACGAACGCCCTGGAGGCCGTGGATCGTACGATTCAAATGGCTTTCGACCAAGGACTCCCGGGAGAAGCCGCCCGCTGCAATCTGGCTAAGGCCGCCGTTTGCTGCGAGCTAAAAGCCTATGAAAACGCGATTCACTGCATGTCCAACTGTCTCGAGGTGATCGTGAGTACGGACCTCGTGCCCTCTCAAAAAGAAGCCATCGCCAATGATGTTCTTTTCTGGCAGGCCGCCATCTCAGCCAACTGCCGGGACTTTGAAAACGCATATAAGCGGGCGGACGAGCTGAAAGCGAAACTGGAAACCGGCAAAGATCCGTCCCGGTTGAAGTATCACACCGCTCTTCTGGGACACATCGCGATGCGGCAGGAAGACTTCGGTTCGGCTTGTGAATTCTATGCGCATGCGAAGATCAACGAGCCTTTATTCCTCTATCAAGAGGCCGTTGCAAAAGCCAAGGCGGGGAACAAGGGGGAAGCCAATACACTGTATCGGAAAGTCATCAATTGGAACTCCGACAGCCTCTGGTACGCACTCGTCCGCCCCAAAGCCATCGCCAGAGAATGAATGCGTGTGATCGGGAAACGGCAACGATACCGCAGGAAGGCCCCGATACGGTCTTTTCTCCGATTATTGGGGGAGGTGGATATTCCTTTAGTCCATTTTAATGGTCAAAGCAGCCACCATAAAGGATTTTGGCCTCCCTTACTTCAAAGCTCCCTCGGTCGGCGGATAGAGCATTCTTTCTCTCTCAGCGGTTGAAGACGATCCGTTCTATATCGGCGAAGTTGATGAATTTTTCATAGCCGGTATTAAGATCCAACCCGCGAACTTGAACGTAGTCGGAAAATGTCTCGCAGTGACCCCGCACTTCGAAACCACGGGTCGTCACCTTGAACTCCCAGCGGTTTTCTCCAGAACATATACTCGGGCTTTGTCCATAAAAAACAACTTCCGCCATCTCTTCCGTCGTAACCGTGGAAACAATACATTCGGCGTCCGTGATCTCGAGATAGTCCTGGAGCGCAAACATAAAACCGCCCAGCTGATAGTTTTCCGTCCGGCCGTTGTTAAGAAAAACCTGAACATAGCCGGCCGGATCATCGGCTGCTTCCGGTCCCGTGCTCGTGCTGCAGGCGACCAACCCCAGAGCGAACAACCCTATCAGAATGAGGGCTTTGTTTATCTCGTGCATATGCACCTCCGCAAATAATCAGAATAGGATCTCATTATCTGCAAAAACCATGCCATGGTGGACCATTCGTTTTTTCTCTCCGGCATCTCATCGCCGGACCGAGAGCCGCCCTCGATATCAGTCCCGAAGTGTACCCGGCAGAGGACGTCCCGGGCAGCCGCCGACGGTTTTCCACCGATTTGTTTCCGGATTTCAGCGGCGTTTCGACAGCAGTTTTTCGATCGCGTCGATCTCCTTGGGAACATCCCGGCTCAGGACTTCACAGCCGTCTCTGGTGATAAGTACCGTATCCTCCACCCGAATTCCCAGAGACTTGTCCGGATAATAGAGTCCCGGCTCGATGGCAAAGACCATGCCCTCCCGCAGAGCCACCCCCCGCGGTCCCACGTCATGCACTTCCATCCCGACGTAATGCCCGATCCCGCCTCGCTGACCGCGGGCGTCGATCCCCTTGGCTTTCATGGTATCGGCCACGTGTTTCTGAACATCGGCCGTCGTCACTCCGGGGCGATAAGCCTCGATGCAGGCTTTTTCCACCTCGAGACAGACACGGTAAGCCTCTCTCTGTTCGGGAGAAAACTTACCGGAAACCGGCCATGTGCGGGAGATGTCCACCATGAGGTAGTCCAACTCTCCGCCGAAATCCATCAGCACGAGGTCTCCATCCCGCGTGGTATCCGCGTTGCGGCTGTAGTGAAGCGTACAGGCGTTGAGTCCGGAAGCGACGATCGGAGGATACCCGGGTCCTCTGGATCCCAGGCTTATGATGGTTCCCACGGCCGCCCCTTCGATCTCATATTCCCATCCTCCCGGCCGGGTCGCCAGCATGGCCTGACGCACCCCCTCAGCCGAGATCTTTCCGATCCGGCGCAGCACTTCTATCTCTTCACGGGATTTGATGACCCGGAGCTCATCGATAGCGGAAGACACGTCCTTGAACTCGACGGCCGGAAACCGTTCGTGGAATTTTTGGATCCGGTAGTTATCGAGCGTCACCCGGTCATTGTAGTGGAGCTTGCTTCGGCGCGCTGTGTAAAGCAGGGTGCTGCGCGGGATCAGCCGCATATGAAAAGTCCAACCGTAGCGGCTGAGGCTTCGGGCGAGGAACTCATCTAAATAATCCAATTCGTAGATTTCACTGAATCCGGTTTTTTCCTTGGCGTTAGGAACGCGGAGGAGGTTGGCCCCGGTGCTGCGCACTTCACGGTCGGTCTGCCTCGGCAGAAACAGGTAGCTCCGGCCGTCAGCCGGTGTCATGATCAGTGCGGAATGCTGATCCTCGCAACCGGTAAAATAGTAGAAATCCGGATCCTGCCGAAAATGTGAGCCCGGATTCAGATCAGCGCTTCTTATGTAGCGGGCTTCGCCGAAAAGGATGATGAATCCGTCTTCGACCTGATCCATCAGAGCTTGTCTGCGGTTTATATACTCCTGCTTGGAAAAATGCGTTCGCTGCGCATACAGCGATGGATGCAGCCCGATCATAAAAAATATGATGAGGGCGAGCACCCCCGCCAATTCAGTTTTTTTCATGAATGCGTCTCCTTGATAAAGTAGGATCCTATAAGTTTAGAACAAAAGGAAAGCCGGGAAAAGAAAAATAAGGATCCGGTCACGGCAGCTTCGATTCCAGGATCCTATTCAGCAGCCGGCCCACGTCTTCCGACGTAACAGATTGGCCCCGTTTGTATGTGTTGACGCGATGGACCACCACCATGTCGTGGGAAGGGATGACGAAGATGTAGTGACCGCCCGCCCCCCGCGCCGAATATGCGCCTTCGCTCAAATTCACTCCGGGGATATGGGGGTGAGGATTGCCGTGTTTAACGACCCACCACATGTAGCCGTAACCGTCGCAGCCGTAGAGCGCGGCATCCGAATGATAAGCCGTGCTCTCCTTCACCCAATCCGCGGGAATAATCTGTTTTCCGTTCCAGCCCCCCCCCCTCAGCATCAGCAGTCCGAAACGCGCCATATCCCGGGCGGTTATCCGGAAGGGATAGGCGCGGTGGATGGAATCCTCACCGCTGACATACCAGCCGTCATCCGCCGTGAAATGCTCCATGCCGATGGGCCGCGCGATCTCGGTTTCCAAGGCCTCGAAGATCTTATTTCCGGTGAGCTTTTCAAATATCGTGCCCAACACATTGAAATCCCAATTGTTATAATACCAAAAGCTGCCGGGTTCATGACTGTGACGGGGCGGTTTCAGGGCCTTCATCCCGGCCGACTCGTAAAGAGCGGTATGGTAAACGCCCGAACGGGCCTGAATGCAGTCACGGATGGTCGCCCGTTTCTCGACCTCGGTCAGCGGCGGCACATCATCGATTCCCAGTTCCTCCATGTTCTTGTCCAGATCGATACGGCCTCCTCGGACATAATTTCCGTAGAGAGCGCTGAGAAAGCTCTTGCGGGTGGAATGCGTCATGAATTTTTTATCGACCTCCCCCCACTCGAAAAGGATCACACCGTCCACAACCACCACGACCGCGGCGGTTTTGAGTTTCCGGGCAAACCGCTCTGCCGCCTGAAGCTTTTCGAGGGAATACCCCAGGTCCTTCGGGCTTGCGGCTCTATCCCAGGTATTTCCGGGAAAACGCTGCTGACCCGGAAGCAAAAGCACCGTGAAAAGCAGCCATCCCAAAAACGCCGTGTAATAAAAGCGGCGATTCGCTCCCCATAATTTCATGACGGCTCCTTGTTATTCCCCATGCATCATTCCATCCGGTTCTTCTTCAGGAAATCCTGTATTCTTGCTTCCAACCGCACCACCCTCCGGACGGCCTCCGTTTCCGTCAAGGCTCCCTTTTTACGGCGAATTTCCTCGCGAACGGCTTTGATCCTGGTGACCGCGGTATCGATATCCGTGCTCATACCCAGCTCGGTTCCCCCTGAAAAACGACCGCTTCCGACAAAAAGACGGGAAGCGGTTTCGTATTCATCTTCCCAGGCCTTGACGATCTTTTCCTGATCGGAAAGCGGCGGGTTGATATAAAGATAAATCAGATAACCCGCCGAACCCAGAATAACCAGAAAAACCAACAGTTTGAACAGCGCCTTCATGGTCGCATCCCCTTTACTAATATCCCCTTTAACCGGAAGTTCATGGAACACCGGCAGGGTCCCTTTCGGGAATGATGGCCTCGATTTGAATCCGGGATGGATCCCGGGCGCCTGTTCTCACATGATATCGTTCTTCCGGCAAAATTCCGCGATCCGCATCTCCAGATCCGCGGCTCGCCGGACAGCTTTTTCCTCCTTCAATCCGCCCTGCTTGCGGCGCAGGAGGTCGCGGATCTCCTTGATCTTTGCGACGGCCTCCTCGATGCTGCTTCCCGGGTCCATACTGATGGTTCCGGACATCCGCGCTCCCCCGATGAACTGCCGGGTGGCCAGCTTAAACTGCTTATCCATATCCTTTATCATCTGTTGTTCTTCGGAAAGCGGTTTAACGAATTGGTTGTAGGCAAAATACGCTGCGAGCGCCAGCAAAACGATTACGACAACGGCACGCATATTCCCTCCATAAAAAACTCTCTTCTTAGATCGACGGCGGACCGGCCGGTTCCTTTTCCGGCTCAATCCCCCGCGGATGGATTCTCCCGGAACATCACGAAAAGGTCTTCCGCCGCCCGGCGCAGTCCTTCCGTGTTTTCAAGCTGAGAGCACCAACCGGGCGGAATGGCGTTCTCACCGAGCAGCGCGCCCAACAGCGCCCCGGTGATCGATCCCGTGGAGTCGCTGTCCCCGGAATGATTGACCGCCGCGCGAACGCCCTCGCAAAAATCGTCTTCATACACCAACGCGCAGTACAGGGCAATCCCAAGCGCTTCTTCCCCCACCCAGCCATCGCCCAGATGTTTTATGGCCACTTGAGGCTCCGCGCCCCCTGCCGCCAATCGTTCGGCCTGACTGATTTTGGCCTCGGTCTCCTCATAACCGGGATACTGCAGGAGCGTCTGGCGGCTTAGGGCGACGGCATCCTCCAGAGGTGTTTCCTGCCGCAGATGCGAGATCATTTCCGACAGAAATCCCGCCGAGAGATAGCCCGAGGGGTGTCCGTGCGTGATGGAGGCAAAGCGCGCGCCCTCATGAAAGGCCCGTGAGTGGGAAAAGGCCAACCCGACAGGCGCCGTACGCATGACGCCGCCGCAGCCTTTGCTGTCATTGATGGGCGATTCTATGGTTCCCATAACACCGCTTTCCAAAGCCTTCAGGCAGGTATGCCCCGGAGCCCGGCGCTGGGAAGGATCGGACTGCGTGGCCAGCCAGTCAAGGTAGGCCCGGTAAACGAAGGGAGCGGGATCGAAAATCGACTGAGGCTTCCATCTTCGCGCGGCTTCCAAAAGGCCCTCCGTCGTCGCCAGAGACATCTGGGTGTCGTCGGTATAAGCTCCGGATGGAAACCCGCGCCAGGCGGTGAACTCGAGGATCCCGCGATCACCGAAGCGCGCGCGGATCTGGCTGTCGGTGAGGAATTCCACGGCGGCCCCCAACGCATCGCCGGCGGCCAGGCCCATCAGACAACCTGTGAATTTTTCCCGCAAATTCCACCCCTCAATTGAATCGACTCCCCTCGTCATTCGACTTTCGTTCCTTTTACGGAACGGGAGCCGACGGTACCCGGATATGAATCCCGAAGATGATATGATTATCTCAATCCATGCGGAGAATTGTCAACAGTCTCTCTTATGTTCAAGCCCGGAATCGGAATCACGAGCGTACCATCCCGAAAAATCTCAGGATCGGGCCGCCATCAACACTTTGATTCCGGCCCCCCCTTCGGGGCTACAGATTGACGACTCCGGCTTCGGCAAGCAGCTCCACGAATTCCCTCACCCATGCCACAGGAACCGGCTGATACTCCGCGCTGACCGCGTTGCGGATATCGAGCAGGCTGTTTTTTCCATCGATGAAATTGAGGATCTCATAGGTCATGCGCCCGTCCACCCGGTTGATGGGCATTTCGGCGGGCACACTCCCAGGGCCGACCTTCTCCGCCACATACTCCCATCCGAGCGGTCCTTTAAGATCGGCATTGCGGGCGGGGATGATCTTGAGCGCTGATTTCTCTTCCGCCGTCAAGCCGAGCTTCTTCGGCACCACGCCCCGCGCTTCACAGGAGAGGATATAATATTTCTCAAGGTCAGAGATGCAGGTCGACCGCTTGGCTTTCAGGTTTCCGATCAAGCCGTCGATCAGCTTATCGACCTCGCCGTCCCTCCCCGAGTACCCTTTGACACCGGCCAGTGTGGCGATCTCCCGTTTGAAGGCCTGGGTGAGGAAATTGAGCCCTTCCTTGCGGTTCTGCGGCAGCGAGGCCTCATCGGAACCGTTTAGCAGGTCAAAAGCCCGTTTGACTTCGATCTCGATCCGGGATGCGGCCCGCGTATACACTTCACCGGCCAGGCGGCGGGCCTTGTGGGGACAATCGTCCGTCAAGTAGACCAGGGCCGCCGCGCCCAGGAAAGCGGAGCGCTTGAGCTGAGTGGGGTCGCAGATCTCGGGCTTATCTCCTGACGTATGATAGAAATGATCGGGCCACACCAGGAAAAACACCGAAGGAACCCCCAGCAGACTGTCGTTGAAGATATACTGATCGCTTCCCCCCACATACGGGTAGATGCGGTATCGGAAAGCATCGCGGCTGCCGGAAAGGGAGGTGATCGGATAGCCGAATCCGTTCCGGTTGACCAGAGCCTGGACATTGTTGGCTCCCATGAATTCCGTCAGGTTGATCAGGATGTCGTTGATGAAATGCGGCTGGGAGTGAGGCGTACAGTGCATGAAAAATGTGGAATTATTGTCGTTCAGGTACTGTCCCACCATATCGTAATTGATGCCGGCCTTCATCCGCGCCACGATATCGGGATGTTCGGCGGCGTAAGCGATGCTCCCGCTCATCTCCGGCACCCATAAAAAGCGGATGGTCCGCTGCGGCCGTTTGATCTTGCCCTCGTCGATCAGCCGTTTCAACGCCCGTCCGATCTCCAGCAGGCAGGCGCTGCCGCTGGCATTGTCGTTGGCGCCCGGCTTGTAGTGACAGAGATGAGCCGTCAGCAGGATCTCCTCCCGAGCCAAATCGGAACCCGGGATAGTGGCGATTACGTTTTCATAATATCCGGGATGGATCTCGGCTTTGACCACGGCGCGAACGGTCAGTTTCTCTCCCCGCAGCAGACGGTCCCGCAGCTCCTCCCCCCGCCGCCGGGAAAGCCCGAAAACGAAGGTCGGAGTCTCCGTAAAGATCCGCATCCGGCTGACGATATCCGCATGATCGTTGGCATATCGCTGGTTGATGGTCACGGCGCCCAAGGCGCCGAATCGATCAACCGCCAGCGAAACGACGGCCGCACCCGGACCGGAGGCCAATACGATCTTATCCTTGACGTCCACTCCGGAATAGTCTTCGGCATGGGATCCGTCGCCGATAAAAACAAGCTCTCCGGTTACATCACAGCTCTGGCTGCGGTTGGCCAGTGATACCGGAATATCGGCGTAGCTCGTAAGCTTTTCCTCGCGTGGTCCCGTGATCCACAGTTCCCCGAATTCGGCGTCCCACCCACCGCGGGCCTTGCGCATGAAATAGTATATGTCGTCGTCCGCCGGATATTTTTCGATATGCACGTCTTCCAGGCCGAATTTCTCAGCCTGCCCGGCTACCCATTCGGCGGCCACATGATATTCATAGCTGGCCTGGTCGCGCTTGTGATGCGCGATGTTGCGGATGTAATCCTGGGCCCGTTCGCCGGATATTTCATTGTTGAGCGCCCGGATGGTTTTTTCCGAAAGCAGCGACATATCATTTTGAGCCCAAAGTCCTCCCGCCGGCAGCGAGACACACAATAAAATCACCCAAATCCCTGATCTGAAGCGCATACGTTCTCCTCTTATGAAAATGGGATATAAAACGGAAAGCGGCGAAAAAAAAATCATCACCATGCCTTCTATTTGAATATTTAGCCGCGGAGTTTGTCAAGCTGTTGAAGGAGAAGAGCAGCCTGAAAGCGTATACCCGCTTGAAACCGAAAAGACAACCACCCCCTAACCCTTTCGGGTGCCTTCTTGAAACGGAGAGTGGTTGTACAAAGGTTGCTTATATCCCAATATGCTTATATCATATCGAAAAAACCAGGTCAATCGGGATGATGAAGCGAGCGATCCTGGCCGAGGATCGCCTTTTCGGTATATTAGAATTCCGATTGTTTCAATAAATCTCCTAGATTTATCCTCTCGGGTGAATACCACTTTAAGTGTTTATTATCTACCACATATAAGGGGTTGCTATTTTTACGGGTTTTCGTCTATAGTAGGGTGATCGATAAATTTGGAGTTCGCCTATGCCTTGGATGAATGACCCCAAATTCCACCGGTATGGAATTTTATTTCTGTTTGTGTGCTTCATAGCTCTATCATTTTCCCTTTCCGGATACGCCGATGTCGACACCTCCGGATTTACGCTGGCCCGGTATCAGGCGAACGACGAGACTCTCTCGCCCACTCCGGTCGAGGTCCGGCATGCCGTAAATTGGGAGCTGCACTATCTGCTCAGCACCGAGCGCACCGAGCCCTACATGTGCCCTTCTCTCTCGTCACAGATCATGTCCCCCAACCAAATTACCCGGTATTACGAAAAACGCAACCGGAAACAGCGTCTGGAGGACAGTCTTTTCACCGCTTCCTCCATGACCCTGATCGCCCTGAATATCGCCGATTATATCTCCACCAAACAAGCGCTCAAGTATGATATCCTCCAAGAAGCCAATCCCTTCATGAAGCCCTTCGCCAAAAGCAATCTTGCTTTCGCAGCGGTCAAGGTCGGACTGACGATCGGCAATCACTACTTGATGCGCAGCATGTTCCGCCGCCATAAGAAAACCGCCTGGATATTGAATCTGGTGAGCAACGCCATCATGACCGCCATCGTGGTGAACAACTTCTCTCAGATCCACAAGGCCCGTCACGCCTACGGGATCTGAGGATATAAAAACAGCCCCACCCCTCGATCCCGCCCCCTTTTTGCATCCCGTCGCTTCCAACCGAAGCTCTCCGCGACTTATTCGTATTATTCGACTTTACTCGCCCCTATCTTTTCATATACAGTTATTTTAAGGAGATATTGCGGTGAATAGGGAAAATAGCGACGCCGGAGAACTATGGAAAGCCATCCTTGAAAGCATGGACGGCGGCGTCATCGCCGTCGACAATAACGGCCGGATCATATTCTTCAACCGTTCCGCTGAGACGATCACCGGCTTCACCCGGGAAAAAGCCATCGGGGAAAAATGCAGCGATATCCTCGGAGGCAGTCTCTGCCGGGACGCCTGCCCGCTTGACGAAGCCGCACGATCCGATCAACCGATTTTCAATTATGAGGCCAGGATCAAAAGCAAGGCCGGCGTCAGGGTGCCGGTCAACATCACGACATCACCCCTCCGTTCCGAGGCCGACGATAGAATCGGAGCGGTCCTGAATTTCAGGGATCTTACCAAACATAAGGGATTATGGGGAAAACTGCGCAAGGAAAGGAACAAGGCCCAGCAGTATCTCAATATCGCGGACGTCATCATCGTCACGATCAACAACCGGGGCGTCGTCACCCTCATCAATAAAAAAGGCCTCGATGTCTTGGGCTACAAAGAGCACGAGATCATGGAAAAGAACTGGTATGAGCTGTGCGTACCCGAACGGGACCGCGAGTCGAGAACGGCCGATTTTTTCAAGCTCATGGCCGACCAGACGGGAATGGTTGAAGATTATGAAAACACGATCCTCACCAAATCCGGCGAGGAAAGGATCATCGCATGGCACAACGCTCTGCTGACCGATGAAAAGGGGCATCCCATAGGCACCCTCAGCTCGGGTAACGACATCACCATGCGTAAACAAACGGAAGCCGAACTCATCCGCGCCGAGAAGCTGGCATCCCTCGGCCAACTCGCCGCTTCGGTGGCGCATGAAGTGAATAACCCGCTGGCGGGCATCATGGTCTATATCAAACTTCTGCTGAAGAAATACCGAGCCGATCAGATACAGAGCGATACCACGGAAGAACAGCTTCTTCGTATGGAAAAAGAGTTGGACAGGACCACCCGGATCATCCGAAATCTGCTCGATTTCGCGCGTCAATCCAAATCCACCATGCGCCCGGTCGATATCAACAAGGCCATCGACGCGGCCTTGCAGCTTGTCGGCCATCAGATCAACCTTGAAAACATCCACCTCGTAAAGGACCTGGACGGCGATCTGCCCCTGGTGTTGGCGGATTTCGACCAGATCCAGCAGGTTTTGATCAACATGATCCTCAATGCCACCCAGGCCATGCCCGAGGGAGGGACCTTGAGTCTCAAGACATCGAAGACCGTCGGGATCAAAGCCAACAAACTGTATACCGACAGCATCCGGATCGACATCATGGATACCGGGATCGGCATCCCCAAAGAAAATCTGAGTCAGCTCTTCACGCCTTTCTTCACCACAAAGAAAAAAGGCAAGGGAGTCGGCCTGGGACTCTCTGTGGTTCACGGGATCATCGGTCGGCACAAAGGTCGGATCGAGGTGGAAAGCACACCCGATTCCGGAACGACCTTTTCGATATATCTGGAGGCTATGAATGAACCAAAAGGCCAGAGTCCTCATCGTCGATGACGAGGACATTGTCAGAGACTCCCTCCGCGACTGGCTTCATGCCGTAGGTTATGAAGTGGACACGGCCGATTCCGGCGAAGAAGCACTCCGCATTCTGAGCCGAAAAAAGGTCAAAATCATGCTCGCCGACCTTGTCATGCCCGGTATGAACGGCATCGAGCTTATGAAAAAGGCTCAAATAACCATCCCCACGCTTTCCACCATCATCATCACCGCCCACGCCACCATCGAAACCGCCATCACCGCCATGCGGGAAGGGGCTCATGATTACATCGAAAAGCCGTTCTGCCCGGAAAAGGTTGAACTCCTGATCGATAAACTTGTGGAACACCAGAAACTCCTGGAAGAGAACATCTCCCTGAAAAAACAGATCCGGGACCGGTTTCGCTTCGAAGGCATTATCGCCAAAAGCCCTCAGATGTCCAAGATCATCGAACTCATCAAAACCATCGCCCCCAGCTGCGCCACCGTGTTGATCACGGGAGAAACCGGCACGGGCAAGGAGGTCGTCGCCCGCGCCATCCACCACCACAGCGGCCGCCGCGAACGGGTCTTCATCGCCACGAGCTGCGCGGCGCTGCCGGAAAGCCTGCTGGAAAGCGAGCTCTTCGGCCATGAAAAAGGCGCTTTCACGGGAGCGGCGGAACGCAAGAAAGGCAAATTCGAAGCCGCTGACGGGGGCACCCTTTTCCTCGATGAAATCGGAGAGATGAATCCCTCCACCCAGATCCATCTTCTGAGGTCGCTGGAAGAAAAGCGGATCACCCGGATCGGCAGCAACGAAGCGATCGCAATCGATGTCCGTTTCATCGCCGCCACCAATAAAGATTTGAAAGCCCTGGTCCACCAGGATAAATTCCGGAAGGATCTGTATTACCGGTTGAAGGTGGTTTCCATCGACATTCCCCCGATAAGAGAACGCAGGGAAGATATCCTGCCTCTGGCCGAGCATTTCATCATGAAATACGCCCGGGAAAACGGCAGAGAAGAAATAAACCTGTCCCCGGAGGTTGTCACGTTCATGTTGAAATACGCCTGGCCGGGCAACGCGCGGGAGCTGGAAAACATGATCGAGCATGGCGTGCTGCTCGCCAAGGATAAAACCATCACCATGGCGGAACTTCCCCGGGACATCTTCCTCTCTTCCCCTCCGGACGACAAGACCCTCGAGTCGGTGACGAAAAATCATATCCTCAAGGTGCTCGAGCAAACCCAAGGCAACATCACCCATGCGGCCCGGATACTCGGAATCCAGCGGATGACTCTCTACAACCGTCTGCGGAAGTACAACGGAGCCGCCAATAAATTAGACGGCTAGCGTCTAATTACTATACGTTCTTATCTCCGATTCAACTTCCCGGTAAGATCCTGATATTTTCAATTCATTTATTTATATATATTTAAATCGACAAGTCTTGATTTTTACAATCGTTTATCCGGTTTGGCACACCACGTGCACTACCTAGAGTGAAAGATGGCAATAAAGCTTTTTTTCCACCATCATCACAATGAGGTAAAGAAAAAGACCGGAGGGTAGTATGCAAAAAGAATCACTCTTGGTTATCGAAGACGAAGACATCATGCGTGAAGCTTTGGCCGATTATTTTTCAGGAGAGGGGCATCGGGTCGACACCGCCAACGACGGCGGCCGCGCCCTGGAAAAGATCGATTTTAAAGATTACGACGTGATGATCATCGATCTCAAACTCCCCAGCCGCGACGGACTTTCCGTGCTGAATGATGTCAGAGCGAAAAATCCCAAAGCGAAGGTCATCATCATCACCGCCTATCCATCGCCTGAGACAAAAACCAAAGCCATGCGTCAGGGTGCTTTCGAATATCTGCCGAAGCCGTTCGAACTGGACCACCTGGAAGATCTGATCCACCGATCATTCGAAATCGATGTCGTTCCGGCCCCTCCGGTTGAGGAACCCAAAGCGGAATCCGCCCTGCCCACACCCTGCATCTGGACCCAGGCCGGCATCATCAAGAACCGCCAGTGCCCCAACCGGTATGAATGCCACAAAGGCTGCGATTTCTTTACGGCGATGATGAATAAGGAAAAATACCGGGAAGACCCCAGGATCAAACCCTATCTCGACCGGGTCAATGAGCTTCTGGGAAAAAATCAGTGCCGATACACCCTATGCGGGGAGCTTTCCTTCAGGGCCTGCGCCCGGGTCTTCAACTGCGCCAACTGCGAGTTGGATCAGGCGATCGGTTACCAGCGCGACATCCAGCTCGCCCGGAAGATGGCCGAAAAAAAGAAGAAATCGAAGTCAATCGCTCAAGTGACGGTGAAAGACAAGCCGGTTCGCACCGATCACTGAGTCCGATCCGGGAAGCACCGCACGAATTCAACGCGCCTGATCGGTGAAGATTTTTTTTAGCGACCCGAACCGCCCGGCGAGCGATACAAACTGTTCATGCTCGGCTCGGAAACCCACTCTTGGCCGTCGAAATAACGGACGCCGTCTTTAAGCGCTTCGATATAATCATTATTCAGCACAGAGCTGATCCGCCCTTCCCGAACCGCTTTGCGGTGGGCTTGTTCAAAGCTGTTGCTCAACCGCACGTCAACCGGTTTAAGATCATAATCCAATTCGTAAAAGATGTTGCTTCGATGCGTCATAAGCGATACTCTTCCGTTTTTGAAAATATCTATTCTCCATATACAATCCATTAAAAAATCAAGTCGATCCACATCTGTACGCGGGAAACGCAGGTAATACATCTCGGTCCCGGGTTTGCATGCGGAGCAGGTGTATTCATTATTCTCCTGCGGTGACGCACCTTCGATCCGGCCGACATCGAATACGACCAGTACGGGACATTTGTATTCGTTGTTCATCCCCGCGGTAAGGATCTCTTTTTTTCCATTCCCATTAAGGTCGAGGAATTGGAGATCGACCAATCTTCCCGAATTCCAGAAATCACCTCTCACTTTCCCGTTCGCATCCAGGACGCTCAGCCGGGTCGGGAAATAATATTTGTGATCGGCGATAACGACGATCTCGATATTGCCGTCAAAATCCAGATCATCGATCATAAATCCCGATATCCTGTAATCGCCCGAATACGGATCTCTGCCGAAAACAAGTTTCATACCCGTTTGGAAGCGCCAGATTTCCGTCCCCGAAGCGTCAAAACACAACAGTTCACCTTCCCCGAACTCATCCTGGGTCTGTATGCTGAAAAGCACTTCATGCACCGCATCGCCATCGATGTCCGCGATCATGATCTGAGGTAGAAAAACCTTGTTCACACGGCGCAGCGTCTGTCCTCTTCTCCGGTACTGTGACCGCTCACGATAGGCCTCATCGTCGACCAGGTTCTTCTTTTCCGTATCGTAGCGCCAAAGCTCCCGACCTTTATCGTTTACGACAACCAGCTCCGAATCTTCGATCCTGAAATCGGCCGGATTCTTCGACGACCGGGGCAGAAAAATAAGAACGGCGGCCATCACCACGGCCGCCGCCAGCACGAAGTAATGCACTTTCATCCGTTTCCGGCGGCTGGAAGGCTCTGATTTATTTTCCAGCGGCCGGCTGTGGGCGCGCTTTCCGCGCCAGGCATCGATCTCCGAGCGGTAGGCGAAAACCCGCGATTTCCCCATACCCTTCAAGCGGTAGACCGGAAGTCCCAGATCCCTTTCCCAGCGGGCGCAGGTGCGGGAGTCGCAGCCGAGGTAGGCGGAGATCTCCTTCCAAGTCTGAAGCAGGTCATGCTTTTCCTTTCCCATTTTTATGAGAAATCATATTAACCGATTTGATCCGAGAATGGAAGGATTCTCCTGCCGCGGCAGCATCCGCCGTGGATTTTCAGCCGGACAAGGACACCCTTTTGCAATCCGGTTCCACTCCCGTGCGCATTCCATTCGGCTGGATTCGATTCCCCCCTTCTGGTAAGATAGCCGAAGCTTTCCGCCGCATGCGGCCGGCAAATGTTAAAAATGAAAACGAGAACAAAACGAGTGCTGTTGTTTCTGGCCCGGGGTTTCGAGGAATACGAAGCCTCGGTCTTCACCGACGTCATGGGATGGAGCCGCACCGATGGAATGGAAGGCGTCGATCTGATGACAGCCGCGCTTGATTCCCCCGTCAGAGGCGCCTGGAACCTGACCGTGATCCCCCAGTACCTTCTGGAGGAAATCAGGCCGGAAAATTTCGATGCCCTGGCCCTGCCCGGAGGATTGGAGGACAAGGGTTATTATGAGGATGTATATCGCGATGAGGTCCTTGATCTGATCCGAGCATTCCATGGATCGGGGAAACCCGTGGCCTCGGTTTGCGTCGGTGCCCTGGCCTTGGGACGCAGCGGTATCCTCGAAGGACGCCGAGCCACCACCTACCACGGAGCGGACAGCCCGCGCCGCGACCAGCTGGCGGATTTCGGAGCTCGGGTAAAGGACGTTCCCTTTGTGGTCGACGACGGTCTGATCACCTGCCACGGACCCGCCGCCGCCCTGGACGTGGCCTTTACAGTGCTGGAAATGCTGACTTCCAGGGAAAACGTCGACACCGTGAAAAAAGCCATGGGATTCTGAGGAGACGAGATGGACGGAACGAAACGCGGGGATATCCGCATCGGCGCCCGAGTCCGGGTGGTAAAGAAAATGGATCAACCCACGGGAAAACTGACCGAAGGGATCGTCCAGAATATCCTGACCCGTTCGGCCCGACATCCTCACGGCATCAAGGTACGCCTTCAGGGCGGCATCGTCGGCCGGGTGAAAGAGATCCTCCCGGATTGACGCCGGATTGCACGGGATCTATGAATCTACACTCGTTTTTCTACTCTGACGCGAAAGAAAAATGCTGCTGGACAATGACCCAGCGGCCTTCCCTTTTCTCCAGAACGCCGGTCCATCTCGCATTTTCCCAATTCGCCGGCTCTCCGCCCCAGGTGTTGATGTCATCCAAGACACAGTAGTACCAGGCGACGTCTCCCGATTGTGAAAGATTGATGGCAAGATCTTTGAGCTCGTGACGGACATATTGGAATTCCGGATCTTTAAATACTTCTGAATTTTTCTTGAATTGCTCATATCCGCGAATAACATTATCCGTCGGGTGAACGCTGAGATAATTCGGATCATGTGCGACCACGCTGAACAGCAGATCGAAATCCTTGTTCTCAAACCAGCCGATACAGGAGCTGACGGTTTCCGCGATCGTTTCAATCTCCGCCTCCTGCTTTGCTTGCTTGTCGACTTGGGTACAAGATCCAAAAAAAAAGACAAGCCCCACACTGAACAACACTCGGATCAATCGATATTTCATTTTTGTCCCCTTCTATATTTGCATACGTTTATTCACCGGATCGGGTTTTATTTTCTCCGGAAATGAACATTTGCTGTCCGCTCCTGTACATAATTTTCAATCGTATTCCATCTTCCCCCCCCATCATCCAAAACTGGCATAAATTTTGCGATAACCAATGGCGAGGGGATCGAACATGCTGAAAAACTATTTAAAAACCGCCATCCGAAACATTACCCGACATAAGGGTTATTCATTCATCAACCTGGCCGGTCTGGCCGTGGGACTGGCCGTCTGTATCCTGATCCTGCTTTGGGTCCAGGATGAGTTGAGATATGACCGGTTCCATGAAAACGGGGACCGGATTTACCGGGCCCTGGAACACGAAAACCTGTCGAACGGAAACGTGCTGACCTATCCGCTCTTCCCCCCGGCCTTCGGACCGGCTTTGAAAAACGATTATCCCGAAGTGCTGGAAACGGTCCGGTTCCGAACCCCTCGTGGGCGCATCGTTACCGTAGGCGACAACAGCTTTTACGAAGACGGCCTGGCCTTCGCCGATCCGGCTCTTCTGACGGTTTTTTCCTTTCCCTTGATCAAGGGAAACTCCGAAAAAGCCCTGCTTAATCCCGATTCCATGGTGATCACGGAAACCATGGCGGTAAAATATTTCGATACCTCCGATCCCATGGGGAAGATGGTCCGGGTGGACAACATCCATGAATTTCAAGTTACCGGCGTCTGCCGGGATCTTCCGTCCTATTCCCAAATCCGATTCGATTTCATCATCCCCATCTCCAATCTGGAAAAGTACGACTGGGATATGAACGGTTGGAACTCTTTCGGCATCCGCACCTATGTTCTTCTGGCCGAACGGACGGACTTCTGCGCTTTCAACTCGAAGATCGAAAACTTCCTGACGCGCTACAACGAGGACAACATCATGACCGTATCCCTGCAGCCCATGAAAAAGGTCCACCTCTATTCCGCGGGCATCAGCTCCTCCAATACCAACGGAAATATCAAATATGTCGCAATATTCTCCCTGATCGCTTTCCTCATCCTGCTCATGGCCTGCGTCAATTTTATGAACTTGACCACCGCACGCTCCGAGAACCGCGCCCGGGAGGTGGGACTGCGCAAAGTTGTGGGAGCCCAAAGAACCGAATTGATATTTCAATTCATAGGAGAATCCATGCTCTTGGCCCTCTTTTCTCTCATCATCGCCCTGACCCTGGTTCAGACGGTTCTCCCCTATTTCAATACGCTGGCTGATAAACAGCTTTCCTTCCCGCTTTTCTCCAATGGCATTCTAATCCTGGGGATCCTGCTGACCACCCTGGCCGCCGGATTGATCGCCGGCAGCTATCCGGCCTTTTTCCTGTCCGCCATCCAACCCGTCAGAGCTTTCAGTAGGAATGCCGCCCGAAGAGGCCAAAGCGGCCGGTTCCGAAAACTCCTGGTGGTCTCGCAGTTCGTCCTGACCATCGCTCTCATCATCGGAACCATCGTGATCCATCAGCAGATGCTCTTCATCCGCACTTCGAATCTGGGTTTCGAAAAAGAGCACATTCTCTGTTTGAGCTTGAAGGGAGATCTGGCCAAAAAACATCAGCTTTTAAAAGACCGGATACTGGAAAACGCCGGTGTTAGGGGAATCACGGCGGCCTCGGATCCACCTGCGGGGAGCCTTTGGTCCATGAGCCTTAATGATTGGGAAGGACGAAAGACGGACGCCGTCTACCTTATGAACATCGTTTCCGCGGATGAAGATTATCTCGATGTATTAGGCCTCACGCTCACGGAAGGTCGCTTTCTCTTTCCGGAAAAGGGGGAGGACATCGTCAATCTCGTGATCAATGAAGCTGCGGTCAAGGCCATGGGAATGACGGACCCCATGGGAAAACGGGTGCGCGAGTTCCGGATCATCGGCGTCATCAAGGATTTTCATTATAACTCACTGCACAGTCATGTCGGCCCATTTGGTATGTTCCACGCTCCCGATGAATATGACAACCTTCTGGTCAAGATCCGCCCGGAGAATATCTCCCACACGGTGGCCGCTATCGAGAAAAACTGGAATGAGGTTGCGCCGGGCTATCCCTTTGAATTCCGCTTCCTGGATGAGACCATCGGCGCCCTTTACCGGAACGACCGCAGGATGGGAAGCCTGATCAACCTCGCCACCCTGTTGGCTGTCTTCATCGCCGGCCTGGGGCTTTTCGGCATGGCCTCATTCGCCGCCGAGCAGCGGACCAAGGAAGTCGGTATACGCAAGATCCTCGGCGCTTCCATCCCTAACGTCTTCATACTCCTCAGCCGGGAATCTTTCCTGTGGGTGTTGACCGCCAATCTGATCGCCTGGCCGGCGGCTTACTTCCTCATGAACAAATGGCTGTCCACCTTCGCTTTTCACATTTCCATCAACATCATGATCTTTTTCATCGCCGGGGCGGGCACGCTCTTGATCGCCATCATGACGATCGGTTATCAGACGTTGAAAGCGGCGCTGGCCGATCCCGTTCGCAGCTTGAGACATGAATGACGCTCTGGAAACATATTCATGCCTCCCCGGATCAAGTCATCCTTTCTTGCGTGTCGAGATCTTTAAGGGATAATAGAGTGGGCAAACGCTGATAAGGCTCGTGATGACGAAAACTCCAGCTACGACACCCAGCACGATGGCCGCCGTTCCCGTCAAATACTTAGTCAGGATGAGAACGGCAATCACGGCGGCCAGAAGGATACGGATAATACGGTCGGCGGAACCCATGTTTTTTTTCATGCTAACCTCCTTTATGGTCATTATAGAGAAAATCCGAGCAGGTTGAAACAGATCCGTCGTTATCTGCCCTCGAATTCTCCATGTTTCCTTGGAGCCTGACGACAAGAGATTGAACACCCGATACGATTATGATATACATTTTTTATGGGGAAATGATTTATACCTGCTTCATATTTCGGCACAATTGCCCTTTCCGAGACAACGTCTGCTTTGCCCTTACAAGGAGGTTATCCGTGAAACGACTCCGTAATTGCACATTCTTTTTGGCTGTTTTATTGCTTACGATCTCTTCAGGTAAAGCCGAACCGGCGATCTTAAAATATTCAGCCGGTTGTGAATTCTCAGCACTACAAAAGGAGGATGGAAGCGCGAAGACGCTCGTCCGACCGGACCTCACCCTTTACTATAAGGTTTTCGGACAGGGAAAGCCGGTGTTGGTATTGAACGGCGGACCGGGCTTCTCGGGCGAGTTGGTTGAGCCCATCGCACGGGTTATCGCCCGGCGGGGATGCGCCATCGTGCCGGACCAGCGTGGAACCGGACATTCTATTCCAGAAGATGAAACCGCGATCACTCTAGACAATTCAATCGCCGACTTCGAAGCACTGCGTGATGAACTGGGTTATGCGCAATGGACTGTTTTAGGCACATCTTGGGGAGGAATGATCGCGATGGACTATGCCTCCAAGCACCCGGAAAGCCTGAAAGGCTTGGTTCTCGTGGATAGCGGAGGAACCTCAGCCGCTTCCTTTTCCAGATCATTCATCGACAATATCACCGCTCGGATGACATCAGATGATCGCGCAGCCGGTAAATTCTGGGCACAGCCGGAGATTATCGCTCGAGATCCATATCGGGCCGCCATTGAAAGCATGCGCTGCATGATCCCGGCCGAATACTTTGACCGAAGCAAAGCCTGGCGGTTCATCGCCGGAATGAAAGTCGGAAAACAGCATTACAATCCGGCCGCCTCAAAATTTCTGAGCCCTGAATATGAAAAACAAGCCGCCTCCAGAATTGAGGCCCTGGGTAAAATCGACATCCCCACGCTCATCATGCACGGCCGACAGGATCCCATGCCGGAATCAGTTGCGCTTGGACTCCATGAGCTTCTTCGCGGAAGCCGTCTGGTATTTATCGACAGGTGCGGCCATATGCCTTGGATCGAACAGCCCGAGGAATTCAAAAAAACTCTCTTCGAATTTCTCTTTGATTGAATTGTCCATCCGGTTAAAATCTTTTCATCAAGCGCTCGAAAACGTTATAACTTGAATTATCACTTAGTCTTAAAGAACGAATACTTCTAAGATCCATTTTCTCCCCAGCGGACATCCTGACTCTGTATTTACATAAGAAAAAAAAGCTTGACAAACATCCCCGCCGTATTTATATTATAGATATGTTTGCAATACAAGGTTATCTGCACGAATAGAAAAGGAGGGAATAAGATGTCTGAAAAAACCGTCATGAAAGATATCAATCGAAGGATCTTTCTATTTTACACCGAGGACGGATTGATAGATCTTGCGATCGGTCTGGTTCTGTTCGGGTTCGGCGGCCTGCTTTTCCTGGATATGCCCGGATACATCGGTGTTCTGGGCCTGCTTGCCGTCGGATTATGGTACTTGGGGAAGCGCCGCATCACCATGCCCCGGATCGGGACCATCCGCCTGCGGCAGGCTGAGAAAGAAAAACTGGCCGGTTTCTTCATCACCATGATC
>Ga0180432_10001751_pt1 | contig 33697 bp, 27 predicted proteins | sample SS_ome_10_FD_132414 | JGI IMG/M metagenome (GOLD analysis project Ga0180432, IMG submission 132414) | Hypersaline lake sediment archaeal communities from the Salton Sea, California, USA - SS_1_MS_2 metaG | ecosystem: Environmental > Aquatic > Non-marine Saline and Alkaline > Hypersaline >... | reverse complement strand
CGTGCCTGCCAGCTCGACGGCGGAGCGCCCGGTGTCGGCCGCGCCCACCACCTCCATGTCGAGCTCCTTCTCAAGCAAGGCGCGCAAACCCTCGCGCATTATCCTGTGGTCGTCTGCCAGGACAACTCTGATGCTCACGCTAGCTACCCCCTTCGCTGTTCTGGCTATCGAAGGGCGCTACCAGGGTGACCTTTGTCCCCTGGCCAGGGGCGGATTCAACTTCCACACATCCGCCGAATTCGGTCAACCGCTCGCGGATGCTGAACAGACCGAAGCCACGGGTCCTCCGTTCCAGCTCCGACGTATCGAAGCCGACGCCGTCGTCCTCGACTGTCACCTGCACTGCGTCGCCAACCCGGCGGATGGAGACGACCGCGGCATGAGCTCTGGCATGCTTGACCACGTTCACCAGCAACTCGCGGACAATCCAGAAGAGAAGGCCGCGCGCGTCATCACCGAGAGGTTTTGGCTGGCCGTCGTCTTCGAAACCGCAAACGATGCCGTGGGTATTCTGAATCTGCTCCAGCAGCCACTCAAGGGCAGCCTCAAGGCCGAGTTCATAGAGGATGGGTGGACTGAGGTCGAAGGTCAGCGAACGTGTCTCCTGAATGGCGGTCTCTACCAGTCGCTGCGCCTCCTCCAGTTCCCCCTCCAGTTCGGCTGAGGGAAGCCGCTCCTGTATCGTTCCCAGCTTCATGGTGACGGCAGCCAGAGGCTGGCTCACCCGGTCATGGAGTCCCGTGGCCAGGCGCTTGCGTTCCCGCTCCTCGGCCAGCGATAGCTGGGATGCAAGTGTGCGCAGCCGACGTTGGAAGGCCTCGACCCTCTGTTCGGCGTGCTTGCGCTCGGTGATGTCTCGCGACACACCCATCAGACCAGTCGGATAGCCTCCGGCATCGCGCAGGACGGACATGTTCACCTCCAGCCATACGGTGGAGCCGTCCTTGCACCTGTGCTCCAGTTCCATAGTCAGCGATGAGGCCTGTCGCCTTCTGCCTTGTCGGCCCAGTCCTCTGGAGATGGCTTTGCTGGCGAGTTCCGCCGAGTGCGGCGTGAGGAGACGGCCAAGCGAGTACGAGGCGGCCTCTTCAGGGGCGTAGCCCAGGAGATTGCCCACCGACGGGCTCACGTAGGTGAAATGCAGGTCCAGGTCGGCAGTCCAGATAACGTCGGTGGCATTCTCAGCGAGAAGACGATAGCGCCTTTCACTGTCACGCAGCGCCTCCTCTGCGCGCTTGTGTTCGGTCACGTCCATGAATATTCCCAGCGTGGCAAGCTTCCCTCTGTGATGAATGGAGGAGACCCTCTCCAGAATCCAGAGGGCGCTCCCGTCTTTGCGCATGAATCTGAATTCGTACGGTGTCGCACTCTCGCTCTTCAACTGCTTCGTCGCTTCTCGTCTCACCAGCTCCCGGTCCTCGGGGTGGACGTAGTCGAGGGCAAAGGTCTCCAGCAGTTCGTCTCGTGAGCGTCCGGTTATCTCCATGTACTGGGGGTTGACATACTGGAACTTCCCTTCCTGTATGATGTACATACCGACGGTGGCGCTCTCCAGTATGCTGCGGGACAGCTCTTCGTACTCCTTGAGAGCCTCCTCGACGCGTTTGCGCTCGGTGATGTCCTGGATGGTGAGGAGCACCATTTGGGTCTCGCTGGCCTGCCTCTCGCGGCGCGCGCTCAGCAGCAGGGTGCGATGGCCGATACGAGGGAAGTCACGTTCTATCTCGAAGTCCTCCAGGGTCACGTTGCTGGGAAGCACGTGCCGCAGGGCGTCTCGAAGCTCCGGAATGTCCCACTGGCCGCCGCCCAGTTCGCCGAGGAGCTGCCCCTCGGTCTCCTCCGGTGTCACGCCGAAGGAGCTATAGAACGCCTGGTTCGCTGACAGCACCATCAGGGCGCTGTCGAGTATGAGAAGAGGCTCGCGGACGGCAACGGCGATGCTCTCAGCGTACTGACGTACGTCCTGGATTCCGACGCGGCGCTGCGCCAGCATTCTCTCCAGTTCCCGTGAGCACCTTCTGAGCTCCTCCTGGGCAAGCCTGTACTCGGCAAGCTCGTGCTGTGCCTCTTCATACATTTCCCTTCGCCGCAAAGCCTCATCCTGACGGCAGAGCGCTTCTCTCACTGTTCTTAGCATGTCGTCCATGTTGAGCGGCTTGATGAGATATGCCCACGCCCCGTCGTTGAAGGCCTTGACAGCGTTCTCCGCTGAGGCGTAGCCGGTAACCACTATCGTGGCCATGTCGGGATCTATCTGCCTCAGGGGCCCCAGCAGTTCCAGTCCCTCTACATCCGGCAGTCTGGCGTCGAGAAGCGCCACGTTGAACGACCCGCTCCGCGCCTTCTCGATCGCCTCGCGTCCCGTTCTGGCCGTCTCAGTGAGGTAGCCGCTCCTGTTGAAGATGAGCGACACTGTCTGGCAGATGCTCTCGTCGTCGTCGACTATGAGTATCCGCTCGCGGCCCTTGATGTCTTCGTCGAGTCTCACCATCGTTGTTCTACCCCGGAATGGCGTGGCGGTCAGTTGAGACCGAGTACCCCGGTGCCGGGCGCTCGCATCGTCAGCATGGCAAACTCAGTTCCATCGGAGAACCTGCCGTTGTACCCTTTTGCCATCGCCTGGCACGTGATCGCCTCAGCTCTGCGACGCTCCATCTCCGCCGCCTCGAGTTCGCTTATCCGCCGCAGCAAGCGCAGAATCTGGTTGGCTACTTCCTCTCCGGTCGACTTTCCGTGCTCCATTCGCCGTCCTCCTTCAAGCTCCAACGGGCCGGGCTTGCTTCTCGGGGCCTTCTCCCCAGAACAGGGGTAGGTCCGATCCGTGCGGGGGCAACCGGATCGGACCTACAAAGAAAGAGGGACACAATGAGGCACGGACGTTCAGCTCATCACTATCCAGCCGCCTTGAGTGCTCTGGGCTTGTCTTAGTTCCGCTATTTAGCCATATTGTGGCAGTCATTGGCATTCACGTGCAATGGGCGCGTTCAATGCTCCTATGTGTCGCGCACATACCTAAACTATACAATCGCATAGGGACATGCAATCGGAGAAAACCTGAGTTTGGGGGTGGAAAAACCTGACCCGGGATTTCGAAAAGCCTGAGTCCGGCCTGTTGACGCAGCCGGGCAGACGCCAGAGGGCGGGTGGAATCACTCTCCGAGGGAGGTCAGTCCTTCGCGGATGGCGTACTTGGTGAGTTCGGCCACGCTGTAGACACCCAGCTTGTTCATAATCTGGTGACGGTGCGTTTCGACAGTCTTCACGCTCAGGTGAAGAATGGAGGCAATCTCCTTGACCGGTTTTCCTTCCGCCATGAGCTGGAGCACTTCCTGTTCCCTGGGGGACAGCGACGACATTACAGGCGCATCCGAGCCCCGAACCTGCTGAGTGTAGCCCTGCACAACCACGCCGGCAATACTGGGGCTGAGGTAGGTCTGGTCGACCGCCACGGAGTGAATGGCACGGACGAGTTCATCCAGGGCACAATCCTTAAGGAGGTAGCCTGAAGCTCCAGCGCCGAGGACACCGGCGACGAAGCGCTTATCGGAGTGCATGGACAGGGCGAGCACCTTTACGCCGGGGTTCTCCTCCAGGACCTGCCGGGTGGCCTCTATACCGTTCAAATCGGGCATACTGAGGTCCATGACGATGACGTCTGGCTTCAGCTCCCGGGTCAACTGCACCGCCTCCCGTCCGTCGGCCGCCTCGGCGATCACTTCCATGTCACGTTCCTGCTCCAACAGTGAACGCAGCCCGTGACGGACAATGCGATGGTCATCGGCGAGAATAACCCGTATGCTCATTTCACTTTCCTCCTGGCTCTGAGTCCGTGCCCTCCAGCGCGACGACGAGGGTGACCCGTGTTCCCTTGCCCGGCTTGGACTGTATCTCCAGGTGACCTCCAAGCTCGGTCAACCGCTGGTCTATGCTGAACAGGCCGAAGCCACTGGTTCTTCTCTCCGCCTTGGACGTGTCAAAGCCGACCCCATCGTCCTCGACTGTCACCTGTACGTCGCCGTCGCGTCGACAGGCGGAGAGCTTCACCTGCTGTGCGTGGGCGTGCCTGACGACATTCATCAGCAGCTCGTGTGCGGCGCGGAAGAGGAAGGCACGGGTGTCGTCTCCCAGTGGCTTGCTCTGCCCGTCGTCCTCGAACTGGCACGGCAGGCGGTAGTATTCCTCCACCTGGTCCGCCAGCCACTCCAGGGCCGGCTCGAGCCCAAGCTGATGCAGGATAGGCGGGCTCAGTTCGAACGTCACGGAGCGCGTGTCCTCCAGTGCCTGGTCGAGAAGCTGTCGCAGCTCATCCAACTGCTCTTCGAGGCCGGCGGCGCTCAGCGCTGGCCGCAACCCTCCCAGCTTGATCTTGAGGATGGCCAGCGGCTGGCCGATACGGTCGTGGACCTGCTCCGCCAGACGCCTGCGCTCCCGTTCCTCGACGACGGCCAGCCGCGAGGCGAGGGAACGCAGCCGCCGCTCCAGGCCGCGAAGCGCCTCCTCACTCCTCTTGCGCTCGGTGATGTCCCTGACCAGCACGGAGTAGGCGCGCTCGCCCCCGTAGTCTATCTCTCTAATCGTCGCTTCAACCGCCACGGTGGCGCCGTCCTCTGTCACAAGCGCCAGCTCTGCAAGGTTGGGCGGCGCTTCGCCGCGCCTGGTGCTTTCGTAGATCTCCCGCGACCTCTCACGGCTGTCCGCTGTCAGCAGCGGCAGGAAGGAGGCCCCGGTCAGGTCTCCGGGCCGCGTTCCCACACTGTCGGCGATGACCTTGTTGGCGAAGAGGATCCTGCTCCCCCTCACCACAAGGTAGCCGTCGAGCATCGAGTCGACCAGGCTCCTGTACTTCTCCTCGGAAGCCCGCAGCGCGTCTTGTGCCGCCTTGCGCTCGGTGATGTCTCGGCAGAAAACTACGACACCTGTGGCGGTGGGGTACGCGCTTATCTCGAAGATGAATTCGCCGTCTCGCAGTCTGTAAGCGTTGACGAACGATCGCGGCACTCCCGTCTCGAGCACTTTCTGGTACTCTCTCGCCGCCTGTCTGGTGGGCTCGTCGTGCGGGAAAACGTCGAACAGCCTCTTGCCTAAGGCGTCCCCCGCCCGGATCCCGGTCACTTCCTCGCTGGCCCTGTTCCAGTAGGTGTATCTGAGCTCTGAGTCGAGGGCGAAGAACAAATCGGTGATGCTCTCGGCCAGTTCCCTGTACTGCTCCTCGCTTTGTATTAGCGCCTCCTCCATCTCTCTGCTTTCGGTGATGTCTACCCAGTTCGCCAGGTAGTACTGGAATTCGCCGTTGAGCTTGACTGGCGTTGATGTGACTTCCACAAGGAAGCGCTCACCATCCTTCCTCCGGAACAGCTCTTCCACCTTGTGGGCTCCGTTGACCATGGCTTGGGACAGGTCCCGGTCGGTTTCCTCCGCTGTCTCCGGCGTCCACCAGGGATATGGAGCCTCTACGCCGACGACCTCGTCGGCTGCGAAGCCGGTGAGCCGCTCCAGAGCAGGGTTGACGTACCGAACAGAGGTGTCGGCGTTGATGACGACCGTTGGGGTGGGCAAGTTGGCCAGCAGGTTTGTACTGAACTCCTCGCTCGCGCGAAGTGCCTCCTCCATGCGCTTGCGCCCGGTGATGTCGTGAAAGACGCCGAGTACGCCACTGACCTCCCCTCCTTCATCCAGGATCGGCACTTTGAATGTTTCAACCAGGCTTTCCTGTCCGTTGTGAACATATCCTTCTTCAAGGCTTACTGCCTCGCCCGACTCGACAACTCTCCTATCGTCCGCCCGGTATTTCTCCGCCAGCTCCTCGGGATAGAAATCGAAGTCCGTCTTCCCGGCGATCTCGCTAGGGTCTATCTTGAGATCTTGAGCATAGCTGGCATTGCAGGTAACGTAGACCGAATTCCTATCCTTGTGGAATACCTTCTGCGGGATATTCTCCACCAGCATTCTGTATTTCTGCTCGCTCTGCCGCAGTGCATCCTCCATTTCTCTGCGCTCGGTGATGTCCTCGCCGCAGGCGAAGCGTTCCACCGCGTTGCCCTGCCAGTCCCTGAGCATGACGATGTGCCACACGATGTCTCTGTGGCGCCCATCCCTGGTGAGGACGGGGCTCTCGTAGGACTCGGGCAGCCCGGGCTCGCCGGCGAATGCAGCGCGGTGCAGTTCCCGCCTCCCCGGCCTCACGGCTTCGGGGAGGAAGCTGTCGAACCAGTCCCTTCCCACCACTTCAGCCTCCTCGCAGCCCAGCACCTGGCACCCCCGGCGGTTGATCGACTGCACCTTGCCCTCGGCGTCGAGCACCACCATCATCACTGCCGCACTGTCGAAGTAGGTTTGCGCCCGGTCCCGCTCCTCCTCCATGGCCCGCGTTGCCTCCCTGGCCTGTTCGTACAGCCTGGCATTGGCGATGCCGACCGCTATCTCGTTCCCGATGGCCTTGAGGAGCTCCAGTTCGTCGGCGGCGTAGCGACGGGGTGCCTTGCATAGCAGGCTGAGGCCCCCGTACAGTTCGCCCCTCGACCAGATGGGTATGACCACGAAGCTCTTAAGTGACAGGCCGTCCTCAGTAGCTGCCCTTCGGCCCAGAACCAGGTCGGCGTCTTCCAGTATGTGCGCGGCTCTGAAGGCTGGCCCAGGGTACTGGCTCCAGCGTTTCATCCCCTCCTCGGTCACCTTGAGCGCTTCAAGCGCTGCGGCATACCCCCCGGATATGCCGTGGTGCGTCCTGAGAACGAGCTGCTGGTTCTCCCCGTCGAGCAAGTGAATGTAGCCGGCGTCCGTCCCGGTCACGTCGACTGCTGTGGCCAGCACACTGCCGAGCATCTCTTCGAGGTCGAGGGTGTGGTTCACCGTCGCGCTGACGGCGCGGAGGGCTTCCGCCCGTCTCGCGTGGCGTTGGGCCTCTTCCTCCGCCCGTTTGCGTTGGGTGATGTCGACCACTGAAGTCAGCAGGCATGCCTCACCGCCAATTTCGAGCGGCTCCGCCGAGTAGAGAAAGGTTCGAGTATCCCCAGACTTCATGCGGAACTCGACCTCTTCGTCTCTGACTCTGCCATGTTCCTCCAACATCCGGAGTATTGCGGCACGGCTTTGTGGCTCGACCCAAAGGCCCAACTCTTCCGACGTGCGACCCGTGGCCTCTTCACGTTGATAGCCTGAGGTGCTGACGAATCTGTCGTTGACATCGAGGATGCGTCCGCTTGGAAGTGCGGACAGGACCATGGGGCTGGGGCTGGAAAAGAAGGATTTGGAGAACTTCTCCTCCAGCTCACGCAGCGCCTCCTCGACCCGTTTGCGCTCGGTGATATCCCTGACGACGTGGAGGAACCCCGTCAGCCGCCCCGCCTCGTCCGCCAGGCGCGATATGCTCATCTCAACGGGGAACTCCGCGCCTTGGGCGGTGCGCGCCACCATTTCGACGTTGGTTACGTAGCCTTTCCCCTCCCTCAGTACCTGCCGCAGTGATTCACCCCATCCGCTGTCGAGTTCGGCAAGCGAGCGAGGCGCGACGATCTCGCGCACGCTCCTGCCAATGAGCTGCTCCCTGTCCCCATAACCCGTGGAGGCAACGAGCGTGGGATTGGCGTCGACAATGCGCTCCTCGGTGTCAGTGATAAGGATGCCGTCGCGGGCGGACTCGATGACGGTGCGGTAGAGGTACTCCGAACGCCGCAGCGCCTCCTCCATCGCCTTGCGGTCGGAGATGTCGCGGGTCACACCGAGATACCCCTGCGGCTGCCCATCAGCGTCGCGGAGCACGGTGACCCTGGTGTCCACCCAGACGGTTGAGCCGTCGCTACGTATCATCTCCATCTCGACGGAGCGCGATGCGAAGCGGTCGGGAGGGCCCGCCGCTTCACTGGCCTGGTAGTCTGCCAGTACCTCACGGATAGCCTCCACGGACGCGGCGGGGAATCTCTCTTCGAACGGCTGAGACATGGCCTCTTCCACAGTGTAGCCGCGCACGTGGGCGACCGACGGGCTGATGTAGGTGGGCCTCAGCTCCAGGTCGGTGGTCCAGATGACGTCGCTGGCGTTCTCGGCAAGGAGGTGGTAGCGGCGCTCGCTGCGGTGGAGCGCCTCCTGCGCCAGCCTTCGCTGCAACGCCATCGAGACCTGTCTGATGAATGCCTCGATGGTGCGCTGGCTGGCGGGGGCGACCGGATGGCACAGGAGCAGAGCGGCGCTGCCAGAGACCTCACCCTGCCAGGAGAGTCCGATGGCGCGCACCTCAGTGATGCCGAGAGCTTTCTCGATATCGCGGCACACCGGCGCGGGCAGCGCCCCGGAGGCCAGTTCGGACAGGCCTCCCGCCACCTTCTCCAGGGTGGAGGCGGCCAGGCCTCGCCTGGCCTCCTGGCTGATTGGCGCGGATATGCCGACGGGTACCTTCCCCAGCACGTTAACCACGGCGGCGACGTGTCGGTCGGGCGCCGCCATCGCCTGAACAGACAGGGACTCCGTGTCCCGGTCGAACGAACTCACCAGAACAGTGGCCTCGTCACCGGCCAGATCGCTGAGCCAGCGGGAGATGTACTGGTGTACGTCGGCCTCGGGCGGCAACTGGACCAGCTCCATTGCCGTCCGCGACAGGAACTCCAGCTCCCGCATCCGCTCCTGGCCTTCCTCTTCGGCGCGCTTGCGCTCGGTGATGTCGCGAAAGGAAGCCAGGATCCCGGGTCTCCCGTGGTACTCAATCCTCACACCGACGGCCTCAATCCACACCTCTCTTCCATCCCTGGTGAAGGTACGGAACTGGTTCACCTGGCGCAGGTCCTTCTCGAGAATGCCTTCGGTCATAATCCTGACGGCCATGTCCCTGTCTTCGGGGTGGATGCAGTCGAGCAGTCCAACGCTGGAGAGGTCGTCGACGGACTCGAAGCCGTACATCTGAACCGCCCTGTCGTTCGCCAGAACGATGCTCATGGTCTCGGTATCGATGACCACCGTGCCGTCGATAACGCTCTCGAACAGGGTCTGGTAGTCCTGCTGGCTGCGGCGCAGCGAGGCCTCGACCAGCTTGCGCTTGGCTATCTCGGCGCGAAGCTGCTGCTCGCCCTGCGGCTCACTGCCGCGGCCGCCTGCTGCCTCGCACTCCGCCAGCCGCTGGCGAAGGGAGGCCACCTCCTCCATAAGCTGCGCCTTGGTCTTGCGTTGGTCACTCATCTGCTGCACCTCCCAACAAGGTCCCGACGACGGCTCACCCCATTCTCAAGCACTCATCCAGAACAGACGAGCCTTCCTCCTTCGAGAAAGGCTCGTCACAGAATCCATTCTTTTGTCGGCGGCAGCTCAGGCATCGCGGTACCCCCTCTTGGGACCTGGCGTTCCGCCCCCGCGATTCCCCTCAGTCCCTCTATCTTCGTGGCCAGCGCCGCCTTCGCGGGCCGTGCCATGTATTCAGCAAGCTTAAGCAATAAACGACAATATTATCTCTAGGCCCTTTAATCTACTATGAGCCGTCGCTTTTGTCAACCGTGGTGACTTACCTGGCGGTTTCGCTGCCTCTTGGGTGGATGTCGGGTGGAGAGACGGACCGGCGAAGCGTGGTGACCGTCCCAATCCCGCTTCGCGGCTAGTAGCCGGTGGCTGCGGCCACCCCCAGGACCACGCCCTCGATGGTGTAGCCACTGACCATGAACACCAGGCTGTGGGTGCGCCACAGGACCATGCAGAACTGCATCTCCTCGGAGTAGAGCTTCAGCGCGTGGTAGTCGTTGAAGAACACCGGCTGCCACTTGGCGAACTCCGAGGGAAGGGCATTGAGCAGTTGAGTGAAGACCGTGTCGGCCTGTTCCGGCGAGCCGCTCTCAATGATGGTCATTTCGACAACAGCGTCTTCCCACTGATAGGTAGCGCCCACGGCGGCGGTGAACCCGGTGACCCCCTCCGGAGCCGCTTCAGGGGGAAGGGTCTCGATGCCCACGAGCGCCACACCATCCGGAAGGCCCTGGGAGGGGGGCAACTCTTCCAGAGGAGGTGCAGCGGGCTGGCCGCAACAACCAGAGCACACGCATGACACCACTGCGATGGCTATCAGCAGGCAGGTCACGAATCCACTCGACCGGTTCATGACGATATCACGCTACCACTCGATGACTTCCCATTTGTCCGGTTCGTCCAGGTCGTCGACCAGGGTGACGCCCAGCAGCTTGACGTACTTCTTCAACGCCCCGATGAAGACGAAGCCGTCGTAGCCTATGTCTCCCTCGAGGTGAATCTTGACCACGGTACAGTGGAAGACCTTCTCCTCGAACTTGGCATACAGGTTGACCATGAACACCGGGTCGGCGTAGGCGTAGACGCCTTCGTAGTCCTTGCCCATTATCAGCTTCCAACCCACCGATACCAGCCCATCCACGTAGTCGTGGCCCATCAGGGTCACGTTGCACGTGAAACCGGCATCCGCGGTCAACTCAACGCGGTCGGCCTCACTCCACGCCGGCTCCCACTCGCCGTTGACCTGTTCCATCGGCCCGGCGGCGGTCAAATCGGTGGGCCAGTTGGGGACCGGGATGCCGGGCAGGATGTACCCCAGGGAGAGCTTCCACTTCTCCTGGGTTCCCTGGCACTCGCTCTCGGCTTTCGCATAGATGCCAAGGCTGAGCGTAAGGCTGGATCCCCCCAGAGCAACCGTGGCATTGCAGCCCCCGGGCATCTCCAACTGCCAGCCATCCCAGTGCTGGGTGCAGGTGGGTGTGGCGGTGGCGGTCGCCGTTGCGCTGGGGGTCGGCGTAGGGGTAACCGGCGGGGGAGGGCTGGGCATCGCTGTCGGGGTGGGTGTCGGGGTGGGTGTCGGGGTGAGCTGCGGCGTGGGGGTAGGGGCCGGGGCGGCCACGGTGATGGCTATCTCCAGCCTGTTGTTGCCTTCGTCACGCTCGTCTATGTACTCGCTCCCGTCAACCCAGGCGGCCAGGATCCACTGGCCCTCATTGAGCAGCACCCTCCCGCCGAAGGTCACGTCCGCCGACTTGCCCGCCGGCAGCCCGTCATAGACGATACCCCACCCGAGCCAATCGCTGCAGCGGGAGGGAGGGTAGTCGACACTGCCTGTCTTGCTGGCGTAGAACCCCACGTCAACCATGAAGTCGACGTCGGTCGCACTGAGATTGCTTATGGTGGCAGTGGGGGTGACGTACACGTCGTACTCAGGCGACGCTTCGTGCTCCTCGACCTCCAGTGAAAGGTCTATCACCGTGAGGTCAGCGGGCGGGGGCTGTATGATGAGGTCTTCGGCCAGCCTGTTGTTGTCCTCGTCGCTCTCATCGACCTTCTCCGGGGCATCCACCCAGGCCACCAGCACCCAATCGCCGCCGCCGCGGCTGAACGTGTTGTTGACGCTGGCCGGGGCGGATTCGCCCGTCGCCAGCCCGTCCACGCGGCAGTGCCCCACCCAGTTGATGGAGGTCACGCTGTAGTCGATGTCCGCCACACTACGACCAACATAGAAGTTCACATAGAACTCGGGGCTCGCGCTGCCGCCGCTATTGGCCACCGTGGCGGTTGGCGAGATGGCGTGGTACGCCTTGACCGGGTCGGGGCTCCACGATACGCCGGTGACGGTGAGGTCAGGCGGCGGCGCTGGAGTTGGCGAGGGTGAGGGCGAGGGCCCCGGCGCGGGAGTCGCTGCCGAGACCGACAGGTATTCCTCCAGCTTGTTGTTGCCCTCGTTGGCGCCTTCGTCAACCGTATCGAAACTGTCGACAAAGGCGGCAACCACCAGCTCGGCAGGGTGCCAGGTCAGCGGCTCGGGCAACGCAACGGTGGTGGACAGGCCGGCCCCGAGGTTGGGCAGCGCAGCCACCCCCATGTAGTGCGCGGAGCCCGGGCTGTAGTCGATGGTCGTGCCCTTCTCGGCCACGTAGAAGCAGACGGACGGCTGGTCGTAGGCCGACACCGCGGTGCCGGCGTTGGTGACGTTGGCCCTGAGCGTGAAAGAGCCATACGGCGGCACCGGGTCGGGGCTCCACGAGATGTCGGTCAGCACCAGGTCGGGCAGCGTCGGCGCAGGTGTAGGCGTGGGCGCCGACGGCGACGGAGTCGGGGAAGGCGGAGGTGGAGTCGGAGTCATAGCCGGTGTCGGAGTGGGAGGCGGCGGTGTCGGCGATGGGGCGGGTGTCGGCATGACGATGCCGCCGTCCGCCAGATAGAAAGGAGGAGCGAAATCCTCGCAGACCGGGTCGCCCACCGTGTTGTGGTTGACATCGACGGCCATCAGGAACCAAGGAGCGACGCCGTAGTCCACGACCTGCGACTTCGGCACCCTGACTTCCAGATTGCCGCCGTTGACACAGTAGTCGGTTGCCGAGAAGGGATACAGCATGGTGGGACTGTCTATGCTGCTGCTGCAGTCGAAAAGCCCCGTCCATTCGCTCCACACCACCCCGTCCTTCATCGCGTAGCACGCCAGGTACTCCGTCCCCTGCGGCCCGCCGGTGGACCGGTTGTCATCGGCGTCCCACGTGGCATAGAAGACGAACCTGGCACCGCCCGGCTGCCCCACCTGGCCTACTATCTCCCACATCAGGTAGAGGTAGCTGCCGTCCTCGGTCGCCCCCACCTGACGAATGTCATACTGGGCCTCGTAGTCAGTGCAGCCCGTCTGTATATCGCCGTCAGCGTCGGCGACAGTGTCATAGATAGCACCCCAGCACTGGCTGGCCAGCGACCCCGGGCTCAGGGTCGCGACATCCCCGTTTACGCTTGCCGCCAGCGAAGAGAGGAGCACCACCGCGATGGCGCCGGCACAGTGCCATCTGCTGATCTTTGCCGGCGGAGTTCTTCTCTTCACCCGCTTCCACCTGAAGTGCCGCATCGATTGGCGCGACATAGCGTCTCCGGCTCTATTGGCGCCGTGTGCCTCCCGTTCCGGCACAGCACCGGGCCACAGTCACCAGCACAAAACGGGCCAGACCCTCTCCGCGAGTGCATACTGCACCAGGTTGGGATCTGGCCCTTCGGTCCAGGTCACTACTTCAGCACGCTTCCAGGCGACAAGCCGCATGAGAACGACGCGTGCGAACGGAACTATGGCACAGCCGCATTCTCGATGTCAAGAGGGACGAACGGCAGGATGCTGAGAGGGGATTCCGTACTCAAAGGCGTTCGTTCAGTTGCCTGGCACGTTCTCAAGCCCGATGTGGCTTGACAGAGGAGTCAGCCCAGCGGTGGAGCAGATGCTTGCCAGCGGGCGCGTATCGGACGAGCCCGATCGACCGACAGGCTGCTGAACGGCGTACTTTGGAGGAACTGGCTGTGGAGGTGAACTCACCCCCGTCTATCTGCTTCAGGTAGGCTGCCTGCACTCGGCGCTGCGGACCCGAGCGAAGTGCTTCTGGTCTGAGTCATGATGACAGTGCTTGTACTTCTTCCCGCTGCCACACCAGCAGGGCTCATTGCGGCCCATTTGCTGTGCGTAGTCAGGCGGACTGCGAAACAGCTTTCTAAGCAGACTCATCTGGTTTCGTACCTTCCGTTGCTCGGTGAGGCGGAGCGCCCACTGTTCCGGCAGGCTCCCGGCGGGTGCACCGCTCACTCGGCAGAGGATACCACTCCGGCGCACCACGGTCAAGGACGCGTACCGGCTCACTTCACGCGGGGCATCCAGTGTTACGGGGACCGTCTGCGGGACGCTGCCCTGGCTTGCGCGGCTCTCTTGCGGTAGGCTCTCACAATGTCGTGGCGCCGCAATACCCCGAGCAGCCGGCTCCGGTCCTCCGGGTCGACAACGGGAATGCGACCGTAGTCCTCGGCGGAAGCCTGCAGTGCTTCATGCAGGGACTGGTCAGGGAAAAGCACCAGTGGCTTCATGGTCGCGATGTCGCCCGCAGTGAGCCCGGTAGCGCCCGTCCGCAGCGGAGCCTCGAGGTCCGCCAGTGTGATACAGCCCCTGAGCCGCCCATCCGAATCCAGAACGGGGAAACCGTGATGCCCCGTGTCGCGGAGCAGCCTGTCCACCTCCTCTATGGGCATCGTAACGGGGACTGTGGGGAAATCCCGGGTCATCGCCTCTCCGACGGTGATGTGCCGCATCATGTTACCCAAGTCTGTCGGCCCTATGTCCGGCAGGCTCTCGCTGGGGAAGTCCATAAGCGGGACGAAGCGCTCGTTGAAATCCAAGCGTGAGGAAAGTTCAACATGCTCGAGCCGGTCGACAAGCTCGTTGGCCATCCGCCAGTAGTCCCTGGACAGAAGAACCATTGAAGCCCCCGTGCTGGCCGCGTTTCCCAGAGAACTGACGGTCGATGGATCAACCAGAGGAACCAGGCCAATGCTGATGGCGGCGTCGGGCTTGATGTAGTTGCCCAGCGCTCCAGCCAGGTAGACGTGGTCGATGTCCTGGACCCCGAGGCCCATTTCGTCCAGCAGGATCTGGGTGCCTGCCGCGATTGCCCCTTTCCCCAGTTGAAGTTGACGGACATCCTGCTGGGTGAGGTAGATCGGCCGATGGTAGTAGCTTTCCTCTGACGAGGCAACCAGGAAGTCACAGGTGCCGGATTCGCTGGGGACAATCCTCGATCTCAGGCTTCCCTCAGCCACTTCCTGCGGAGACCGGATCAGGCCCTCTTCGTCAATGACGCCGAGTTCGAGCAACACCGCAACCAGGTCGACCAGCCCACTGCCGCAGATCCCTTTCGGCCTCATATTGCCGATGACCTGGTAGCTGAATTCACCCTTGTCGAAGTCGACTGCTTCAATCGCCCCGGCGGCGGCGATCATGCCATAGGAGATCTGCGCACCCTCAAAGGCCGGGCCAGCGGCGGCGGAGCATGTCATCATCCTTCTGCCGTTACCGAGAAAGATCTCGCCGTTGGTGCCGAAGTCCATGCCCAGCACAATCCTCTCGTTCTGTTCCGCGGCACCAGAAGCGATGACGTCGCTGATGAGGTCACCTCCGATGTAACCGGTCTTGCTGGGCATCACGTGTATCAAGGCCTCAGGGTTGAGATGCAGGCCAACATCCGCCGATCTCGCCACCAACCCGTCGGTGAGAAGAGGGGCAAACGGTGCTTCGGCAATCCCTGAGGGGTCGAGTTGAAGGAACAGGTGTTGCATGGTCGTATTCCCGGCTACGACGGCAACGAAGATCTCCTCCGCAGCGGTATTCGCCGCTCTTGAAAGGCGCGACACGATCTGATTCAGGTCATCAATGAGAATGCGGTGCAGGTTCTCCAGACCGCAGGGGTCCTCCTTGACGTATTGCAGACGGGTGATCACATCCGCACCGTACTTGCCCTGCCCGTTGAGTCGAGAAGCGACGGCGACCTCTTCTCCGTCAACCATATTGATGAGCTTGCCCACCAGGGTGGTCGTGCCAAGGTCAACGACAAGACCGAAAAGCGAGTGCATGTGCTCCAGGCTCTGCCAGGCGAGCAAGTGCTTGTCGTACAGCACGGCGGCTCCACGGAACCCGCCCTTCTCTACCATGCGGGGCATGACACGAAGGCAATGAAGCGATGGTGTAAGGTCTTGATACTCGGGCCCCAGCGCGTGTTTGACCCAATCGAGACTGGAAATCCACTCTTGCTGGACATTCGACGGGAGGCTGACTACGCGTTGCTGCAAGAGGGGATTGAGATGGAAGCGGCGGCGATAGCCGGTCCTGAGGATCTGGTAGTACTCCGGCTCAGAATCAGCCGGTGCAAGGTAGACCACCATATCCCGCTCAACCGGCGTGCGACAGGCAAGGCGAACCCCTTGCTCCAGTTCGTCTTCTTGAAGAAGCCTTCGCTCTTCATCACCTGGGGGGCCTACTGAAGTGAGAACCTTGACCCTGCATTTCCCGCATTTGCCCAGGCCTCCACACTCCCCCAGCGTTATGCCTGCCTGCCTGAGCGCCTCGCAGACAGTGGTCCCTTCTCTGACCTTGACCCACAGGTCATCGGGCAAGATCTGCAACTCAAAGCGAGCGACCTTGTGTTTCTCTCCAGGCGCCGACTCAAAGGAACGCCGACCCTTCTTCGGGCCTTCATGCAGTCGACCTGTTATGCTCACACTCCCTCTCTGAGACCATGGCGAAGGACGAACCTGTACACCTTAGCTCAGGTAATCTCTCAGAACGCCAATTCCGCTGTGTTCACGCAGTGCCGCCAGGGCCGCGACCTCGAGCTGTTGCACACGCTGCTTGGTCACACCCAGTTCCGCCCCTGTCTCCGCCAGCGTGTGGCTTCGGCCACCGGTGAACCCGAATCTCAACTGGACAACGCGCCGCTCACGAGGCCCCAGAGACTGCAGGACTGCATCCACCTGCTGCCTGAGCAGGCTCTCGCTGGCCTGGTCTACCGGTGACGGTATTGTCTTGTCTTCAATAATATCGGCGAGCATCGTTTCCTCTTCGCCGTCTCCCATGACTGCCTGCAGAGAAACCACCCTGGGAGAAGCTGTATGCTTCAGTTCGTCCACCTTACGTGGTGTGATGCCCATCTCATGAGCCAGCTCATCACGGCGCGGCGCGCGGCCATGCTCCTGCGAAAGACGCTCCTCCACCTTGTGCAGTGTGCCTATCTTGCCCATCGTGTCCCTCGGCAAACGGAACGGCCGCGACTGCTCGGCTACTGCTCGACCCAGCGACTGCCGGACCCACCAGGTGGCGTACGTACTGAACTTGTGTCCCCTGTGGTGGTCGAACCTGGTCGCCGCGCGTATCAGACCGACGATGCCCTCCTGCACCAGGTCAACGAAGGGAATGTCCGCATTGGTGTACCTCTTGGTCAGGGCAATAACCAGGCGCACGTTGGAGCAAACCAGGTGGTCGAAGGCACGCTGACCGTCATCCTGCACTCGCCCGAAGTGCTGGCCCAGTTCCGCTTCGTTCGCCTCCAGGCGATGCCGCACTTCCGCCGACTGACCCCACCCCTGCAGTTGCTCGAGACCGCCGGGCTCAACCAACTCTGCCAGTGAATGCCACGAAACCAGCCCTGAGGCCAGTGAAAATTCGATCAGGGCACCGGTCGTTCGCTCCGGGCTGCAGCCCAGCTCGCTGCTCAGAGCCTGCACCAGTGTCGCGTCTATGTATCCGTCAATGGCACCCCGCAGCCCCGGATACAGCAGCGCCTGGCCAATGCTGTCCCACGACGGTACGCCGAGCTCCCGACACAGTGCCTCGAATAGCTGGCCAGATGCCGCCAGGTGCCCGGCCATCGCAAGCAGCACCTCGACTGCCGTTGGCCACCTTCCACCGTCATCCCGGAGCTTCTGCCGCAAGCGCGACAGGTATTTGCTCTGCTCAATGTATCTGCCCAGCAGTTGCTCCTGACCGGCGTTAAGCACCCCGGTCCGCCCCAACTGGGTTATGTACGTTTCCAGCGAGTGCTCGAGCAACTCCCCGCCTATCGGCGCAGGGCCAGATTGGCCCACCGTCAGCGAGGCTGCTTCGTCCCCCATCTCCCGCAGTGTCAAGTCAAGGTAGTAACCCGCCATGCCATCAACACGTGCACTCAGGCCCACGTCTTCAAAGGTTCCACTCACCACGCCACACCTCCCCCATCCCTCTGCCTGACCGCCGGCTCCGCTGGAAAGCGACGGCCCGCGAACTCGCAACCGACAAGAACTCCAGCCTCGTTCACCGGTCCGACACGGATGCCTGATTGTCTGGTGGCTATTCGCATGCCTGACCCGCTCCTCTAGCGATCGCCGTATCTGTCGGTGTAGGCGATCTCGTCCAATCCCTTCCGTCCCTTCTCCGGGTTCTCCGCAGCATGGCCGATCGAAACGACCGATATGACCCACTCACCGTCTGGAACACCGAGCATCTTCTCCACGTCCTCTTCCCAATCCGTGCTGTGAACACTGATCCAGCATGTTCCCAGTCCCAGGCCATTCGCCGCCAGCAGCATGTTCTGCGTGGCCGCCGCGCCTTCTTGCTCCGGATGCTTCGAGGACTGCGGGTTGACCACGACTGCGACCCCCACAGGTGCCTCAGCGAGGAACTTCCCGGTGGAAATAGCCGCAGCCACATCCTTGCGTACCTGCTCATCCTTGATGACTATGAACTTCCACGGCTGGCTGTTGCCCCGTGAAGGTGCCCATCTTCCCGCTTCCAGTATCTGTTGCAGCTCGCCTTCGGAGACGGGCTCCAGGCTGTACTTCCTCACGCTGCGTCTACCCGTGATTGCTTCCATTACGTCCATAGTCTTCTCCCTTTCTGGCATTCAGTCTGTGCGAGAGCGCGCCACTTGCTGTGGGGACCTCACCTCATCGGCAAGCAACCCCAGCAGTCGGTCCAAAGTGACTTCGTAGGGTTCTATGGGGATTCCCATCCAGTCCGAGAACTCCAGAAGCTCCTCAGGATTGGTCTCTGCAACATGGTCATAGTAGCCCACGGCATCCAGCATGATCGCTCCGCCACTGTGTTTGGGGAAGTTCTCATTGGCCAGTCCCTTGTCCCAGCCCTGGTACACGTGATGGCGGTACTTCATCCACCCCGGCGTCAGCCAGTAGACGTCCCTCCCCTCTGCTATCCCGTCCCTTTCCGCCTGACCGGCCAGCATATCGACGCAGTGTGTGGCCTTTATTCTCGTTATCTCGAACCCCGGCTCTACCTGCTCCTGTATTATGGTGTCTATCTTGCGGTACAGGTCATCGGCATTCACGTAGCAGAACTTGCCCCCATATACCACGATTATCTTTGCCGCGTAGCTCTTGGCCTTGCCAATCTGCCTGATCAACTGGCTTTCCAGTTCCCGAGGCACCTCATGGCGCCCGGGTTTGGTGTAGAGAACCTTTTTCGCATCGAGAAGGCCGCTATCTTTGAGACGATTCAGCTCCATAGTGAGCGTGCCACAGGCGACAACGGCGCAGTCCCGCAAGGAAACTCTTGTCTCCATACTCACTCCTCCAACTCCATTCTGGGCTTGCTCCCACATCGGGTCACAGCAAAGCCTCGGCTTTGGGTCGAATCACGCCCTCGGGGACCGCCCCCAGGCTCTCATCGACCTGCTGACCACCCTGGAAAAACAGCAGCAACGGTATGCTCATGACCTGATATCTCATAGCCGTCTCGGGGTTCTCGTCCACGTTGAGCTTGCAGAACTTGAGCCGTCCCGCGTATTCCTCCGAGAGCTTCTCGGTGATCGGCGCAATCATATGGCAGGGGCCGCACCACGGCGCCCAAAAGTCTACCACCACCGGTATCTCTGACTGCAGCACCTGCTCCTCGAAATCCCGATCCGTGACATCCTGCATCATTCCATGCTCCTCCTTTAATACGGTATTCTGGGCTCAGAGCGCGCCGCCAGGACTACACTGGCGCGCTCCCTCTGCCCGAGTTGCCCCGAACGGGGCGATGGTTCGCCGCCCGTCACCGAGTCAACGCCGACATGGGGCATGCGAGTCGCTCTATCCGTTCCTCCAGCGTGCGAGTCAGTGCCCATGCCCGTACATTCCTGCGAAGGCCTCGATGAACACCCGGGGTACCGGGACGGCCTCCACGCTAAGTCGCAGTCTCCTTCTGGCCTCTCCGTAGTCGGTCGTCTCGAACGATTCATCCGGGCCAAAGGCTATGCACAGCGTCAGCCTGAAGGTGTCCAGGGCCTCGTTGAGCTCGGGGGGGTTCCACCTGGGTATCAGCAAGGCGTGCGATGTGTACTGGTGTGCTACCGCTTCCCCGCTGTTCTCGCTCAACCAGTCCAGGCAAAGCCTGTCGATCTCAGCGCCCGTCACCTTTCCATCTCCACAATGAGTTTGCACCCCTCTGCGAGCAGGCCTCAAGCCATCAACAGGAACTGAGGCGCATGGTCTCGCGACACTCTGGCCGGCCTCAACTCTGTGCACAGCCGACCGGTACGGCGAATCCCCGCCCGGTGAACTCAGTGAGTGCACCTTCAAATGGGTATCCGGTCCCGCTCAGGCATGTATCCCCGGTCTCGCGGCCACCAGTATGGTGAATCCGGCACGCGGGAAGTACCCTTCCCTTGGCTCTTCCATGCGCTGTACGGCAGCCGGCCTCTGAAAGAGCGTCGAGACAACCCGCTCAAACGGAAGGCCCGCCGACAACAGCGTAGTGACCAACTGCTCATAGCTGTAGAACCTGGCATCCCGGTAGAAGCGGTGTCCGCGTTTCCCTCTTTGACGATAGAACAGGCCCCATGGACTGTCCCTCAGGACCAAGGCCAACACTATCCTGCCATCGGGGACCAGCACTCGTTTCGCCTCCCGCAAGACATCGCCAAGTTGGTCCAGGAAACACACTGTCACTATCAAGAACACCGTGCCGAACGAAGCCGCCTCGAATGGCAACTCCTCGCCCCGAGCCAGCAACGTCGACACCCCTCGCCTTCTTGCCATATCGGCGAGCTTGCCGCAAGGGTCAACACCGGTCTCTATTCCCAGGGACTGGGCGAAACGCCCGCTGCCCACCCCTATCTCCAGCCACGGCTTCGGCAGGCGAGGCAACAGTTGCTGGAACGCCTGCAGCTCGATAGCGAACGTCAGGCGCCCCTCCCCATCGAACCACGCATCGTAGTCCGAGGCGTATCTATCGAAGGGGGTAGAACCTTCAATGGTCGCTTTGGCCGTCACATCCACCTCTCTGTCGCGGTACTGAATCGATGACATGCTTCTCCTTCAGGAGGCATTGTCATGCCCGTGATTACCATCGAGCAGTATGTAGGAAGTGGCGAAATCCACTTCCACTACCTTCCCCGGGATAACCCTCTGCTCGCCAAACAGTGTCTCCAGCTCCACTCGGTCGCTAAGCACGCGCATATGGGCGATACTCTCCAGGATGGGCTCATCGTGGGTGCTGTCTACATAGACCCTCGCCAAACACATATCCGACACCTCCCTTCGCTGTGGAGTGCCAAGTCACTCCGTCTAGCAACACCAGTCGAACGCAATCCCTCATCTTCCCATAGGGACACTTGATGCTCCGAAGCCCTGGTGACCCGCAGGGCTCACTGGTCCGCCTGCGGCGACCTCACTCCGTTCCAATCGTCCGCTCGCACTCCGCGCAGTACCCCTCAAGGTACAGCTCCACTTTTGTGACGTCGAAACAGTGCGCCTGCCGTATTGTCTCAACCAGTTGTTGAACCAGGGGGCTTTCGAAATCGATCACCTTGCCGCATCCCTGGCAGACCAGGTGCTGGTGCTCCGGCGACTGCCTCAGTTCGTAGTAGCAGCGCACCTTGCCCAGACGTCTCTCCTGGACCAGCCCCAGCTCCTTGAAAAGGTTCAGGCTGCGGTACACCGTGGCCGGGCTGATCGAGGCATCTCTGGCGCTGGCGCGGCGGTACAGTTCCTTGGCGTCGGTGTGTCCCTCCGTCTCTCGCAGCAGTTCCATCACCAGCCGCCGCTGGGCAGTGAGCGGCCGACCGCCCAGGCTATTCTCCTGTTTGCGATTGCGTCGCATTCTCAAACCCATTCTAAACCCTCCCCAACCCGATTGTCAACATCCTTGGCCCCAACGCGGAAGAAGCAGAACGCGAAGCCACGTACCTGAAGACGTGCGCCAGTGGTGGAGCGTGGCACGAGCCGGGGACGGACATGTGCCTTTGAGGTGCACGGCCAGGAGGTCGATGGTTGTCCTGTCCGCTCCCTCTTGCCTGGCACGTATCGGGGTCCATGCCAGCCGCTATGGTGTACAATATGAGCAGAAAGGAGTGAGAGATGCCACAACGAGATGGTACCGGGCCACCTGCTGGTGCAAGAGGCCCACGAGATGGAAGAGGTGCAGGCAAGGGTAGAGCGCCGGGGCGAGGGAGCGGACCGAGAAAGGGCGGCGGGAAAGGGAAATGCTAGGCTCTTAGACCGCCGCGATCTTCCTTTCCAGCCTCCTTGAGAACAGGACGGAGACCCGGGGGCAAACCCCGACAGTGCTTGCTGTCATTTGCTGTCTGGTTTGGGGTCTCCTTCTGATGCCCCTTCCGTCTTCTCCGCCGCGTAGTAGCCTTTGAGTCCCTCCGCCATCGCCTTCAGTCGTTGGCCAACGAGGAAGTTCACCGTGCCCTCGGGATAGCTACCGTCCGCTTGCCTCTCCCCGCAAGACACACCGGTGAGTATCTCGATCCCCTCCTCTATGGTATCGGCGGCATAGATGTGGAACAGGCCCTTCTGCGCCGCTTCAACTACTTCCCGCCGCAGCATTAGGTTCCTCAGGTTTCGACGGGGTATCAAGACCCCCTGGTCGCCCGATAGCCCCCTTGCCTCGCATACCCGGTAGAAGCCCTCTATCTTGTGATTGATGCCCCCGATGGGCTGGATCTCGCCCTTCTGGTTCACCGAGCCAGTCACGGCGATGTTCTGTCTTATGGGAATGCCAGACAGGCTGGAGAGGATGGCATACAGCTCGGAGGACGAAGCGCTGTCGCCGTCTACACCTTGGTAGGACTGTTCGAAGCACAAGCTCGCCGAAAGCGACAGGGGGCGGTCCTGAGCGTATTTCCACCCCAGATAGCCACCCAGGATCATGACACCCTTGTTATGGATTGGACCGCTTAGCTGCGATTCCCGCTCGATGTTGATCACACCGCCGCGACCGAGGAAGGTGGATGCGGTGATCCGTGACGGCTTGCCGAAGGTGATGTCGCCCAGGGCATAGACGCTCAGGCCATTGACCTGACCGACGACAGCACCCTCAACATCTATCATAATCATGCCGCGGTCTATCATGTCTCGCATCCGCTCCTCGATGAGATTGTGTCTGAACAGCTTCTCGTCAACGGCTTTCTGCACATGGAGGGCAGTGATGGACTTCGCGTCGTCCTGTGACGCCCAGTAGTCAGCTTCCTCAATCCATTCCTTGATCTGAGCAAACCTCGATGACAGCCTCTCCTGGTCAGCCACGATTCTGGAAGAGTACTCAATCACCTTGGCAACGCCACTGGGTTCGAAGTGTCTCACTCCCGATTCCTGACAGCAACCAGCGATGAAGGCTGCATAGTCCAGCATATTCCTCTCGGTCTTCTCGATCTCGGAATTGAACTCAGCCTTGACCTTGAAGATCTCCCAGAAATCTTCGTCATGCATTGACAGCGCCTCGTACAGGAAAGCACCGCCGAGGAGCACTATCTTCACGTTTATCGGCATGGGCTCAGGCCTCATCCCCGGCGGAGCCACAAGCCCGAACTCCTCGAATGGGTCCTCCAACCTCACCTCCTGGTTCTTGATGGCCCGCTTCAGGGCATACCATACCACCGGGTACATCAGCACATCGCGAGCGTTGAGCAAGAGGTAACCGCCGTTGGCCTTGCCGAGCGCACCGGCTTTGAGCATCATATGGTCACTCAGGTAGCCCCCAAGAACGAAACGCCTCTCAATCTTGCCGAACAGGTTACCGAAGTTGGGGTTGGGTTCCACGATCACCGGGGGGGCGGTGCTTTCGCTGCTGTCCACGAAGACATTCACCTCGAAGGGCAAGAACGGGTTCCTGCCGCCGATGGCCGGGCCGACCGGGAGGCCGGGGATCGGGGGCGCCGGTTCTTCTTTTGCCTTGAAAAGGTCGAGGTTGTCCAGGACATAGGCGTTCAAATCACTGAGGTAACGGCTGACCTTGGTTGAACCGGCATGTTCAGCCAGTAGGGGGGTGAACAGCCGCGCCACGGTGACTTCAGCGATTCCTGCCTCTGCCTTGCGCATTTGCTCGGTCGTCTCCTGTTCCATGCTGCCGGCCTTCTCAGAGGCAGTCCGTAGCTGGTCGAAGAGCTCAGCTCGTTTGGCGTCCAGTTCCTTTCTTCTTCCCTCCTCCAGAGCAAGATACTCCTCCTCCTCCATGGGCCGATCGTCCTTCATGGGAATCAGCGCCGGCCCAGTCGGCGTCATCTGAAGGGCGAAGCCCTGCTGACGAACCTCATTGGCCACTTCCTGGATGATCTTCTGTTGCTCACTCTGGACCTCTTCGACTGTCTTCTGCCTCTGTCTCTTGTATTCGTCGCTGGAGAAAGCTCTTCCAAGTTCTCGCCTCACCCTGGCAAGCAACTGTGCAATCTGGCCCCTGAATTCTCCACCCTTGCCCCCCGGGAAACTCACTATCTGGGGACGGTCAGGTTCCTTGAAGTTGTACAGGTAGCACCAGTCATCGAGTGTGAAAGCTTCCCCTCGTGCCTCCGTCTCCGCTATCAGCTTCTCGATGTACGACTTGACGACCGACGCCTTTCCCGTGCCGGTCACCCCTGCCACATAGATGTTGTAGCCGGCTTTGTGCATGTTCAGGCCGAACTCCACCGCTTTTGTGGCGCGCTCCTGGCCAATGAACTCGCCGAGGAGCGACAATTCCTCTGTCGACTGGAACCGGAATATAGAGGGGTCACACTCCCAGCGAAGCCTGTCGACAGGCACCCTGTACTGGTCAAGTTGCATCACTGTCTCCTCCTGCTCGCAGAATCGATGGCAACCGATAGACACCAACCGCAAAGGGGTTCCAGGTGCCGGCATGTGGGAACGAGCCGGTTGACCGGGAGCTTGAAGAGAACGAAAACGGGAACCCTATCGTCGCCAGGGATTCCCCTGCGGTCCTCACATTCGGCCATCTGATGGCGCAGGCATCCAGGTCAGTCTGCTCTTGCGCCGCGCTCGCCCACTCGCATGTGCCTCTCCAGAGCATAGCAGCCCTCGGCCATGTTTAGCAACGCCTTGGCGACGGCTCGAGTCAGCGAGCGAGAGTCCGAGGGCATACTTGCCGGCGTTGGGCAATCGCGGGCAAATCAAGTCGGCATGGCGCCTCACAAGGCTGACGATGCCCCGAGAAGCGTCCGTATCTCGGGAAGCCCAGGCCCACGCCAAAAAAAGGAGAGGGGCCTCACCGGCCCCCCTCCTTTTCAGCCCGCTGCTCGTTCGCAACTTCAGCGTATTGCCGTTACTACTTTCCAGCCGTGCCAACGGGCGTCTTGCTTGGGGCAATCGTCTCCGCCTCTTTCACCGCCTGAGCCACTGCCTCAGCGTGTCTCGCCTTCCGCTGGCGCGTCGCCCGCATAGCCTGGTACAGACCACCGGCGTTCAGGTACCACAGGAAAGCTGCCGGGAAGAGGATGACGGGAACTGCCACCACCAGCGCTACTATTACCTGCCACTCCATCTCATTCCCTCCTTTCTCATCCCCTCCACTTCCCCTCCCTAACTTCCACCATCAGGCTACCATACAGCAGGCACAACTGACTTCCGCCGCAATGCCTGTTTCCGGTCGTGAGAAAGGCCTGAGCAACTGACGGGACCGCAGGTCATTATGCCTGCATGGAACGGCGCGGGAGCAGGCGAATAGGCTTACTCGCCTGAATGGGGGCGGCAAGCCATGCTGGGCCAAGGGGTGACAGAGAGCTGGCACATCATCGAGAAGCGGAGCATCGCCTCTCGCACGGAGTCGGCCAGGGCAGGCTCACGGGGCTGTGCTGAAGCCCGCCACTTCCGGGCCCTTTGGTGGAATCGGTACAGGGAGGGGCCTTCGCCGGCAGAACCAATGGTCGTGATGTCAGCCGGGCACTGCGGCTAGTCGGTGGGCAGGAATCCATTGGCCCGATACCAGTTGAGCGTATCCGATATCGTGGTCTGAAAGGGTCGAGGCTCATAGTCGAGGTCCCGGGCCGCTTTCTCATGGCTGATCTGCCTGTTGCTCGCGAGTTCCTTCATCGATATGCCGGTGAACAGAGCGCGCTTCCCAGCCAGGCGGGCGAAGGATTCCGCGAAAGGAGCGACTGCCCTGCCCAATCCCAGAGGCACGGACATCCTGGGCGCGCGGCGACCGCTGACTTGAGCCACCAACCGGGCAATATCGGCCAGGGTGACCCAGTGGCCTGACAGGAAGTACTTCTCTCCCGCCCCGGCCCGCTCGCAAGCACGTATCATGCCCTCAGCGACGTCTCTGGTGTCCACCCAGTCCAGACCGGCATTGACCGACACTGGAAGCTTCTCCCGGGCCATTGCCAGCAGTATGGCACCGAAGTGGGACGGCTGGAAGTCATACGGGCCGATCATGCCAGTCGGGCTGACGACTACGGCATCGAGTCCCTGGGCTATGGCCTCCCGCAGCACGCGCTCTCCTTCGGCCTTGGAGTAGTTGTAGGGCGGAAAGCGACGCGAATCGACAAGGGGGCGTGTCTCGACAAGGGGTTCATCAAGAGGCTCTTGCCTGTGTGCGTGGAACGAACTGGTATGCACCAGCCGGCCAGCGCCACTACCTCGGCAGGCGGCGACGACATTTCGTACCCCCTGGGTATTCACCGCCTCGACATCGCCGCGGTCCCAACTGACAACGGACACCCGGCCGGCAAGGTGAAAGACTACATCCGCGCCGGTGAAGGCACGCTCCAGCGATTGCACGTCCAGGACGTCACCGTAGACTCGCTCAACGGCAGGGTCCTCCAGGCCATGGGTATTCTGATGCACGAGGGCTCGAACGGTCCATCCACGGGCGAGGAGTGCCCGGACCAGACTCACCCCCAGGTGGCCAGAGGCGCCGGTGACGCAAGCTAACATGCGGCAAGATGGTAGCCAATGACTGCCGTCACCGTCAAGACTCACCGGCCACACGATGCAGCCCGGGTGTGCCCAACGCGTCGGCTCAACGACTGCGGGTCAGGGACGATGCGGTCACAGAAGCTGACCGGTCCCTCTTCACGGGCCCGACGATACGTACTTCTGCTCCATCTGGTCAAATACGGCACGGGAAATAACGAGCACCGCCTGTCGCTGCTCCGGGCCTGCTTTCGAGAAGTAGCTCTCCATCACTTGAGGCGTGACCCCTATCAGCTTCTCCAGGTCTTCGAGCTTCATTTCCTCCACCACCTTGGGAAGCCTTCCCGTGATCCTGGGCACGAGGAACCGCAGCAGTCTGTTTATCATACCTGTTTCCCCCTCTCCGGAGACTACGCCAGTGAGTCCGCGCGCTGTCCAGAGGGTTCCCATACCGTCGGCTTACCGCCCTCTACACGCTAGCCGGGAAACCACAACTCACTGCCTCCAACGCCGTGAGCCGGAACGCGCCCCCAGCCGACAGACGGGCTATCGTACGCAACCGCGAAAGCGGCAGCATTATATCACTTGGGGCCGGAGCTGTCAGCGAGCGTGGATTGCACCGGCCACATCCGGTTGACATAGCGAGACCTGTTCGCCGACAATCACCCGGCGGACGGATAGTGACTCTGGACCTTGGGTCACGGGGTCACCCGGCGTGGAGCGACGAAGTGGGGCGTTTGAATCCTGACAAGCTGCACGTGCGATTCGAGGGCGGCGCCGAAGAACCGTCTTCGCCCATCCCGAGATGCTACACGCTGACCCACTCTGACCGCACCGGTGACCTCTACCTGACTGTCGGGCCGGAACACAATATACCGCAAACGAGAGGCTGGTATACCCGCCTGATGCGGGACGAGGTGCTGGCCGAATGGGAGCAGACCGGTGAGGGGCCAGTGCTGCACGTCCACTGCCACGTATGCGGCGGGCTGGCCCTGGGCCCGGCCCGCATGCGTGACGCGATCTTCAAGCGTGAGCTGCCGCTGGTGCTGGAGACTATCCGCTTCGGCGACCGGGGGCTCTTTGACAAGTGGCCAGACCTCGACCGCGCACCAATCCGGGTCCACTTCCAGGCCAGCAAGGCGCGGTACAACAGAGTGGAGGACTGGGGAGTGCCGGCCGACTACCGTTTGGAGCCGTAGCGCGCCTCCAGACCAGGAGCGCTCACGCAGTCAGGTCGATCGCTTTTGGAGCAGCCCCAATCGCCGGTGGCCGGAGAGACGAGCGTACGTGCGGCCATGATGACCCTCGCACTCCTCGCCACATAGCCGGCAACGCACCGTCCAACCATGGCCCGTGATGTGGGCCTGTAGCTGCATCCGGTTCGAGAACGCCGACGTGCCGAACTCCCTGTTCGCTCAATCGAGGGGGATGCCGTACGCGCCGCTCACCGGGTCCCTGAAGAGTCCAAGATCGGGAGCGTGATAGGTCAGCAGCGCGAAGGTGAGCACGAGAAGGATGAGACCAAACGCCGCCAACCAGTGCAAAGCTACGGGCAGGGGCCGGGAACGCAAGACGCCATAGCTCGCCATCTGGCCGAGCACAACGGCCACGACGAAGATGAGGATGTCGGCCACAAGCATGTGCTCGACTAAGGCCGTGTAGGCATAGAACAGCACGACTATTGTGACCGGTATCACAACAACGGCCGTGGTCCTGGCGACGATGAAGTTGTTGCTGAACCCCCGCAGGAAGCGGTACTCGACGGCCGAGTAGAGCAGCGCCGGCCAGAAACCCAGCTTCAGGTGCTCCCACACGCTCTCGTTGACCGCCGCAACGACAGCCATCGGCTTCCATTCGCCGGACCACTCAAAGGCGAAGTGAAGTACGGCTCCCAGCAGGAGGACGAAGAGGATACCGCCGAGTTCCCATCCCAGTACCCTTCTCTTCGTTGCATCCATCTCACACCGCCCGATGTCGGAAAACGGCGACAACCGCAATCGACGAGGCTCAGAAGCATATCCCGGTCACAGAGTTCGGCGCCGAGCCGCCGCAATCGCGCAGGCTGCTGTCTCAGGCTGTCGAAGTCTGCCAGCCGGGCTGCAACGCGGCCAGCATACTACATCTCGACCTCGGCAGCACTGTCTTTCTCGTCACTGCCGGGGTTCTTCAGAGACTCCTCGCATTCCGTCTTGACGAAATCCGGGAGCGGGTCACCAAGAGCAGCAGTCAGGATGTCCTTGGCCCATGATTCACCCACCGTGCCGAGGAACCGGACCGCCAGGACCTGCTTGTTGGTTCTTGGCGGGAACATTCTCTTGACCGTCCTGTTCTCAATGTCAAAGAACTGGATATAGCCTCGCCGCACCGGCTTCCCATAGACGTTGATGGATATGGAATGGCTGGCCCCATCGTTCTCAGTCCGGTGAATCCCCTCATCAAGCGGCAACACACAGGTCGTCTCTCCCGGCCCTATGATTCTGCAGGAGACCTCCTCCAGCTCGGCGTGTCCTTCAACATGACCGCTATCCAGGCGACGGTACTTCCGCTCGGTGAAGCCACGTACAAGGCTTCCGATTACGCCCCAGGAACCGTGATCGTGAACCGCATCTGTGGCATGAGGTTCCCAGATGTAGGCAAGAACGGAGAAGTCCCTGTCAGGGTCGCGCCACAGAGCGATCTCGTTTGGCCAGATCGAGTTCACCTGGCCGCTGAGGAACTCTTTGTCTCGTACCAGCCTCTCCAGAAATTCACGGTACCACAGCCTGTCGCAGAGCAACCCGCGGAGCAGCTCTCGGCCTCTTTCAACGAGCTCCGTGGAATGCTGACTCTGGTGCACCAAATCCTTGAAGTCGGTGACAAACTCTTTCAAATCCATCGCTGCGACTCCGTCCGCCTTTCTCGGGAATATTCAGGCTCTGCCTTCGTCTCGGCCCTCTTCCGCAGGACCGGCCCGCTATCGCGCCGGCGCACACCTCCCCCCAGTTCAATTGTAACCTACCCGAAGAGATCGGGCCAACCTCGGCAGGGGTTGACAGAACGGGGACAACAAGGTAGGTTTTGCATTCCCTGAGCGGAAAGGAGTTGTGCACAGTGTCAGCTAGGAGAGCTTTCTTCACCAACATGCAGGTCGAGATGCCACTTCACCGGAAGCTGTACCTCGTGTTCCGCAACAACATGATCAAGATAGCCAAGCGTCAAAGCTGCTGTGGACACCCCGGCGAGCCGGGCTGCTGACAGCTCGCAGTGCAGTCTCCCGGTCGGGGAGACAGCGAGGACGCTCACCACCACGGTGAACGGGGCGCAGGTGAGTGAAGAGACAACCGATTTCGCGCGTCTATCGAATACACCACAGTGGGTGAGACAGGCTTGTGCGTCCCAAGCAGGAGGCACTCGCTGAGCGAGGAGGGCGAATCATGACCGTGAAGGTCGTTACCGACAGCACTTCGGACATACCTTCTTCAACTGCAGACGCTCTTGGTGTGACAATCGTACCGATCTATGTTCGCTTCGGGGGAGAGGCCTACCGCGACGGCGTGGATATCTCCGCCAACGAGTTCTACGAGAGGCTGGTCAAGTCGCCTGTCCACCCCGCTACCTCACAACCTTCACCGGCTGACTTCACGGCAGCCTACTCCCAACTGGCCGAGAAGGCTGACGCCATCGTGTCGATTCACATCTCGTCCAGGATAAGCGGGACCTACGATTCGGCCCTGCTCGCCAGGGGTACGGCTCAACAGGAAGGGCGCATCGAGGTCATCGACTCCAAGCTGAACTCGGTGGGCCTGGCGTTGGTGGTTATGGCTGCCGCCAGGCTGGCAAGTCAGGGAGCGAGCGTGGAGGACGTGCTCGCCGAGACGCACAGAGCCATTGACGAGGTGAAGATGTTCGGCATGTTCGCCACCATGAGGTACCTCGCTCTCGGGGGAAGGGTGCCACGATCGGTCGCCACGACGGCCAGCATACTCAAGGTGATGCCGCTCCTGACCTTCCGTGACGGTGAAATCATACGAGCGGGGCTGGTGAGGACCGTGTCCAGGGGAATGGACCGTCTGTACGACTGGGTGCACGGCAGGACCGGCATCGTCGAGTTGGGCATCAGTCACAGCATGGTCCCGGAGCAGGCAGGCGAATTGAAGAAACGCCTCGGTGCGCTCGTTCCCGAGGAAAGGATTCAGCTATTCCATTTGGGCGCTGGCCTGGGGGTTCATGGAGGTCCCGGGGTCCTGGTCATTGGAGTAAGGCAAAACGTGTAGCCACACGCGGCAAGCCGCACGCAATGCGGCGGAAGACCCCCGGCCTACGGCCAGGACGGCCTTCGACGAGCGCCCCGGCCCTTTGGCTAGCAGCGAAAGAAGGCAGACCAGATGACCGCGTCCATCACCGCGGTCTGAATGCAGAAGGCCCCGACTCCCCCCACGGCAAACCAGTACGGAACCTGCGCATCACGGGTATTGAGCCCGAGAAGGGCAGCCAGCAGGGCCAGCGCAGCAAGCCCCACCACCACCAGTACCACGCGGATCCCCAGGCACAGCGCGGTGCTCGGATGGCTGGCCGCAGCGTAGGTGAGAGGCATCCACAGCGCCGAAGGGAATAGTATCAGCGCATAGATGACGGGGAAGACCCAATAGCCCAGCCGATTGAACACCAGCACTTCGCCAGGATTGAGGCGGAACAGGATGAAATAGGTGAAGGCAAAGTAGCCCGCCGCAGCGAAGAACATGAAGGCGAAGTAGAACGGCCTGATCGCCCCCGGAACCCCACCCCAGATGCCTTCGGTCCCTGAATGGGTCATCAACCCGTGGACGTAGCTGCCGATGACCGCCGCACCGCCAATCACGTTGATGATGATGATTGCCAGTTGCTGAGGTTGCGTCCAAGACATGCGACCCTCCTTACACGGAATGACGACAGTCCCCGCCGATGTGCTGACGAGGGAGGCGATTGTAGCACGCGGCATTTCCGCAGTCAAACCATTCGTACGGCGCCGGCCATATTCCAATCACCTTCCACGCGGAGAGCATAGCATCCACCGTGTCGTACATGTTGGTGACGGATCCCACCCTCAGCCTGTCCTTGACCCCGTAGTACTCGAGGCAGGTACCGCACGAGAAGATGTGCACCCCATCCTTCTCCAGCAACTCCAGGGCGTCCGCGGTCCCTGCAGCCGTGTGCCACTGTGCAGCCCTTGCCTCCGTGTGGACTGGAGCCAACAGTTGGTTTATCATTCTCTGGGTTATCGGGCGATGATGAGCCAGGGCTGCGTCCCCGGATTCTATCATACATAAGCGCAGGCTGGGAGCAGGATAACTGTTGCTTATGGCTGTTGGAGGTGTGCGATGAACCTCGACTACCTCATGACATACCGTCAAGTCGTCGAACTGGGCAGCTTCTCCGAAGTGGCCAAGAGGCTGTCCATCACCCAACCGGCGGTTTCCTTCCAGGTCCAGAAGCTGGAGCGTGACCTCGGCGTACGGCTCATCGACCGGGGACAGAAGTCCGTCACTGCGACCGAGGCTGGCAAGCGCCTTCTCCGTTTCGCCAAGCTCGTCGAACAGGAGCAGGCCAGGCTGTGCAGCGACCTGGACAGGCTGCGGGAGGATGTGACCGGCGACCTGGTCATCGCCGCCAGCACCATCCCCGGAGAAGTACTGGTCCCCCCGATGGTGGGTGAGTTCAAAGCCCTCCAGCCGGCCATCGGGGTACGGGTGGACATCTTCGATTCCGGCACCGTCATTGAGAAGGTGCGGGACGGCACCTACGAGTTGGGCTTCTGCGGCATTCACCCCGGCGGCAAAGAGCTGGAGTGCATCGAGATAGCACAGGACGAGATCGTTCTCATTGTCTTCCCCGAACACCCCTTTGCCGAGCGTGATGAGATATCCCTGCTCGAGTTGCGGGGTGAACCCCTCGTTCTGCGCGAGGAGGCCTCCGGTACCCAGAGCACCCTCAGGGCACTTATGGCCAAGGCCGGGCTGGACATTGGCAAGCAGTCGCCCCGGCTGGTCCTCGGCACAACGCAGGCTCTGGTCACCGCCGTGGAGGCAAAGGTAGGGATCGCCTTCGTCTCGAATCTGGCGGCAAAGAAAAGCGCGGCTCTCGGCCTGGTGAAGCAGGTGCCCATCGAGGGGCTGAAGCTGACTCGAAGCTTCTACTGCATCTATCGGGAGGAGAGGGTGGTGTCGCGACTACTCACCGAGTTCATCGCCTTCGTCAGGAGCGAGTTCGAGCGCCACTGAGTTCATGCAGTAGCGAAGGCCGGTGGGCGGCGGACCGTCCTCGAAAACATGGCCAAGATGGGCGCCACACCGCCTGCACAGCACTTCGGTCCTCGTCATGCCGTGACTGCTATCCGGGGCCGTGGTGACACTCGGCTCGGAGACCGGCGCCACGAAGCTGGGCCAACCGGTGCCAGAATCGTACTTGGCATCCGAACTGAACAGCTCGTTGCCGCAGCAGACGCAGCGGTACACGCCCCGGTCCTTGCAGTCGTGATACTTGCCGGAGAAAGCCGGCTCAGTGCCCTTCTTGCGAGTGACCTCGAACTGCTCGGGACTGAGCAGCTTGCGCCACTCTTCATCGCTTCTGGAGATCTCGTGAGCCATATCGGCTCCTTTCTCGTCTGGGAATACCCTCACACCCACCCCACGCCGCAAGACCGGGTCTGCCGTGCCCTGCGGCCGCCTGTGCGGCACAGACGGAGGCCGCACCGTCTTCCACAGGCGAGGCTGAGTCGCGTTGCGGTCTACCAACGTGAGCCGGGCTCAGCGTGTGATTACGTCATCTATGTTGCAGTCCGCGCTGCCTGCGGGATAGTACAGTAGCACACTCCCGTAGGTCGGGTCGGCGCCGACTTCATCCATCGTGGCTATTACGGCTTCCTTCAGCGTCTGCTCCTGCTCAACGAACTGCTCCAGGAAGTGAATCGCTGCGTTGTCGGTATGGGGTGCGGTCACCAGGTCATTCCACCCTATGTACGCCTTCGCACCTTCGCCCACGAAAGCGTTCGCCATCTCAGTGCGCTGCATCCCGTCACAGCCCATCATGATGACCACCGTGTTGTGGAACTCCCCCTTCATGCTGTGGCGCACGAACTTGTGGGTGATGCCAAAGAACGTAGGGTCGCCCTCCTCATAGGGGTTGTATGTCGTGTTGAAGGCACACCTTCTCACTCGGTCATCCAGTTGCTCGGCTACGTACTTGGTGGTGCTGTACTCCTCTGAGGTGAACAGGTCGAAGACGTTCTTCTCCGGGTCAAGGGAGGACAGAGAGGCGCTGTGCACTCTGAGCAGGATGAAGTTGTAGCAGTGCTGCGGGAGGT